>WKJB01000027.1_pt1 | contig 64581 bp, 54 predicted proteins | sample 5403331 | NCBI WGS metagenome assembly WKJB01 (sample SAMN13198853, study PRJNA488119) | plastic metagenome | isolation source: water-polyurethane dispersion (WPUD) containing a polyether... | place: Mexico: Mexico City | collected 2016 | reverse complement strand
CGGGGCCGGGGCCGGCTTGGCCGCCGGCTTCGGGGCGGGCTTGGGCTCGGCCGGCTTGGGCTTCGCGAGGCCGTCGGCCTCGAGCTGCTGCTTCAGGCGGCGCGCCACCGGGGGCGCGATCGACGAGGACGCCGACTTGACGTACTCGCCCATCTCCTTGAGCTTCTCAAGGGCGACGTTGGATTCGATGCCGAGTTCTGCTGCGATCTCGTGCACGCGGGGGTTGGCCACAATTCTCCTGTCTGGTTCCGCTCCAGGCAGGAGCGGACGTTAATGGTGGAGGGGTCTCATTTCGAGCCGCTCATTACTTGTCCATGTGCCGTTCAGCCTGTTCTTCAGGGACTGGATAGAGGTTCGTCAGGTCGCTCGCGTCGAGCGGACCCTCCTGGCGGAGTGCGCGCCCGAAGGCGCGTCTCCGGACGGCGTTCGCGACGCATCCCGGATCCGGATGGACCCATGCACCGCGACCCGGGAGTCGCGCCGCGGCATCCACCGCGACCCGTCCGTCGCGCGCGACGACCCTCACGAGTGAGGAGCGGGGAGCACGCTGCCGACAACCCAGGCAGGTTCTGACGGGTTCCATCCTACCCCCTCCCCCGTTCCGATTCCGGCCGGGCGTGTCGCGGCCTGTCGGCCCGCCCGGTGCGCCCCAGCTCGAGGCGGCGGCCCTACGACTCCATGACGGAGTCGGGCTGGATGTCGATGCGCGCGCCCGTGAGCTTGGCGGCGAGGCGGGCGTTCTGCCCCTCCTTGCCGATCGCGAGCGACAGCTGGTAGTCCGGCACGAGAGCGCGCACGGCCTTGATCGACGGGTCGACGACGAACGCGCTCGAGACCTTCGCGGGGCTCAGCGCGTTCGAGACGAAGGTCGCGAGGTCGTCCGACCAGTCGACGATGTCGATCTTCTCGTCGCCGAGCTCGCTCGTGACGGCGCGCACACGCGCTCCGAGCTCGCCGATGCACGCGCCCTTGGCGTTGACGCCCGGCTGGGTGGCCCGCACGGCGATCTTGGTGCGGTGCCCCGCCTCGCGGGCGAGCGAGGCGATCTCGACGACGCCAGAGGCGATCTCGGGCACCTCGAGGGCGAACAGCTTGCGCACGAGGCCCGGGTGGGTGCGGCTCACGGTGATGGAGGGGCCCTTGAGTCCCTTCGCGACGCTCGTGACGTAGACGCGGATGCGCTGGCCGTGCGGGTACTCCTCGCCCGGCACCTGCTCCTCGGGCGGCAGGATCGCCTCGACCGTGCCGAGGTCGATGTGCACCATCCGGGGGTTCGGCCCCTGCTGGATGACGCCGGCGACGATGTCGCCCTCCTTGCCGCGGAACTCGCCGAGCACCTTGTCGTCGCCGATGTCGCGCAGGCGCTGGTTGATGACCTGCTTGGCCGCGAAGGCCGCGATGCGGCCGAAGTCGTCGGGGCTGTCGACGGCCTCCCCGATGACCTCGCCGTTCTCGTCGAGCTCGGGGATGTAGATGGCGACGTGGCCGCTCTTGCGGTCGAGCACGGCCCGGGCGCCGGATTCGGCGGTCTTGCCGGTGTGCTTGAGGTAGGCGGTCAGGATGGCCTGCTCGATGATCTGGACGAGTTCGTCGAAGGGGATCTCGCGCTCCCGCTCCATGAGCCGCAACACGGCGAGGTCGATGTCCACGTCAGCCTCCGATATTCAGATCTCGAGCGGCACCGCCTGCATGCCGCGACCGCCCACTCTACCCGAGCCTGAGTGTGAGAGCACGGGACGAACGACACGACCGGAACGTTGGGACGACGCAGACGGCCGTTCCGACCAGACTGAGAGCATGCCCGACGCGCGTGCCGAGTTCGAGGCCGTCTACCGACGGCACCTCCCCGCCGTGAGCGCCTACCTCGCCCGCCGCGTCGATCGCGCCGACGTCGAGGACCTCGCCGCCGACGTGTTCGCGATCGCCTGGCGCAAGCGCGACGCCGTCGCGGAGGGCGAGGAGCTGCCGTGGCTCTACCGGATCGCCTCGTACCAGGTGGCGAACCACCGGCGCCGACTCGCGGTGCGTGCGAACGCGCTCGCGCTCTTCGCGGCCCCGGACGCCGCCCCCGCGGCCGACGCCGCGTTCGACGGCGACCCGGAGCTCGCACGGGCGTGGCGTTCGCTCACCGGCTCGCAGCGCGAGGTGCTCGCGCTCGTCGTGCTCGACGGGCTGCCGGTCGCGGAGGCGGCGATCGCGCTCGGCGTCTCGGCGAACGCCGCGAGCATCCGCCTCCACCGCGCGAAGAGGGCCCTCGCCGACGCTCTGCGGACCGCGGGCGGGGATCCGGATGCGGCCGGTGAAAGATCCGCCGCACCCGCGACATAGACAGGGTATGAACGACCACTTCGACGACGCCGAGGCCCGCCTCCGGCGTGCCGCCTCCGCTCCCCTGGCGCCCGAGCTCGACCCCGCGCTCGTGACCGGCGCCCCGGACCGCCGCGCCCCGCGCCTCGTGCGCCGTGGCCGCGCGGCGCGCGCCGCGGGCATCTCGCTCTCCGCGATCGCCGCGGTCTCGGTCGGGGCGCTCGTCGTGCCGGGCGTGCTCGCCCCCCGGGCGCCGCTCTTCACGGCCGCGGCGGGGGCGGGTCAGGAGGCCGCCGCGTTCGGCGACGCCTCCCGCATGATGCTGTGGATCGACTACCGCTACGTCGCCGGCCCCGGCCTGTCGACGGACGGCGGCCGCGGCACGGTGTACCAGCTCGCGCGCGTCGGCGACCCCGAGGGCGTGCTCACGCACGTCGCGGCGGCGCTCGGCGTGGCGGGGACGCCCGCCGAGTCCGCGTACTCGAGCCCCGAGTACCCGAGCTACGTCGTGGGCCCGGAGGACGGCAGCGGGCCCGCCATCACGCTCGGCTGGTCGGGCACCGGCAGCTGGTGGTACAACGACCCGGGCGCCTACCCCGCCGCCGTGTGCGTCGACGTGCCGGTCGCGGGCGGCGCCGAGGGCGAGACCTACCAGGACTGCGCGCAGCCCGAGGTCCCCGCGTCCGAATCGAAGGCGCCCTCGGAGGCCGAGGCGCGCGCGCTCGCCGCCGAGATCTTCGAGGCGTCCGGCCTCGACGTCGCACCGGGCGACATCCGCGTGACGGCCGACTCGTGGCAGACGCTCGCGAGCGCGAGCCTCGTCGTCGACGGCACCGCGACGGCGCTCGAGTACAGCGTCGCGTGGTCGCCCCTCGGCACCATCTCGTGGGCCACGGGCCACTCGATCGAGGTGATCGAGCGCGGCGACTTCGACACGGTCTCGCCCGTCGCGGCGGTCGGGCGCATCGCGGAGGGCCGCTGGTACGGCGCCGCGGGCCCGGACTACATGGGCGGCATGGTCGCGTTCGCCGCCGACGGTGTCGCGCGCAGCGCGGAGGACGGCGGCGGCGAGGCCGGCACCGAGGGGTCCGGTGTCTCCGGCTCCGAGCCCGGTGCAACCGAGCCGGCCGATCCGGGCGACCCCGGCGTCGTGCTGCCGGAGCCCGGCGACCCCGACGCGCCCGCGACCGACGAGCCGATCGAGGAGCTCCCGATCGAGGAGCCCGTCGAGGAGCCGACGCCCGAGGTCGTCACGGTGACGCTCGACCGCGCGGAGGCGACGCTCCTCATGCTGTGGGACGTCGACGGCAACGCGTGGCTCGTGCCGGGCTACGCCTTCGAGAACCCCGAGGGCGACTTCTGGACGACGATCGTCTCCCTCGTGGAGGGCGTCATCGAGCTTCCGGAGCCGATGCAGATCGAGCCCTACGTGGACCCCGCCGCCTAGGCGCGCGGTGAAGCGGGCGGCCGGGTCGGACGACCGACCCGGCCGTTCCTCTATCCGCCCGTGATCGTGAGGAGCAGCACTCCGACTGCCCCGCGGGCGAAGCCGCCGATGATGAGCCACGCGTCGAGCATCAGCCCGTCGACGATCGACATCCGCACCGTCGTCTTCGCCCAGCGGGCGTCGACCGGCGGGTAGCTCGCCGCCAGGGCGCGGTCCAGCTCACCGCGGGGGCCGCCGTCCTCGACCCACATCGCCCGCAGGGCGAACCTCACGCGCACGCCCGCGCTCCGCAGCGGGACCGCCCGGGTCCTGCTGCGCTGGGCACGCGCGACCTCGTGCCGACGGAGGCGGAACCGGAGCGCGGCGGCACGCCACGGCACGCCCACGACGAGGGCCGCGCCGAGCAGCATGGCCAGGAGCGCCTCGAGCGCGACGACCATCGCGAGGACCTCGCCCCACGAGGCGCCGACAGTCGCCCGCATCCAGGTGAGCGCCACGGCCACTCCGCCGAGCACGAGCACCGCCTGCACGGCGAGCGTCGGGATCGCGACGAGCACCGCGACGGCCGCGAGCCGTCCGGGCGATGCCGGCCGCTTCACGCGCCCTCTCTCCGGATCAGACGAGCGACGCCTGGAAGCGCGCGACGAGCTCGCTCGCGGGAACCTCGGTGCGCTCGTTCGAGCGGCGGTCCCAGAGCTCGACGAGGCCGTCCGCGGCCCCGCGGCCGACGATCACGATCGTGGGCACGCCGAGGAGCTCGGCGTCGCCGAACTTCACGCCCGGCGAGACCTTCGGGCGGTCGTCGTAGAGCACCTCGAAGCGCGCGGCCTCGAGCTCGCCCGCGAGCCTCGCCGCGAGGTCGAACGCCACCTCGTCCTTGCCCGTCGCGACGACGTGCACGTCGAACGGCGCGATGCCGCGCGGCCACAGCAGGCCGCGGTCGTCGGCGGTCGTCTCGGCGATCGCCGCGAGGATGCGGGTGACGCCGATGCCGTAGGACCCCATCGTGACGGTCACGAGCTTGCCGTTCTCGTCGAGCACCTTGAGGCCGAGCGCATCCGCGTACTTGCGGCCGAGCTGGAACACGTGGCCGATCTCCATGCCGCGGGCGAGCTCGACGGGGCCGGAGCCGTCGGGCGCGGGGTCGCCCTCGCGCACCTCCGCGATCTCGGCGATGCCGTCGAAGGTGAAGTCGCGACCCGCGACGAGGTTGAACACGTGCTTGCCCTCGACGTTGGCGCCCGTCACCCACGCCGTTCCGTCGACGACGCGCGGGTCGCCGAGGTAGCGGATGCCGGTGGCCGACTCCTCGCCGAGCACGGGGCCGGTGGGCGACCACGGTCCGATGTAGCCCTTGACGAGGAGCGGGTTCGCGTCGAAGTCCGCCTCGGTCGCGGGCTCGACCTCGGCGGGCGCGAAGGCGACCTCCGCGCGCTTCATGTCGACCTCGCGGTCCCCCGGGACGCCGACGACGACGAGCTCGCGCGTGCCGTCGAGGTGACGGAGGGCGAGCACGACGTTCTTGAGCGTGTCGGCGGCGGTCCAGGGCCGGTCGTCGCGTGCGACCCGCGCGTTCGCGACGTCGACGAGGGTCGCGATCGTCGGGGTGTCCGGGGTGTCGTGGATGACGGCCTCGGGGAGCCCGTCGATCGGAAGCGGCTCGGGGGCGAGGGTCGTGAACGCCTCGACGTTGGCCGCGTATCCGCCGGGCGAGCGCACGAAGGTGTCCTCGCCGATCGGCGTCGGGTGCAGGAACTCCTCGGAACGCGAGCCGCCCATCGCGCCGGCGTCGGCCTGCACGATGACGTAGTCGAGGCCGAGGCGCGTGAAGATCCGCTCGTAGGCATCGCGCTGGGCCTGGTAGGAGAGGTCGAGTCCCTCGTCGGTGTAGTCGAAGGAGTAGGCGTCCTTCATCGTGAACTCGCGGCCGCGCAGGAGGCCGGCGCGCGGGCGGGCCTCGTCGCGGTACTTGTCCTGGATCTGGAAGATCGTGAGCGGGAGGTCCTTGTACGAGGAGTAGAGGTCCTTCACGAGCAGCGTGAACACCTCCTCGTGCGTGGGGGCGAGCAGGTAGTCGGCGCCCTTGCGGTCCTTGAGGCGGAAGATGTTGTCGCCGTACTCCTCCCAGCGCCCCGTGGCCTCGTAGGGCTCACGCGGCAGCAGCGCGGGGAACAGCACCTCCTGCGCGCCGGCGGCAGCCATCTCCTCGCGGATGACGCGCTCGATCTTGGCGCGCACGCGCAGACCCAGCGGGAGCCACGCGAAGACACCCGGCGCCTGGCGTCGGATGTAGCCGGCGCGGACGAGCATCTTGTGGCTCGTGGCCTCGGCGTCGGCGGGGTCTTCCTTCAGGGTGCGGACGAAGAGCTGGGACAGGAGCGTGGGCACCCGTTCACTTTAGTCGCGTGCGGCTCATCCTCCCGTGTCGGACGAAGGGCTCGGCACCCGCGGCCGCCACCCGACGACTCAGCCGGTGACGACGTTGGAGCCGACCGCGGACCTCGCGAGCTCGACCTCGACCGCCTGGATGCCGCCGATGACGCTCAGGCGCAATGCGGCGACGTCGTACCGGCCCGTCTGGAACGGGTGACCCGCGACCGGACCGGGCAGGCCTGCCCAGGGGTCCGGCTCGGGGCCCGCGCCGACCGCGGCGGGGTCGGGGTCGTTCTGCGCGTTGACGAGCAGTCCGACGAGGCCGTCGGAGCCGAACAGCACGCCGAGGGTCGCCCCCAGGAGCGTCACGATGGGGGCGGTCACCCCGGCGAGCGTCGCGCCGAGCGAGCCCACGATCGGGTTGATGACCCCGTCGAGCGCGAGCACGAGGACGCCGCGCAGCGTATCGCCGAGGATGGCGAGCACCCCGTTGACGAGCAGCAGCACGGTGTCGACGAGTCCGCACAGGATGAGGCCGACGAGGACGATCGAGCACAGGCCGACGGCGCGTTCGAAGGAGGTCGTGACCGAGGCCGTGCCCGCGCGGATCGAGCCGAGGCTCGCGTCGAGGTGCACCACGAGGGTGCCGAGCCCGTAGGACGTGCCGCCCTCGTCGCCCGCGAGGGGCAGCCGGATGTCGAGTTTCACGCGCACGAGGTCGAGCGCCTCGTCGATCGCCGTGAGGACGTGGGCGACCCAGTCGTCGAGCGCCGACCCGACGGCGGCGACGAGCGCGTTCAGGACGGTGTCGTTGATGAGCAGCTCGGTGTTCGGCGGGAGGCCGTTGAGACCGTCGGTTCCGTAGACGGAGCCGAGCAGGGCCGCGAGGTCCACGCCGATGACCCCGGTCGCGAGGTCGATCTCGACGACACCGCCGTCGTCGGAGATCGTGTCGGTGAGGAGGTTGCGCACGGCCGAGAAGTCGGGCGTGACCGACAGGGTGGCCGTCGGGGTTCCGAGACCGACCATCGTGAGCACGCCGCCCAGCACGCCGACGACGCCCCCCGTCAGGTTGTCGAGGAGGCCCTGGTCGCCTGCGAGGGCCGTGAGCCCCGCCTCGAGCCCGCCGAGGGCGGTGTCGACCGTGCTCGTGAGGCCTCCGACGAGGGGCGAGTCGACGTCGAGGTCCAGGCCCGCGATCGCGTAGTCGCGCTCGAGGCCGTCGTACACGTCGCCCTGCCAGGCGGCACCGCAGGCGTCGAGGGACGCGGCGGATGCGACAGCGCCGATGTCGAGGCGCAGGTCGGCGAGCCCCGACACGAGGCTCGAGAGCGACTCGCCGAGCGCCGCCTCGAGCAGGCCGCCGAGCTCGAGTCGGGCGAAGCCCGGACGCTCCTCCGGCGGAGCGGAGAAGGCCGCGAGGTTGATGCTGCCGCCCTGGTCGACGAGGCCCGCCGCCGCCGCGGAGGAGGCGTCGGCGCTCGCGCGTGCGTACTGCCCGTACGCGCCCAGGTCGGTCTGGAGCGGGAGCTTGAGGAGGGCAGCAGTGAGGTCGAGTTCGAGGACATCGAACAGCAGCTCGACGTCGAGGGGGTTCTGGTAGGCATCGCCGTCGCTTCCGGGGACGAGGACGGCGCTCGCCGGGTCGGGGACGGTGCCCTCGCCGTCATCCGTCGCCCGCACGCCCTTGACCTCGGCGAGCGTGTCGAGGTCGAGTCCGAGGAGCGTGCCGCCGAGGAGCTTTCCGATGGCCGTGCTGGTGCCGCGCTGCTCGTCGGCGGTGCAGCCGAGCGCGCCGACGACGCTCGTGTCGTACTCGGTGTCGGTGAGCGACGCCGAGCTCGCCGTGAGCGAGGTACCGGCGAGGACCGCCGCGAGCGCGACCGAGGCTGTCGTGGCGACGACCTTGCGGGAGGAGCGCTTCACGATCCTCATGAGGTGCTCTCCTGGGGTTCGCGACGTGCGAGCACGCGCAGGACGGCACCGCCCACGCCGAGGGCGGCGGCGATGCCGAGCGGGAGGGCGATCGCGGCGCCCGTCTGGGCGATGCTGCCGGAGCCGGGGCCGCCGGGGGCGCCGGGGGTGCCGTTGTCGACGGTCACGGAGTCCCCCGCGACCGCGAAGCCGAGCAGGACGCGCGCGTCGGTCCCCTGAAGCTCGTCGGGCGCTCCGTCCGGGAGCTCGAAGACCACCCTGAGGTAGCGCTGCGATCCCGTCGCGAGCTCGCCGAAGTCGAACCTGTCGCCCACGGCGATCGCCGCGACCGCGGTGGAGGGGAACAGCTGGGTGGCCGTGCCGGGGCACGTCGCGGCCGCGTTCGACGTCGGACCGGGGATCCACGCGGCCGAGCACTCGTCGATGCTCATGTGGAGGCCCGCGAGGTGGGCGGCGAGGTCGCCCTCGCTCTCGACGCGCAGCTCGAGATCGCTCGAGCTGTCGGCGTCGAGGCGCGGGGTGAGCAGCCAGTCGCCGCGGTCGCCCGGCGAGAGCTCGAGTGAGATCGTGCCCGGCTCGACCTCGATCGTGAGGAGCCCGGGAGCTCCGTTGTCGACGATGTCGGCGGCAGCCGGAGCGGCGATTGCGAGCGAGAAGCCGACGAGCACAGCGACCGCCGCGGCGCGGGTCGTGCGGGCGCTCATGCGGGCCGCCGTTCGGATCGACGGCGGAGGCCCCGCTCGGGCGTGGCCCGGTGCGCGGGGGTCCGCGGCTCGGGCCACCAGGCCCAGAGCACGAGCAGGCTCACGACGACGGCGAGCAGGGGCGTCGCGAACGGCGTCCGTGCGGCCTCGAGGAGCTGCCCGCCGAAGGGGATGCCGCCGAGGACGAGGCCGACGCGCGTCGCGAGGTACGGCGCGGGGTCGACCTGATCGTTCGCGTCGCCCTTGAGGATGAGGCGCGCGCCGTCTCCGGCGGGCGCCGTCTCCACGACGCGGTGGGTGACGGGAGACCCGTCGGAGCGCATGACCGTCACGATGTCGCCCGGCGCCGCCTCGACGGCGGGCACGTCACGCGCGAGCAGCACGGACCCGGCCGGGAAGCCGGGGGCCATCGACCCGGTCTCGAGGCGCACGAGCCGCATCCCCGCGAGAGGCGCGAGGGAGGCGAGCAGCACGATGGCCCCCGCGGCGGCCGCGAGGGTCAGCGTGAGCGTCTTGAGGACGCGGGGCCGCCGGGCGGACGACGGAGCGACGTCAGGGGAGACGTCGTCCGCCGTCCGCTCGGCGGTGTTCGTGAGGATCATGAGGGGTGGCGTGACGCCTGAAGGTGACTTACGGCGTCGACACCGAGACGGCGTCGAAGTGCCACACCGGAGCGACCGAGAGACTCTGCAGGGCGTCGTTGTCGCGGATGGCCTGCGTGTCGGGAAGCGTCAGCGCGAAGCAGACGACGACCTCGGGGCCGGGAGCCGCGGCGGTCGCGGCGCCGAGCGAGAACGTCGCGGTCGGAGCCACCTCGTCGAGCGGCGTGCCGGGGGCCTGCAGCTCGTTGCTGCCGGCGCCGGTGTAGCCCGCGGCGTTGCACGCGGCGGGGCTCGCGACAGTGCGCGCACCGTAGGTGAGGACGTCCGCGAGGGCGTTGGTCGACGTGTCGGTGTCGGCCGCGAGCGTCAGCGTGCCGCCGAGCGAGCCGGTGACCGTGCGAAGACGCACGAAGGCGTACACGGTGTCGCCCGGGGTGAGCGCTGCCGCGGCGTCACCGAAGCTGATGACGTTGGCGCCGGCCTCGGTCTCGTAGTGGCCGAAGTTCTCGCCGTCCTGGAGGGCGGCCTGCTCGACCTCGAACGTCGAGGCCGTGATGCCGCCGCCCGTGGTGTCGTCGGCGCCTGCGCCGCCGATCACCCACTCGATGTCGGTCCACGCCGCGAGCGACGGGACCGTGATGGCTGCGGCGAGGACGACGCCCGTCGCCGTGAGGGCGAGCGCCTTGTTGCGGGTGCGCGCTCGGCGCGCACCGACTCGGTTACCGGTCATGATCCTTCTTCCTGCTCGTACGGCAGAGGCGGATCCGAGGTCCGGGCTCCGGTGCCCTGCTCGTATGGGGTCAACGCTATTGACACCACCCCGAGGGGTACATCTCCCAGTTTGGGGGACGCATCGGGGTACGGGAACCCCCAGTTCTCCCCCGAACGGGGGATGCAGGCCGTGGCGAGGATGAAAAGAACGGCTCCCCCGGGTCGGGAGAGCCGTTCAGACAGGCGGCGGGCGGGTCAGCTCGTCACGACGACGGGCTCGCCGACGGGTGCGTCGGCGCCCATCTCGTCGGCGATGCGGCGCGCCTCGGCGATGAGCGTCTCGACGATCTCCGACTCGGGGACGGTCTTGATGACCTCACCCTTCACGAAGATCTGACCCTTGCCGTTGCCGGAGGCGACCCCGAGGTCCGCCTCGCGGGCCTCGCCGGGGCCGTTGACGACGCAACCCATGACGGCGACGCGCAGCGGCACGGTGACGTTCTTGAGGCCCTCGGTGACCGAGTCGGCGAGCGTGTACACGTCGACCTGGGCGCGGCCGCACGAGGGGCACGACACGATCTCGAGCTTGCGCTCGCGCAGGCCCAGCGACTGCAGGATCTGCAGCCCCACCTTGACCTCCTCGGCGGGCGGGGCCGAGAGCGAGACGCGGATCGTGTCGCCGATGCCCTCCGACAGCAGGATGCCGAACGCCGTCGCCGACTTGATGGTGCCCTGGAAGGCGGGTCCGGCCTCCGTGACGCCGAGGTGGAGCGGCCAGTCGCCGCGCTCGGCGAGCATCCGGTACGCCTTCACCATGACGATCGGGTCGTTGTGCTTGACCGAGATCTTGAAGTCGTGGAAGTCGTGCTCCTCGAAGAGGCTCGCCTCCCACACCGCGCTCTCGACGAGCGCCTCCGGGGTGGCCTTGCCGTACTTCTCGAGCAGGCGCTTGTCGAGCGAGCCGGCGTTGACGCCGATGCGCAGCGAGACGCCCGCATCCTTCGCCGCCTTCGCGATCTCGCCGACCTTGTCGTCGAACTTACGGATGTTGCCGGGGTTCACGCGCACGGCCGCGCAGCCCGCGTCGATCGCCTGGAAGACGTACTTCGGCTGGAAGTGGATGTCGGCGATGACCGGGATCTGGCTCTTCTTCGCGATGATGTGCAGCACATCCGCGTCGTCCTGACTCGGCACCGCGACGCGCACGATGTCGCAGCCGGAGGCCGTGAGCTCGGCGATCTGCTGGAGCGTCGCGTTGATGTTCGTCGTCGGCGTCGTCGTCATCGACTGGACGCTCACGGGAGCGTCGCCCCCGACGAGCACCTTCCCGACCTTGATCTGGCGGGACTTGCGACGGGGGGCCAGCACCTCGGGCGGAGGCTTGGGCATCCCGATGTTCACAGCAGGCACGTGACCAGCTTAGGACGGCCGGCCGAGAGCCGCCCGGGAGCGCCTCACCGCGAAATGTGGGCGACGAGCTCGGCGACGAAGGCCTCGTGCTCGTCGAGGTGCGGCGCGTGGCCCGCCTCGGGGAGAGCGACCTCGCGGTACTCACCGCCGTTCGCACGATAGCGGTCGAGCACGGCGCGCGTCTGCAGCTTCATGGGCTGCGGCGGCGCGACGTCGGCGCCCGGCCATCCGGGGACGACGCCCACCTGGCCGAGCATGTTGAGGTCGAAGAACGAGCCGTCGGAGACGATCGCGTCCTTGTCCCCGTGGATCCACAGGATGGGCGGCTTCGCGGGCAGGTCGACGATCGCCGAGACGTCGTGGTGCTGCGGCGCCATCGTGTTGAGCACACCCCGCGTGCCCGCGGCGAACCCGGGCCAGTTGGGGCTCTCGACGAGGTCGCCCGGGTAGTTGTCGACGCCCGTCTTCGTCGTCAGCATCGAGGCGACCCACAGGTCCTCGAGCTCGGCGTGCGCCTCGGGCTTCGCGGTGTAGGCGGTGCGGAACACCGTGCGCGGGGAGGTCTGCTCGTCGGCGCTCGTGTCTCCCGCCACGAGGCGGGCCACGAAGTCGGGGTTCGCTCCCCCGCCGCCCGTTCCCGCCCCGTCCGCGTCGTTCCGGGCTCCGTCGGGCCCGTGCGTGCCGCCGAACCCGTAGGGCGACACGGGCGCCTCGAGCGTGAGCGAGAGCACGCGCTCGGGTGCGTCGAGGAGGAGCTGCGAGACGACGCCGCCGCCCATGCTCCAGCCGACGAGGTGCACGGCGTCGAGGCCGAGCGCGTCGAGCACGCTCAGGACGTCGTCGGAGAAGTCGCGCAACCCCCGGGTCGCGTCCACGGGCTTCGTCTCGGACTCGCCGAACCCGCGGAGGTCGATCGCGATCGCGTGCACGTCGTCGGGAAGCGCGAGCATCGTCGGCTGGTAGAAGTGCGACGACGAGACGTTCCCGTGGACGAACACGACCGTCCGGGCGGCCTCGCCCGCCGCGGGTCGCTCGAGCACGTTCGCGGTGTAGCGCGGCGTCTCCACGGTGCGCGCGATGATGCCGGGCAGGAGAGTGAGGGTCATCTCGGGTTCCTTTCAGCGGATGACGCGGATGGCGTCGGCGACGATGCCGGCACCCGGGTCGGTGAGGAGGATCGTGTAGTGGTTGACGTCCGGCACATCGGTCACCGTCATCGTCGGCGCGAGCGGCGGACGGGCGGGGAGGTCGGGGTAGAGCCCGCCGGGCTCGTCGAGGAGGCCGCGGGGCGCTCGGAGGAGCGGCGCCGGGATGCCGAGGCCCGCGAGCGCCGCGAGGTGCCAGTCGGAGCCGTAGAGGTCGAGGGAGTCCTCCGCGATCGCCTCGACCGTCGACGCGGGGCGCAGGTGCGGCGGCTCGCCGACGAGGTCGTAGTCGGCGTACGCCTCGAGGTCGGCGTTCCACGCCCCAGCGAAAGCCGGATGCCGCCGCCAGAAGTCGCGGTACGCCTCGACCGTCGGGTACTCCTGCGACAGCCGCTGCGCGACGGGGCCGAGCACCGCATCCGCGAGGTCGGCGTCCGCGACCCCCGCGGGGCGCGCGAGCGGGTAGCCGCCGTCGACGAGCAGGAGCGCCGACACGAGATCGGGTCGCGCCGCGGCGAGCGCGACGGCGACGAACCCGCCCATCGAGTGGCCGACGACGGGCACGGCTCCCGTGCCGAGCTCCTCGAGCAGCTCGGCGAGGTCGGCGGCGTGATGGCGCATCCCCGTCGAGGGCGGCAGCGCGCGGCTCCGCCCCCTCCCCCGCAGATCGGGCGCGATGATCCGCATGTCGGGCAGGTGGCGGGCGAGGGCCGCCCACGCGCGCGAGCTCGACGTGATGCCGTGCACGGCGAGCAGCGGCGCCCCGTCGCGGGGCCCGTACTCGGTCACGTGCAGGAGCGTCATCGGGCGGTCCACCCGCCGTCCATGACGTAGGAGGCGCCGGTCACCATGCCCGCGTGGGGACCGCACAGCCAGGCGACGAGGTCGGCGACCTCGGCGGGCTCGAGGAGGCGCTTGATCGCGCTCTCGGTGAGCATGACCTTCTCGATCACGTCCGACTCCGGGATCCCGTGCACGCGCGCCTGGTCGGCGATCTGCTTCTCGACGAGGGGCGTGCGCACGTAGCCGGGGTTGACGCAGTTGCTCGTGACCCCGTGGGGCGCGCCCTCGAGCGCGGTCACCTTGGAGAGGCCCTCGAGCCCGTGCTTCGCGGAGACGTAGGCCGACTTGTAGGCGCTCGCCCGGACGCCGTGCACGCTCGAGATGTTGACGACCCGTCCCCATCCGTTCGCGTACATCCCCGGCAGCACCGCGCGTGTGAGCAGGAACGGCGCGGTGAGCATGAGATCGATCATGGTGCGGAATCGCGCCGGGTCGAAGTCCTCGATGGGGCTCACGGTCTGGATCCCGGCGTTGTTGACGAGGATATCGGCGCGCACCTCGACCCCGGCGAGGGCGTCGAGGTCGGACAGGTCGACGGCCCACGCCTCCCCGCCGAGCTCCCCCGCGACACGCGCGGCGGCATCCGCGTCGAGGTCGGCGACGACGACGCCGGCGCCGCGTGCCGCGAGCGCGCGGGCGACGGCCTCGCCGATGCCGCTCGCACCTCCCGTGACGAGGGCGCGACGACCGGACAGCTCTGCGTTCACGTGGTCTCCTCGAGACGATCGCGGGCATCGCCCGTGGTGGCGCGGCGCCGACCGACGCGGCCCGCGAGCCCGACGATGCCGCCGGGCAGGAACAGCACGACCAGGATGAAGAGCGTGCCGAGGATGAAGAGCGGCTCGGAGAGCGGGATGCGCAGCACCGCCGGGAGCGCGTCGACCCACTCCGATCCCGCGAGGGCCGTGAGCCGCTGGTCGAGGATCGTGTAGATGATCCCGCCGACGACCGCGCCCCAGCGCGATCCGACGCCGCCGAGCACGACGATCACGAGGATCGTGAGCGTGAAGTCCGCCGACACCGCGCGCGGGGTGACGCCGCTCTGCAGGAGCAGGAAGAGCATCCCGGCGACCGCGGCGAGCGTCGAGCCGATGACGAAGGCGAGCAGCTTGACCCGCAGCGGCGGGAGGCCGAGCACCCGCACGCGCAGCTCGTTCTCGCGCACCGCCGCGGCGACGTGCCCCGCGCGCGAGCGCTCGAACCAGCGCACGACGAGGAACACCACGACGATGACGCCGAGCGCCAGCCAGTAGAGGTTGCGCGTGTCGGCGACGCCGACGAGCCAGTCGGGCACGTTCGCGGTCGCGAGCCCGAGGCCCTCCTCGCCGCCCGTGACGCCGGGGTTGCGGCGGATGAGCACGGAGCCGGCCTGGGCGAACGCGAGCGTCACCATCGCGAACGAGATGCCGCTCACGCGCAGCGAGATCGCGCCGAGGACCCCCGCGACGAGGATCGCCCCGGCGAGCGTGAGCCCGACGGCCGGGAGCAGGTCGAGCCCCGTTCGCTCGAGCACGATGCCGAGGCCGTACGCGCCCACCGCGAAGTAGAGCGCGTGCCCGAACGACAGCATCCCGCTGACCCCGAAGAGCACGTGGTAGCTGAGCGCGAGCGCGGCGAAGATGAGCGAGAGCGCGAGGATCTGCAGCGTGCCCGGCGTGTAGGTCGGGCCCGGCAGCACGCCCGGCACGACGAGGTCGAGCAGCGGCAGCGCCGCCGCGAACACGACGAGCGCACCCGCGAGGCCCCAGCGCACGGCGGGCTTCGCCCACAGGCGGCGGATGGCGGTCATGCGGCCCTCCCGAAGAGTCCGCGCGGCCGCACGAGCAGCACGACCGCGAGCAGCAGCACGACGACGAGGTCGCCCGTGCCGCCGAGGTAGAAGTTGGCGAACTGCTGGAGCACCGCGACGACGACGGACGCCACCGCCGCGCCGGGCAGCGACCCGAGGCCGCCGATCACGGTCACGATGAACGCGAAGATGAGCAGCGACCCGCCGAGCTGCGGCGAGACGTAGCCGAAGTAGTGCGAGGCGAGCACGCCGCCAATGCCCGCGGCGGCGCCTCCGATCGCGAAGACGACCGTGAACGCGCGCCGCACGTCGATGCCGAGGGCCGTGACCATCGAGCGGTTCTCGACGCCCGCGCGGATGATGAGTCCGTAGCGGGTGAACCGCAGGAACAGCACGATGAGCAGCAGGACGAGGATCGCGATCGCGATGAGCAGGAACCGGTTGTTCGGGATGCGCGCCCCGAGGATCTCGGTCGTCTCGGCGAGCCAGGCCGGTCCGCGGATGAACTGCGGGTCGGTGCCCCAGATGCCGTCGAAGAGGGCGACGGAGGCGAGCGCGAGGCCGACCGTCACGAGCACCTGCTCGATGTGGCGCTCGTAGAGCCGGCGGATGAGCAGGAGCTCGGTGCCCGCGGCGACGAGGGCGCCGGCCGCGGCGCCGACGAGGAGGGCCGCGGCGAGTGCGCCCCAGCTGTCGGCACCGAGCGCCCGGGCGGTCTCCCAACCGAGGAAGGCCGCGAGGGTGAGGAACGAGCCGTGCGCGAAGTTGAGCACGCCCATGAGCCCGTAGATGAGCGACAGGCCCGATGCGACGAGGAAGTAGAGCGCCCCGAGACCGAGGCCGGTGATGAGCAGGAGGACGACGGTGCTCACGCGCTCGCCTCCCCGTGCACGCCCAGGAGGCGCTCGACTCGCGTCTCGTCGGCGAAGAACTCGGCGGCGGGCCCGGCATGTACCGTCCGCCCGCCCGCGATCACGACGACCGACTGGGCGAGGCGCTTGGCGACCTGGAGGTTCTGCTCCACGAGCAGGATGGGCACGACCTCGGCCGCGCGCGCGAGGGCGTCGGCGACCTCGGTCACGAGCTTGGGCGCGAGGCCCTTCGTGGGTTCGTCGATGAGGAGGATCCGGTTCTCGTTGAGGAGGGCGCGCGCGAGCGACACCATCTGCTGTTGACCGCCCGAGAGGGTGCCGGCGCGCTGCGCAGACCGGGCGATGATGTCGGGGAACAGCTCGGCGACGAGCTCGCGACGCGGCGACGCGTCCCGCTCGGCGAGCCGCAGGTTCTCGGCCACGGTGAGTGTCGCGAAGACCTCGCGGTCCTCGGGCACGTAGCCGACACCGCGCTGGACGATGCGGTGGGTCGCGAAGCCGTCGATGCGCTCCCCCGCGAGCTCGACCTCGCCCCCGGTGCGCGTGATGAGCCCGAGGACCGCCTTCATCGTGCTCGTCTTGCCGGCCCCGTTGCGGCCGAGGATCGCGGTGACGGACCCCGCGGGCACCTCGAGGTCGACGTGCTCGACGACGGGCTGGTGACCGATCGCCGCGGCGAGTCCGCGGACGGCCAGCACGGGCGCGCTCACACGGCCTCCCCGAGGTAGGCGGACTGCACGGTCGGGTCGGCCATGACGATCTCCGGGGTGTCGCAGGCGAGGAGCCGGCCGTGGTGCATGACCGCGACCCGGTCGACGACGCCGAGGACGACCTCCATGTGGTGCTCGACCATGAGCACCGTCCTGCCGGTCTCCCGGTGCACTCGGCGGATGAGCTCCGTCAGCCCCGGCACGTCGCCCGAGCCGACGCCCGCCATGGGCTCGTCGAGCAGGATGACGCGCGGGTCGGCGGCGAGGAGCATCGCGATCTCGAGCTTGCGCTTGTCGCCGTGCGAGAGGCCGCCCGCGAGCGTGTCGCGGTGCGCGACGAGGCCCACCTGGTCGAGCCGGTCCTCGGCGAGCCGCGTGGCGGCATCCGTCGGGCGCGGGAAGCGGAAGGGCGACACGGCGCCGCCGAGGGCCGCCTGCGCGGCGAGCCGGACGTTCTCGAGCACGCTCAGTCCGAGGAACAGGTTGGAGGTCTGGAAGCTGCGTCCCAGTCCCGCCCGCGCTCGCGCGTCGACGGTCGCCGTCGTGACGTCCCGACCGTCGAGCCGGATGCTGCCCGCCGTGGGGCGGAGCACTCCCGACACGAGGTTGAAGAGGGTCGTCTTGCCGGCGCCGTTGGGGCCGATGACCCCGAGAATCTCGCCCTCGGGCACCGAGAGCGTCACGTCATCGATGATGCGCGCGCCCCCGATCTGGAGGGAGAGCCGCTCGACGGCGAGCACGGGCGGGGTGGACACGATGCGGTCTCCTCCGGGTCAGCCCGCGACCGGCGGCGCGACGTCGTCGGCGTCGACGATCTCGACGAGCTCGGGGCGGAAGGAGTCGCCGTCGGCGACGAGTCGGGCCTGGAACATCGGCTGGATGAGCGCGTGGTCCTCGGCGCGGATCGTGTAGCCGCCCTTGACGCCCTCGAACTCCCAGCCCTCGAGGGCCGCGATCATGCCGTCGACCGTGTCGCCACCCGCGCGGACGGCCTGCACGATCATCTGCGCGGCCGTGAAGCCGTCGGGCGAGAACAGGTCGGCCTCGTGTCCGCCCTCTTCGAGGGCGGCGATCATCGCGGCCTCCGCGTCGGTGCCGGCCGCGTCGCTGAAGTAGTGCGACAGGAAGGAGATGTCCTCGCTCGCGGCGCCGTACGCGCCGTAGGTCGAGATGTCGCCGAGGCCCGTGACGACGGGCATCGACTCGAACACGCCCTGCTGGCTGAGCGCCTGCCACATCGCGCCCGAGGTCGCACCGGCCCACGCCACGAAGACGAGGTCGGAGCCGGAGGCGAGCACCTGCTGCGCGAAGGGCGTGAACTCGGTGGCGTCCTCGGGCACGAGGATGCTCGTGACCGTGGCGCCCTTCGCGCCGAGGACGGCCTCGACGCCCGCGACGTTGCCCTGGCCGAACGCGGTGTCCTGCGCGAACACCGTGACGGTCTTGCCTGCCGGGTCACCGATGAAGGTGCCCGCGGTCGCGACGTCCTGGTACGTCTGGCGGCCCGAGCGGAAGGTGTACTCGTTGATGCCCGTGACGGCGTCCGCTGCGGCGGGGCCCGAGATGTAGAGGATCTCGTTCTGCGCGGCCTGCTCGGCGAGCGCGAGCGCGATGCCCGACGATGCCGTTCCGGCGATGATCTGGGTGCCCTGGCCGATGACGTCCTTCGCGAGCGTGACGGCCTTGTCGGGGTCGCCCGCGTCGTCGAGGTAGGTGATGTCGAGCTCGCGGCCGTCGACCGTGCCGGTGCCGTCGGTCGCGTAGTCGAGTCCCGCCTTGAAGCCGTTGAGGTAGGCGGCGCCGTAGGCGGCGAGCGGGCCGGTCTCGGAGGTGATGATCGCGACGGGGACCGGGGCCCCGGCGTCGCCGCCGCCGTCGCCGCCGCCGGTGACCGTCGGGGCGCACCCCGCGAGGACGAGCGCGGACGCCGCGAGGAGCGCCGGCGCGAGAGGGGACAGACGCATGGGAGATGCCTTTCCTGCTGCCGTAGGAGGAGTGTGATCGCGCCGCGGGTGCGGCATGTCTGAACGCTAATCGGAATACGAGGGCTCGTTCTAGCCGCGAAACTGTGCAATTCTGCACAGATGACTGCGCAGTTCTCACGCTCCGGGCTCGCCGCCGACGACCTGCTCGTGCTCCTCGCCGTCGCCCGCACGGGCCGCTTCGCGACCGCCGCACGTCAGCTCGGCGTGACCCACACCACCGTCGCCCGCCGCATCGAGGCGCTCGAGGGTGCGCTCGGCGGACGCGTGCTCGTGCGCGGGGCCGAGGGCTGGCAGCTCACCGCCCTCGGCGAGCGCGCCGCAGCGGCGGGCGAGGGCGTGTCGGCCGCGCTGACCGCCCTCGACGCGGGGAGCGCGGAGCTCACGGGCGCCATCCGGCTCTCGGCGACCGACGGCTTCAGCGCGTTCGTCGCCGCCCCCGCGATGGCGGCCCTCCGCCGCCGGCATCCCGGCGTCTCGCTCGAGGTCATCGCACAGACGCGGCAGGCCGCCGTGCACCGTTCGGGCGTCGACCTCGAGGTCGTCGTGGGACGGCCCGAGGTGCGCCGCGCGCAGGCCGTGCGGCTCGCCGACTACGCCCTCGGCGTCTACGCCTCGCGCGACTACCTCGTCGAGCACGGCACGCCGACGACCCTCGCCGACCTCGCGGGCGAGCCGCTCGTGTACTTCATCGAGTCGATCCTCCAGGTCGACGTGCTCGACGGCGCGCGGGCCACCCTGCCCTCGATGATCGACGCCGTCACGAGCACCAACGTGTTCGTGCACGTCGAGGCGACGCGCGCGGGCGCCGGGTTCGGCCTCCTGCCGGCGTTCCTCGCCGACCGCGAGCCGGACCTCGTGCGCGTGCTCCGCGACGAGGTCGACCCCCGCCTCCCCTACTGGCTCGTCGCCCCCCTCGAGGTGTACCGCCTGCCGGTCGTCTCCGCCTACCTCGAGGCCCTCCGCGAGCGCCTCGAGGAGGTGCGCCCGCAGCTCCTCGGCGAGGCCGCGGCCGCCTGAGCCCTACTGGAGCGTGACGGGGTTCACGATGTCGGCGTAGATGAGCAGCGCGCTCGAGATGCCGAGCACCGCGACGATCACGAGCGTGACGGGGATGAAGCGCGCGATGTCGATGGGACCGGGGTCGGGCCGCCCGCGCAGCTTCGCGACACCGCGTCGCAGCGCCTCCCAGATCGCCCCCGCGACGTGCCCGCCGTCGAGCGGCAGGAGCGGGATGAGGTTGAACACGAACAGCGCGACGTTGAGCGCCGCGAGCATCTGGATGAGCGTCGCGGCGCGGTCGGCGACGGGTGCCGAGTCGAGCGACGAGATCTCCCCCGCGAGCCGCCCCACGCCGACGACGCTGATGGGGCCGTTGGGATCGCGCTCGTCGCCCCCGAACGCCGCCTGCGCGACCTGCACGAGGCGCTGCGGGAGCGTCACGATGATGCGGCCCACGGCGACCGAGTTGTCCCACACGGCGGGCAGCACGGCCGTCACCGGCAGCTGCACCTTCTCGGTCGCGGGGCTCACGCCGATGAACCCCACCTCGCGCGTGACGACGTTCCCGTCCTCGTCGAACACGGTCTGCCCGGCGTCGTCGACGACGGGCCGCTCGGTGAGCATGGGCGTCACCTCGAGCGTGAGCCGCCGTCCCTCGCGCTCCACCACGAACGGGATCGTCTGGTCGGGGTGGGAGCGGATGATGCCGCTCGCCTGCTCCCATCCGGTCACCTCGGTGCCCGCGATCGACACGAGGCGGTCGCCCGGGAGCAGCCCCGCCTCGGCGGCGGGCGCCGCGGGGTCGGTGGGGAGGCACTCGGTCTGCGAGGCGTCCGTCGCCACGCACTCGTTCACGCTCCCGAGCGTCGTGGAGTACTGGTACACGCCGAAGCCGCACAGCACGACGGCGTACAGCACGATCGCGATGAGCAGGTTCGCGAAGGGGCCACCGAGCATGATGATCATGCGCTTGTGCACGGGCAGCTTGTAGAAGACGCGCTCTTCGTCGCCCGCCTGGATCGTCTCGGCGGACTGCTCGCGCGCATCCTGCACGAGGGTGTCGAAGAAGCCCGTGCTCGCGCTGCGGGCGGCCTCGCCCTCGCGGGCGGGCGGGTACATGCCCGCCATCGAGATGTAGCCGCCGAGCGGGATGAGCTTGACGCCGTACTCGGTCTCACCGCGACGGCGCGAGAAGAGGGTCGGCCCGAAGCCGATCATGTACTGGCCGACCTTGACCCCGAAGCGCTTCGCCGGGAGCAGGTGGCCGATCTCGTGGAGGCCGATCGAGACGGCGAGCCCGACCGCGACGATGACGACGCCGAGCACGTAGAGCAGCACGGTTTCCACGGGGAGAGGCTAGGCCACGAGCGCTGTGAGCGTGCCGAGGCGATGCCTCGGGCGCGCCGTGGTCTAGTAGGCGCGGCTCCGACGACGCTCCGCCCGGGCGTGCACGACGGCACCGACGATGACGATGAGGAGCATGAGGCCGAACACCGAGGCGACGCCCGCGATCGCGTAGCCGAGCGGGACGCCCCCGAACTCGACGTACTTCGTGCGCGTCTCGACGGGCTGGTGGTCGGCGCGCGTGCCCGTCGAGGTGATCGTCAGGTCGCCCGTGATCTGGGTCGCGGGCTCCGGGAAGTAGCCCTCGAGCACCGTGAGGTACTCGCCGAGCCGCAGGAGGCCGGGCTGCGTCACGCGCCCCGCCCATACGACGCTCCCGAAGGCCGTGCCGTCGGGGAAGGCAGCCTGCATCCCGTCGGCGCCGAAGAGGTAGAGGCGCACCGTCTGCGGCGTCTGCGCCGCCTGCGACAGCAGCAGCGGGTACACGATGTCGGTCGTCGCGAACTCGAGGCGCACGGGGTCAAGGGCGCCGTCGAGTGGCTCTTCGCCCGTGAGCTTGAAGGCGGCGAACGACCAGCCGCGGGCGATGTAGTCGGCGAGGAGCGACTCCACGGCCGGGGCGATCCCGTAGCCGTTCTGACCGAGCCAGGCCTGCAGTCCCGCGGCGTCGGAGGCCGCGAGCGTCACGGCGGAGAGGGGGCCGAGGTCGACCTCGGAGAGCACGTCGGGGGCCGCCCCCGCCGATCCGTCGCCGGCCGAACCCCACCAGTCCTCGACGTACTCGACCGTCGGAGCCGTCTGGCGCACGAGGGCCTCGAAGACCGACTTCTCGCCCAGGCTCACGGTGGCCGGTGTCGGCGTCGGGACGAGGAGACCGGTGTCGGCGCCGTCCGCGAGCATGTCGAGCACGAGGTCGATGCGCTGCGTCGTGCCGTCGAAGGTCACGAGGGCGTGCTCCTCGCCGACCGAGACGCTCGCGCCGTCCGGCGGCGTCGGGGCCCCGCACGCACAGGCCGCCGCGGGCTGCGCGATGCCGACCATCGTGAGCGCGGCCGCCGCGAGCGCGACCGCCGCCGTCCCTCCGAGAACGCGTCTGGTCATCCGTCCACCCCTCCGAGCAGCCTGTCGGCCTCGTCGCGGGCCCACCGCTCGGCGGCGAGCACACCTTCGAGGGTGACAGGCCCGGGCACGTGGGCGTCGACGACCCGCCGCACGGTCTCCACGATGTCGAGGAATCCCACGCGGCGCTCGTGGAAGGCGTCGACGGCCTGCTCGTTGGCCGCGTTGTAGACGGCCGGGTAGGTGCCTCCGAGCTCCCCCACCCGCCGCGCGAGCGCGACGGCGGGGAACGTGTCGTCGTCGAGCGGTTCGAAGGCCCACTGCTGGGCCGTCGTCCAGTCGAGGGGCGCTCCGACGCCCGGCACGCGGTGTGGCCAGTCGAGGCCGAGCGAGATGGGCAGGCGCATGTCGGGCGGCGACGCCTGCGCGATCGTCGAGCCGTCGACGAACTCGACCATCGAGTGGACGATCGACTGCGGATGCACGACGACGTCGATGCGGTCGTACGGGATGCCGAAGAGCAGGTGGGCCTCGATGACCTCGAGACCCTTGTTGATGAGGGTCGCCGAGTTCGTCGTGATGACGCGGCCCATGTCCCACGTGGGGTGAGCGAGCGCGTCCTCGGGGCGCACGGCGGCGAGCTGCTCGCGCGTGCGGCCGCGGAACGGACCGCCGGACGCGGTGACCACGAGGCGGCGCACCTCGCCGTGCTCCCCCGCGCGCAGGGCCTGCGCGAGAGCGGAGTGCTCCGAGTCGACTGGGACGATCTGACCGGGCGCGGCGGCCGCGAGCACGAGCTCGCCGCCCACGATGAGGCTCTCCTTGTTGGCGAGGGCGAGCGTCGCGCCCGTCTCGAGGACTGCGAGCGTCGCCGCAAGGCCGACCGAGCCCGTGATGCCGTTGAGCACGACATCCGCCTCGACCTCGCGCACGAGCGCGACCGCCTCGTCGATGCCGAGCGCCGTGCGCCCGACCCCCGTCTCGGCGGACTGGCGTGCGAGCGCCTCCGCGTTGCGCCCCGCGGCGAGACCCACGAGCTCGAAGCGATCGGGGTTCGCCGCGATCACCTCGAGCGCCTGGACGCCGATCGATCCGGTGGATCCGAGGACGATGACGCGGCGACGACTCATGCCGCGAGCCTAGCGAGCGGCCGGATCAGGAGCCGTTGACGCCCAGGATGTCGATGAGGAACACGAGCGTCTGCCCGCCGAGCTGGTGGGCCTGCGGGTCCGTGCCGTAGGCGAGCTCCGGCGGGATCACGACGATGACGGTCGAGCCGACCTTCTGACCCACGAGCGCCGCACCGAAGCCCTCGACGACCTGGGTCGTCGCGAAGGTCGCGGGGCTGCGTCCGAAGCTCTGGTCGAAGACCTCTCCGGTCTCCCAGCTCGTGCCCTGGTAGTCGAGCGTCACGCTGTCGCCCGCGACGACGGTCTCTCCGTCGCCCTCCTCGAGCACGGCCTCGAGCAGCTCCGTCGGGGCGTCGCCCCCGGGCAGCGTCACCGTCGGCACTCCGTCACCGTCGCGCTCGACCTGCGGCACGCCGTCGGTCCACGCGGCGGGCGTGAGCGGCGGCACGATCTCGAGCACGTCGACGACGAACACGACGGTGTCGCCCGCCGAGATGTTGAAGTCGGCGAGGCCGTTCTCGCCGAACGCCTGCGACGAGGGAACGACCCCGACGACGCGCGCGCCCGGCTTCGAGCACTCGATCGTCTTGACGAGGCCCGGGATGAACGCGGCCTCGTTGAGCAGGAACTCCGCCGCGGTGGCCGCGTCGTAGTCCGTCTGGGTGGCGACCTCGCCGGTCGTGCCGTTGTAGAGCGTGAAGTCGACGCGCACGGTGTCGCCGTAGGCGGCCGGAGCGCCCTCGCCCTCGATGAGCACGCGGCGCTGCGTCTCGGTGACCTCGAGGGGCGCGTCGACCGTGACGGTCGGGACGGAGCCGAACTCGCCGGTCACGTCGACCTTGTCCGTGCCCTCCCCGGCGGAGGCGCAGACGCGCTCACCGGCAGCCGAACCCGAGGGCTCGGACGACGGAGCCTCGGGCTCGCCGGCGCACCCGGTGAGGGCGACCGCGAGTGCGGCGACGGTCAGAACGGGCAGTGCACGGCGCACGGGTACTCCTCGAGGTTGCGGGACGCTCCATCCTGCCCCATGGTTCCTCGGTACCGGGTGTGTGTCTGCGCGGCGCGGTCGGCGGGCCCCCAGGAGACCGCGCCTAGACTCGAGGCATGGCCTTCAGCGTGCCCCAGGAGCGCAAGCTCGTCACCGAACTCCCCGGCCCCAAGTCCCGCGCCCTGCAGGAGCGCCGCGTCGCATCCGTCTCCCGCGGCGCCGGGACCCTCGCCAACATCTACATGGACCACGGCGCGGGCGCGATCCTCGTCGACGTCGACGGCAACCAGCTCATCGACCTGGGCTGCGGCATCGGCGTGACCACGATCGGCCACGCCCACCCCGAGGTCGCGGAGGCCGTGGCCGAGCAGGCCGCGAAGCTCACGCACACGCTCTTCACCGTGACCCCGTACGAGAACTACGTGCGCGTCGCCGAGAAGCTCGCCGAGATCACCCCCGGCGACTTCGAGAAGCACACGATCCTCGTGAACTCGGGCGCGGAGGCCGTCGAGAACGCCGTCAAGATCGCGCGCCGCTTCACCGGCCGCCGCGCGATCGTGAGCCTCGACCACGCCTTCCACGGCCGCACCAACCTCACGATGGCGATGACGTACCGCCCGTGGCCGGAGCGCGCGGGCATGGGCCCCTTCCCCGGCGAGCTGTACTCGGTGCCCGTCTCCTACCCGTTCCGCGACGGGCTCACGGGCGAGGAGGCCGCGGCCCGCACGATCGACTACATCCAGACCCACATCGGCGCGACCGAGGTGGCGGCGTTCTTCGCCGAGCCGATCCAGGGCGACGGCGGCATCGTCATCCCCGCTCCGGGCTACTTCGCGGCCATCAAGCGCTTCTGCGAGGAGAACGGCATCGTCTTCGTCGCCGACGAGATCCAGGCCGGCATCGCCCGCACGGGCGCGTGGTACTCGATCGAGCACCACGGCGTCGTGCCCGACCTCGTCACGACCGCCAAGGGCATCGCGGGCGGCCTCCCGCTCGCCGCGGTCACCGGCCGGGCCGACATCATGGACGCCGTGCAGCCCGGCGGCATCGGCGGCACCTTCGGCGGCAACCCCGTCTCGACGGCCGCCGCCCTCAAGGTGTTCGAGATCATCGAGCGCGACGGGCTCATCGCCGAGGCCCAGCGCGTCGAGCGCAGCATCCGGGCCCGGATCGGCGACTGGCCCGAGCGCTTCGGCGTCGTCGGCGAGGTGCGCGGCAAGGGCGCGATGTTCGGCATCGAGCTCGTCGAGCCCGGCACCACGACGCCCAACGCCCCGGCGCTCAGCGCGGTGCTGCGTCACGCGACCGCGAACGGCGTCGTCCCGCTCGACGCGGGCTCGTGGGACTCCGTGCTGCGGCTGCTGCCGAGCGTCGTCATCAGCGACGAGCTGATCGACGACGCCGCGGGCGTGCTCGAAGAGGCCCTCGCCGCCCTGTAAGGACGCCATGGCCGACGAGTTCGCCGACCTCCGCCCCGCGGCGACGGATCCGTTCCCCCGGCCCGACGAGGGCCCGGGCGCGGAGGTGCCGCTGCTGCGCCCGCGCCGCCGCCGACGACGCGTCGGGCGCTGGATCGCGGGCGTGCTCGTGGCCGCCCTCGCGGTCGGCGCCCTCGTCGCGCAGCCGTGGGACGCGCAGCGCCGGCAGGCGTGGGCCGATCAGTGGGTCGTCTGGACGGAACCCCAGCCCGAGCGCATCGAGCAGCTCGCGGAGCGCCTGACCCTCACCGAGACGGGCCGTCGCATCTTCTTCGCGAGCCGTCCGCGCATCGACGCGGCATCCGACTTCCAGGAGCACTGCCCCCTCGAGGCGGGCGTCGTGCTCGGCTGCTACGGCAGCGGCACGATCTACATCTACGACGTGACCGACGAGCGTCTCGCCGGGACCGTCGAGGCGACCGCCGCCCACGAGCTGCTGCACGCGGTGTACGAGCGGATGTCGCGCGACGAGCGTTCGCGCATCGACGCCCTCGTCGCCGAGGTCGTGGCCGGGCTCGACGAGGACGACCCCAACATCGCGACGGTCGCCGGCTATGCGGAGCGCCAACACGCCGACGAGTGGCACTCGCGCGTGGGCACCGGCTACGAGGGGCTCCCCGCCGAGCTCGAGGCGCACTACGCGGAGATCTTCGCCGACCGCGCGCGGGTGGTCGCGTTCGAGCGGGAGCGCACCGCGCAGATCGACGAGTACTCCGAGCGCATCGAGCAGCTGAGCGCCGAGCTCGATGCGGCCCTCGCCGACCTCGAGCAGCGCTCCGCCGCCTACGACGCGGCCATCGCGCGGCTCGAGGCCGACATCGCGGACTTCAACCGGCGCGCCGACACCGTCGGGGGCTTCGCGTCGCAGGAGCAGTTCCAGCGCGAGCGCGGGGCGCTCATCGCCCGACAGGAGGCGCTCGAGGCCGACCGCCTCCAGCTCAACGCCGACGTGGACGCCTACAACGCCAAGATCGAGGAGCTGAAGACGCTCGACGCCCAGCGCGCCGAGCTGTACTCGCAGCTCGACAGCCGCTCGGCGCCCGAGGGCTGAGCCCCGGAGCCTAGGCGTTCGCCGGGTCGTCGGCGAGCACGATCCGCGGCTCGTGGCGCACCGGGAAGGCGACCGACGCCGCGATGAAGCACTTCCGGGCCGCCTCGTGGTGCGCGTCGAGCGCGTCCGCGGGGTCGCCCGCGGCGATCGTCACGACGGGCCGGAGCGTCGCCTCCGTGAAGTGCCCGCCGCCGTCCGCGGTCTGCTCCATGACGCCCGTCGCGTCGTCCGTGTAGGCCACGACGACGATGCCGCGCGACGAGGCGACGTGCAGGTAGCTCAGCAGGTGGCACTGGCTGAGAGCGGCGAGCAGGAGCTCCTCGGGGTTCCAGCGCTCCCGGTCGCCGTGGAAGACCCGGTCGCTCGACCCGGCGAGCTCGTGGAGCTTGCCCTCCGCGCGCACGATGTGGTCGCGCCCGTAGTCGCGGTAGCCGGACGTGCCGGTGCCGCGATTCCCCGTCCATTCGACGGAAACCGCATAGTTGTGGCGGTGGCGCATGCGATTCCTCACTCTCAGTAGGCCACGGCTGCGGAATCAGCATCTCCGAGCACCCGGGCGCAGAGGTAGGATCGCAGCCATGACCGACACGCTGACCCCTCCCACGGTAGCGCCGCTCGAGCTCGAGCGCCGCGTCGTCACCGCGATCCCCGGACCGCGGTCGAACGAGTTCCAGGAGCGACGTCGCCAGGTCGTCTCGGACGGCGTCTCGAGCGCCCTGCCCGTCTTCATCGAGCGCGCGCACGGCGCGATCCTCGTCGACGTCGACGGCAACCAGTTCATCGACCTCGGCGCGGGCATCGGCGTCACGACGATCGGCCACACGGACGGCGCGGTCGTCGCCGCCGCGGCCGCCCAGCTCACCCAGGTCACCCACACGCTCTTCACGATCACGCCCTACGAGGAGTACGTGCGCGTCGCCGAGCTCCTCGCCGCGCACACCCCCGGCGACTTCGCGAAGAAGACCGTGCTCGTCAACTCGGGCGCGGAGGCCGTCGAGAACGGCGTCAAGATCGCCCGCAGGTTCACCGGTCGCCGCGGCGTCGCCGTGCTCGAGCACGCGTACCACGGCCGCACGAACCTCACGATGGCCATGAACTTCAAGGCGATGCCGTACGCGGCGGGCTACGGCCCGTTCGCGGGCGACATCTACCGCGCCCCGAACTCCTACCCGCTCCACGACGGACTGTCGGGCGCGGAGGCCGCGAAGCGCACGATCGGCTACCTCGAGAAGACGGTCGGCGCCGCGGATCTCGCGTGCCTCGTCGTCGAGCCCATCCAGGGCGAGGGCGGCTTCATCGTGCCCGCCCAGGGCTATCTGCCCGCCCTCCAGGAGTGGTGCACCGCGAACGGCGTCGTCTTCATCGCCGACGAGATCCAGTCGGGCATGGCCCGCACGGGCGCCTACTTCGCGAGCGAGCACTTCGGCCTCGTCCCCGACCTCGTGCTCTCGGCCAAGGGCATCGCGGGCGGCCTGCCGCTCGCGGGCGTCACGGGCCGCGCCGAGATCATGGACGCCTCCCAGCCCGGGGGCCTCGGCGGCACCTTCGGCGGCAACCCCGTCGCGTGCGCGGCGGCCGTCGCGGTGTTCGAGCGCATCGAGCGCGACGGGCTCCTCGCCGAGGCGCAGCGCATCGAGGCGGGCCTGCGGCGTGCGCTCGAGGCCCTGCGCGAGCGCTTCCCCGTCATCGCCGAGGTGCGGGGCAAGGGCGCGATGCTCGCGGTCGAGCTGCTCGACCCCGAGACTCACGAGCCCCGCGCCGACCTTCCCGCCAAGATCGCGGCCGAGGCGGCCCAGCGCGGCGTGCTCGTGCTGACCGCCGGCACCTACGGCAACGTGCTCCGCTTCCTGCCGAGCCTCGCGCTGACCGACGACCTCCTCGCCGACGCCGTCGCGGTGCTCGAGGAGTCGTTCGCCGCGGCGGGCGCGTGACCGGTCCGCTCGACGCGGCGTCCTCGGTCGAGCTCGCGCTCGTCGAGCGCTCGGGCGTGCCCGAGTCGCGCCATCTCGGCGCGGCCGTGCTCGTCGACGCCGAGGGCTCGGTCGTGCGCGCGCTCGGCGACCCGTCGGCGCTCGTCTACCCGCGCTCGACGCTCAAGCTGGGGCAGGCGACGGCCGTCGAGCTGCTCGGGGTCACGTTCGACGAGGAGCAGACGGTGCTCTCGGCGGCGAGCCACGCGGGGACGCCCGCGCACGTCGCCGTCGTGGAGCGCATGCTCGCGGGTGCGCGCCTCGACGAGGCAGCGCTCGGATGCCCGCCGGACTGGCCCGGCGACTCCGCCGCCCGTCGAGCCGTGACGGAGCCGCGGCGGATCACGATGAACTGCTCCGGCAAGCACGCCTCGTTCCTCGCCGCGTGCGTCGCGCGCGGCTGGGACCTCGACGGCTACCTCCACCCGCGGCATCCGCTGCAGCAGCAGGTGCTGACGACGGTCGAGGGCCTCGCCGCGGAGACGATCCACCACGTCGGGGTCGACGGATGCGGCGCGCCCGTGCCGACGCTCAGCCTCACCGGTCTCGCGCGCCTCGCCTCCCGCGCCGCGCGCGCCGGCACACGGCTGGGCGACAGCATCCGCCGTCACCCCTGGGCGATCGACGGCCCCGGACGCAGCAACACGGTCACGATCGAACGCACGGGCCTCGTCGCGAAGCTCGGCGCCGAGGGCGTGCTCGTGCTCGTGACGCCCGCGGGCGAGGCCGTCGCGGTCAAGGCGCTCGACGGGGCGCACCGGCCCACGACGCCCGTGGGTCTCGAGCTCCTCGTGCGCGAGGGGCTGCTGGCGCGCGAGGTCGCCGACGAGACGCTCGCGGCCCTCGCCGACCCGTACACGACGCTCCGCGTCGCGTTCTGACCGCGGGCGTCAGCCGAAGAGCGACGCCACGGCCTCGCGGAACGCCTCCGTGTGGCGCGCCACGTCCTCCGAGGTGGTCGCGGGAGACATGAGCGCCATGTTGTGGAACGGCGTGATGAGGATGCCCCGGTTGAGGGCGTGCAGGTGCAGGTACTGCTGCAGCTCGAAGTCGTCGGCCTCCGCGGCCTCCCGGCCGTTGGCGGGCGCGGTCGGGCGGAAGCTGTACTCGGCACGGCAGCCGAGTTGGGTCACCTGCCACGGCGCCCCGAACTCGTCGATCGCGGCCTGCACGCCCGCGGTCCACTCCGTCGCGCGGTCGATCATGCCGGGGTAGACCTCGGGCGTGAGCACCTGGCTCAGCGTCGCGCGGATGCCGGCCATCGACACGGCGTTGCCGGCGAGCGTGCCGCCCACTCCCCCGACGTCGAGGTCCTCGCGGCCCTCGCCCGCCCAGTCGAGACTGTCGCGCACGCGCTGCGCGAGCTCGCTCGTCATGCCCCACGCGGCCGCGGGGATGCCGCCGCCGATCGTCTTGCCGACGACCACGACGTCCGGGCGCAGGCCGTCGCGCGCGGTCATGCCGCCGGGGCCCGCGCACAGCGTGTGCGTCTCGTCGATCACGAGGATCGTGCCCGTGCGGTCGCACGCCGCCCGCACGGCCTCGTGCCATCCGTCCGGCGGGAGCACGATGCCGATGTTGGTCATGGCGGGCTCGGCGAGCACCGCGGCCACCTCGCCCGTCTCGAGGGCGGCCTCGAGACCCGCGATGTCGTCGAACGCCACGACGACGGTCGTCTCGTCGAGCGGCACAGGCGGGCCGATGTTGCGGCGACGCGACACGACACGGCCGTCGTCGTCGAGCGTCGCGTACGCCTCGTCGACGGTGCCGTGATAGCAGTAGTCGATCACGAGCACCTTCCGCCGGCCGGTGGCCTGGCGGGCGTAGCGCAGCACGTGGCGGTTCGCGTCGGTCGCCGAGAGCGTGAACTGCCACTCGGGCAGCCCGAAGCGCTCCGCGAGGAGGGATGCGGCGACCGCCGCGTCCTCCGTCGGCAGCATGAAGGTCGAGCCCTTCGCGAGGCGCTCGGTGATCGCGGCGACGGAGGCCTCGGGTGCGTGGCCGACCATCGCCCCCGTGTCGCCGAGGCACAGATCGACGTGGTCGATCCCGTCGGCGCACCGGAAGTGGGCGCCCTTCGCCTCCTCGACGTAGAGGGGCCAGTCGCCCGGCCACTTCGACATCCACAGCATCGGCACACCCCCGGGGAGGTGGGCCTTGGCCTGCTCCCAGAGCTGCCCGGAGCGCGGGTGGAGCCGTCGGAACGTCTCCAGCTCCGCCTCCCACAGCCTCGTGAGACGCGCGCGGTCCTCGTACATGATCACCCCGTCTTGGCGAGCTTGCGGCGCCGGGCGCCCGCCGACAGCTGCGCCGCGACCACGATGATGATCGCGAGGAAGAACACCGCGGATGCGATGACGTTCGACTGGGGCGGGATGCCGCGGCTGGCCGCGACGTACACGAACTTCGGGAAGGTCTCGGCGTTGCCGGAGACGAAGTTCGTGATGATGAAGTCGTCGAAGCTGAGCGCGAAGCACAGCAGCGCTGCGGCCAGGATGCCCGGCATGAGCAGCGGCAGCGTCACGCGCCAGAACACCTGACCGGGGCTCGCGTAGAGGTCGCGACCGGCCTCCTCGAGCGAGGGGTCGAGGCTCGCGACGCGCGCCCGCACCGTGACGACGACGAAGCTGATGCAGAACATGATGTGGGCGACGATGATCGTCCACAGGCCGCGCTCGACGCCCATGTTCACGAACTGGGAGCCGAGACCCGAGCCGAGCACGACCTCCGGCGTCGCCATCGGCAGGAAGAGCAGCACCGTGATGAGCGTGCGCATCTTGAAGGTGTAGCGCACGATCGCGATCGCGATCATCGTGCCGAGCACGGTCGCCACGATCGTCGCGGTGACGCCCACGAGGATGCTGTTGCCGAACGACTCGCACACGCGGTCGTCGTCGCAGATGCCGAGCCAGTTGTCGAGCGTGAACCCGCGCCACACGATGTTGCTGCGGCGCGCGTCGTTGAACGAGAACACGATCGTGTAGACGATCGGGATCATCATGATCGCGAGGGCGATGAGCGAGTACGCGCCGACGACCCACGATCCGGTCCCGCCGCGTCCGCTGCGGGCGCGCCCGCGGCGCCGGGGTGCGGGAGCGGTCTCCGCGATCGCCGCGGCCTCCTGGGTGGTCACAGCAGGTCCTCCGATCCGCTCTTCATGACGTACGCGATGACGGGGATGAGGATCGCGATCATCAGGAGGATCGAGACCGCCGCCGACACCGGGTAGAAGCTCTGGAAGAAGAGGTCGTTGATGACGTTGCCCGCCATGACCGTGTTCGTCGAGCCCAGGAAGTCCTTGCTCGCGTTGACGTAGTCGCCGGACGCGGGGATGAAGGTCAGGAGCGTGCCCGACACGACGCCCGGGAGCGACAGCGGCAGGATGATGCGCCAGAACCGCTGGACCGGGCCCGCGTACAGGTCGCCGCCCGCCTCCACGTACCGCAGGTCGAGGCGCTCGAGCGATGCGTAGATGGGCAGGGTCATGAACGGGATGTAGTTGTAGGTCAGACCGAACACCACGGTGAACGCGGTGCCGTTGAGGTACTGCTCCGGCCCGAACAGCCCGATCGCCTGCAGGAAGCTCACCACGGGACCCTCGTCCGAGAAGATCGCCTTCCAGGCGAGGGTGCGCAGCAGGAAGCTGATGAAGAACGGCGCGATCACGAGGATGAGCACGAGGCTCTGCCACAGCGGGAACCGCCGCAGCGTCACGCCGATGAAGTAGGCGAGCGGGTAGCTGATGATGAGCGCGAAGATCGTCGCGAGGAGCGAGAACAGGAAGGTCCGCCCGAAGATCTCGCCGAAGCGGCCGAGCGCCTCCGCGTAGTTCTCCCAGCGGAACGCGTACACGTACTCGCCGACCTCGAAGTTCCCGCCGGGCTCCTTGAAGCTCGTCAGCACGAGCGAGCCGAGCGGTGCGACGAAGGTCGCGATCAGGTACAGGATGCCGGGCGCGAGCAGGATGAGCGCGACGTAGCTGCGCCTGCGCGGGGCCGAGGCCGAGAGGTCGGGGCCCGAGTTGGCGAACGCACCGAATGCCATCAGGCCTCGTCCAGCTCGACTTCGAGGCTCTGGCGGCGCTGCACGGCGATCGACCGCGTGTCGTCGTCGTCCGCGAAGCGCGGCTCCGGGTCCGCCTCGTCGGCGAGGCCGAAGCCGTGCTCGACGCGCCACGACACCCACACCTCGGCGCCCTGCTCGGCGACCGGGCCGAACGCCATGTTCTGCGCGAACACGGTGATGGCCGGCAGGCCGGGGATCTGCACGAGGTACTGCGTGCTGACGCCCGTGAACGAGACGTCGGTGATCGTGCCGGGGCCGAGGACGTTGAGGCCGGCGACGGAGTCGGGCTTGCTCGTGTGCAGCGTGAGCTTCTCGGGACGGACGCCGATGGTCACCTCGCCCGCGTGCCGCTGGGCGCGCTCGCGCGGGACCTTGACGCCGACGCCCGCGACCTCGACCGTGATCGAGTCGGCCGCGGACTCCACGACGGGGCCCGTGAACAGGTTCGACTGGCCGAGGAAGTTGGCGACGAACGAGGTGCGCGGCAGCTCGTAGAGCTCCTCGGGCGCACCCATCTGCTCGATGCGGCCCTTGTTCATGACGGCGACCGTGTCGGCCATCGTCATGGCCTCCTCCTGGTCGTGGGTCACGTGGAGGAAGGTGAGCCCGACCTCGCTCTGGATCGCCTTGAGCTCGAGCTGCATCTGGCGGCGCAGCTTCAGGTCGAGGGCGCCGAGGGGCTCGTCGAGCAGCAGCAGGGCGGGACGGTTGACGACGGCGCGCGCGAGCGCAACGCGCTGCTGCTGGCCACCCGAGAGCTGGCTCGGCTTGCGCCCGGCGACGTGGTCGAGCTCGACGAGGCGCAGCGCCTCGTGCGCGAGCGCCTGGGCGTTCGAGATGCCCCGCCGCTTGAGACCGAACTCGACGTTCGCGAGCACGGTCATGTGCGGGAAGAGCGCGTAGCTCTGGAACACCGTGTTGACGGGCCGCTGGTGCGGCTTCGTCGCGGTGACGTCCTTGCCGCCGATGAGGATGCGTCCGGCCGTCGGCTCCTCGAGTCCCGCGACGAGCCGCAGCGTGGTCGTCTTGCCGCACCCGGACGGACCGAGCAGGGCGAAGAACGACCCCGCCGGGATCGTCAGGTTGAGGTTCTCGATCGCCGTGAACCCGGGAAAGCGCTTCGTGACGCCGACCAGTTCGAGGTCGGCACCGGATTCGTCGAACGAACCTCCCATCAGGCGCCGATCAGGACGGACTGGAACTCGGCTCCGAACGACTGCTCCTCTGCGGGGCTCAGCGTGCGGAACTGCTTGACCTTCGACAGCGTCTCCTCGTTCGGGAAGATCAGCTGGTTCTCCACGAGCTCGGGGTCGATCGCCTCGGCCGCCTCCTTGGCGCCGACGACGGGGGTGATGTAATTCACCCACGCCGCGACCTCGGCCGCGATCTCGGGCTCGTAGTAGTAGTTGATGAGCTTCTCGGCGTTGGCCTTGCGGGGCGAGCCGATGGGGATGAGGAAGTTGTCGTTCCAGATCGTGCCGCCGGCCTCCGGGATCGCGAACTCCCAGCGGTCGCCGTTCTCGGCGTTGAGGGTCGTGACGTCGCCCGACCACACGATCGCGACGAGGGTGTCCTCGTTGGCGAGGTCGTCGATGTACGAGTTGCCCTTGATGTTGCGGATCTGGCCGACCTCGACCTGCTTGCGGAAGATCTCGATGGCCTCCGAGAACTGGTCGTTGGTGAAGTCGCCGGAGATGTCGACGCCGTTCTCCATCATGATGAGGCCGATCGTGTCGCGCATCTCGCTCAGCACGCCCACGCGTCCCTTGAACTGCGGCTTCCACAGGTCGCTCACCGAGCGCAGGCCCTCGGGGACCTTGGCCTTGTTCCAGCAGATGCCGGCGAACCCGCCCTGCCACGGGAGGGTGTGCTTGCGGCCCTTGTCGAAGTCGACGTCGAGCAGGCTCGGCTCGAGGTTCGCCTTGTTCGGGATGTTCGCGTCGGCGAGCTCCTGCGTGTAGCCGAGGCGCACCCAGCGGCTGGCCATCCAGTCGGTGAGGCAGACGAGGTCCGCGCCGATGTCCTGACCGAGCGCGAGCTGGTCCTTGACCTTCGCGTTATACGAGTTGTTGTCGTCGACGTCGACGCGGTAGTCGACGGAGATGCCCGTCTCCTCCTCGAAGCGGTCGAGCGTCGGGTGGTTGCCCGCGTCGTCCTCGTCGAGGTAGAGCGCCCAGTTGGCCCACGTGAGGGTCGGGTCGTTCGCGGAGTTGTCGGCGGCGGGGCTCGGCTTGTCCGATCCGCCCGTCGAGCATGCCGCGAGCGTGAGGGCGGCGGCGCCGATGCCGGTGCCCTGGAGCATCGCGCGGCGGCTGACCTGCGCGCGACGAGCCTGGACGACGAGGCTGCGGATCAGCGGATCTTCGGGAAGAGACCGGGACATCAGAGAGGACTCCTTCACGTGGTGCGACGGGCACAGGCGGCGATGCCGTGGGTCGATATTGGCACAGGATGAGGGCTCCGACGAACGGAACTGCCAAAAGCGTCCATTTCGAAACATAGATTTCACGAAATCAGCACCGAACGACGGAATCTCCTTCGGATTCCGGCGTCTGGAGGCGGTAGCCTGACGCCATGAGGATCGGAGTTCCGAGCGAGATCAAGAACAACGAGTTCCGGGTGGCGATCACCCCGGCGGGGGTGCACGACCTGACGGCCGCGGGTCACGAGTTGCTCATCCAGAGCGGCGCAGGACTCGGCTCGTCCATCACCGACGACGACTACCGCTCCGCGGGCGCCCGCATCGTGGCGGACGCCGAGGCGGCATGGGGCGAGGCCGAGCTCGTGCTGAAGGTGAAGGAGCCCATCGAGTCCGAGTACCGCCACTTCCGGTCGGGGCTCGTGCTCTTCACCTACCTGCATCTGGCCGCCGAGGAGGAGCTCACGCGGCAGCTCATGGCGAGCGGCGTCACGGCGATCGCGTACGAGACCGTGCAGCTCGCCTCGGGTGCGCTGCCGCTGCTCGCTCCCATGAGCGAGGTCGCGGGCAGGCTCGCGCCCATCGTCGGAGCCAACGTCATGATGCGCCCGCACGGCGGCCCCGGCCTGCTCGTGCCGGGCGTCCCGGGCACGCGCCCCGCGAACGTCGTCGTGCTCGGCGGCGGCGTGGCCGGCACGAACGCGGTCTCCGTCGCGGCGGGGCTCGGCGCGCAGGTGACGGTGCTCGACACGAACATCCAGCGCCTGCGCGAGCTCGACGCGCACTACGCGGGCCGGGTGCGGACGATCGCCTCGAACAGCTTCGAGATCGAGCGGGCCGTGCTCGACGCCGACCTCGTGATCGGCTCCGTCCTCGTGCCCGGTGCGAAGGCGCCCAAGCTCGTGACGAACGAGCTCGTGTCGCGCATGAAGCCCGGCAGCGTGCTCGTCGACATCGCCGTCGACCAGGGCGGGTGCTTCGAGGACACCCACCCGACCACGCACGCCGACCCGACCTTCACGGTGCACCAGTCGATCTTCTACTGCGTCGCGAACATGCCCGGCGCCGTGGCGAACACCTCGACCTACGCGCTCACCAACGCGACGCTGCCGTACGTGCGCGCGATCGCGAACGCGGGTTGGCAGGACGCGCTGCGCGCCGACGCCGCCCTCGCTCGCGGCCTCAACGTGCACGCGGGCAAGGTCGTCAACGCGGCCGTCGCGGCTGCTCACGGCCTCGAGCCGGAGCACTCCCCCATCGGCCTCGCCTGATCGGGCGGGTCAGCTCGCGCCCTCCCGGGCGCGGGCGACCCGCACCCGGCGGGTCTCCCCCGCCTCGACGAGCCACGCCTCGTGGTCGCCGGCGAGCGGCGGGAGCGGTGCCCTCCCGCGGGTGAGCAGTCGGTGCTCGGCGCGCCCGCACCCGTGGAACAGCAGGCAGCCCTCGCGGCGGAGCCGGGAGAGGGCGCCGGGAGACGCGAGCCACGTCTCGGGGTCTCCCACGAGCACGGCGCGGGTGTCGACGACGGGGACATCGGGGAGTGCGACCCGGAGGCCCTGCGCCTCGAGCCGCGCGGCCCAGCGGCCGGGCCGTGGCGTGACGAGGCCCCACCCGGCGCGGGGCTCCGCCTCGTCGATGCGCGCCCGCCACGGCGCGGGCGGCGCTGCGAGGGCGAACTGCGCCTCGTGTCCGCGCCAGAGCGCGGAGCCGGGTCGACGGTCGGGGCGGTAGCCGGCGCTCTCGCCTCCCGCGAGGAGGTGGTCCTCCCGGGACGCGAGCCGCAGCAGCACGCGCTGCTCGAACGCACCGCCCGCGGAGAGGAGCGCCGCGCCCGCCGTGCGCGCGGAGGCGATGAGCGCGAGTCCGCGGCGCGCACCGTCCCGCGCCGTGCGGGCGACGAGCTCCGCGAGGTCGGCGCGCTGCTCGGCGTCGCCCTGCGCGAGCGCGACGTCGAGGTCGTCGGCGAGCACGAGCACACGGCCGGGGGCGGGGGCGACGAGGGCCTGCCACAGCTCGGCCGCGTCTCCGGCCGTCCAGCGCACCTCGGCGGCCGCCGACGACGCGAGGGCTGCGAGCGCGGTCGTCCGCCCCGACGATGCGGCTCCCAGCACGAGCACGGCTCCGCCGGTCCATGCGTCGACCACGAGGGGGTCCCGCCGCTGCCGGTCTGGGAGGTCGACGAGGCCGACGGCGCCGGGCGGGAGCTCGGCGAGCCCGACACGCGGAGGGAGCGGGTCGACCCACGGCCGCGCGGCTGGGACGGGCGCCCCGCGCCAGCGCTCGACGACTCGGGCGATCGTCGCGGCGTCGGCGCGCGCGACCTGGAGCGCTCTGCGGCCCGCGGGGTCCGCGATCACGGCACGGCCGCGATGCCGGGCGTCGATCGCCGCCGCGTCGGGGATCCCGACGGTCGCCGCGCTCTCGGCGGGGTCGAGCACGCGGAGGCACACCCGCACGGTCACGTTGGCGAGCAGCGCGTCCCGCACGACCCCCGTCGGGCGCTGGGTCCCGAGCAGCAGGTGCATGCCGAGGGAGCGCCCCCGCGCCGCGAGGTCCGCGAAGAGCCGATGGAGCCCCTCGTCCGCGTCGAGGAGGGCCGCGAACTCGTCGACGACGATCACGAGCCGGGGCAGCTCCCCCGTCGGCAGCTCCGCGATGTCGCGCGCGCCGTGCCGAGCGAGGACGGCCTCCCTGCGGCGCAGCTCGGCGCGGAGGCTCCGGACGGCGCGCGCCGCCGTCGCCTCGTCGAGGTCGCTCACGACGCCGACGACGTGCGGCAACGCCTCGAGCGGCGCGAAGGCCGCGCCGCCCTTGAAGTCGACGAGCAGGAACGACACCTCCCCGGGCGGCCTGCGGGCGGCGAGGGCGAGCACCCACGTGACGAGCAGCTCGCTCTTGCCCGATCCGGTCGTGCCGGCGACGAGCGCGTGGGGGCCGTCGCGCTCGAGGTCGACGAGCACGGGGCCGTCCGCATCGACCCCGATCGCCGCGGCCGAGGACGCCGACTCCGCGGTGCCGTCGAGCACGGCCGCGAGGTCGAGCTCGCGCGGCAGCCCGTGGTCGCTCGGCCGGCCGAGGGCGCGGGCCGCTTCCGCGAGCCGGGTCGCGGCCGCCTCCGCCTCCGGAGCGGCGAGGAGGGCGGGCCTCCACCCGGCGGGCGCCTCGTCGAGCCGCGGATCCGACCCGTCGTCGGGGAATCGCACGACCGTCGCCCCGGGCACCGGGGTCCTGCCGATGCGGAGCACCGTACGATCGCCGCTCGCGACACGCCAGCCGTCCCCCTCGGCGACCGCAGCGGGGAGGGTACGCGTCCAGGCCTCGTCCGGAGGGGCCTCGACGCGCGCCGTTCCGAGCTCGCAGCGCGCCACGGCCTGCAGCACGAGACCGCGGCAGAACGCTCGCACGAGCGGCTCCACGCCCGCGACCGCGAACTCGCCTGCGCCCGGGGCGACGATCGGGGCGTCGCGGATGCAGCCGACGTCGTCGCGGAGCGCTGCGATCTCCTCGGCGAGCTCGGGCGGTCCGTCGCCCGTGAGCTCGACTCCCGAGGGGACGTCTCCTGTGCCGAGCCTCCAGCCGGTGCGTCCGGGATCGGGCACGAGCTCCCCGGCCTCCGGCGACGCCCGGCGCAGCGCCGCGGCACGGTCGTCGCGCCGGGCCCGTGCCTCGTCCCCCGCGCGCGCGAGCCCGTCACGCGCCTCCGCGACCGCCCGACGGCGCTCACGACGGGCGAGTCGTCTCGCGTCGAGCGTCGAGCCGACCGCGACGATCGGGGCGAGCAGACCGACGAGCAGCGCGTAGGGTGAGCCGCTCGCAAGCCACAGCGCGGCGGCGAGCACGAGCGGCGCGACGGTGGCCACGAGCGGCACGCCGGGGCGCGCACGCTCGGCGGCGACGACGGGCAACGGGATGCGTTCGATCGGAGGGGCGTCCATCCGCACCATGGCAGCACGCCCGCGCGCCGCCCCGAAGGCTGCGCGCGGCATCCGGGGACGAGGCGGTGCCGACGGCGCTGTGGGCGATCAGCTCACGACGAAGAACTGCTCGCCGATCTCGACGCGGCTCCCGCGCGCGATCATGTAGCGTTTGCCCGGCTCGCAGCGCACGGGCGGCGCGTCGGGCTGGCGGATGACCGTGCCGTTCGTGGAGTACCGATCCGCCACCCAGAAGCGTCCGCCCTCCTGGCCGAACTCGACGTGCGACTTCGATACGGACTTGCCCACGTCGAAGATCGGCACGAGCTCGTCGACGTACTCGCCGGGCTCGGGGGCGGGGTTGCGTCCGATGAGTCCCGTGCCCGACACGACGACGCTCTCGCCCGTGCTGAACTGCAGCACGTAGCGCTCGCCGGCGGCCCGACGGGCGACGACGCGCGTGCTCTCGATGTCCTCGAGCGCGGATGCCTCGGGGGGCGGTGCCGGGGAGGTTCCGGGCGCACGGGGGGCGAAGCGGGAGCCCGCCGCGGGCGCAGGGGTCTCCACCCGCACGGCGGACGTCTCCCCGTGCGCAGCCGGGGGCTCCACGTGCACGGCAGGAGCCTCCGTGTGAACGGCGCCGTCGTCCGGCGGCTCGACGACGACCTCCGCGCGGTCGACGGCGGGAACCGCGCCCGTCGCGGGCTGCAGCACGAAGCCGCACTCCCCGCAGAAGGCGGCCCCCTCCTCGACGACCGCCCGGCACTGCGGGCAGAGCGGGGCGTCGACCTCGACGCGTACGGGCGGGAGGGGCGGCAGCGGGGGCAGGTGGGGCTGCTCCCGCACCGTGGGGGCGGGCTCCGCGACGGAGCGGCCGCACTCGACGCAGAAGAGGGCACCGGCCGCCAGCGACGTGCCGCAGTACGCGCAGTTCATCGGATGCTCCTCGGTCGTCGGAGCAGCTCCCGCACCGCTCCCCCGCCCAGGGAGCGTAGCGACACGAGGGCGCGGATGCGCTCGCGTCTCGTGCGTCCGGCGTCGAGCGAGCTCCGGAGCTCCCCCACCGCGGTCCAGACGCGGTCGGCATCCGCGACGCTCGGCGGCTCGGGGGCGAACACGGCGCGGTCGACGACGGCTGCGAGCACGCGCGACGGGAGCGTCCCGACGGCCGCGGCGAACTCGGCCCGCGTCGCGGCCGGCGGCACCGCGAGCCCCCGGTCGACGACGAGGTCGGCGAATTCGTCCCAGCCGCCGCGGATGCGGCCGAGCGCATCCGGCGCCGTGCGCCGCAGGTGCCGGCGGCGCAGCTTCGCGCCGATCACGAGCAGGAAGGGCGAGAGCGCGACGAGCACCACGAGCAGCGAGATCCCGATGACGCGCGCGACCTGCAGCAGCACCTCGAGGGTCTGGTCGGCGGACTCGGGCTCGTCGGCGGTCGTGTCGGAGTCGACGGGGTCCTCGCGCGGCTCGGGCCGGTCGACGGGCGGGGGCACGATCGACTCCGGCCGCGAGATCGGCTTCGGCTCCTCGGGCTCGTCCTCGGGGATGGGCCGCTCGGGCGGCACGGGGTCGACCGCGACCCAGCCGTACTGGGCGGTGTCGACCTCGATCCACGCCGAGATGTCGCCGCCGCGCACGACGGTCGTGCCGCCGCCCGGGGCGACCTCGGGCGCGAAGCCCACGACGACGCGCGCGGGGAAGCCGAGGCGCGTGGCCATGAGCGCCGCCGCGACGGCGTACTGCTCGGCGTCGCCGATCATGCGCGACCCGTCGAACAGCTCGGCGATGCGGTCGAGCGAGTGCCCCGACCGGCTCGCGGGCTCGTCGGGGCCGAGACCGTGGCTGATGTACCCGTCGGCGTGCAGCCGCTGGATCGCCGCGACGAGCTGCGCCCCCGAGCCCTGGACCCCCTCGACGTAGGAGTCGAGCGCGTTCACGAGCTCCTCGGGTGCGTCGGCGCCCCGCGGCACGTCCGCCGACCCGGGCACCGCGATGGCGAGGGTCTCGAGGGCGGGCGACGGAGGCATGACGGCGTCGACCGCGTACCGGTCGCCCTCGCCGATCCCCGCGAGGTCGACGGCGGTGCCGCTCGTGGTGTTGAAGCCGAAGCCGTCCTCGAGCCGCGCGCGGTCGTCGCCGCGGAAGACGATGTCCTCGAGGAGGCCGACGGTCGGCACCCACACGCCCGCGTAGGCGTCGATCTCGAACTCCGCCCGGACGGCGCCCGTTCCGCGGGAGGACTGGTCGATGCGCGAGGGGACGCGCACGAACACGCCCGACGCCGAGTCGACGGTCGGGCTGCCGACCGCGTAGACGACGCCGTCGTAGCTGTCGAGTGTGGCGATCCGGATGCGGGCGTCGGCGGGAAGGCCCGTCACGCGCATCATGACCTCGTCGACGTGGTCCTCGCGCAGGTAGCGCCGGAATCCGGCGAGCGGGCTCGCGTGGTCGCGGGGCTCGAACGGCTGCTCGACCGCCGCGCGCGCGACCTGACGGTCGCCCGTCGGGCCGAGCACGCTCGTGGTGGCGACGGATCCGGCGCCCGCGATCGCGAACACGAGGAGGCCGCCGATGAGGTTGCGCGCCTCTACGCCGATGCGGAACCCGGCGGACGCCTCGCGGTCGCGGCCCCGTGTGATCGCCCGGCGTCGACGCCAGCGGCACCAGCTGATCCACCCGACGCCCGCCACGAGGAGGCCGATGCCGAGCGGGATGGGCAGGGTCGCGGTCGTCGGGCCGAACACGATGCCGACGACGAAGACCACGACGGGCGGGATGACCGCGAACTCGCCGTAACGGGCGCGCAGCGCGATCGTCACCGACACGACGGACGCCGTGAGCAGCAGCACGAGGGCCGGCACGAGCAGCGCCTGGTAGTCGCCCACGGGCAGGGTGATGGTCAGCAGCTGCTTCCAGCCGAGGGCGACTCCCGCGAAGAGGTCGAGGAGGCCGTCGAGGGTGGGGAGCACGCCCCCGGAGGCCTTCGCGGGGACCGCGAGCGGCACGCCGACGGCCGTGAACACGGCGAGCGTCACGAGGATCACGAGCCACGCCTTCCACCGGAAGACGGCCCCGAGCACCGCGATGAGGGTGCCGAGCACGACCGCCGACACGGCGACCACGATGTACCACTCGGCGCGGTAGACCGGCCACAGCACGGCCGCGGCGAGCGCGAACAGCGCCCAGAGCTGGAGGACGTCGCCGACCGCGGCGACCGTGAGCCGCCGCGCGCTCATGCCACCGCCGCCGATCGCGCGAGGGCGAGCCGGAGCTCCTCGAGGTAGCCGATCGTGAGCACGTTGACGCCCGCGAGGCGGCGCATGCCGGGGACCGCATCCGGGTCGCACACGACCGCGACGACCTCGACGTCCTGCGGGAATCCGGCCGCCGCGGCACGGAGCTCGGCGGTGCCCGTGCGGGAGCCGCAGATGAGGAACGCGACCGAGATGCCGGGCGTGCCGTCCGCGACGATGCGGGCGACGTCGCGGACGGGGAGCGCGCCGACCGACGCGCCGACGACGGCGAGGTCGTCGAGCAGACGGTCGGGCTGGTGGGTCGCGAGGGGGTGCACGGCGTACACGCGGCGCTTCGCGAACTCGGGGGTGACGGCCGAGACGACGACGGAGACCGTGCGACCGTCGCGGATGGCGCGCACGCCGAGCGAGCCGGCGACGCTCACGGCGAGCTCGAACTCGTCCTCGCTCGCGAAGTCGTGCGTCGAGAGGCTGAGCGCGACGACGAGGTGGCTGCGCCGGGTCTGCTCGAACTGGCGCACCATGTAGGTGCCCGTCTTCGCGCTCGACTTCCAGTGGATGTAGCGGCGGTCGTCGCCCGACTGGTACTCGCGCAGCGCGTGGAAGGCCACGTCGCTCGCCGTCAGGTCGCGCGTCGGATTGCCCTCGAGGTCGCGGATGAGCCCCGTGCTCGTCGACGGCACGCTCACCGTGCGGGGGTGCACGACGAGCTCGAGGCGCTCCGTCCAGCTGATCTCGCGGCGGATGAGGCCGAGCGGGTCGCCGCGCACGGTGCGCACGGGTCCGACGCCGATGACGCCGCGCCGCTCGGTCGGGATCGCGAAGTCCTGCGTGTGGGCGGTCCCCCGCCGCAGGCCGGGGAGAGGCAGCTCGACGACGGACTCGCCGACGGGCACCTCCATGACGGTGCCGAGTCGACGTCCCGCCGGGTTCTCGACGGTCACCGCGCCGCGCGCGGCCTCGCCGACGACGGCACGGCGGTGCGGGAGGGTGAGCGCCATCCGGTAGGGCGCACGACCCACGAGGAAGCACGCGGCCGCGAGGGCGAGGAGCACGGCGCCCCAGCCGACCGCGACGAGCTCGAGCCAGCCGAGCAGGTAGCCGGCGCCGAGCGCCGCGGGGATGAGCGCGAGCACGACCCAGCCGAGAGGCGTGATGACGCCGCTCAGGCGCCGCCCGACGTGCGCGAACCCCCGGCCGACGGCGCGCGCGCCGCGCACGACCGCGACGACGCTGTCCGCGAGCACGCCCGTGCGCGCACCCACGATGCGGGCGCGCGTCGTACCGAGCCCCGCGGTGTCGGCGCTCGTCGACTCCCGGGACCGAGTCGGACGGGACGTGCGGGTCACACGGCCTGCCGATCGCTCGGGGGCGGGGTCTCGAGGAGGAGCTGGCCGATGATGCTCGACGCCGTGACGCCGTCGAACTCGGCCTCCGGGTCGAGCACGAGGCGGTGCGCGAGCACGGGCTCGGCGAGCGACTTGATGTCGTCCGGCACGACGTAGTGGCGTCCGCTCGCGGCGGCGAGCGTCTTGGCCGCCCGCACGAGCGCGAGCGCGCCGCGCACGCTCACGCCGAGCCGCACCTCGACGGCCGAGCGGGTCGCCTCGACGAGACGCGACACGTAGTCGTTGATGGTCGGGTCGACGTGCACCGTGCGCACGAGGGCCGCGAGCTCGACGACCTCCGCGGCGGAGATGACGGGCGGGATGACCGTGTCGTGGGCGCGCACGCCCGCACCCTCGAGGATGCGCACGGTCGCCGCGTGGTCCGGGTAGCCGATCGAGGCCTTGAGGAGGAAGCGGTCGAGCTGCGCCTCGGGCAGGCGGTAGGTGCCGGCCTGCTCGATCGGGTTCTGGGTCGCGATGACCATGAACGGCGCGCCGACGGGGTGGGTCGCGCCGTCGACCGTCACGCGTCCCTCCTCCATGACCTCGAGCAGCGCGGCCTGCGTCTTCGGGCTCGCGCGGTTGATCTCGTCGGCGAGCACGACGTTCGCGAAGACCGGCCCCTCGTGGTACTCGAACTGCCCCGAGCGCTGGTCGTAGACGCTCACGCCCGTGATGTCGCCGGGCAGGAGGTCCGGCGTGAACTGGATGCGGTTGCTCGATCCGTCGACGCTCTGCGCGATCGCGCGGGCGAGCGAGGTCTTGCCGGTGCCCGGGAAGTCCTCGAGGAGCAGGTGCCCCTCGCTGAACAGCGCGATGAACCCCAGCCGCACGACGAAGGTCTTGCCGAGCAGCACCTGCTCGACGCCGGACACGAGTCGGCCGAACGTCTCGTGGAAGGCGCTCGCCTGCTCGGGCGTCATCGTCATGGGGTGTCCTCTCGCGTCGGGATCGGGGTCAGTGGGGGGTGCTCGCCCAGTTGTATGTTCGCGTATACGTCGTGCCGTTGGCTCCCACCGTCACGACCAGGTCGGGGTAGTCGGCGCCGAGCAGCCCCGCCCCCACGACCTCGCACTGGGTGGGCGTCCCGGGGTCGTCGGCCGGGCCGCACGTGATGCTCACGCTGTCGTAGCCGGGGCCGCCGTCCGCGACGGCCGGGGCGCCCGTCCAGGTCCAGTAGCCCTCGCCGGGGTCGAGCAGCGTGAGCGGCGGCTTGGTGACGATCGCCTGCAGGCCGCTCATCTGGATGCTGACCGGCCGGCCGAGGTGGAACGGCGTCGACCAGTTCTCGCTGCAGAGCAGCACCTCGTACTGGCGGCAGGCCTTCACCTCGACGGAGACGTCGTTGCCGTAGTGCGTGACGCCCGAGGTCAGGAAGGTGTTGAACGGCACCGGACCGTACTGGGTCGTGTCGGTCGTGCCGCCGCTCAGGCGGTACACGAACGAGTCGGGCGAGGAGCCGCCCGAGGTCGTGAGGCTCGTGAGGCGGAAGTCCCAGTACCCGCCGTCGCGCGCGGTCGGCGCGTCGACGGCGACCGACACGACGGTGCCGGGCTGCGCGCGCGGGATCGCGGTCACGGTGCCGGACGCCGTGCAGCCCTGACCGTTGTAGGCGTAGACGGTGAAGTTGTAGGTCTCGTCGGGCGAGAGGCCGGTGAACGTCGCGGTCGTCGCGGTCCCGACGGCCTGCACGCCGGGCCCGGACGGCGGTGTGAAGCTCGGGGCGCCGCTCTCGACGCCCGTGACGGTGCAGGCGGGCGGGGTGCCGCCGTGCCGCGCGACGTAGTAGGCGGTGATGGCGCGGCCGTTGGCGGTGAACGAACCGGCCCAGGTGACGGTCGCGCTCGTGCCGTCGGTCATCGACGCCGCCGCGCTCGGGCTCGCCGTGAGGATCGGCGGCCCCGCGGGCGTCGCCGTCCCGCCCGCCTCGTTCCAGGTGGCGAGCGAGTTCGGCGCCTTGTTGCGCGCGCTCACGGTGAAGCCGACCGCGCTGCCGTTGGCGATCGCGGGGTTCGTGACGACGCGGCTGTACTCCGTGCCGACCGCGTCGCCGGGCGACACCGACACCGTCGACGAGAAGCCCCCGACGGTCACGACGTAGGAGTCGATGGGCGTCCCCGCGCCGGCGGCGGGCTTCTGCCACACGACGCGCAGGCCGTGGTCGACGGGCGTGGCCGTGACGGCGGCGGGCGGCGGCGGGATGACATCCGACCAGATCGTGCCGGGCAGATGCGTGGGATCGGACTCGCCGAGCGCGTTGACGGCGACGACCGAGAGCCGCAGCGCGTGGTCGGGACCGTTGCCCGGGGTCGTCACGGCGCAGCCCGCCGTGATCGTGCACACCGTCGTCGACGCGACGGCGCCGGTCGTGTCGAGCGCCGTCACCCGGTACTCGGTGATGGGCGAGTTGTTGAACGGCCCGGGCACCCACGAGAGCCGGAGCAGGCGGTCGCCGAACTCGGTGACGCGCAGGTTGCTCACCGGGTCGGGCACGTCCTGCACCGAGATCGTCACGAGGCCCCACGTGTAGCGCTCGGGGTCGCCCGTGGCGTCCGCCACCTGGTACTGCAGCGTGACGTCGACGGGCTCGGCGGTGTCGGAGACGGTCACCGAGAGGCGCGAGCGGTCGGCGTTCGGCGTGATGTTCACGCCCGGCGGGAGGCTCGCCCCGTCGAGGCCCTGGATCGCGACGACGCGCAGCGGCACGTCCGGGAACGGGTTGGTGGCGTAGTCGTTGGCGAGCACGTCGACGACCGTCGTCTGCCCGCGCTGGGTGACCGCGCGGTCCGGGGCGGGGCGTGCGAGCGGCCGCGTCGACGGCACGACGCGCAGCTGCACGCGGCCGCTCTGGCCCTCCGAGAGCGCGTCGCGCACGGCGAGGGTGATGCTCGTCGTCGTGCCCTTCACGGTGGTCGGGTCGGCCCTGAGCAGGAGGCGCTGGCCGTTGAGCTGGTAGCTGAAGCCCGTCGGGAGCGGCTCGAGCACGGTGTAGCTGAGCTCGTCGATGTCGTCGTCGTACGGGTACTTCGTGAGCTTGACGAGGTCGAGCTCCTTCTGCTGCCCGGGCTCGAACTCGACGACGCCGCCCGTGAAGATCGGTGGCTGGTTGTCGCGCGGCTCCACCTGGATGGGCAGCGAGAGCGTCGTCACGTGCCCCTCGGGGTCGCTTGCCGACCGCCCGTCCGTCACCTCGAAGGTGATCGAGGCCGGACCCCAGTAGCGGTCGGCCGAGCGGTACTGCAGCGTGCTCTCGTCGACGACGAGCGGCCCGCCGTCGGCGTGGGTCGCGCGCACGGTGCTCGGGTCGGTGATCCGCACGCGCGATCCGCCGAGCGCGACGACGTACTTCGCGAGGTCGATCCGCAGCGTCGACTCGCTCTTCACGACGAGCGGCGGCGCCTTCGTGTTGATCTGCGGGAGCGCGTCGTCGTAGCCGGGCACGCGGATGAACGCGTAGCCGCGCACCGCGGGGTTCTCGGGGTGCACGACCGCGAACGGGATGATCTGACTCCGGTCGCCGATCTCGACGCGGACGCGCTTGTCGGGGAGTACGCGGGCCGAGTCGCCGAAGCCCGGCACGAGCTCGACCCCGAGGTCGCCCACCTCGCCGTCGGCGAAGAACACCCGGTCGAGCACGGCCACGTCGACGGTCTCGCGGTCGAGCACGTCGGTCACGCTCAGGATGGAGTCCTGGACGCTCGGCCGCGAGAGCGGCGCGTTCTCGTCGACCGTGACGCGGATGAAGTTCGAGCTCGTGCCGCCCGTCTCGTTCTCGATCGTGTAGATGACGCTGTAGTCGCCCGGCTGGCGCGGCGGTGTGATCCGCACGATCTCGTCGTTGACGATCTCGGCCGTCACACCGACGGTCGTCGGCTCGACCTGACGGATGCGCAGCGCCGAGCCGTCTGGGTCGGAGTCGTTGAGGAGCGCCCGCACGGCGACCGTCCGCCCGGGCCGCACGAGCACCGAGTCGAGGTTCGCGACGGGGTTGCGTCCGCCCTCGAGCGCGGGCGAGATGCCGACGCGCACGGTGCCCGTGGCCCGGGCACCGAGACCGTCGACGACGGCGTACTGGAAGACGTCGGTGCCCGAGGAGTAGTCCCCCGCCTGGTAGACGATCGTGCTGCCCTCGACGGCGAGCACGCTCCCCTTCTCGGGGTTGGTCGCCTGGCCGACGAGCTGCACGGCGTCGCCGTCGGGGTCGATGCCGCTCGTCGGGATCTCGATGCGCACGGTGTTGCCGGCGAGCACGCGCGCCGTCACGGGCCGCGGCACGGGCGGGTTGTTGGTGGCCGCGTTACGCTCGCGCACCGAGATGACGACGCGGGCCTGCGCCGTCTGGCCGTCGGGCCCCGCGATGGAGTAGACGGCCGTGTAGTTGCCGGCGGTCTGCGGGGCGAGGTAGCGCAGACGGTCGCCCGAGACGAAGAGCAGGCCGGCGTCCTCCGCGAGCTCCTGGGCGAGGTCGGGCAGGAGCGTGATGTCGAGCCCGTCCGGCTGCTCGTCGTTGTCGAGCACGGGGATGTCGACCGTGTCGCCCACGCGCACCGTGACCTGATCGTCGGTCGCGATGGGCGGCTGGAGGCGCTGCGGCGTCGGGATCTCGACGACCGTGATCGTGCCCTCCGCCTCCGCGAGGCCGTTGCTGATCCGGTAGTTGAACGCCACGGGGGCCTCGAGCGGGGCCGTGAGGGTCACGCGGATGAGCCGCTGGTCGAGCACCTCCGCCTGGATGCCGGACCCCGCCGGGATGTTCATGACGCCCGTCACGACGAGCACGCCGCCCGCGGGGTCGATGTCGGAGGTCGGCGGGTCCACGGTCTGCGAGCTCTGCGACGTGATGAACATCGTCTTCGGCACCGTGATGGGCCGCGTCGAGGCGTCGGCGGGTGCGGACACGTCGATGCGCACGGTGCCGGTGGCCGTCTGCGTACCGTCGGTCACCGTGAACTCGACGTAGTGGGTGCCGACCTGCTCGGACTGGAAGGTGAAGGTGCCCGCCTCGAAGCTCGCGACGATCGTCGTGCCGGCCTTGGGCGGGACGCCGCCGAGGCGCAGCGTCCCGTTGCCGCCGCGGGCGTACCGCAGGGGACGCACCGTGATCTCGTCGCCTGCGGTCGCGAGGGCGACCCACGGCTCGATGAGGATCGGCACGTCGCCGCGGGCGCGCACCGTCACCTGGAGCAGGCCCGCGGCCTCCGCGCGTCCGTCCGAGACCGTGAGCGCGACCGTCTTCTGGCCGGTGACCTCGCCGCCGTCGGTGAAGACGACGACGCCGTCGGGCTTGTACGCGACCTGGTCGGGCGCCGCGATCGACGCGCCCGTGAGGTACACGGCGTCGCCGTCGGGGTCGACCCAGTCGTTGATGACCTGCGTCGACACGCGACCGCCCTGGCCGACCGTCGCGGTGGAGGTGCGCACCTGGCGCGGCGGCGAGTTCTCATCCTCGCCGCGCACCTCGAGCGTGACCGTCGCGCTCGCCGTGCCGCCGCGTCCGTCGCTGATCGTGTAGCCGAAGGTGAAGGATCCGGATGCCGTGGGGCTCAGCGTGATCTGCAGCTGCTGGTTGCGGCTCACGAGGTCGAGCCGGCCGAGCGCCTCGTCGATCGGGGTGAACGACGTCACGACGAGCACGTCGCCGTTCGGGTCGTAGTCGTTCAGGAGCACGGGCAGGATGCTCGAGCGGCCCGGACGCGCGCCGAAGACGTCGTCGACGGCGACGGGCGGCTCCTGCAGCTCCTCGAGCTCGGGCGGGGTCTCGTCGTCCGCCTCGGGCTGCTCCTGCTCGGTCTCCTCGTCGGTGATGAGCTCGTCCCAGTTGTCGATGAGCTCCCCGCGCGACTGCACGGCCCACGTCGAGCCGCTCAGGGCGTCGGTGAGGGCGACGCTCGCGCCGTTGACGGCGAACGAGAGCTGGGCGCCACCGTCCATCCCGGCGAGCGAGAGCGTGTCGGCCTGGTCCGAGCCGCAGCGGCGCCACGCCTCGCCCGTGGTCCACGCGGCGAAGCGGCAGCCGGCGACCACGACGGGACGCGCCGGCACGCCCGCCGCGTCCTCGACGAGCACCGTCGGCTCGCCGCCCTGCATGTCGGCGCCGAGGAGACCACCCGAGTGGGCGATGAGCACGCGCGCGTTCGCGGGACCGGGCTGCTGGATGCGCACCGAACCGCCGAGCGCGTCGTCGTCGAGGGCGCGCACTCCCGCCTCCGTCGCGAGCTCGCGCGTCGTGACGTCGAGCACCGCCCAGCGCTCGCCGACCACGGTGAGCTGCACGGCGTCCGTGGGCTCGGCCTCGCCGCCCCACTCGACGTCCCAGCGCTCCCCCACGACGGCGTCGCCGGGCGCGACGCGCCACACCTGTCGCGTCTCGGGCACGTACGCGAGCATCGCGCCCGTCTCGCTCACGGCGACGACGGCGTCGGCGCCGAGGCTCAGGTTCGAGGGCGCGGCCGCGTCGAACGAGGCGAGGTCGCCGAGCGGCACGAACCAGACCTCGCCCGTGCCCTGCGCGACGATGATGACGCGGTCGTCCGCGAGGAACAGCTCGGGATCCTGCGGAGGAAGGGCGACGTCGTCGCCGAGCTCGGCCGACGCGGGGTCGATCGCGCGCACCGTCGCGCTGCCGGGGTCGACGAGCAGCACGGTCGAGCCCGACTGCACGACCTCGGGCGCGTCGGCGTCGACCGGCAGCACGCTGTCGAGCTCGAACACCTGCGTGTTGGCGCGGCCCACGGCGCCCTCGTCACGCGACGAGACCCACACCGAGGGGTCCGTCAGATCCATCCGCTGTGCCGTGTAGCCCGTCGACACGACGGCGAGGGTCGCCACGAGGGCCGCGACGACCGTGCCGCTCGCGAGGGCCGCGAACGAGGAGCGGTGGGCGGACAGCCAGCGGCGCACGGTCAGCCTCCGACCGCGTCCACGCACTTCTGCGCGCTCGCCGGGCCCGTGGTGCCGTTCCGGTTGACCGCGACCGACAGGCAGACGGTGCTGCCGGGGTCGGCGTCGACGACGAAGCGGTCGGCCTCCTGCAGGGCCGGCGTCGAGGCGATGCCGTCCTCCGTGACGGTGATCTGGTAACGGTCGCCCGGGTCGAGGCCGGGGTCGCTCCAGCTGAACTCCACGCGGCCGGCGGCACCGAGGTCGGCGCGGATGTCGGACACCGTCGGGATGTCCGAGCCGAAGGCGCGCACGAGCACCACGAGGGCCACGACGCCGAGCACCGTCACGAGCGCCGCGGCACCCGCGAGCAGCCACGCCATCCGCCGGATGCCGGGCGACGCCTCGGGGGCGCTGCGGGAGAAGGGACTGGCGGACCCGCTGCGGTCGCGCACGGTGCCGACGGGAGCGTAGTTCTCGGCCGACGTGGCCGCCGCGCGACGACGCCGGCGGCCGGGCCGCGGGGCCTCGCCGCCCGAGCTCACGGGACGCAGCCGTGTGCGCTCCTCCTGGTCGCCGACCGTGCCGAGCGCCCAGTCGTCCATCGCGATCTCGGCCGCGGTCTGCGGCAGTCCGAGCTCCGTCTCGACGAGCTGGAGCTCGCGCACGAGCTCGAGCGCGCTCGCGGGCCGGTGCTCGGGGCGACGCGACATCGCCTTCCGCAGCACGGCCTCGAGGCTCGCCGGCACGTCGGGCCGCCCGATCGGCTGCGGCTTGGCGCGCGCGATGCGGCCCATGAGGTCGCTCGAGGTGTTCGCGCCGCCCGGGATCTCGAACGGCGAGCGTCCCGCGAGGAGCGAGTACACGGTCGCGGCGAGCGACCACACCTCGCTCGCGACGGAGCCGGGCGTCTCGTCGAGCAGCACCTCGGGTGCCGACCACGGGATCGAGAGCCCCACGGAGCTCTCGTCCTTCTGGCTCCCGAGCGTCGACGCGATGCCGAAGTCGGAGAGCACGGGGTGGCCGTACGCCGTCTGCAGGATGTTCGACGGCTTGATGTCGCGGTGCAGCACGCCCGCGCGGTGCGCCGTCTCGACGGCGGAGCCGATCTTGATCGCGATCCGCAGCACCTCGGGCACCGGGATGGGCTCGCGCCGGTAGCGCTCCGAGAGCGACGACGAGCACAGCTCCATGACGAGGTACGGGCGGCCGTCGCTCGACACGCTCGCCTGGTAGACGGTGAGGATCGACGGATGCGTGCTCAGTTGCGCCATGAGGTTCGCCTCGGCCTGGAACATCTGGCGCACCTGGTCGTTGACGACCTCGCTCAGCATGACCTTCACGGCCACCTGGCGACGAGGCATGTTCTGCTCGTAGAGGAACACGTCGGCGAACCCGCCCGACCCCAGGACGTGGACGTGCGAGAAGCCCGGGAGGACGGGCGGCTGGGACGGCAGTCGTCGTGCCACGGCTACCCCCTCGCCCCCGTCGAGCCTTCATTGTAGGCAGACCGGTCGGTCGTCTCCGGTGCGTCGAGCACGTCGATCACGATGACCGTTATGTTGTCGCGACCGCCCGCCGCGAGCGCGGCGTCCACGAGCGCGCCGGCGGTCTCGGTGGCCGAGAGCCGGGCGGCGAGGTGCAGGCGCAGCCGCTCGGCGCCGAGCTCCTTCGTGAGCCCGTCCGAGCACAGCAGCAGGCGCAGGCCAGCCCGGATCGGCACGCGCCAGTAGTCGGGGCGCGGCACCTCGCGGAAGCCGAGCGCGCGCGTGACGACGTTCGACTCGGGGTGCCCCTCCGCGTCGTCCGCGGAGATGAGTCCCGCGTCGACGAGCTCCTGCACGACCGAGTGGTCGTGGGTGACCTGCGCGAGGTCGTTGCCCTCGAAGCTGTAGACGCGGCTGTCGCCCACGTTGAACACGACGAAGGAGGGATCGTCGGCGGAGGCGAGGTCGAGCACGGCCCCCGTGACCGTCGTCCCCGCACCGAGCTGCAGGTGCTCCGCGAGGTCGTCGATGTCCTGCGCGGCGAGCGTGAGCGCCTCGGCCACGACGCCGCTGTCGACGTCGTCGCGGTCGGCGAGGGCGTGGAGCCGGTCGACGGCGGCGGCGCTCGCGCGGTCCCCTGCGGCGTGGCCGCCCATCCCGTCGGCCACCGCGAACACGGGTGGCTGCACGATGAGGCTGTCCTCGTTCGCCTGGCGTCGGCGACCCACATCCGTGACCGCCGCCCACGCGAGCGTGACGCTCTCACCCGAGCGCCCCGGGATGGGGAACTCGCGGCGCGTCTCGTCCGCTCCGTGACGGGTCATACCCTGCCTCCTGCTCGCGGCACCGGGCGGGCTGGGCCGAGCACCTCGACGACCACGCCCTCCCCCAGGTCGATGCGGGTGCCCGGGGTGACCACGACCGACGCCCCGCGCTGGAGCGCCTGCACGGGCGATCCCGGCACCATGACCTCGCTCCCGTTGAGCGTGCGCATGTCGGTCGCGACGACGACGGCCCCCTGCTCGCGGAGCTCGAGGTGGGTCGACGAGATCCCGCCCTCGACGCTCGCGACGCTCACGAGGCGCGGCGGCACGCCCGACGGCACGCGACCGGGGCGCGGCCTGCGGCCGATGAGCACGGGGCGGTCGAGCTCGACCGGCTCGTCGCCTCCCACCCGGATGCGGTGGCGCGGACGCAGCGCCGCCGGGACGGGCGGCAGCTCGGGCGCCTCACGCTCGTGCGCGGCGGCGCGCTCGGGAGCACCCGGGGCGGCACGGACGACCGTGTCGCCCAGCGCGACCTCGACCTCGTCGACGTCGACGACCGCACGGGCGAGCCGTTCCCGCACGGCGTGCGGGATCGTGTCGTCGGTCTCCTCGTGCACGGCGCGGCTCACCCCCCTCCCTGGGTCGAACATCCATTCTGTCGCGAACGACCCGGGTCGCCCTATCCCCAGAGGGGGAGGTGCGATGACTGCCGCCGACTACTCGCCGATGTAGGACATGACGTGCTTGATGCGCGTGTAGTCCTCGAAGCCGTACATCGAGAGGTCCTTGCCGTAGCCCGAGTGCTTGAAGCCGCCGTGCGGCATCTCGGCGACGAGCGGAATGTGGGTGTTGATCCACACGCAGCCGAAGTCGAGGCGCTTCGCGAAGCGCATCGCACGGCCGTGGTCGCTCGTCCACACGCTCGACGAGAGGCCGTACTGCACGCCGTTCGCCCACGCGAGCGCCTCCGCCTCGTCGGAGAAGGTCTGCACCGTGATGACGGGGCCGAAGATCTCCGTCTGGATGGCGTCGTCGTCCTGGCGCAGCGCGTCGACGATCGTCGGCTCGATGAAGTAGCCGGCGCCCTCCTTGCGCGTGCCGCCCGTGACGATCTGCGCGTGCGACGGCAGGGCGTCGATCATGCCCATGACGCGCTCGAGCTGGTTGGCGTTGTTGACCGGGCCGAAGAAGGTGTCGGGGTCGCTCGGGGCGCCCGTCGTCACGTTCTCCTTCACGTACGCCGCGAGCGCCGCGAGGAAGTCGTCGTGGGCGTCCTTGTGCACGAGCACGCGCGTCGCGGCCGTGCAGTCCTGACCGGCGTTGAAGTAGCCCGCGGTCGCGATGCCCTCGGCGGCCTTCGCCATGTCGGCGTCAGGGAAGACGATGACGGGCGCCTTGCCGCCGAGCTCGAGGTGCACGCGCTTGAGGTCGGAGGCCGCGGCGCGCGCGACCTCCATGCCGGCGCGAACCGAGCCCGTGATCGAGACCATCTGCGGCGTCTTGTGCTCGATCATCTTCGCGCCCGTCGTGCGGTCGCCCGTGATGACGTTGACGACGCCCGGCGGCAGGAACTCGGCCGCGATCTCGGCGAGCAGCAGGGTCGTCTGCGGGGTCGTGTCGGACGGCTTGATGACGGTCGTGTTGCCCGCGGCGACCGCGGGGGCGAACTTCCACACCGCCATGTTGAGCGGGTAGTTCCACGGGGTGACCTGGCCGATCACACCGATCGGCTCGCGGCGGATCGAGCTCGTGTGGTCCTTCATGTACTCCGCGGTGGCGCGGCCCTCGAGGTTGCGCGCGGCGCCCGCGAAGAAGCGGATCTGGTCCACCGAGAGCATGATCTCGTCGTCGACGAGGGTCGTGCGGGGCTTGCCCGTGTCTTGGGACTCGAGGTCGGCGAACTCCTCGGCGCGCTCCTCCATGCGGTCCGCGATGCGGAAGAGCGCGAGCTGGCGCTCCGCGGGCGTCGACTCGCCCCAGGTCTCGAAGGCGGCGGCCGCCGCGGCGAACGCGGCGTCGACATCCGCCTGACCCGAGACGGGCGAGCTCGCGTAGCTCTGCTCCGTCGCGGGGTCGATGACCTCGAAGCTGTCGTCGGCGCGGGCGTCGACGTACTCGCCGTTGATGAAGTTGCGCAGGATCCGTTCGGCCATGTGCACACACTAACCGGTCGGCGGCACGCTCGGAACTTCTGATTCCGTCGCGATGACCCGCCGACGTTGCGGATTCGCTTGTAGCGGCCTCGTCATGATGAGAGAATCGAGCGCATGACGCCGCGCAACCGACCCGTCGCCCTCGACGACGTGTCGAAGGGGATCATCGAGCAGCTGCAGGAGGACGGTCGCCGCTCCTATGCGGAGATCGGCAAAGCCGTCGGCCTGTCGGAGGCCGCCGTACGCCAACGCGTGCAGAAGCTCACGGAGGCCGGCGTCATGCAGGTCGTCGCCGTGACCGACCCCATGCAGCTCGGCTTCTTCCGCCAGGCGATGGTGGGGATCCGGGTCACCGGCGACAGCCGGCAGGTCGCGGCAGCCCTCGCCGAGATCGACGCCGTCGACTACATCGTCCTCACGGCCGGGAGCTTCGACCTCCTCGCCGAGGTCGTGTGCGAGGACGACGACGACCTCATCGAGCTGCTGAACGAGCGGATCCGACGCATAGAGGGCGTTCAGGCGACCGAGACCTTCGTCTATCTCAAGCTGCAGAAGCAGCACTACAACTGGGGAACCAGGTGATCACACCATGACACAGACCCTCAACACCCTGAGCGCGCAGACCGAGGCGGACCTGCAGCAGAAGGCCAAGGACCACCTCTGGATGCACTTCGCGCGCCAGTCGGTACTCGAGGAGCACGGCGCCCCCATCATCGTGAAGGGCGCCGGCCACCACATCTGGGACTCGCACGGCAAGAAGTACTTCGACGGACTCTCGGGCCTGTTCGTGGTCAACGCCGGACACGGCCGCAAGCGCCTCGCGGAGGTCGCGGCCAAGCAGGCCGAGGAGCTCGCGTTCTTCCCGCTCTGGTCGTATGCGCACCCGGCCGCGATCGAGCTCGCCGACAAGCTCGCCGACTACGCCCCCGGCGACCTGAACCACGTCTTCTTCACGACGGGCGGCGGCGAGGCCGTCGAGACCGCCTTCAAGCTCGCCAAGTACTACTGGAAGCTCCAGGGTCGGCCCACGAAGCACAAGGTCATCTCGCGCTTCGTCGCCTACCACGGCACGCCGCAGGGCGCCCTCGCCATCACCGGCATCCCGGCGATGAAGGAGATGTTCGAGCCCGTCACGCCGGGCGGCTTCCGCGTGCCGAACACCAACTTCTACCGCGCCGACGAGATGGGCTTCCCGGGCGGCACCGAGGAGGAGTTCGGGCTCTGGGCGGCCAACCGCATCGAGGAGATGATCGTCTTCGAGGGCCCCGAGACCGTCGCGGCCGTCTTCCTCGAGCCCGTGCAGAACTCGGGCGGATGCTTCCCGCCGCCGAAGGGCTACTTCCAGCGCGTGCGCGAGATCTGCGACAAGTACGACGTGCTGCTCGTCGCCGACGAGGTCATCACGGGCTTCGGGCGCATCGGCGACATGTTCGCGTCGACCACGCTCGGCATCGAGCCCGACATGATCACGTGCGCGAAGGGCATGACGAGCGGCTACTCCCCCATCGGCGCGTGCATCGTGAGCGACCGGCTCTACGAGCCCTTCCGCCACGGCACGACGGCGTTCTACCACGGCTACACCTTCGGCGGTCACCCCGTCTCGAGCGCCGTCGCGCTCGAGAACCTCGCGATCTTCGAGGAGGAGGGGCTCACCGAGAACGTCAAGCAGAATTCGCCGCTGTTCCGCGCCGCCCTCGAGCGCCTGCTCGACCTGCCGATCGTGGGCGACGTCCGCGGCGCCGGCTACTTCTTCGGGATCGAGCTCGTCAAGGACAAGGCCACCAAGGAGACCTTCGACGACGACGAGTCGGAGCGCCTGCTGCGCGGCTTCCTCTCGAAGGCGCTCTTCGACGCGGGTCTCTACTGCCGCGCCGACGACCGCGGCGACCCCGTCATCCAGCTCGCACCCCCGCTCACGATCGGCCCGGCCGAGTTCGACGAGATCGAGGGCATCCTGCGCGGCGTCCTCACCGAGGCGTGGGCCCGGCTCTGATCCGCGCGTGACGCAGCCGGCGACCGCGGGCTACCGCGGCCTCTCCTACTGGCACGACTCCGTCGGGGCCGCGGGCGACGCCCTCGCGCACCGCCCCGGCCTCGACGGGGACACGGATGCCGACGTCGTCGTCGTGGGCGGCGGCCTCACCGGCCTGTGGACCGCGTGGTACCTCTCCGAGCGGCAGCCGACTGCGCGCATCCTCGTGCTCGAGAAGGAGATCGCGGGCTTCGGCGCCTCCGGCCGCAACGGCGGCTGGTGCTCGGCGCTCTTCCCGCGCTCGACCGCCTCGCTCGCCAAGAAGCACGGGCGCGAGGCCGCCCTCGCGATGCGGCGCGCGATGATCGAGACCGTCGACGAGGTCGGCCGCGCGGCGTCCGAGGCGGGCATCGACTGCGACCACGCGCGCGGCGGCACCGTCGTCTACGCGCGCTCAGCCGTGCAGGAGCGCGCGGCGCGCGCCGAGGTCGCGGAGGCCGCCGAGTGGGGCGTCGACCCGATCGAGTGGTGGGGTCCGGACCGCGTGGGCGCCTCCGGTGCGCTCGGCGGCGCCTACGACCCGAACTGCGCGCGCCTCCATCCCGCGAAGCTCGTCCGGGGCCTCGCCGCCGCGCTCGAGGCGCGCGGCGTGCGGATCGCCGAGGGCACGACCGTCACACGGGTCGACCCGGGACGCGTCACGACCGACCGCGGCGTCGTCGCGTGCGACCGCGTCGTCATCGCGGTCGAGGGCTACGGCGCCGCGCTCGAGCAGACGCACCGCCGCATCCTGCCGCTCTACTCGCTCATGATCGCGACCGAGCCGCTGCCCGCGACCTTTTGGGACGAGATCCGCATCCCGCACGGGCGCACCTTCAGCGACTACCGCCACCTGCTCGTCTACGGGCAGCGCACGGCTGACGACCGCTTCGCCTTCGGCGGCCGCGGCGCGCGCTACCACTTCGGGAGCGCCATCCGCCCCGACTACGACCGCGTCGAGCGGGTGTTCGCCCACCTGCGGCGCACGCTCGGCGAGCTGTTCCCCGCGATCGGCGACGCGGAGGTCACCCACAGCTGGGGCGGACCCCTCGGGGTGCCGCGCGACTGGCACGCGGCCGTGCGGTTCGATCCCGCGACGCGCATCGCGTGGGCCGGCGGCTACGTCGGCGACGGCCTCTCGACGACCAATCTCGCCGGCCGCACGCTCGCCGACCTGCTCACGGGCGCCGACACCGAGCTCACCCGCCTGCCGTGGGTCGGGCACCGCTCCCCCGACTGGGAGGTCGAGCCGCTCCGGTTCCTCGGCGCGAACGCGGGGCTGGTCGCGATGACGGCCGCCGACGTCGAGGAGCGGGTCACTCGTCGCGGCTCGCTCGTCGCGCGCGTCATGGGGCCGCTCATCGGGCACTGAGCCCGGCGTGCCGCCCCCTCTCTCAGGAGGCCGGGAAGAGCGCCTCGATCGCCGCGACCTCGTCGGGCGTCGGGCGCCATCCGTCCCCCGCGCGCGCGTTGGCCACGATCTGCTCGGGCCTCGTCGCGCCCGCGATGACGCTCGACAGCTCGGGCCGCGACAGCAGCCAGCCGAAGGTCGCCTCGAGGATGCCGATGCCCCGCTCCGCGGCGAAGGCCTCGAGCGCCTCGATCGCGTCCCACGGCGCCTGGTCGGCGATGTGCGGTCGCTGACGGGCGATGCGGGTGTCGGCCGGGCGCTCGGTGCGGCTGAACTTGCCGGTGAAGAGACCGTTGGCGAGCGGGAAGTAGGGCAGGAAGCCGAGGCCGCGCTCCCGCACGGCCGGCAGCACGTCCGCCTCGACCCCGCGCGCGAGGAGGCTGTACTCGTTCTGCGCCGACGCGAAGCGCGCGGTGCCGAGCGCGGTCGCGGCGTCGTCGGCCGCTCGGATGGCGGGGCCGTCGAGGTTCGAGTGCCCGATCGCGCGCACCTTGCCCTCACGCACGAGCTCGGCGAGGGCCTCGAGGGTCTCCTCGATCGGCGTCGCGGGGTCCGGGGTGTGCAACTGGTAGAGGTCGATGCGGTCGGTCTGCAGACGCGCGAGCGACCCCTCGACGGCCGCGCGGATGTAGGCGCGCCCGCCGCGCGGTCCGAGGTCGGCGAGCGGCGAGGCGTAGTCCTGGTGGCCGAACTTGGTCGCGACGACGGCTTCGTCGCGGCGGCCCCTGAGGGCCTCGCCGAGGAGCGTCTCGCTCAGCCCGTAGCGCGCTCCGTAGATGTCGGCGGTGTCGAAGAAGGTGACGCCCGCGTCGAGTGCCGCGTGCACGACGGCCGTCGCGCCGTCCTGGGTCTCGGTGCGCGTGCCGGGTCGCCCGAGGTTGTTGCAGCCGAGGCCGACGACGGAGACGCGGAGGTCGGAGGGTCCGAGCTGACGGGTCTGCATGCCTCGACCCTACGCGTCCTCTCCTCCCCCATCGGCGCCCGCGCGGCCGTCCACGCGATGTCCGATTCCCGCCGGTGACCGTCGCCGGCCCCGGTTACGCTCGTGCCATGACCACCGCCCCCGACGCATCCGTCGCCCCGCCGCTCCCCGCCGAGCCCGTCGCGCTGCAGCGCCTCGAGAGCCCCATCGGCCGCATCGAGGTCGTCGGCGACGGCACGGCGATCGTCGCCCTCGCGATCGAACGCGACGGTCTGCTCCCTCACGACGAGCTCGACGTGCGACCCGACGAGGTCACCCGGCGCGCGGTCGCCCAGCTCGAGGAGTACTTCGCGGGCGAACGTCGCGCCTTCGACGTCCCCGTCGTGCTGCACGGCACGGCGTTCCAGCGGGCCGTCTGGGAGCAGCTCGTCGAACTGCAGTGGGGCGAGGTGATCTCCTACGGCGAGCTCGGCCGCGGCACGGGCCGCGCCACGGCCGGACGCGCCGTGGGGGGCGCGGTGGGAGCCAACCCCGTGCCGATCATCGTGCCGTGCCACCGTGTGCTCGGCGCGAACGGGGTCATCACAGGCTACTCGGGAGGCGAGGGCATCCCCACCAAGTCGTGGCTGCTCGACCACGAGGGCATCCCGCACAGGGTGCCCGCCGGGCCGGCCGACCCGGCACCCACGCTCGACATCCCGGGCACGGAGTCCGCCGCGTGAGCCGCGCCGACCTCGTCGTCGGCGCGGACGGGCTGGCCCGCTGCGGCTGGGTCGGCGACGACCCGGAGTACCGCCGCTACCACGACGAGGAGTGGGGTCGCCCGCTGCACGGCGACCGGGCGCTCTTCGAGAAGCTGTCGCTCGAGGGGTTCCAGGCAGGCCTGTCGTGGATCACGATCCTGCGCCGCCGCCCGGCCTTCCGCACGGCCTTCCGCGATTTCGACATCGCCGCCGTCGCCGCGTTCGACGACGCCGACGTCGAGCGCCTCCTGGGCGATGCCGGCATCATCCGCAATCGGGCGAAGGTCGAGGCAACGATCTCGAACGCGCGCATCACGCGAGAGCTCGTGGCCGACGAGCCGGGCGCGCTCGACCGGCTCATCTGGTCGTATGCGCCCGCCCCGGGCGCGCGTCCCTCCGCGCTCTCCGACGTCCCCGCCGTCACGCCCGAGGCCACGGCGCTCAGCACGGCCCTCAAGCGCCTCGGTTACCGCTTCGTCGGGCCCACCACGACGTACGCGCTCATGCAGTCGGCCGGCCTCGTCGACGATCACGTCGCCGGCTGCTGGCGCGCCGCCTGATCGCACCACGGGCTGCGGCGCGGCTCCCGACCTCACACGACGAGGTCGAGCTCGCCCGGTGCCCCCGGCTCGAGCCGGATGCCCTCCCCCGCGGCCCAGGCGACGAGCGCGTCGAGGTCGGGGTGGTCGATCCCCGCCAGCACGAGGGCGCGCGTGAGACGCCCCTTGCCCGCCTTGTTGAAGTGGTTGAGAGCCCGCCGACGGCCGCCCTCGTCCGCGACGACCCTCACGAACGCGGCGTCTGGGCGCGCCGGCACAGGCCCCAGCGCCGCATAGGCCTCGGAACGGAGGTCGAGCACGACACCCGGCTCCTGCGCGATCGCCTCCGAGATGACGGGGGCCCACAGCTTCTTGAGTGCGACCCCCGGCAGTCGGGAGTCCGCCGACAGGCGATAGGCCGGGATCGCGTCGAGCGCCCGGGTCAGTCCGAACAGGGCCGAGGCGATCGCGACATGACGGTGCGCGAAGGCGCGCGCGTCGTCCGGGAGCGTCGACGCGTCGAGAGCGTCATAGAGCACGCCGTCGTAGCGGTCGATCGCCGGAAGCAGCTCCGCCGAGCGGATGCGGCGGTTGCGCTCCGCCTCGTGCCCCTGGCGCGGCCCGAGCGTGAGCGCCTTCATCGAGGCGTCGATGTCACCGGCGAGCCGCTCGAGCGCGGCGAGCGCTGCCTCGCGCGCCTCGCCGAGCGTCGGGAACGACAGAGCGTCCGCCTCCAGACGGCTCCCCGCGATCCCGCCCTCGCGCTTCGTCTCGGAGGGCGGCAGCAGGATCAGCACGTCAGCGCTGCAGGAACGCGAGCGCGCGTTCCACGTTGACGCCGAGCGGTTCGATCGAGTCGAGCGTGATGCGCGCGATCGCGCCGCTCGCGCCCGACCAGTCCTCCCACTCGTCGAGGCTCTGCTCGACGGCAAAGGCACCCGGGAGCGCGGTCTTCTCGAGGCGAGCCGCACGCGCAGCGAGCCGCTCGCCGTGCAGCTCGCCGTCCGAGCAGATCACCTCGATGAAACGGATGTCGGCCTTCTGCCGCTCGGCGAGCGTCACCCACTGCTCACGCGCCGGGTTCACCGCGTTCACGGCGTCGACGATGATGCTGCCGCCGCCCGTGAGCACCGCGTCCGCGAACGCCTCCGCGACGAGGTACGCCGCGAGACCCGTGGGCTGGTCGGCGTCGATCCCTGCGGAGAGGATGGCGGCTTCGATCGGATCGACCGACACGACCGGGACGCCCAGGCGATTGCCGATGACCTCGGCGATCGTGCTCTTGCCGGCCGCGGGCAGACCCGCCATCACAATGAGCATGGCTCTACTCTACGATCCGCGCGCGTCTGCGCATCCCTGTGCGGGGACGCTCAGACGAGCTCGGTGTTGCCCGCGACGAGCGTGACCGTGTCGCCCTGCACCGAGAGGAACCCGTCCTCCAGGCGCGCGGTGATCACGGACCCGTCGGTCGCGGTCACGCGCGACTCACCCGGCGCGAGGATCGCGAGGACGGGCTCGTGACCGGCCAGGATGCCGATCTCACCCTCCGTGGTACGGGCGACGACCTGCGTGGCCTCGCCCGACCACAGCTCGCGCTCGGCCGAGACGACCGCGACGTTGAGCGCCATGATCAGCTGTTCTCCTTCTGCAACTGCGCCCAGCGCTCCTCGACGTCCGAGATCGAGCCGACGTTGAAGAAGGCCTGCTCGGCGACGTGGTCGAAGTCACCGCGGACGATCGCGTCGAACGACTCGATGGTGTCGCGCAGCGGGACGGTCGAACCCTCGACGCCCGTGAACTTCTTCGCCATGTAGGTGTTCTGCGAGAGGAACTGCTGGATGCGACGCGCGCGGGCGACGGTGATCTTGTCCTCTTCCGAGAGCTCGTCGACACCGAGGATCGCGATGATCTCCTGGAGCTCCTTGTTCTTCTGGAGGATCGCCTTCACCGAGGTGGCCACGCGGTAGTGGTCCTCACCCAGGTAGCGCGGGTCCATGATGCGCGAGGTCGACGTCAGCGGATCGACCGCCGGGTACAGACCCTTCGACGCGATCTCACGCGAGAGCTCGGTCGTCGCGTCGAGGTGCGCGAAGGTCGTGGCCGGGGCCGGGTCGGTGTAGTCGTCGGCCGGCACGTAGATCGCCTGCAGCGAGGTGATCGAGTGGCCGCGCGTCGAGGTGATGCGCTCCTGCAGGATGCCCATCTCGTCGGCGAGGTTCGGCTGGTAGCCCACCGCGGAGGGCATGCGGCCGAGCAGCGTCGACACCTCGGAACCCGCCTGCGTGAAGCGGAAGATGTTGTCGATGAAGAGGAGCACGTCCTGCTTCTGGACGTCGCGGAAGTACTCGGCCATGGTGAGCGCCGAGAGGGCGACGCGCAGACGCGTCCCCGGGGGCTCGTCCATCTGACCGAACACGAGGGCCGTCTTGTCGAAGACGCCCGCGTCCTCCATCTCGTGGATGAGGTCGTTGCCCTCGCGGGTGCGCTCGCCGACGCCGGCGAACACCGACACACCACCGTGGTCCTGCGCGACGCGCTGGATCATCTCCTGGATGAGGACCGTCTTGCCGACGCCCGCACCACCGAAGAGGCCGATCTTGCCACCCTGCACGTACGGGGTGAGGAGGTCGATGACCTTGATGCCGGTCTCGAAGAGCTGCGTCTTGGACTCCAGTTGGTCGAAGGCCGGGGGCTTGCGGTGGATGGGCCAGCGCTCGGTCACCTCGAAGGTCTCGCCCTCACCGAGGTTGAGCACGTCGCCCGTGACGTTGAAGACCTTGCCCTTGGTGACATCGCCGACGGGCACCGAGATGGGAGCACCGGTGTCGCGCACCTCCTGACCGCGGACGAGGCCGTCGGTCGGCTTGAGGGCGATCGCGCGGACGAGGTCGTCGCCGAGGTGCTGGGCGACCTCGAGCGTGAGCTTGGTAGTCGTCTCGCCGATCGTGATCTCGGTCTCGAGAGCGTTGTAGATCTCCGGGATCGCGTCGTGCGGGAACTCGATGTCGACGACGGGGCCCGTGACGCGCGCGATGCGTCCGACGCCGCCCGCGGCGGGAGCCTCCGACGCCGTTGCCTTCTTGGTAGCGGTAGCCATGGTTTCTCTTCCTGTCGTATTACTTCGCCGAGCCCAGGGCGTCAGCGCCGCCCACGATCTCGGAAATCTGCTGGGTGATCTCCGCCTGGCGCGCGTTGTTCGCGAGGCGGGTGTAGTCGCGGATGAGCTTGTCGGCGTTGTCGCTCGCGGACTTCATCGCCTTCTGCGTCGCGGCCTGCTTGGAGGCGGCGGACTGCAGGAGGGCGTTGAAGATGCGCGACTCGATGTAGACCGGAAGCAGAGCGTCGAGCACCGCGTCGGGCTCCGGCTCGAACTCGTAGAGCGGGAAGATCTCGGCGTCGCCGGGCTCCTCCACTCCCTCGACGATCTCGAGCGGCAGGAGGCGGACGACCTCGGGCTCCTGCGTGAGCATCGACACGAAGCGGTTGTAGACGATGTGGATCTCGTCCACGCCGCCCTCGTCGGTCGGCTGCACGAAACGGGCGACGATCTCCTCGCCGATCTCCTGCGCCGTCGCGAACGACGGGGTGTCGGTGTCGCCGATCCAGGCGCGCTCCGGGGTGCGCTTGCGGAAGTTGAAGTAGCTCACACCGCGGCGACCGACCACGTAGTGGACGACCTCCTTGCCCTGCTCCTTGAGCAGCTCGGTGAGCTCCTCGCTCTCCCGCAGCACGTTCGCGTTGAACGCGCCCGCGAGGCCGCGGTCGGAGGTGAAGACG
>WKJB01000025.1_pt1 | contig 66077 bp, 63 predicted proteins | sample 5403331 | NCBI WGS metagenome assembly WKJB01 (sample SAMN13198853, study PRJNA488119) | plastic metagenome | isolation source: water-polyurethane dispersion (WPUD) containing a polyether... | place: Mexico: Mexico City | collected 2016 | reverse complement strand
ACAAAACCAAGGCAAAGATGTTCCACGGAACAATCAGAAGAGAAAAAGGTTCAGAAAGCCCGAAGCAGAAAAGCAGGAGCCGAAATGCAAGGCACCCGACCAATGCGGCGGTTCGCCATCGGCTGGCCCCTTGCCGCGACGATGGCGGCGATCGCCTCGGCCGCGATGCTGGGCGCGCTTGCCGCCGCGCGCGGCCTGCCGCCATGGATCGCCATCAACGCAACCAGCCATGTGCTGCACGGCCCCGCCGCCGCGACCGAGCCGGCGCTGGATCTGGCCCATACCGGCCTGGGCGCCGTCATCCATGTCGCCTCGTGTTTCTTCTGGGCAGCGGTTGCGGTGCTGCTGGCCCGGCGCGCGCGAAGCGGCGGCATGGGGCTGGCCTGGCTGGCCGGCCTGGGGACCGCCGCCCTGGCCGGGCTGGTGGATTACGGCCTGATGCCGGCGCGCCTGCGCCCGGGATGGGAGCTGGTGCTGCCGCCCGCGGGCGTCGGGCTGGGCCTGCTCGCGCTGGGGGTCGGCCTGTCGCTGGGCCTGATCGCGGCCGAGGCGATCGGCAGCCGCGCGCCGGAACCCCCGGGCCGCCGGACCCGTTCCCCCCGCGACCCCGGCGCCGCGCCGCCGCCCCTTTCGGCCGTCGAGCGGCTGCGCCGGCCGGCGCCGCATGTGCTCGACCAGCGCCAGCAACGCATGGACCCGGCCGGCGCCGTCACCGAGGACCCGAACCGCCAAGGCGACGGCAACAAGCAGCCCGGCGCCCCCAACCCCGACGAAAGGCCCGACCGATGAGCGATTATCCCAAGCCACCCTTTCCCGAGCAGCAGCAGGACCTGCCCGGCAGCTTCCGGAAGATGGACCCGCGCCCGGACCATGGCGAGGAGAGCTGGAAGGGCGCCGGCCGGCTGGAGGGCAAGGTGGCGCTGATCACCGGCGGAGACAGCGGCATCGGCCGCGCCGTCGCCATCGCCTATGCCCGCGAGGGCGCCGATCTTGCGCTGTCCTGGCTCAACGAGACAGAGGATGCCGCCAGCACCGCCGAACTGGTGCGCGAGGCCGGGCGCGACTGCCTGTCCATCCCCGGCGACATCGCCGATCCCGACCATTGCCGCAAGATCGTCGCCGAGGTGGTCGAACGCTTCGGCCGCATCGACATTTTGGTCAACAATGCCGCGCATCAGGCGCTGTTCGACAGCATCGAGGAGATCCCGGACGAGGAATGGCGCCACACCTTCGCGGTCAATATCGACGCGATCTTCCACCTGACCAAGGCGGCGGTGCCGCATATGCCCGAGGGTGCGGCGATCATCAACACCGCCTCGATCAATGCCGACAAGCCCAATCCCAAGCTCTTGGCCTATGCCACCACCAAGGGCGCGATCCAGAATTTCACCACCGGGCTGGCGCAGATGCTGGCCGGGCGCGGCATAAGGGTGAACGCGGTGGCGCCGGGGCCGGTCTGGACGCCGCTGATCCCGGCCAGCATGTCGCCCGAAGAGGTGGCGAAGTTCGGCGCCAACTATCCGATGCAGCGCCCGGCCCAGCCGGTCGAGCTGGCCTCGGCCTATGTGATGCTGGCCGAACCGATGTCGAGCTATGTCTCGGGCGCCACCATCGCCGTCACCGGCGGCATGCCGATGATCTGAGGCCCAGAACCCGAAGAAGGAGTGCAGTCATGAGCAACCGTCCGCTGGTCTTCGTCTGCGGCCTCGCCGCCGGCTTCGCGCTGAAGGGGCTGTGCGATGCGCTGGCGCGCCCGGCCCCGCGGGGCGCGGCGGGGCGGCGGGACATCCGCCCCGCCGGCCGCCGCCGGATGGAAAACCCGCCGCGCGACTGGGACATCGTCGACGAGCAGAGCGACGAATCCTTTCCCGCAAGCGATCCGCCCGGGAATTACTGATGGGGCGGCGCGGCGCAAGATGGGGCGCAAGGTCGGCAGCGCGGCGTCGGGCGGCCTAGGACCCGCAGCAGATCCGAACGGCGATCTGCCGGCGCGGCCGGTGCCGGGGGCTGTCTGCCCCCGGACCCCCGAGGATATTTTGACAAGAAAGAACATGACCCTGGCCGGCGCGCGGCCGGCAATGGCGCGGGCTTGCGCAGGCAGGCACCCTGCACATGGATGGCCCCGGCCCGGCCGATAGCCGGGTAGGGGCCATGTTTCCGGTCAGGGCCGGGCAAGCCCGGCGGGTCCTATTCCCCCCTGTTCGTGACGGGGTCGTTCTGGCGGGCCTTGCGGTCGCCCGCCTCGCGGTTCTGGCCGCCGGCATTGGGCTCGTCCGAGCCCGGCATCTGCCGCGGGTTCAGCACCGGATCGGCATTGCCCATCTTCAGGTCCTGGGCCCGCTTGCGCACGTTGAACTTGGTGTTTTCCTCTTGCGGATCGAATGTCTTGCCCATGGCAGGATCCTCCTGGTTGCGGCGGCCGGCCCCTTGACGGGCCGGCGCGGGGATGCGTCAGCGAGGCGTCACTCGCGATGCTCCGGCATCTCCTTCAGCTCGTCCTTGGTCCAGCGCGTGACGGCATGCACGCTGTTGCTGGCGTCGCGCATGAAATCCAGGTCGCGGGCCGGCACGGCCACCGGCTTCGACCCGATTCCCAGGAAACCGCCGACATCGATCACCACCAGCGTGTCGCCGCCGGTGCCGTGGACATGCGAGACATGGCCGATCCGCTCGTCGCCCGGGCCGTAGACGGTGGCCCCGGTCAGCGCGGCCTCGGTCAACTCGTCCTCGCGCAGGCGAATATGGGTGCTGTGGTCCATTCCGATCCCTCCTCTGCATTCTCGGGTTGGGTGGTTCCAACAGGGCCGATGCCGATCTGTTCCATAACGCTGCCGTGAGGAGGGCGGCTGGAACATTTTCCGCCGCAACCGGTTCACGGCCCGTCAACCCGCATCCGGAGGAGGAAAAGATGAGACATCTGTTCGTCACCACCGCCCTTGCCGCCGCGCTGAGCGTCGCGGCGGCCCAGGCCCAGGACACCCCGACGCCAGAGGCCCCGGCGCCAGAGGCCGACACCCCGCAGGCCGACACCCAACCGGTGCCGATGGGACAGGAGAGCGCCCCCGCCCTGGAGCCCGCACCGATCATCACCCCGCCCGACGGCTATGTCGAAGGCGACGTGGTGCTGACGACCGAGAACCTGGAGGGCGCCACCGTCTACGACGCCAGCGGCGAGGAGATCGGCGAGGTGCATGGGCTGGTCTTTGCCAACGGCACCACCTCGCTGCAAGGCGGCGATACCGGCGCCGCCACCGCCCCCGACGCCACATCCGAGGCCGCCCCCGCGGCCACGACCGAGGCGCCGGCCGAAGCCCCGGCGGATACGACCACCGGCGCGGCCGCCGATACAACGACCGACACGACGACCGACACGACCGCCGGCGCGGCGGACAGCCCGGCCGATTCCGCCAGTCCCGACGGCGCGGCGCCGATGACCGAGTCGGATTCCAGCAATGTCGCCACCGGCACCGATACCGGCGACACCGACCGGATGGAAAACATCGGCTCGGATGTCGGCACCATCACGCCCACCGACGCCACCACGCCCCCGGCGCAGGCCCCGACCGATGCCCAGGCGGATGCCCAGGCCGAAGGCATGGGCGCGGCCGAGATCAGCCATGCCATCATCGATGTCGGCGGCTTCCTGGGCATGGGAGAGCATCGCGTCGCGGTGCCGGTCGGCGATCTGGTGGTCTATCGCAAGGATACCGACCTGCGCATCTATCTGCCCTGGACGCGCGAGCAGCTCGAGGCGCTGCCGGAATTCGACGAGGACGGCCCTGTCCCCGCCACCCAGTAACGGCGAAAGCGCGATGCGTCGTCCGCGGCCCTGGCCGGGGACGACCTGTCCGGGGAGGATCGCCCGATGGCCAAGGAACCGGCCGCCCCGCCCCTGCGCGCGGACGGCCTGCAGATCGAGGAGGACCGCGCCTTCCAGCGCCGGTTCTGGCGGGCGCAGCGCCTCGCCTGGCTGGCCTTCGCCGCGGCCTGCCTTGTGGCGCTGCTGGGCCTGACCGGCAGCGGCGGCGCCTTCCAGAAATCCGTCATGCGCTTCGAGGGCGCGCGGGTCGAGTTCCCCCGCATCAGCCGCTGGGAAGGGCCCGACGAGTTGAAGGTCCGTTTCGAGCGCTCCGCCCCCTCGCACGGCCTGCGCATCGGGCGGGACTTCCTCGACCGTTTCTCGGTCGAGCGCATCCAGCCCGAGCCGGAGCGGAGCGCGCTGTCCGGCGCCGCGCAGAGCTTCGTCTTCGCGGCCGAGGGGGAGGGCCCGCGGACCGTGACGCTGGACATTCGGGCGAAGCATTTCGGCTGGACGCGCCTCGAGGTCGGGATCGGCGCCGAAACCCGGACCGCCCACATCCTGATCCTGCCGTGAGGGCCGCCGATGGACTCCGTGATCCGAGGCATTGCGATCTATCTGGTCCTGCTGGCCATGACCCGGCTGTCCGGGCGCCGCACGCTGGCGCAGACCACGCCCTTCGATTTCGTCCTGCTGCTCATCATCGCCGAGACGACGCAGCAGGCGCTGCTGGGCGACGACTTCTCGATCGTGAATGCGGTGGTGCTGATGATCACGCTGGTGACCGTCGACGTGATCCTGTCCTTCGCCAAGATGCGCTCGGCGCGGCTGGCGCTCTGGCTGGACGGAACGCCCACGGTGCTGATGAGCCGGGGCGAGATCGACCGCGAGGCGCTGACGCGCGCGCGCGTCAGCCCGGCCGATATCCTGGAAGCCGCGCGCGTGCAGCACGGCCTCGCCACGCTGCGGGAGATCGACGCCGCGGTGCTGGAAATCAGCGGGGCGATCAGCATCATCCCGCGAAAGTAGCCCCGGCATGATCCGCGGCGCCGGAACCCCCGTTTCACCCGGGGCGTTAGTCATCGTTGCGGATTTCCACGAAGGACGCGCGCCATGGCCCCCAGGGCGATCTGGAAAGGACTGCTGAAGATCGCCGAGCTGAGCTGCCCGGTGGCGTTGCATGCCGCCGCCTCGACCTCGGAGCGCATCGCCTTTCACACGCTGAACCGCGCCACCGGCCACCGGGTGCGGCGGCAGTTCGTGGACGGCACCACCGGAAAGCCGGTCGAGAAGGACGATCAGGTCAAGGGCTACGAGGTCGGCGAGGGCGATTACGTCGTCCTGGATCCCGAGGAGATCGCCGCCGCCGTTCCGGAAAGCGACAAGACGCTGGCCGTGGCCAGCTTCGTCGCCTGCGGCGACATCGACGACGTCTATTTCGACCGGCCCTATTACCTGACCCCGGCCGACCGGCCCGCCGAGGAGGCCTTCGCCCTGATCCGCGAAGGCATGCGCCGCAAGAAGGTGGCGGCGCTGGCGCGGGCGGTGCTGTTCCGGCGCGTGCGCACGGTGCTGATCCGCGCCCATGGCCCCGGCATGATCGCGACGACGCTGAATTTCGACTATGAGGTGCGCTCGGCCGCAGAAGCCTTCCGCGATGTCTCGGCCGTGAAGATCAAGGGCGAGATGCTGGACCTGGCCGAGCATATCATCGCCACCAAGATGGGCGAATTCGACATCGCCGGTTTCGAGGACCGCTACGAGGCGGCGCTGGTCGATCTGGTCCGGGCCAATCTGGAGGGGCGCCGGATCGCGCCCAGGAAACCGGCGCCGCGCGAAAAGGTCGTGGACCTGATGGCGGCGCTGCGCGAAAGCGCCGGGCGGGGCGCGAAAAAGCCGGCGGCGCGGAAGAAGCCCGCCGCGCCCCGGCGCAAAAGCGGCTGAGCCGGCCCTCCGCGAGGCGGGCGGCCAGGCGCAGAACCGCCCGCGCCGGCCTCAGCGGGGTTTCAGCACCACCTTGGTCCATTCGTCCTGATTGTCGCGGAAGTTCCTGTAGCCCGTGGCGGCGTCCTCCAGCGACAGGCGATGCGAGATCAGGAAGGTGGTGTCGATCTGCCCTTCGAGGATGCGTTGCAGCAGATCCTGCCCGTATTTCTGCACATGCGTCTGGCCGGCGCGGATCTGCAGGCCCTTCTCCATCAGCGCCCCCAGCGGGAACTTGTCGGCAAAGCCCCCATAGACGCCCGGCACCGACACCCGGCCGCCCTTGCGCACCGCGAGCAGCGCCATGCGCAGCACATGCGCCCGGTCCACGCCGATGCCCACCTTCTGCTTGGCGGTGTCCAGCAGGTTGTCCGGCGCAAAGCCATGGCTCTCCATGCCGACGGCGTCGATCACCGCATCCGGGCCGATGCCGCCGGTCATCTCCAGCAGCGCCTCCAGCACATGGCTGTGGCGATAGTCGATCACCCTGGCGCCCAGATCACGCGCCAGCCGCAGCCGGTTGGGATGATGGTCGATCGCGATGACCTGCTCTGCCCCCATCAGCAGCGCCGACTGGACGGTGAACAGGCCGACCGGGCCGCAGCCCCAGACCGCCACGCTGTCGCCCGGCTGGATCTGCGCGTTCTCGGCCGCCATCCAGCCGGTCGGCAGGATATCGGACAGGAACAGCACCTGCTCGTCCGGGACCCCGTCCGGCACCACGATGGGACCGACATCGGAAAACGGCACCCGCACATATTCCGCCTGCCCGCCCGGATAGCCGCCGGTCAGGTGCGAATAGCCGAAAAGCCCGCTCATCGCATGGCCATAGAGCATTTCCGACGCCTCCTGCGCCTCGACCGGGTTGGAATTGTCGCAGGCCGAGAACTGGCCCTGCGCGCAGAAGAAGCAGCTGCCGCAAGAGATGGTGAAAGGCACCACCACCCGCTGGCCCGGCTTCAGCGTCGAGCCGGGCCCGGTTTCGACCACCCGGCCCATGAATTCATGGCCGAGCACGTCGCCCGGCCGCAGGCCCGGGATCACCCCGTCATAGAGATGCAGGTCCGAGCCGCAGATCGCCGTCGCGGTCACCTCGATGATCGCGTCGCGCGGATTGACGATCCGGTGATCGGGGACGGTATCCACCCGCACGTCGTGTTTTCCCTGCCAGGTCAAGGCGCGCATCACGAATCCCTCCGATTGTCCGCCGTGGCGATTTCGCCGGTTTCCAGCAGCATCTTCAGGCGTTTCAGCGCCTGCCGGCAAAGCCGTCCGGGATCGGTGCCGCCCAGCCGCGCCGCCCAGTGCCCGGGCAGGCCCCAAGGCGGCCGCCAGGCGATATGCGCCTCGACCTCGGTGCCCCGGCCGGCCGGGGCGTCGCGAAGCTGGAGCTTGGCCTCGACGTCGATCCCGGAGCCGTCCACGGACCGCCAGGCCAGGATTTCGCCCGCGCGTTCCTCGACCAGCCGCGTCTCGACCTCGATCTCGCCCGAGGGGGTGGCGAGGATCCACGCCATCCGGTCCTCCGACAGCGGCCGGACCTTCAGCCCGCCGCCGAAAATCCGGTTCAGCTGCGCGGGATCGCGCCATGGCGCATGGACGGCGCTGCGGGGCGCGGCAATCGTGACGGTCCGCCCGACCACCTGATAGCCGCCGAAATCCAGCCGCCGCGCCGCGCGGCCCGGCGCGTCGTCCGAGCGGTGCCCGCCCGTCGCCCGCCTCCACAGCAGCATCCCCGCACCCAGCGACAACGCCGCCGCGCAGGCCAGCACGGCAAGATCCCTGTGGCGCGCATTCCTGTCCTGTCCGGGCATCCTTTCCTCCTTCGGCTGCTCCTTCACGGCAATGGGCCGCCGGCTTCGGGACGGCGATGGGAACCGCCGGGCCGCCGGTTTGTTCCCGCGAGAGCCGCAGGGCCCGGGCGGCGGGAACATCCCGCCCCGGCATCCGTTGAGCAGCCAGAGCCCGGGGCGGCCAAAGCGGCCCGATGCCGGGCGGCAAGGAGGAGATCCGATGTCCGAGGCGGAAGTCGAGGCCGCGACCCTCGGCGCGCTGGCCGAGGCCGAGGCGAACTGCACGCGCTGCCCGCTTTATCGCGACGCGACGCAGGTCGTGCCGGGCGAGGGCCACCGGCAGGCGCGCATGATGGTCGTGGGCGAGCAGCCGGGCGACAAGGAGGATCTGGCCGGCCGCCCCTTCGTCGGCCCGGCGGGACGCCTCTTCGACCAGACCCTGGCCGAGGCGGGCATCCCGCGCGACCAGATATTCGTGACCAATGCCGTCAAGCATTTCAAGTTCGAGCCGCGCGGCAAGCGGCGCCTGCACCGCAGCCCGAATGCCGGCGAGATCGACCGCTGCAAATGGTGGCTGGGGCAGGAGCTGAAGCTGGTCGCCCCCGCCGTTCTGGTGGCCATGGGGGCGACGGCGCTTCGCAGCCTGCTGGGCCGTCCGGTGTCGATCTCGTCGCTGCGCGGCAAGACCGGCCGCATCGAGGACGGAATCCCGATGATCGCGACGATCCATCCCTCCTGGCTGCTGCGCATCCGCGATTCCGCGGCGCGCGAAACGGAAAGGCAACTGTTCCTTGCCGATCTGCGCCGCGCCTGGCGGCTGGCGGGATGAGCGGCGGCCCCTCCCTGCCCCTTGCCCGGGGAACAAACGGCCCGCGGGGACAGTTGGAAGGAATGTCGCGGTTCCCGCCAAGCGCCCGGGACTGGAAAGGGAGAGCCAGGATGACATCGCCCGTTGCCGGCCATGCCGACCGACCGGCCCTTGCGGATCGCCGGCGCGCAGGACCCGCGCCCGAAAGCGTCGGCGGCTAGGCCATGGCGCTGGAGACCTATCGCAAGAAGCGGGATTTCTCGGCGACGCCCGAGCCGCGCGGCGGGCGGCGGCGCAAGGCCGGCAACGCCTTCGTCATCCAGAAACATGCCGCGACCCGGCTGCATTACGACTTCCGGCTGGAGCTGGACGGCGTGCTGAAAAGCTGGGCCGTCGCCAAGGGCCCCAGCCTGGTGCCCGGCGAAAAGCGCCTGGCGGTGCATGTCGAGGACCATCCGCTGGAATACGGCGATTTCGAAGGCACCATCCCCAAGGGCGAATATGGCGGCGGCACCGTCATCCTGTGGGATCGCGGCACCTGGACGCCCGAGGGCGATCCGCATCAGGGCTATGCCAAGGGCCATCTGGAGTTCACGCTGCAGGGCGAAAAGCTGGGCGGGCGCTGGCATCTGGTCCGCATGCGCGGCAAGTCGCGCGAGAAGCGCGAGAACTGGCTGCTCATCAAGGGCGAGGACGATTTCGCGCGCGGCGAGGACGCGCCGGACATCCTCGACCAGTGGCCGGAATCGGTCAAGACCGGCCGGGTGATCGCCGAGGTCGCGGGCGAGGCGCCGGGCTGGTCCTCGAAGACCGGCCGCATCTACAAATCGGCCGGCCGGGCGAAAAAGCCCGCCGCAGACCCCGACCCGCAGCCCGACCCTCAGCCCCCCGAGCCCGCGGCGGTCAAGGGTGCGCGCAAGGCGCCGATGCCGGGCTTCGTCGAGCCGATGCTGGCCACGCTGGTCTCGGCCGCGCCGCAGGGCGAACGCTGGCTGCACGAGATCAAGTTCGACGGCTACCGCCTGCTGGCCCGCATCGAGGCCGGGCGGGTCAAGCTTCTGACCCGCAGCGGGCTGGACTGGACCGCGCGCTTCGGCAAGGCCGTGCCGGCGGCGCTGCGCGACCTGCCCGTCGGCGCCGCCATCCTCGACGGCGAGCTGGTGGTCGAGTCCGATGCCGGCGCCTCGGATTTCTCGGCGCTTCAGGCCGATCTGAGCGCCGGCCGCGCCGACCGCTTCGTGTTCTACGCCTTCGACCTGCTGCATCTGGACGGCTACGACCTGCGCGCCGTGCCCCTGGTCGAGCGCAAGGCGCTGCTGGCGCGGCTTCTGGGCGAGGCCGCCGGCGTCCTGCGCCTGAGCAGCCATTTCGAGGAAAGCGGCGCGCTGGTCCTGCGCCATGCCTGCCGGCTGAGCCTGGAGGGGATCGTGTCGAAGCTGCGCGACAGCCCCTATCGCGCCGGGCGCGGCCGGTCCTGGGTCAAGTCGAAATGCTCGGCCCGACAGGAATTCGTCGTGGCGGGCTACGTGCCCTCGTCGGTATCGCGCAGGGCCATCGGCTCGCTGATCCTCGGCGTTTACGAGAATGGCGAATTGCAGCATGTCGGCCGGGTCGGCACCGGGTTTTCCGGCGCCGTGGCCGAGGATCTGTTCCGCCGGCTGGACCGGATGCGCATCCCCAAAAGCCCCTTCGCCGCCCGCCTGACGGCGGAGGAGGCGCGGCAGGCCCGCTATGTCCGCCCCGAGCTGGTGGCCGAGGTCGAGTTCCGCGCCTGGACCGCCGACGGCCATCTGCGCCACGCCTCGTTCCGCGGCCTGCGCGAGGACAAGCCCGCGACCGAGATCGTGCGCGAGACCGCCAGGCCCGCCGCGAAGCCCCCTGCCCCGCAGCGCCGCCGGGTGCGGCTGACCCACCCGGACCGGCTTTACTGGCCCGAGGAAGGCGTCACGAAAGAAGGGCTCGCCGACTATTACGCCGAGATCTGGCGCCATATCGCGCCCTGGATCACCGGCCGGCCGCTGGCGCTGCTGCGCTGCCCGAACGGCATCGCGGGCGAGAAATTCTTCCAGAAACACGCCTGGAAGGGACTCAGCCCGCATATCGTCCAGGTGCAGGATCCCAAGGACCCCGCCGGCGAGCCGCTGATCGCGATCGAGGACCTGGACGGGCTGATGGGGCTGGTGCAATCCGCGGCGCTGGAGATCCACCCCTGGGGCGCGACCATCGCCGATTGGGAGCGCCCCGACATGATCACCATGGACCTCGATCCGGGCGAGGCGGTGGAATGGCCGGCCGTGGTCGCGGCCGCGCGCGAACTGCGCCAGCGGCTGGAGGACCACGGCCTCGCCGCTTTCGTCAAGACCTCGGGCGGCAAGGGGCTGCATGTCGTCGCGCCCCTGCGGCCGCAGGCGGAATGGCCGGCGGTCAAGACCTTCACCAAGGCGCTGGCCGATGCCATGGCCGCCGACGATCCGGACCGCTACGTCTCGACCATCAGCAAGGCCAAGCGGCGCGGCAAGATCCTGATCGACTATCTGCGCAACCAGCGCGGCGCCACCGCCGTCGCCGCCTATTCCACCCGCGCCCGGCCCGGCGCCGCCGTCTCGGCGCCGCTGCGCTGGGACGAGCTTGACGCCGGCATCGGCCCGGCCTGGTTCACCCTGCAGAACATGCCGACGCGGCTGGCAACGCTCGCCTCGGATCCGTGGGAGGGCTTCCGCGCCGCCGCCGCACCGCTGGAAGCGCCGCGCACCCGGCGTAGGAAGGCCGGCTAGCGCCGCCGGCCCTTGCTTTCCGAGGCGATGCTTTTCTTCAGCGCATCCATGATGTTGATGACATTGCCCGGCGCGGCGGGCTTCTCGGCCTTCGGTTTCGCCGCCCGCTTGCGCCCCTTGGTCTTGGCGGCGATGATCTCCAGAAGCTTGTCCTGCACCGGGTCGGCGACCATGGCCGGGTCCCAGGGCGCGCTGCGCTCGTCGATCAGCCGGGTGACCAGCTTCAGCAGCCCGGCATCGACCTTCCCCTCGCCGATCTGGTCGAAATAATCGGCCTCGGGCCGCACCTCGTCGCCATAGCGCAGGGTCCAGAGCACGATGCCCTTGTCGCGCGGCTCCAGCATCACCGCGCGTTCGCGGCGATAAAGCACCAGCCGCGAGATGCCCACCGTCCCGGTCGAGCCCATGGCGTCGCGGATCACGCAATAGGCCTCTTCGCCGATGGGATCGTCGGGGATCAGGTAATGCGGCTTGTCATACCAGATCCAGCCGATGGAATCCGAGGGCACGAACATGTCGATATCGATGGTCCGGGTGCTTTCCAGCGCCACCGCCTCGATCTCGTCATCCTCCAGCAGCACATGCTCGTCCTCGCCCCGGGGATAGCCCTTGACCTCGTCCTCCTCGGCCACGGGCTTGCCGGTTTCGGCATCGACATAGCGGCTGAGGACGCGGTTGCCGGTTTTCGCATTCAGGGTGTGGAAGCGAACCTTCTCGCCCTCGCCGGTGGCCGGCATCATCGAGACCGGACAGGTGACCAGCGACAGCTTCAGATAGCCTTTCCAGAACGAACGCGGCGCCATCAGGGTTCGTCGCGTATCGGCTCGTCATCCGGGCGCCGGTCGGGCAGGTCGTCCTCCTCCTCCGCGCCCTCGCGATTGCCGACATGGTCGTGGTGCTGCTGGTTCTGCACATGCCGGCTGTCCAGCCCGCGCTGCTGGGAATGCCGCGCGGTGTCGCGGTTCGACAGGACCTCGTTCTCGGGCAGGCCCTCGGCCGTGTCCGGGGTCATGCCGCCCGAGGCGTCGCCCTTGCCCTGATCCTGCTGCCCTGCCCCGAATTTCTTGCGGCTTGCATGGGCCATGAGGCTTTCCTCCTGCATCTGGAATCGTGATGCCGGCTCAACCCCGGACGGGCCGCAATGTTCCCGCCGAGGGCCGGCCCGACGGCGGCGCGGCCTCACAGCTTTCGCTGCCGGGTGTGAGGGTCGAGCTGGTCGAGCTGCCGGATACCATCTCTGCGAGGCGGCGGGCTGCTGCGTCATCCTGCAATCCGAGGCTTTGCAGGCGCATCTGGCGCGGCTGCGGACGCGCGGCGGCATTACGGTTGCGACGCCCGGCGCGGCCTGATCACCGGGGCGGTGCTGGACGAGGCCGACCCGACAACGGCGCGCGCGCTGGCGCTGCGCCTTGGCCTGCAGATGGACGAGGCGCTGGCCGGCCGCGACGCGCTGGTCACCGCGACGACGCTGCAGACCGCGCCGGCCTTTACCGGTTTTGCCGATGGCGCGGCCTGGACACCGGTGCGGACCCTGCCCTTCAACCTGACCGGGCATCCGGCGATCAGCCTGCCCTGTGGCATGGCGGGCGGATTGCCCATCTGCATGCAGATCGTCGGCTGCCATCCCGACGAGGCTGGCCGAGGCGTGAGCCCCGCATCTTGGCTTCCCCGCCCTCGGTCGTCGTCCGGGACGAGATCGAGGGCCCTGCCCGCGGGCCGGGCGACAGACCTGCTCGCCGGACAGGGCCGGGTTCTGGCTGCGCCTTGCCTTGCGGATAACATTTCAGGAAGGAAATTGCGCGGATGGCCTGTAAGCCGGATTTTGTTCCGGGGTCGCCCCCTTCGATGACCATTCCTCTGGCCCCGCCATTGCTGACGGGATCTAGCTGCCAACCCGGACCTGCTGGGGCGAAGGCGGCCCTGTCTTGCGACGCGCGGTCCCTATTCGGCATTGCTCCCGGTGGGGCTTGCCGTGCCGGGACTGTTGCCAGCCCCGCGGTGGGCTCTTACCCCACCGTTTCACCCTTGCCCATGCACGCATGGGCGGTCTCTTCTCTGTGGCGCTTTCCCTGGGGTTGCCCCCGCCGGGCGTTACCCGGCACCGTGCCTTCATGGAGTCCGGACTTTCCTCGACGTTGCCGCCGCGGTCATCCGGCCATCCGCGCGAGGTTGAGATAGGCCCTGGCGCGCGAGGGGTCAAGCACCGGGGTGGCGGCACGGGTGCAGGGGTATTTGGAAAACAGAGAAGCCATGGGCGCCGCGCCCTGCTTCTTCGTTCTGCAAATACCCATCTTGCGATGTCGGCCGCCGACGATCCGGTCAGGTCTCGGGCCAGTTTCGGGCGATGCTGGGCAGGTTGTCCTCGATCCAGTCGAGCAGCGCGCCGACGCGGGCCGCCGCCTGCTGGCCCAGGGGCGTCAGCTCGTATTCCACATGCGGCGGCACGGTGCCGAAGTCGCGGCGCAGCACCATGCCGTCGGTTTCCAGCCCCTGCAGGGTCTGCGCCAGCATCCGCTCGCTGACCCCGCCGATACGCTTGCGCAAGGCGCCGAAGCGTTGCGGGCCGTCGCTCAGCGCCCACAGCACCAGCATGCCCCAGCGCCCGGTCAGGCGCCGCAGCACGTCGCGCGACGGGCATTCCGCCGCCAGCAAGTTTCCGCGCTCGAAATTCTGCATACTAACATTTCCGTTCGTACTTACGGACCGTAAGTTAGGCGCCTATCTTGCCCGGCGCAAGAAGGAGAAACCCCATGACCATTGCCGTCACCGGAGCCACCGGCCAACTGGGCCGCCTGACCATCGAGAAGCTGAAGACCCTGCTGCCCGCGGGCGAGATCGTCGCCCTGGCGCGCTCGCCGGAAAAGGCCGAGTTGGGCGTCGAGACCCGCGCCTTCGACTATGACCGGCCCGAGACGCTGGCGCCGGCGCTGGCCGGCGTCGCGCGGCTGGTGCTGATCTCCTCGAGCGAGGTCGGCAAGCGCGAGGCGCAGCACCGCGCCGTGATCGCGGCGGCCAAGGCGGCCGGCGTCGGGCAGATCGTCTATACCAGTCTGCTGCATGCCGACCGCTCGCCCCTGTCACTGGCGGACGAACATGTGGCGACCGAGGCGGCGCTGGCGGAATCCGGCATTCCGCATGTGATCCTGCGCAATGGCTGGTATGCCGAGAATTATACCGGCGCGGTTCCGGCCGCCTTGCAGCACGGCGCGCTGATCGGGGCGGCGGGCGCGGGCCGGATCTCGGGCGCGGCGCGGGCGGATTATGCCGATGCCGCGGCGATCGTGGCCGCCGATGGCAGCCATGCCGGCAAGACCTATGAGCTGGCCGGCGACGACGCCTGGACGCTGGCCAATCTTGCTGCCGAGGTCTCGCGCCAGAGCGGCAAGGACATCCCCTATCGCAACCTCTCCGAGGCGGATTATGCCGCGGCACTGGTCGGGGCCGGGCTGCCGGAAGGGCTGGCAGCGGCGATCGCCAGCTGGGATATGGGCGCAAGCCAGGGCGCGCTGTTCGACGACGGACGGCAGCTGTCGGCGCTGATCGGACGGCCGACCACGCCCTTGGCGGATGTGGTGCGCGCCGCGCTCTAGAACGGCACGTCGTCGGTGGACGCGCCCGACGAGCCGCCCGAGGCGGGCTGCACATAGCCCGCCTTGATGGTCTTGAAGCCGGTCGGGAATTCGACGGTCAGCGTGTCCTCGGCAATGCCCATGACCGTGCCGTTGCCGAATTTCTGGTGGAACACCCGGTCGCCGACCGCAAACCGCGCCGCCGGCTCGGCATCGATCACCACCGGCGTGCGGTGCACGGGCTGCGCCCGCTGGGCGGAGCGTTCCTGCATCCGCTTCCAGCCCGGCGAATTGTAGACATCCGCCCGCGCCGCGCGTTCGTGCATCACCGATTGCGCAAAGGGCTGGGCCGCCGCGCCATAGCCGCCGCCATAGAGACCGGGCGGCGTCAGCACCTCGACATGATCCTCGGGCAGTTCGTCGATGAAACGCGAGGGCAGCGACGACTGCCATTGCCCATACATCCGGCGATTGCCGGCGAAGCTGATCGTCACCAGTTCCTCGCCGCGGGTGATGCCGACATAGGCCAGGCGCCGCTCTTCCTCGAGCCCCTTCATGCCCGACTCGTCCATGCTGCGCTGGCTGGGGAACAGCCCGTCCTCCCATCCCGGCAGGAAGACGATGGGATATTCCAGCCCCTTGGCGGCGTGCAGCGTCATGATCGAGACCTCCTCGGACTGCTCGCCCTTGTCATTGTCCATGACCAGCGCGACATGTTCGAGGAAACCCTGGAGGTTCTCGAATTCCTCCAGCGCCTTGACCAGTTCCTTCAGGTTGTCCAGCCGCCCCGGCGCGTCGGGCGACTTGTCGTTCTGCCACATGGCGGTATAGCCGGATTCGTCCAGGATGCGCTCGGCCAGCTCGACATGGTTCACCGAGGCGTCCAGCGCATCGGCATGCCAGCGGCCCATGGCCTCGGTGAACTGCCGCAGCGCCCCTGCCCCCTTGCCGCCAAGCGCGCCGGCGGCGACCGCCGAGGCCGCGCCTTCCAAGAGCGACAGGCCGCGTTCCCGCGCCTCGATCTGGATCTTCTGCACCGCCTTGTCGCCCAAGCCGCGCTTGGGCACGTTCACGATGCGCTCGAAGGCCAGGTCGTCGGTGGGGCTGACCGCCAGCCGGAAATAGGCCATGGCATCGCGGATCTCGGCCCGCTCGTAGAAGCGCGGACCGCCGATCACCCGGTAAGGCAATCCGATGGTCATGAAACGGTCCTCGAAGGCCCGCATCTGGTGGCTGGCGCGCACGAGGATGGCGATGTCGTTCAGGCTGCGCTGGCCGATGCTGTGACGATGGCCGCCGTGGAAGGCCTCGATCTCCTCGCCGATCCAGCGCGCCTCGGCCTCGCTGTCCCAATGGCCGATCAGGCGGACGCGCTCGCCCTCCTCGGCCTCGGTCCACAGCGTCTTGCCCAGCCGGCCCTTGTTGGCCGCGATCAGCCCCGATGCGGCGGCGAGGATATGCGGGGTCGAGCGATAGTTCTGTTCCAGCCGGATCACCTGCGCGCCGGGGAAATCGCTTTCGAAGCGCAGGATATTGCCGACCTCGGCGCCGCGCCAGCCATAGATCGACTGGTCGTCGTCGCCGACGCAGCAGATGTTGCGATGCGCCTGCGCCAACAGCCGCAGCCACATGTATTGCGCGACGTTGGTGTCCTGGTATTCGTCCACGAGAATATAGCGGAAACGGTCCTGCCAGGTCCGCAGCACGTCGGGATGCGCCTGGAACAGGTTGACGCAATGCATCAGCAGGTCGCCGAAATCGACCGCGTTCAGTTCCAGCAACCGGCGCTGATAGGCGGCGTAAAGCCGCCCGCCGCGGCCGTCGAAGGCGCGTTCCTCGCCCTTGGGCAGCTTTGCCGGGGACAGGCAGCGGTTCTTCCAGCCGTCGATCAGATGCGCGAGCTGCCGCGCCGGCCAGCGCTTTTCGTCGATATTCTCGGCCTGGATCAGTTGCTTCAGCAGCCGGATCTGGTCGTCGGTGTCGAGGATGGTGAAGCTGGGCTTCAGGTGCAGCTCGCCGTCGCCGATCAGTTCGGCATGGCGGCGCAGGATCTTGACGCTGATCGAGTGGAAGGTGCCGAGCCAGGGCATGCCCTCGACCATCTCGCCCAGGAGCCGGCCGATGCGGTCCTTCATCTCGCGCGCGGCCTTGTTGGTGAAGGTCACGGCCAGGATCTGCCCGGGCCGGGCGAGGCCCAGGTTCAGCAGGTGCGCGATGCGCGTAGTCAGGGCGCGGGTCTTGCCGGTGCCGGCACCCGCAAGCAGCAGGACCGGCCCGTCCAGCGCCTCGACCGCGTCGCGCTGCGCCGGGTTCAACCCATCCAGATAGGGCGTCGGCCGCGCGCCCATGGCACGCTGGGACAGCGGACCTTTCTGGGGCACCGGCGCGGCTGCGGCCTCGAAGGCATCCGAGTCGTCGAAATTGCTCATGCCCGCACCATAGCCGCTGCCGGCGCGTCGGGAAAGCCCGTGTTCACGCCTTGTTCACATCAGGCCCGCAAACCGGCGAAGATCGCGGGATCGAGGCTGGCATGGGCGAAGGTCTCGCCCTGGGTCAGCACCGAGACCGCGTCATGCGAATGCAGCGATTCCTGGTGGCTGGCGACGACGCGGAAATCGCCGATGCGCGGCTCGGCCATCAGCTCGGCGGCAAAGGCGCGCACCGCATCCTCGACGAAGATCGGATTGGCGGCGTTCAGCTCGGCAAAGGCCTGCTCGTCCTCGCGCTTGACCATGACCTGGGTTTCGGTGGCGACGGCGCGGCGGCACAGCGCCACCATGTCCTCGAACCAGAGCGTGTCGCCCTGCATCACCACCGAGATCCGGGCGATGCTGCGCTGCGAATGCGGCGTGGCCAGCTGGCCGCGCATCTGCCGGGCATGTTCGCTGAGTTCCAGCGAGCAGGGGCAGGTCGAGGAATAGACATAGTCGAAATGCATGATCCGCAGCCGTTGCCCGGCCTTTTCGACCAGTTCCAGCGCGATGTCGTAATATTGCCAGCCCGACAGGCCCGAGCGCAGCGATTCGACCCGCATCGGATAGCTGAGCCGCATCTGGATGCGGGCGTCGAAACTGTCCAGGTCGGATTTGTAATCCTCGAGCGCCGCCTCGAGCACGCCCATCGAGAACTGCTTTTCCGCATGGGCGTAGAACGAGCGCATGATGCGGCTCATGTTGATGCCCTTGCGGTCGGCCTCCAGGCTGACGGTGCCGGTGACCGAGGTCTCCAGCGTGATCTCGCCGCCGTGATCCGCCGAATCGGGCGGGGTCTGGTAGCGGATGGGCAGGCGAAAATTCGAGATGCCGACATGCTGGATCGGCGCGCGGGCGCCCACGATCAGGCTGGCCGGACCGTTCTGCAGGTCCGGCAGGCTGGCCTTGTAGCTGTCGTCGACCCGGAAATCGGCCGGATATTCGCGGTTCAGCGCCGGATAGGCGCGGTCGGTGGCAACGGGGCGGGCCTCGGTCATGGTCGTCCTCGCTTGGCGGTCGGCAACAATCTGGGGACTCGGGACCAGAAAGGAAAGAGGCACCCGGCAAGTTCGGGTGCCCCCTGTGTCAGGCCAGCGACTGGCGGATGTCCGCGATCAGGTCTCCGGCATCCTCCAGCCCGATGGACAGGCGCAGCAGGCCGGGCGTGATGCCAAGGCCCAGCCGCACCTCTTCGGACAGGCGCTGGTGCGTGGTGGTGGCGGGATGGGTGACGATGGATTTCGCATCGCCCAGGTTGTTCGAGATCTGGAAGATGCGCATGCGGTTCATCGCCGCGAAGGCCGCCTCCTTGCTGCCCAGGTCGATGGCGACCATGGTGCCGCCCGCCCCCATCTGGCGCTGCACCAGGTCGTGCTGGGGGTGATCGGCCAGGCCGGGATAGATCACCCGGGCAAGCTTCGGCTCGGCCTTCAGCTCGGTCGCGATGCGCAACGCGCTGTCGGTCTGGGCGCGCACCCGCAGCTCCATCGTCGCCAGCCCGTTCAGCATCATCCAGGCGTTGAAGGGGCTGATCGCGCCGCCGGTATGCTTCAGATAGGGCTCGGCCACCTCGCGCACGAACTGGCGCGTGCCGCAGATCACCCCGCCCAGGCAGCGGCCCGAGCCATCGATATGCTTGGTCGCGGAATAGACCACCACGTCGGCGCCCTGTTCGACGGCGCGGGAAAAGACCGGGGTGGCGAAGACATTGTCCACCACCACCAGCGCCCCGACCGCATGGGCCAGGTCCGCCACGCCGGCGATGTCCACCACCTCCAGCGTCGGATTCGACACCGACTCGAAGAATACCGCCTTTGTGCCGGGCCGGATCGCGGCGCGCCATTGCTCCAGATCGGTGCCGTCCACATAGGAGACCTCGACCCCGAAGCGGGCCAGCACGTCGAGCACATAGAGGCAGGAGCCGAACAGCGCCCGCGACGAGACGATGTGATCGCCCGGCTTGACGAAGCACATCAGCGCGCCGTTGACCGCCGCCATGCCGCTGGCGGTGGCGAAGGCGTCCTCGGTCCCCTCCAGATCGGCGATGCGGTCCTCGAACATGCGCGAGGTCGGGTTGCCGTAGCGGGCATAGATGAACTCGTCCGGGCCGGTCTGGATGAAGCGGGCCTCGGCCTGCTCGGCGCTGTCATAGGAGAAGCCCTGGGTCATGAACAGCGCCTCGGCCATCTCGCCATACTGGCTGCGCCGGATGCCGTGATGGACGGCGCGCGTGCGCGGATGCAGAGGCTGGTTCGACTCCTGGGCCTTCGACTCCTGGGACATGGGCTCGCTCCTGATGGTCAGGAGGTCCGGTTACTCCCGCCGGGCCAGCCGTGCAAGGGTGCAGCGGGCGCTATTCGCCGTCGCGGGGCTGGGCGTGGCGCTCGAACAGGCGGGAATTGGCGACGAAGAACACCACCATGATCGCCGGCAGGCCGAAGGTCTTGAAGTTCACCCAGGCGGTTTCCGACATCAGGCGCCAGACCGCCTCGTTCGCGGCGGCAAGGCCCAAAAACAGCGCCACCATGCGCAGGGTCAGGATGCGCCAGCCCTCGGCATTCATCGGCAGGGCCTCGGACATGACCAGCTCCAGCCAGTTGCGGCGCCGGGCCAGGCTGATGCCCAGCAGGGCGGCGAAGATCAGGTAGATGATCGTCGGCTTCATCTTGAAGAAGCGGGGATCGTTCAGCCAGACCGACAGGCCGCCGAAGACCACGACCAGCACCAGCGTGGCGATCTGCATGGGCGACAGCCTGCCCGTCAGCCGCCACAGCGCCAGGGTGCTGAGCACCAGCACCGGGATGAAGACCAGCGTCGCCAGGATGAAGCCGGAATAGTCCCGGCCCGCCAGCGTGACCGCATGGTCGCGGAAGCGCGAGAAGACGAGGAAGAACAGGATCAGCGGGCCGAATTCCAGCGCGGCCTTGAGCCAGGGATTGATCTTGCGGGCTTCGGTCAAGGCGGATTCCTCTTATGCTCGGGTGGCGGGGTTTTGCCCCGAGGGCGGCCGCGGCGCAAGCGGCGCGTCAGTCCAGCCGGATCGCCGCCAGGATCGGACCGCTGGCCGAGCGCGGATCGCCCTGCCCCAGCTCCTGAGCCAGGATGGCGTGGCGGGTATCGTCGGGAAAGTCGGCGCTGTTCTGGCTGTCGCGCCTGACGGTCATGCGCAGGGGCGTGCGGCCGTCCCATTCGGCGATGCGTTCGGCGGCCAGCACCACGTTGCGGTAGTCCAGCGCGATGCCGCGATTCTCTCCGGCCTTGATCGCGACCTTGCGATGCGGCGCATAGCGCACCAGGATGATCGCCACCCGGTCGGCGATGGGGCCGCGCGGCGTCAGCTCGATGCGGTAGCCCTCCTTGCCCGGACTGGAGGAGACCATGACCGGCGCCGGGCGCGCCATCTGGGTCTGCAGCAGGCCCATCAGCTCGGCCGGACGCAGCGCGATCAGCGTATCGGTGCCGCCGACGATCAGTTGCGGGGTATAGATCGCCCGCTCGCCGGTCTGATGGGCATAGGCCTGCTGGCGGCGGGTGAATTCCGGCCGGGCGAAATCATCGGCCCAGCCGAGATAATCCCAGTAATCGACATGCCATGACAGCGCCAGCACGTCCTCGCGGTCGGCCAGATCCGCCAGCATCTCGTCCGCCGGCGGGCATGAGGAGCAGCCCTGCGAGGTGAAGAGCTCGACCACCACCGGCGGATGGCCCACCGGCCCCATCATGCGGCTGCGCGGCTGCGCCTCGGCGAAAGAGACGATGCCGGGCGCCGACAGCGTCTCGGGATGCATGGCGGGCGGCATCATCTCGGCCGGGACGCCGGGCGCGTCCTTGGGCGCCTCGATCAGGCCGATGACGCCGTCATCCTCTTCCTCCTCCGCAAAGGCCGGCGGCAAGGGCCAGTCCGAAACCTCGTCGGACAGGAAGTCCCGGTCCGGGCCGGGCATGGAGGAGGCCGCAGGCGCCGGCGCCGGACCGGCCGGGGCGTCCTGCGCCCATGCCGGCGCCGCCAGTCCGGCCAGCAGCATCCAGGCCGCGCAGGCCAGGCCCGGCCAGGATATCGCCCGTCTGTCCTGCCCCCGGTCCGTCATCTCGATGCGCGCTGCCGCCATTTTGTCCGTTTTCCCGGCCTTCCGATCCGCATCAGGTAAACCGCCCGGCACAGGAACGACAAATCAATGCTTTGTTAGCGCGCCGTTCCCGCCGTGTGACCGTGATGCAAAACCCACATCTTGCAAGTGCGGCGAAATTTTGGCATACAATTGCATACAAACCTTGTCCCGCCCCCTTGATCCCCATGCCGAAAAGGGGCAAATGACAGGCGGAACCGCCATTCAGCCACCTTTTTGCAAGGATAGGGAGCCGAGTCATGCCCATCGAAACCGGAACAGACACCGCAAAGACGCGCCGCCAGCTTCAGGTGGGCTCTCAGAGCTATGCCTATTACTCGATCGACGCCGCGACCCAGGCCGGCCTGGGCGATTTCTCGAAGCTGCCGGCCTCGCTGAAGGTGGTGCTGGAGAACCTGCTGCGCTTCGAGGACGGCGGCCGCACGGTCAGCGTGGAGGACATCAGGGCCTTCGCCGAATGGGCGCGGCAAGGCGGCCAGAACCCGCGCGAGATCGCCTATCGCCCGGCCCGGGTGCTGATGCAGGACTTTACCGGCGTCCCGGCGGTGGTGGACCTGGCGGCGATGCGCGACGGCATCAAGGCGCTTGGCGGCGACGCGCAAAAGATCAACCCGCTGAACCCGGTGGACCTGGTCATCGACCATTCGGTGATGATCGACGATTTCGGCAATCCCCGCGCCTTCCAGCGCAATGTCGAGCTGGAATATGAACGGAACCTGGAACGCTACACCTTCCTGAAATGGGGCCAGAACGCGTTCAACAACTTCCGCGTGGTGCCGCCCGGCACCGGCATCTGCCATCAGGTGAACCTGGAATACCTGGCCCAGACCGTCTGGACCGATACCGACCAGGCGGGCGAGACCGTCGCCTATCCCGACACGCTGGTCGGCACCGACAGCCACACCACCATGGTCAACGGCCTGGCCGTGCTGGGCTGGGGCGTCGGCGGCATCGAGGCCGAGGCGGCGATGCTGGGCCAGCCGGTGTCGATGCTGATCCCCGAGGTCGTGGGCTTCAAGCTGACCGGCAGGATGATGGAGGGCACCACGGCGACCGACCTGGTGCTGAAGGTCGTGCAGATGCTGCGCAAGAAGGGCGTGGTCGGCAAGTTCGTCGAATTCTACGGCGAGGGGCTGGACCACCTGCCGCTGGCGGACCGCGCGACGATCGCCAACATGGCGCCCGAATACGGCGCCACCTGCGGCTTCTTCCCGATCGACAACGAGACCCTGCGCTATCTGCGCAATACCGGCCGCGACGAGGACCGCATCGCCCTGGTCGAGGCCTATGCCAAGCAGAACGGCTTCTGGCGCGGCGCGGATTACGAGCCGATCTATACCGACACCCTGCATCTGGACATGAGCGACATCGTCCCGGCGATCTCGGGTCCGAAGCGCCCGCAGGACTACACGCCGCTGAACCTCGCCGCCCGGGCCTTCTACAAGACCGTGGCCGAATACCGCGGCGTGGACATGTCGGCCGCGGCCGAAGAGATGGTCGAGGAAGGCGGCGGCGTGGTCGCAGCCTCGGGCACCGACGTGCGCAAGACCGTGGCGGTCGAGGGCAAGGACTACACCATCCGCGACGGTTCGGTGGTGATCGCGGCGATCACCTCCTGCACCAACACCTCGAACCCCTATGTGATGATCGGCGCCGGCCTGGTGGCGCGCAAGGCCCGCGCGCTCGGCCTGACCCGCAAGCCCTGGGTCAAGACCTCGCTCGCGCCCGGCTCGCAGGTGGTGGGCGAATACCTGGAGGCAGCGGGTCTGCAGGAGGATCTGGACGCGCTCGGCTTCAACCTGGTCGGCTATGGCTGCACCACCTGCATCGGCAATTCGGGGCCCTTGGGCGATGCGGCAATCTCCAAGGCGATCCATGACAACGACCTGGTCGCGACCGCCGTGCTGTCAGGCAACCGCAACTTCGAGGGCCGCATCTCGCCCGACGTGCGCGCCAACTACCTGGCCTCGCCGCCGCTGGTCGTGGCCTATGCCATTGCCGGCGACGTGAACATCAACCTGACCAAGGACCCGATCGGCCAGACGCCCGAGGGCAAGGACGTCTACCTGAAGGACATCTGGCCGACCGCGCAGGAAGTCGCGGAACTGGTCGAGGCCACCGTCACCCGCGAGGCGTTCCAGAAGAAATATGCCGACGTGTTCAAGGGCGACGAGCGCTGGCAGGCGGTCGAGGTCACCGACAGCGAGACCTATGACTGGCCGCCGACCTCGACCTATATCCAGAACCCGCCCTATTTCCGCGGCATGTCCAAGGAGCCGGGCCAGATCGACGATATCCAGGGCGCCCGCATCCTGGCGATCCTGGGCGACATGATCACCACCGACCACATCTCGCCCGCCGGCTCGTTCAAGCCGACCACCCCGGCCGGCAAATACCTGACCGAGCGGCAGGTCGCGCCCAAGGACTTCAACAGCTACGGCTCGCGCCGCGGCAACCACGAAGTGATGATGCGCGGCACCTTCGCCAATATCCGCATCCGCAACGAGATGCTGGACGGGGTCGAGGGCGGCTATACCCTGGGCCCGGACGGGCAGCAGACCTCGATCTTCGACGCCTCGATGGCCTATCAGGCGCAGGGCACGCCGCTGGTCATCTTCGGCGGCGTCGAATACGGCGCCGGCTCGTCGCGCGACTGGGCGGCCAAGGGCACCAACCTGCTGGGCGTCAAGGCGGTCATCGCCGAGAGCTTCGAGCGCATCCACCGCTCGAACCTGGTCGGCATGGGCGTGATCCCCTTCGAGTTCACGGGCGGCGAGAACCGCAAGACCCTGGGGCTCAAGGGCGACGAGGTGATCTCGATCGACGGGCTGGCCGGCGAGTTCAAGCCGCTGTCGCAGGTCGCCTGCACCATCCGCTATGCCGATGGCAGCGAGAAGGTGATCCAGCTCAAGGCCCGGGTCGATACCGAGGTCGAGATCGAATATCTCGAAAACGGCGGCGTGCTGCATTACGTGCTGCGCAACCTGGCCAAGGCCTGATCCGCATCACGGGGCAAGTGTCGCGGGCCGTCCCTTCGGGGGCGGCCTTTTCGCTTGTGGGGCCGCTGCGGGAGTATTTGGAAAACGGTGAAGCGCCACGGGGCAGCGAGCATGGCTGCGCGGCACTATTCCTCGGCGCAATACCACATGGTGCCGCCCACGGCGGCCGAGCCGATGACCAGCGAGCCGACCGCCACCGGAGAGGCCACCATGCCCATGGCCGCCGCCCCCGCTGCCTCCAGCGTGCCGACCATCTGGCCCGAGCCCGCCGCCAGGATCGCGGCGCCGGGCCGCTGCGTCACCGCGTCGTAGCCCGCCACCGCCAGCGCGTTGGCATTGCGGAAGGTCGCCTGCCGCGCCGAATTCACCCGCTCGCAGAAGGTCTTGCGGCACAGGGCGTTGCCCTTGCGCGGGCCTTTCTGCGCGCCGATATAGGTGTCGTTCTGCTTGTCCCAGAGCAGGCAATAGCTGCCGTCATCACCCATGGCGTTGCGCCGCAGGATCTCGCGCAGGGTGACATAGCCGGGGCACGAGATCCGTCCCCAGCCCGAAAAGTTCTTCTCGAGCCGCCCGACATTCTCGCGGAATTCGGCATCGCGGACATAGTTGATCTCGGTCTTTTCGCCGGCGATGGAGGTCTCGCAGGTCCAGAGCCGCTCGTCCCTGGCGGGCTTCTCCTGCGCCGCAACGGGCAGCGCCAGCACCACCATCAAAACCGCCACAAGCCGCATCGCATCCTCCGAGATTTGCCCGTAGAGCTCTCATTCCAGACCGCAGGCAGGCGCTGCAATCCACAGGATCGTTACCGGCCCCGGTTGTGGCCTTGGGGGCACGGCCCCGCCTTCTCTGTTTTCCAAATACCCCTGCGGCCGCGCCGCAAAGGAAAAGGCCGCCCCCGAAGGGACGGCCCTGCACCCGTCTGACCCGAAAGGATCAGTTCTTCGCGTAGAATTCGACGACCAGGTTCGGCTCCATCTGCACGGCATAGGGCACGTCGCCCAGGGCCGGGGTGCGCACGAAACTCGCGGTCATCTTGTTGTGGTCCACTTCCAGGTAGTCTGGCACGTCGCGCTCGGCCAGGCCGACCGATTCCAGCACGATGGCCAGCTGGCGCGACCGCTCGCGGATCGAGACGACGTCGCCCTCTTTCACGCGATAGGAGGCGATGTTCACGCGCTTGCCGTTCACCTCGACATGGCCGTGGTTCACGAACTGGCGGGCGGCGAAGATGGTCGGCACGAACTTGGCGCGATAGATCACCGCGTCCAGGCGGCGCTCCAGCAGGCCGATCAGGTTCTCGCCGGTGTCGCCCTTGACGCGCTCGGCTTCCGCATAGATGCGGCGGAACTGCTTCTCGGTCAGGTCGCCGTAATAGCCCTTCAGCTTCTGCTTGGCGCGCAGCTGGGTGCCGAAATCCGACAGCTTGCCCTTGCGGCGCTGGCCGTGCTGGCCGGGGCCGTATTCGCGGCGGTTGAGCGGCGACTTGGCGCGGCCCCAGATGTTCTCGCCCATGCGGCGGTCGATCTTGTACTTGGCAGCGGTGCGTTTGGTCATCGCTGATCTCCTTCTTTATGTTATGTTCTCGAAGGGCGTTGTCCTTTGGCGAAATGCCCGACAGGATTCCCCTTGCGGGGTCCACCAACACCAATGAAGCGGCGCTTATAGCCGCCCCGCGCCCGGTGTCAAGCACCCCTTGAGCGGCGGCCCCGTTGCTCCTAAATGAGAGACAGCGAACAGAAAAGGCCCGAGATGTTTTCGATCCCCGGCAAATCCCCCGTGACCATCACCCAGGCGGCCGAGCGGCAGATCGCCCGGCTGATGGCCCAGAAATCCGCCAGCGGCCTGCGCATCGGCCTGAAGAAGGGCGGCTGCGCCGGCATGGAATACACCATGGAGCTGGCCGAGACCGCCTCGCCCGGCGACGAGGTGGTCGAACAGGGCGAAGCGCGGGTGCTGATCGCCCCCACCGCGCAGATGTTCCTGTTCGGGACCGAGATCGACTATGAAACCGGCCTGCTGGAATCCGGCTTCAGGTTCCGCAACCCGAACGTCACCGACAGCTGCGGCTGCGGCGAATCGGTCAGCTTCGCGGCGCTTGAAGGGTCGCGCGCCAAGACCTGAGGGTTTTTCCGGCGCGTTAGCGCCCACATCGCCCTGCCCGTCTTGATCGCGGGAAAGCCCCGGCCTAATCCCCTGTCAGACCAAGAGAGAGGGAGAGGCTGATGGCCCCGCGCAAACTCGCCGCCGGCAACTGGAAGATGAACGGAACCCTGGCCTCGCTGGCCGAGATCGACCGGCTGCTGGCCGAACACCCGGCGCCCGGCTGCGACCTGCTGGTCTGCCCGCCCGCCACGCTGATCCATGCCATGGCGGCCAAGGGCATCGCCACCGGCGGCCAGGACTGCCACGCGAAAGCCTCGGGCGCCCATACCGGCGACATCGCCGCCGCGCAGCTGAAGGACGCGGGCGCCAGCCACGTCATCCTCGGCCATTCCGAGCGCCGCACCGATCATGCCGAAACCGACGCCCAGGTCGCCGCCAAATCCCTCGCCGCGCATGAGGCGGGGCTGGTCGCGGTGATCTGCGTCGGCGAGACCGAGGCGCAGCGCGATGCGGGCCAGACGCTGGACGTGATCGCGGCACAGCTGGCTGGCTCGGTCCCGGATGGCGCCACGGCCGCCAACACGGTGATCGCCTATGAGCCGGTCTGGGCCATCGGCACCGGCCGCACGCCCACCTCCGAGCAGATCGCCGAGGTGCATGTTCTGATACGCGAGCGCCTCTCGGCGCGTTTCGCCGACGGGGCCGACTTCGCCCTGCTCTATGGCGGCTCGGTCAAGCCCGGCAATGCGGCCGAGATCTTCGCCATCCCGCATGTGAACGGCGCGCTGGTCGGCGGCGCCAGCCTCAAGGCGGCCGATTTCGGCCCGATCATCGCCGCGCTTTCCGCAGCGTAACGCCGGCGAAAAGAACGCCATTCCATCCGGCCGGCCCGGTTTGGGATGGCATTGTCGTTTTGGCGAACGCCTGCCCTTGCCAAGCCCGGCCCGGCAGGCATAGGTCTCGCCTGACATTCAAGGCAGGGGCGATGACAGGGCCGGCAATCTCATTCCAGGGCGTGACGCGCCGCTATCCGCAAAAGGGCGGCAGCGACGTGGTGGCGCTGCACGACATCTGGCTGGACGTGCCGCAGGGCGCGATCACCGGCATCATCGGCCGATCCGGCGCCGGCAAGTCGACGCTGCTGCGCATGGTGAACGGGCTGGAGCGCCCCAGCGCCGGCAAGGTGATCGTGAACGAGCGCGACGTGGGCGCCGCCTCGGATGCGAGCCTGCGCCGCATCCGCCGCGAGGTCGGGATGATCTTCCAGCATTTCAACCTGCTGGCCAGCCGCACCGTGGCCGAGAACATCGCCCTGCCGCTGGAGATCGCCGGAGAGGACCGCGCAAAGATCGCGCCCCGTGTCACGGAGCTGATCGAGCGCGTCGGCCTGACCGCGCAGGCCGGGCGCTATCCGGCCGAGCTTTCCGGCGGGCAGAAGCAGCGCGTCGGTATCGCCCGGGCCTTGGCCACCGGGCCGCGCGTGCTGCTGTCGGACGAGGCGACCTCGGCCCTCGACCCTGACACCACCCGGCAGGTGCTGGAGCTTCTGCAGCGCATCAACCGCGAGCTTGGCCTGACCATCCTGCTCATCACCCATGAGATGGCGGTGGTGCGCGACATCTGCAGCCATGTCGCGGTGATCGAGGGCGGCCGCATCGTCGAGGCGGGCGAGACCTACGCGGTGTTCTCGAAACCCGCCCATGCCACCACGCGCTCCTTCCTGACCGGGGTCACCGGCGTCGCGGTGCCGCAATTCGTCGCCGGCCAGATGCGGGACGCGCCGCAGGGCCCCGAGGCCGAGGCGGTGGTGCAGGTCACCTTCATCGGCAGCCATGCGACCGACCCGATGCTGGCGCGGCTGACCTCGGAACGCGGGGTCAGCGTCAACATCCTGGCCGGCGCCATCGAAGAGATCGGCACCCGGCCCTTCGGCAGCCTGATCGTCGCCCTGCCCGCCCAGCGGCTGGAGGAATCGCGCCGCTTCCTGGAAGAACATGGGCTTCTGACCGAGGTGCTTGGCTATGTCGGCTAACCTGATCCCGATCCTCTGGCAGGCGACGCTGCAGACGCTCTACATGGTCGCCATGTCCACGCTGCTCGGCACGCTGATCGGCGGACCGCTGGGCGTGTTCCTGGCCACATCGCGCCGGGGCGAGCTGCTCTCGGCGCCCTGGCTGAACACCGTGCTGGGGCTGGTCGTGAATGCGGCGCGCTCGACGCCCTTCATCATCCTGGTGGTGGCGATCATCCCCTTCACGCGGCTGATCGCCGGCACCTCGATCGGCACCACCGCGGCCATCGTGCCGCTGACCATCGCGGCCGCCCCCTTCATCGCCCGCCTCATCGAGACCGCCATCCGCGAGGTCGATGCCGGCCTGATCGAGGCCGCCCGGGCCATGGGCGCGACGCCCGGCCAGATCGTGCGCAAGGTGCTGATCCCCGAGGCGATGCCCGGCATCATCCTGGGCCTGACGCTCGCCGTGGTCAGCCTGATCGGCTATTCCGCCATGGTCGGCGCGGTCGGCGGCGAGGGCCTGGGCGATCTGGGCATCCGCTACGGCTACCAGCGCTTCATGCCCGAGGTGATGCTGGCCGTGGTCGTGATCCTGATCGTGCTGGTGCAACTGGTGCAATCGGCCGGCGAATGGATCGCCGCCCGTTTCGACAAGCGCGCGCCCCGCAACCGGGGCCGATAACCTGAAAGGACATCCCATGCGCAAATTCAGCCTTGCCGCCCTGACCTCGGCCCTCGCCCTCGCCGCCGGCATGGCCGCGGCCGAGGAGATCAAGGTCGGCGTCTCGCCGGGCGAACATGGCGAGATCATGGAAGAGGTCGCCAAGGTCGCAAAGGACAAGGGCCTGACCATCGACATCGTCGAATTCACCGATTACGTGGTGCCGAACCAGGCGCTGGCCGATGGCGACCTGCAGGCCAACAGCTTCCAGCACCAGCCCTATCTGGACAACCAGATCAAGGACCGCGGCTTCGCGCTGGTCAGCATCGCCAAGACCATCACCACGCCAATGGGGGTCTATTCGCAAAAGCTGAAATCGCTGGACGAGCTGCCCGAAGGCGCCAAGGTCGCGATTCCGAACGACCCGACCAATGGCGGCCGCGCGCTGCTGATCCTGCAGGACAAGGGCGTGATCACGCTGGCCGACGGCACCGGCCTCACCCCCTCGCCGCTGGACGTGACCGGGAATCCCAAGAACCTGCGCTTCCTCGAACTCGAGGCCGCGCAGCTGCCGCGCGCGCTGGCCGATGCCGACATCGCCATCATCAACACCAACTATGCGCTGGATGCCGGCCTCAACCCGAACGAGGACGCCATCGCCATGGAAAAGGCCGACAGCCCCTATGCCAACATCATCGTGGTGCGCCAGGGCGACGAGGACGCCCCCTGGGCCAAGCAACTGGTCGAGGCCTATCACGACCCGGCGGTGAAGCAGTTCATCGAGGAGAAATACCAGGGCGCCGTCATCCCGGCCTGGTGACCTTCTCGGTTTCCCAAATACCCCGGGGGAGTCGCGGCACGCGACGGGGGCAGAGCCCCCATCCCCCGCGCCACAAGGAAACGCCCCGCCGATACTGCGGGGCGTTTGCTCATTCCGGCCTCATGCTGCCGGTGCGGCGCAGCCGGTCGTGCCAGCTCAGCGCCTCCTCGATCAGATGCGGCGTATGCCCGCCCCGCGCCAGCGCCCGGTCGTGGTAATCCGCCAGCGCATCGCGCCATTCCGGGGCCACGCAGTTCTGCAGGACCACCCGCGCCCGCTCGCGCGGCGCAAGGCCGCGCAGGTCGGCCAGCCCCTGCTCGGTGACCAGGATGTCCACGTCATGCTCGGTATGGTCGACATGGCTGACCATCGGCACCACCGAGGAGATGGCCCCGGCCTTGGCCATGGACTTCGTCACGAAAACCGACAGATAGGCGTTCCTCGCGAAATCGCCCGAACCGCCGATGCCGTTCATCATCTGCGTGCCCATGACATGGGTCGAGTTCACGTTGCCGTAAAGGTCGAATTCCAGCGCCGTGTTGATGCCGATCAGCCCCAGCCGCCGCACCACCTCGGGGTGGTTGGAGATCTCCTGCGGACGCAGCACCAGCCGCGGCTTGAACTCGTGGAACCGCGCCATCACCTCGCGGTATTTCGGCGCCGACAGCGTGATCGAGGAACCCGAGGCAAAGACCATCTTGCCCGCATCCATCAGGTCGAAGGTCGAATCCTGCAGGACTTCGGAATACATTGTTAGGTCGTGGAACGGGCTGTCGATGAACCCGTGCAGCACCGCGTTGGCGATGGTGCCGATGCCGGCCTGCAACGGGTGCAGGTGGCCCGGCATCCGGGACTGCACCACCTCGTGTTTCAGGAATTCGGTCAGGTGGCCGGCGATGGCGCGGGTATCCTCGTCCGGATCCAGCACCGTCGAGGAGGAGTCGAGCTTGGTCGAGACGACGATGGCCGCGATGCGCTCGGGCGGCACCGGGATGAAGGGAAAGCCGACCCGGCTTTCCGGCGTCACCACCGGGATCGGCGTGCGGGTGGGGCGATAGGTGGGGATATAGATGTCGTGCAGCCCCTCCAGCGCCTCGGGCTGGCTCAGGTTGATCTCGACGATCACCTTTTCCGCCAGCAGCGCGAAGCTTGCCGAGTTGCCGACCGAGGTGGTGGGGACGATGCCGCCGGTCTCGGTGATCGCCACCGCCTCGACAATGGCGATGTCCACCGGCGGCAGCTGGCAGGTGCGCAGCTGCTCGACCGTCTCGGAAAGGTGCTGGTCGATATACATCACCTCGCCGGCGTTGATCGCACGGCGCAGCGCCGGGTCGGACATGAAGGGGATGCGGCGCGACAGCACCTGCGCCTCGGCCAGGGTCTTGTCGAGGTCGTTGCCGAGCGACGCCCCGGTCATCAGCGTCACCTTCAGCGGCTCGCGCCTGGCGCGCTCGGCCAGCGCCAGGGGCACCGCCTTGGCCTCGCCGGCGCGGGTAAAGCCCGACATGCCCAGCACCATGCCGTCGCGGATCAGGCTTGCGGCCTCTTCGGCGCTGACCACGCGCTCGCGCAGGGCCTTGTGGCGGATGCGGTGAAGGTGATCCTCGGTCATGGCAGCCTCCCTGATCTGGGCGGGATGATTAGGGCCTCTGCGCAGCAGTGACAAATCAACCCAGCCATGCACGCAAGGAAAGGCCGGCCCGAAGGCCGGCCCTGGCAAGATCGTTTCGCGCAGGGCTCAGCGGCGCCGGCCCAGCGACCAGGCCCCGTCGCCCAGCAGCGCCAGCGCCACCATGGTCACGGCCCAGAGCACCGGATATTCCCAGCCGCCGCCCGGATTGCTGAAGGTGAAGCCCGCGCCGCCATGGCCGAACCAGGCCGCGCCCAGCAGCACGGCGGCCAGCGCCAGCGCCACCTGGCGGGTGAAGATGCCGGCGATCAGCGCCAGCCCGCCCAGGATCTCGGCCAGCATGGTCAGCGGGCCAAGCATGCCCGGCAGGCCGATGGACTGGAAATAGCCGGCGGTTCCCGAAGGCGTGAAGACCAGCAGCTTGATCAGCCCATGGACCAGGAACCAGATCCCGGTCGAGACCCGCAGGATGAAGGCGGCGATATCGGCATTGCGCTCGGCCAGGGCCGGGGCGCTTTGGCTAAGGTCGGTCATGATGTGTTTCCTTGCAACTGTTCGCATGTCCATTGCCCGACAGATAGCCCTTGGCGATTGTCGCGAAAATTGCCATATTCATGGAAATATTGTCGCCGATACGGGGATGGAATGGACAGGATCGACGGCATCCGCGCCTTTGTCGCCGTGGTCGATGCCGGCTCGTTCACCCGGGCGGGCGAGCGGCTGGGGATCTCGAACAAGCTGGTCAGCAAATATGTCGCGGCGCTGGAAGGGCAGCAGGGCGTCACGCTTCTGAACCGCACCACCCGCGCCCTGTCGCTGACCCCGGCGGGCGAGCGTTACCTTGCGGCGGCGCGCCGGGTGCTGGCGGCGGTCGAGGAACTGGACGCGCAGGCCCATGCCGAGGAGGGGATGCTGACCGGACGGCTGCGCATCAGCGCCCCGGTGGCCTTCGGCGAGATGTTCGCCACCACCCTGACCCGCGACTTCACCGCCGGCCATCCTGGGATCGAGATCGACCTGAACCTGACCGACCGCTATGTCGATCTGGCGGCCGAGGGCTTCGACCTGGCGCTGCGCATCGGCCAGCTGGCCGATTCCAGCCTGATCGCCCGCCGCATCGGCCAGGCCGAGGCCTGGGCGGTGGCGAGCCCCGCCTATCTGGACAGGCATCCGCGCCCCGCCCGTCCCGAGGAACTGCGCGAGCATGTGAACATCCGCGACAGCAATACGCAGAATCCCGGCCGGGCGATCTTCCTGATCGAGGGCAAGGCGGTCAGCATCCCCCTGCCCGGCCGCATCACCGTGAACAGCGCCCAGGCGGTGCGGAAACTGGTGCTGGAGGGCGAAGGCGTGGCGCTGATCCCCAGCTTCGTCGCGGCGCAGGACGTGGCCCAGGGCCGGCTGCAGCGGCTTCTGCCGGATTTCCAGCGGCCGCAGCTGGACATCCAGGCGCTCTACCTGCCGCAGCCCTTCATGCCGCCGCGGCTTTCGGCCTATCTGGACCACCTTCGGGCGCGGCTTACGCCGCTGCTGAAAGCACCGCGCCCGGATTCATGATGCCCAGCGGGTCCAGCGTGGCCTTGATCGCCCGCATGGCCTTGAGCCGCGCCGGATCGCCCCAGCGTTCCAGGTCGCCGACCTTCAGCCGCCCGACCCCGTGCTCGGCCGAAAAGGAGCCGCCGCGATCCACCACCAACTGATGCACCAGAAGCGACAGCGCCTTGCGCCGGTCGTCGTAATCCGCGCGATTGCAGCCCGGCGCCGGGAACAGGTTGTAGTGCAGGTTGCCGTCGCCCAGATGCCCGAAGCAGTTGATGCGCAGCCCCTCGCCCGCAAGCCGCGCGCCGGCGTCGCGGATGAAGCCGGCGATTTCCGACAGCGGCAGGCTGATGTCGTGGCTGGCGACGGCGCCGATGCGGCGGTTCGCCTCGGGGATATGTTCGCGCAGGTGCCAGAAACCGGCCGCCTGCGCCCCCGATTGCGCGATCATCCCGTCGGAGACCAGGCCGCGCTCCATGGCGTCGATCAGCAGCCCTTCCAGCGCCGCCTCGGGGGCCAGCCCCTCGGGCAGGCCGACCTCGATCAGCACCGACCATTCGGCGCCGGGCAGCGGCTGGCGGATCTCGGGCAGCACCTCGGCCAGGAAGGCCAGCCCCTGGCCGCCGATCAGCTCGAAGGCGGTGACGCCGCCGGCCATGCGCCCCTCGGCCAGCGACAAGAGCGTCAGCGCCGCCTCGGGCGAGGGCACCTGCAGCATGGCGGTGCCGATCCCCGGCGGCGGCACCACCAGCTTGAGGCTGGCGGCGGTGACGATGCCCAGCGTGCCCTCGGCCCCGATCAAGAGGTCGCGCAGGTCGTAGCCGGTATTGTCCTTGCGCAGCCGCTTCAGGTCGTGGACGATGGATCCGTCGGGCAGCACCGCCTCGATCCCCAGGCACAGCGCCCGCGCCGTGCCATAGCGCAGCGCGGTGACGCCGCCGGCATTGGTCGCAAGGCAGCCGCCGATGGCCGCGGTGCCCTGGCTGGCCAGCGACAGCGGGAACAGCCGCCCCGCCGCTTCCGCCGCATCGCGCACGGCCTGCAGGGTCATGCCGGCCTCGGCCACCAGCACATTCTCTTCGGGCCAGATGCCGCGCAGCGCGGTCATCCGCTCCAGCGACAGGATCAGCGGCGCCGGGCCATCCGGCATGACCTGCCCCGAGACCAGGCCGGTGCCGCCGCCGCGCGGGACGATGGCGACGCGGGCCTCGGCGCAGGCACGGACCACGGCGGCGACCTCATCCGTGCTGCGCGGCGCGGCGACCAGCCCGGCCCGGCCCAGATAGCGGCCGCGCGGCTCCTCCAGATAGGCGGGCGTCACCTCGCGCAGCACGCCTTCGGGCAGGCGCGCGGCCAGCGTTTCGTCGGCGGGATTGAGCATCAGCGCACCTCGGTCTTGCCGCGCCGGTCGTGGCGCAGGTTGGCGTAAAGCACATGATTGCGCCAGCGGCCGTTGATCTGCAGATAGCTTTGCGCCACACCCTCGTATTTGAAGCCGGAACGTTCCAGCACCCCGCGCGAGGGGGTGTTCTCGGGCAGGCAGGCGGCCTCGATGCGGCTCAGGTCCATCCCGGCGAAGGCATGCTGCACCAGCGCGCCGATGGCCTCGCGCATATAGCCTTGCCGGGCGAAGGGCTGGCCGATCCAATAGCCGATGGTCGCCGATTGCGCCGGACCGCGGCGGATGTTGTCCAGCGTGATCGCGCCCAAAAGCGTGCCATCGCGCCGGATCAGGAACAAGGGCAGCGCCGTGCCGTTGCGGCTGGCGCGCTGCGCCCAATAGACCCGGTTGGTGAAGCTGCGCTTGGTCAGGTGGTCGGGCGCCCAGACCGGCTCCCACGGGGTCAGGAAGGCGCGGCTTTCGATGCGCAGCGCCATCCAGGCCCCGAAATCCGCATGCGCCGGCAGGCGCAGCACCATCCGCTCGGTTTCCAGGCGCGGCGGACGGCGGCGCGAGAACATCAGGCGGCAAGCCTTTCGGCCAGCACCTCGCGCGAGGGCGCGCCCTCGACCGGCCCGTAAAGCGCCAGCGCCGGGCGGGCATGGGCGATCAGATGCTCGGCATGGGCGCGGATATCGGCGACGCTGACCGCGTCGATGCGCTCGGCCACCTCGGCGGGATCGGGCACCCGGCCCCAGATCGAGAGCGAGCGCGCCATGCGCTCGGCCTGCCCGGTCGGGCTTTCCAGCCCCATCAGCAGCCCGGCCTTGAGCTGCGCCCGCGCGCGGGCCACCTCGGCCTCGGTCATGTCCTCGGCCGACCGCTTCAGCTCGTCCACGGTCAGCGTCGCCAGGTCGGCGATCTGCTCGCCCGAGGTGCCGGCATAGATCGTCACCATGCCGGTATCGTCATGGAAGCCGCTTTGCGCGAAGATCGAATAGCACAGGCCCTTTTCCTCGCGCAGCTTCTGGAACAGGCGCGAGGACATGCCGCCCCCCACCGCCGAGGTCCAGATCTGCGCGGCGTAGAAATCCGGCGCCTGATAGCCCGGCCCCTCGAAGGCCAGCGCGAAATGCGCCTGCTCCAGCCCCTTGACGCGGCGGGCCTCGGCGCCCTGCCAGCGGGCGGGCTCGCGCGTGGTCAGCTTGCGGGCCGGCAGATGGCCGAAGATCGCCTCGACCTGGCGCAGGATGCGGTCATGGTCCACCGCGCCGGCAGCGGCGACGATCATGCGCTCGGGGCCGTAATGCTCGGTGATGAAGCCCGACAGGTCGGCGCGGTCGAAGCGGCTGACCCGCTCGGCCGGGCCCAGGATGGTGCGGCCCATGGGCTGGTCGGGATAGGCCGCCTCTTGCAGCCAGTCGAAGATCACGTCGTCGGGCGTGTCCAGCGCTTGGCCGATCTCTTGCAGGATCACGCCGCGCTCGACCTCGATCTCGCGCTGGTCGAAAACCGGATTCATCACGATGTCCGAAATGACGTCCAGCGCCAGCTCGACATCCCCCGCCAGCACCCGCGCGTAATAGGAGGTCACGTCGCGCGAGGTATAGGCGTTGATATAGCCGCCGACATTCTCGATCGACTCGACGATCTCCAGCGCGCTGCGCCGGGCGGTGCCCTTGAAGGCCATGTGTTCCAGGAAATGGGCGATGCCGTTCTGCTCGGCGCGCTCGTCGCGGCAGCCGGCATTGACCCAGATGCCGATGGCGGCGGAATGCAGGCCGGGCATGTCGCGGCTGACGACGCGCAGGCCGTTGGGCAAGGTGCTGATGCGGATCTGATTCAAGCTGTTCTCCGTTCAAGGATCAGCGATTTAATGGCCTCGGCGTCGTTTGCAATACGGGTGATGCGCTCGTCGCGGTCGAAAAGGTCGGCCATATGCGGCGGCAGAGGCGGGCGGATGCCCACGGCGGCCTCGACCGCATCGGGGAATTTCGCCGGATGCGCGGTCGAAAGCGAGATCATCGGCACGCCCGGCCGCAGATGCTCGCGCGCCACCTTCACGGCGACGGCGGTATGCGGGCAGATCACCTCGCCCGTCTCCGCGCGGATGGTGGCGATCATCGCGGTGGTTTCCTCCTCGGAGGCGCGGCCCGAGACATAGGTCTCGCGCAGCGCCTGCAGCGCGCCCTGGCTGATGGCGAAGCCGCCGGATTTCAGCTCCTCCATCAGCGCCGCCACGGCATTGCCGTCATGGCCGTAGGCCAGCCACAGCGCGCGCTCGAAGTTCGAGCTGACCTGGATATCCATCGAGGGGCTGATCGAGGGCGCGACCGTGCCCACCCGGTATTCGCCGCCGGTCAGCGCCCGGTGCAGGATGTCGTTCTGGTTGGTGGCCACGACCAGCTTGCCGATGGGCAGGCCCATGGCCTTGGCGATGGAGCCGGCGAAGACATCGCCGAAATTGCCGGTCGGCACGGTGAAGTCCACCGCGCGGCCCGGCGCGCCCAGGCTGACGGCGGCGGTGAAGTAATAGACGATCTGCGCCAGCACCCGCGCCCAGTTGATCGAGTTCACGCCCGCAAGCCCGACCGCGTCGCGGAAGCCGTGGTCGTTGAACAGGTCCTTGAGCCGCGCCTGGCAGTCGTCGAAGGTGCCGTCGACGGCCAGCGCGTGGACATTGGCCTCGGCAGGCGTGGACATCTGCCGGCGCTGCACCTCGCTGACGCGGCCATGCGGATACATGATGAACACGTCCACGTTGGGCAGGCCCTTGAACGCCTCGATGGCGGCCGAGCCGGTATCGCCCGAGGTCGCGCCCAGGATCGTGACCCGCTGCCCCGAGCGCGCCAGCGCCAGCTGGAACAGCTGGCCGATCAGCTGCATGGCGAAGTCCTTGAAGGCCAGCGTGGGGCCGTGGAACAGCTCTAGCAGGTGATGGCCGGGGGCAAGCTGGACCAGCGGCGCGCGGGCGATGTGGTCGAAGCTGCGATAGGCGCGGGCGATGGCATCCCGCAGCTCGGCATCGCTGAAGCTTTCGCCGACGAAGGGGCTGGTGACGCGGCGCGCGACCTCTTCATAGGGCAGGCCCTCGAAGCGGGCGATCTCCTCGGCCGAGAACATCGGGATCGCCTCGGGCAGATACAGCCCGCCGTCCCGCGCCAGCCCGGTCATCATCGCCTGTTCGAAGTCCAGGACCGGAGCCCGCCCCCGAGTCGAAACGTAACGCATCGCGTCCCCCTAGAATTGCCGCTGCCTGATACGCCAGATCAGCGCCACTGTCATCCCTGCCCAGACCGCAGCGATCATGAACCATTGCACGGCATAGCTCAGGTGATTGTTCGGGATGCCCTCGATCGCCACCGGGATCGGCGCGACGCCCTGCGCATCGCCCCGGACCTCGGCCGCGACCACCAGGATCGGCTCGGTCCCCAGCTGCGCGGCCATGGCGGGCACGTCGCGGGCGAACCAGACATTCTCGGCCAGGTTGGGCGCGGGCGTGGCGCTGCCCTTCTCGTCGGGCCAGTGCAGGTTGCCCGCCACCTCCAGCCGCGTGGGCGGGCGCGGGTCGCGCTTGTGGTCCTGGTCGACGAAGCCGCGGTCGAGCAGGATCTTGCGCCCGTCATCGGTGACGAAGCCCGAGACGACCTGATAGCCGCCGCCCGACTCGCGCGTGCCGGAGAGCACGTCGATCTCCTCGCCCGTGGTCTGGCCCGAGACCAGCACCGGCAGATATTTCATCGACGGGTCCACCGCCGCGGGCAGGGGCACGGGCCGGCCCTCGATCCGGCTCTGGATCTGGGCGATCATGCCCTCCTTCCAGTCCAGCCGCTTGAGCTGCCAGAGGCCAAGCGAGATCAGGATGGCGCAGCCCGCCACGCCGACGATCAGCGGGAACAGGTAACGGCGCATGGGCGGGCCTCCAAAGCAAACGGCGCGGGAACTCCTGCCCCGCGCCGTGGAAATGTCAGTCGGGATCAGCGGCCCCAGATATAGATCACGACGAAGAGGAACAGCCAGACCACGTCGACGAAGTGCCAGTACCAGGCGGCGGCCTCGAAGCCGACATGCTGCTGCTGGGTCATCTGGCCGCGCAGCAGGCGGATCAGGCAGACGAACAGGAAGATCGTGCCGATGATGACATGCGCGCCGTGGAAGCCGGTGGCCATGTAGAAGGTGCCGGCATAGACCGTGTCGGCCAGGCCGAAGGCGGCATGGCTGTATTCATAGGCCTGCAGGCCGGTGAAGCAGATGCCCAGGATCACCGCGACGATCAGGCCGTTGATCGTGGTCTTGCGGTCGCCCTCGTGCACGAAGGCGTGGTGGGCCCAGGTCACGGCGACACCCGAAAGCAGCAGGATCAGCGTGTTGATCAGCGGCAGGTGCCAGGGGTCGAAGGTGACAATGCCTTCCGGCGGCCAGACGCCGTCCTTGATCGGGCTGTCCGGCCCCATCGGATACATGGCGTTCTTGATGAAGGCCCAGAACCAGGCGACGAAGAACATCACCTCGGACATGATGAACAGGATGAAGCCGTATTGCAGGCCGATGCGCACGACCGGGGTATGTTCGCCCGACTCGCCCTCGCGCACCACGTCCGCCCACCAGCCGAACATCACATAGAGCACGCCCACCAGACCGATCAGGAACAGCCAGGGCGCGCCGCCCTTCATCCACATGACCGCCCCGGTCAGCATCACGAAGGCGCCGACCGCGCCGAGGAAGGGCCAGATCGATGGCGGCAGAATCTGATAGTCGTGGTTCTTTACATGGGCCATGGCTGCATTCCCGGCTGTTGCTGGTTCTTGTTGCTCAGTTTACGGTCGGTTCCGTCTTCCGGTCCAGCGCCGCCTGTTTCGGCGCCGGCGGATCGGTCCGGTGGAAGGTATAGGACAGGGTGATGTCGCGGATGCGGCCCGCGTCGCGGTCTTTGACCAGATCGGCATCGACGAAGAAGCTGACCGGCATCTCGACCCGCTCACCCGGTTGCAGCACCTGCTCGGTAAAGCAGAAGCATTCGATCTTGTTGAAGAAATAGCCTGCGGCATCCGGCGCCACGTTATAGCTGGCCGTGCCGGTGACGGGCTCGTCGGTATTGTTGATCGCCTCGTAGAAGGCGATGGCGTTCTCGCCGATCTTCAGTTCGATCTCGCGCTGCATCGGACGGAAGGTCCAGCCGAGATTGGGATCGACATTGGCGTCGAAGCGCACGCGGATCTTTTCGTCCAGCACGGTGTCCGAGGCCGCCTCGGCCACGTTGGTGGTGCCGCCGAAGCCGGTCACCTTGCAGAACCAGGAATAGAACGGCACCGCCGCCCAGCTGAGCGCGCCCATCAGCACCACGACGCCGGCCAGCATGGCCACGGTGCGGCCGTTCGATCTTGGCTTGTCGGTCATTGGCCTGCCTCCTGCGGCGCGCCCTGCCCGGCGGCCGGGACGCCCGGCGCCGCGACGGGCGCGGGGTTGCGCGCCTGCGGATTCGGATCCTCGGGCAGCATCGAGGCGCGCGGGCGGTGGTCGTAGCCCTGCATCATGTCGCCCTGGGTGATCTTGACCACCGAGAGCCCGAAGACCAGCGCCACGAAGGCCAGCAGCACGACCAGAAGGCCGATGTTGCGGCTGCGCCGGCGCTTGTGCAATTCGTGTTCGACCTGGGGCAGCATCACCATCCCCCCACCCAATGCTGGATCAGCAGCGCCAGGAAATGCAGGAAGGTGTAATAAAGCGACAGGCGGAAATAGCGCTTCTCGACCTTGTAGCCATCGGCCCGGGCCTCGTCCTCGCTGCGGCGCAGGATGCGCCAGCCGCCGGCGATGAACAGCGCGTTCAGCACCACCGAGACCGCCAGGTAGAGCGGCCCGCCGACCGAGGTGAAGCCCAGCCAGATCGCGAAGGGCGCCAGCACCAGCGTATAGGCGAAGATGTGGCGGCGCGTCACCTTGCGGCCGTGGGTCACGGTCAGCATCGGCACGCCGGCCTTGGAGTAATCCTCCTTCATGAACAGCGCCAGGGCCCAGAAATGCGGCGGCGTCCAGAAGAAGATCAGCGCGAACATCAGAAGCGATTCCAGGCTGATGCCGCCGGTGGCGCAGGCCCAGCCGATCATCGGCGGGAAGGCCCCGGCCGCGCCGCCGATGACGATGTTCTGCGGCGTCGAGCGCTTCAGCCAGATCGTATAGACCACGGCATAGAAGAAGATGGTGAAGGCCAGGAACCCGGCCGCGAACCAGTTCGCCGCCAGCCCCAGCATCATCACCGACAGGCCGGACAGGGCAATGCCGACCGCCAGCGCCTCCTGCGGGGCGACGCGGCCCGAAGGCACGGGACGGCCCGCGGTCCGCTTCATCACCGCGTCGATATCGGCGTCATACCACATGTTGAGGGCGCCCGAAGCGCCGCCCCCCAGCGCGATGAACAGCACCGCGCAGAAGGCGACGAAGGGGTTGACCGGCTGCGGGGCGATCCACAGCCCGACGAAGGCCGTGAACACCACCAGGGACATGACCCGCGGCTTCAGCAGCGCGACATAGTCGCCGAAGCCCGCCTCTGCGGGCCCCTCATATGCGTTGATATCGGCCACGGCCCGACCTTACTCCGCCGAAGCCAGCTGGACGGGCTTGGCCGGCAGGTAATCCGAGGCGTCGGCGGCGAATTCTTCCTTCGCGCCGGCCAGCCAGGCGTCGTATTTCTCCTGGCTGACGGCTTTGACCACGATGGGCATATAGGCGTGGTTGATGCCGCAAAGTTCCGAGCACTGGCCGAAATAGACGCCTTCCTCATCGACCGAGAACCACAGCTGCGCGATGCGGCCCGGCACGGCGTCCTGCTTGACGGCGAAGGCCGGGACGGTCCAGGCGTGGATCACGTCGGTCGCGGTCACCTGGACCAGCACCTTCTTGCCGACCGGCACCACGACCGGGTTGTCGGTGGCCAGCAGGTATTCGTCCTCGGAGTAACCGGCATCGGCCAGCGCGTCCTTCTCCAGCATCAGCGCGTCGAAGGCCACGCCGTCATTGGGATATTCATAGGACCAATACCACTGGTGGCCGATGGCCTTGATCACCAGGTCCGGGTCGTTGGGCATTTCCTGGCTGCGGAACAGGATCGGCAGCGAGAAGGCGCCGATGGCCACCAGGATCAGCACCGGAACCAGGGTCCAGATCACCTCGATCGGGGTGTTGTGGGTGAAGCGCGCCGGCACCGGATTCGCCCGGCGGTTGTAGCGGACGATGCAGATCAGCAGCAGAAGGCAGACGAAGATCGTCACGGCGGTGATGATGTAGAGCACGAAATGATCCAGCCATTGCTGGTCATGCGCCAGCGGGCTGGATGCCGGCTGGAAGCCCATGCCGCCGTTCACCGGCTTGCCGATCACGGGCAGGTCGCCCAGCACGTCCTGCGCCATGGCCGGAACGGCCGTCATCGTCGCAAGTCCAAGGCCCGTCACCGCCGCAAATCCGCGGCGCATCGTCGCAATCGCCATCTTCCCATCCCGTTGCCTACAGTGCCGCCGGCAGGCCATGGTCTTGCGGCCCGGCCGGCATCGGTGCTGCACCAGAACCATATCTTACCCCGGCGGGCAAGCCATACCTATCGACTTCCGACCAAAAAACCCCTAGGCGAGGCAGGAAGGCAAGGACAGGTTCCATGACAGACGCTTCGTTTTCGCCCTTCCGCACGCATCTCGACCAGGACCGCGCGCTGCGCATCCTGCGCGACGCCCTGTCCGGGGCCGACGACGGCGAGCTGTTCCTGGAACGCTCGCGATCCGAGGCGCTGGTCTATGACGACGGCCGCCTGCGCACCGCCAGCTACGATGCCGAGCAGGGCTTCGGCCTGCGCGCCGTGCGCGGCGAGGTCACCGGCTACGCCCATTCGACCGAGATCGACGAGGCGTCGCTGAAGACGGCCGCCGAGACCGTGCGCCTTGCGGTGGGCAGCGGCGGCGGCACGCTGGCCCTGCCCCCGGAGGGCGAGATCCGGCCGCTCTATGCCGCCATCGACCCGGCCGAGGCCGTGCCCTTCGCCGCCCGCGTGGCGCTGCTGCGGGAAATCGACGCCTTTGCGCGCGGGCTCGACCCGCGGGTGGTGCAGGTCTCGGCCAGCATCGCCACCTCGGTGCAGGAGGTGGCGATCCTGCGCCCCGAGGGCGGGCTTGCCACCGACATCCGGCCGATGGCGCGGCTGAACGTCTCGGTGATCGTGGAATCCAACGCCCGCCGCGAATCGGGAACCGCCGGCGGCGGCGGCCGCGTCGCGCTGGAGGGGCTGATCGCGCCCGAGCACTGGCAGGGGCTGGCGCGCGAGGCGCTGCGCATCGCGCTGGTCAACCTGCGCTCGGTCCCCGCGCCTGCCGGGGTGATGGATGTGGTGCTGGGCCCCGGCTGGCCCGGCATCCTGCTGCACGAGGCCGTCGGCCACGGGCTGGAAGGCGATTTCAACCGCAAGGGCCATTCGGCCTTCGCCGGGCTGATGGGCCAGCGCGTCGCGGCGCCGGGCGTGACCGTGGTGGACGACGGCACCATCCCGGACCGGCGCGGCTCGATCTCGGTCGATGACGAGGGCACGGCGCCCGGCCGCAACGTGCTGATCGAGGACGGGATTCTGGTCGGCTACATGCAGGACCGCCAGAACGCCCGGCTGATGGGGGTGGCGCCGACCGGCAACGGCCGGCGGCAGAGCTATGCCCATGCGCCGATGCCGCGCATGACCAATACCTTCATGCTGGCAGGGCCGGACGACCCGGCCTCGATCCTCGCCGGGCTCGAGGACGGGATCTATGCGGTGGGTTTCGGCGGCGGCCAGGTGGATATCACCAACGGCAAGTTCGTGTTTTCCTGCACCGAGGCCTATCGCGTCAGGAACGGCCAGGTCGGCGACCCGATCCGCGGCGCGACGCTGATCGGCGACGGCGCCACCGCCTTGCAGCAGATCCGCGCCATCGGCAACGACCTGTCTCTGGACCCGGGAATCGGCAATTGCGGCAAGCAGGGACAATGGGTCCCGGTCGGAGTCGGCCTGCCCACGCTGCGCATCGGCGGGCTGACCATCGGCGGCTCTGCCTCATAATCCGGCGTTGTTTCAAGGCGTTGAAAGAAACTTTCCCCGGCTAACCCATTCTTAACCATTGCCATGCGATGACTCGGCCTGCGGATGAGGCACAGGCAGGGACATGATGGCAAGACCGCTTTCTTTCGACCCCCACCACACCCCACTCACCCCGAAGGGGAACGGGCTCGCCGCCCTGCGCCTCATCCGCTCTCGCAAGGTCGGGCCCGCGACCTTCCACCGGCTGCTGGCCGAACATGGCAGCGCCGAAGCGGCGCTGGCCGCCCTGCCCCGGATCGCGCAAGCCGCGGGCATCGCCGATTACACCCCCTGCCCGGCTGCCGCGGCCGAGGCCGAGATCGCGGCCGGCCATCGCGCCGGCGCCCGGCTGCTGGCCTGGGACGACCCGGATTATCCCGCCCTGCTGCGCGAGGTGGTCGAGGCGCCGCCGGTCCTGTGGCTGCGCGGCGACGCTTCCGTGCTGACGCGCATGCCGGTGGCGGTGATCGGGGCGCGCAATGCCTCGTCGCTGGGCCTGCGCATGGCGCGCGGCCTGGCCTCGGGCCTGTCGCAATCGGGCGCGGTGGTCGTCGCGGGGCTGGCGCGCGGCATCGACACCGTCGCGCATGAGGCGGCGCTGGCAACCGGCACCATCGCGGTCATGGCCGGGGGCATCGACAGGATCTATCCGGCTGAAAATGCCGCGCTGGCCGAGGCGATCTGCGAAACCGGCCTGCTCGTCACCGAGCAGCCGCCGGGGACCGAGCCGGTGGCCCGGCATTTCCCGGCCCGCAACCGCATCATCTCTGGCCTCGCGCGCGCCGTGGTGGTGGTCGAGGCGGCGCATCGCTCGGGCAGCCTGATCACCGCGCGCTGCGCGCTGGACCAGGGCCGCGAGGTGATGGCGGTGCCCGGCCATCCGATGGATGCGCGGGCGGGCGGCTGCAATGCGCTGATCCGCGACGGCGCGGTGCTGGTGCGCAATTCGGCCGATGTTCTGGCCGCCCTGCAATCGAACGGCCAGGCGGCCGGGGAAGCGACCGGGGCGACAGCTTCGGCGCCGGGCGCCGCCGCGGCTCCCTCGCCCGTTCCGGCGCCTGTCCCGGCCCGGACCGGGGCGCGGACCCTGCAACCGGCCGCCGTCGCGCGCCGGCTTGCCGAGCTGGGCCATGGCCTGCGCCGCAAGCCGGCCGAAACCCTGCCCTGCCAGGGTGGCCCGGTGAATCTCGAAGCGCGGATCCTGGCCCGGCTCGGCCCCAGCCCGACGGACGAGAACCTGCTGATCCGCGACCTGGGCCTGCCGGCCGCCGTTCTGGCCCCCGCCCTGCTGACGCTGGAGCTTTCCGGCCGCGTCCAGCGCCTGGCTGGCGGCAAGCTGGCGCTGACCGGCGCCTGAACCCGGCGCCGGGCCGTTTCCGGAGCGCAGCGCGGAACAGCCGATCACGGGACGGTCACGGCCATGTTTGGGAACCGCGCCCCGCACCGAAGGTTGACTGGCCATCACGCGACCATCGGAAGAGGACCGACATGCGGCGCATCTACAAGACGACGACTGCGATCGTGACCTGCCTGTCCCTGATTGCCCCGCAGCTGGCGGCGGCGCAGGACCAGCAGGCGCAGGAGGAGGGTGGGCAGCTTATCCTGCCAAGGGACCAGGCGGGCCAGTCCGACGGCGATCAGGCGCAGGAGCCCCGTGCCGAGGAAAGCGGCGAGGCAGGGGCCGGACAAGCGCAGGAAGAACCCGAGGAGCCGCAAGCGGAGGCTGCCGGGAACGCGGCCGAGCCCGATGCGCCGGCCCAGGACGGCCCGGCCGGGCTACCGCAGGCCGAACAGCAGGCCGAGCAACCGCAAAGCGGGGCTGACGCCGCACCCGAGGATCCGCAGGCACCATCGGCCGCGGACGCTCCGGCGGCCAAGCCCGAGGTGACGCAGGCCGAGGAGCCGCGTCCCAAGCCGCCGGTGGTCGAAGCCGATGAGCCGGCCCCGAGACCCGGGACCGGCGCGGGCGAGCAGCAGGCCGCGCCTCCCGCCGCCAAGCCCGACACGCCCGAAACCGTCACCGGCGCCGATCCCTCGCCCGAGCAGCGGCCGCAGCAGGACGCACCCGCGCCGGAAGCGGCGTCTCCGGCCGGATCCGAGCCGTCCCTGGATGCCGAGGCGCTGCAGGAAGCACGCGAACCCGCGCCGGGCGAGCCGCAGGCCGAGCAACCGTCCCCGCAGCAGGCGGAACCCGCCGCCCAGCCCCAGAACGGCGCGGAACAGCAGCAAGAGGCTCGCGAAGGCCAGCCAGACGCCGAGCGTCCGCAAGCGCCGGACGCGCAGGAGCTCGAGCAGCGCTTGCAGGAGCAGGTCGAGGGTCAGCCCGAATCCGGCCAGTCCCAGTCTGGCGAGTCTGAGCCCGATGCGCAGCGCGCGGTGGACGGCGAGCAGCCGGATGCGCAGGAGTTGGAACGCCGCTTGCAGGAACAGGCCGACCAGACCGAGCCGCAGCCCGGCCAACCCCAGCCGGGCGAAGCCCAGCCCGGCGAGCAGCAGGCCGAGGACGGCCAGCAACCCGATCAGCAGGAGCTCGAGCGCCGCTTGCAAGAGCAGGCCGGCCAGACCGAGCCGCAGCCCGGCGAAGCCGCCGAGGTGCAGGCGCCCGAGGCGCAGGTCCAGCCGAATGCCGTGGCGCAGCGCGCCGCCGAGCAGGGCGCGGCCGCCGCGGCCGCCGCTTTGGCCGCCAGCGCCGAAGGGGGCGAGGGCGAAGTGAACGAAATGCAGATCACCGACGAGAACGCGCGCAGCTCGGCCGAGGAATTCGCCACCTCGGTCGCCCAGGCCTTGCAGGAACAGCAGCGCGCCGCCGAGGCCGGGTCCGAGGAAGTCCGCCGCGACGATGACGACAAGGGCAAGGACATCGCCAAGATGCTCCTGGCCGGGGCGGCGGGCTTTGCGGTCGGCCAGATGCTGTCCAACGACCGGCAGGTGGCGCTGAACACTGGCGACCGCGTGGTGGTGACCCTGCCCGACGGCAGCCAGCAGGTGATCAAGGACGACAACGCCCTGCTCTACCAGCCCGGCTCGAACGTGCGGACGGAAACCTTCGGGGACGGCTCGACCCGCACCACGGTGCTGCGCGCGGATGGCAGCCGCGTCGTCACCATCCGCGACGCGAACATGAACATCCTGCGCCGCACGCTTGTCCGCGCCGATGGCAGCGAGACGCGGCTGATCGACGACACCGCGGCGGAGCCGGTGCAGATCTCGGCCCTGCCCGCGCCGCCGCCGGTCCGCATCAACCGCGAGCGCATGGACGAGGCGGCGCTGCGCGAGGCCCTGCGGCGCGAGGCGGCAATCGACCGGCGCTTTAGCCTGGGCCAGATCCGCGACATCCCCGAGGTGCGCGCCCTAGTCGCCCCGGTGAACGTGCCCGAGATCACCTTCGACACCGGCTCCTCGGCCATCACCCCGGACCAGGCGCAGCAACTCGCGACGCTGGGCAAGGTGATCCGCGACAGCATCGACCAGAACCCGCGCGAGATCTACATGATCGAGGGCTATACCGACGCCGTCGGCTCGGATGCCGCCAATCTGGCCCTGTCCGACCGCCGCGCGGAATCGGTGGCGCTGGCGCTGACGGAATATTTCCAGGTGCCGCCGGAAAACATGGTGGTGCAGGGCTATGGCGAGCAGTTCCTGCTGGTCCCGACCGACGGGCCGGAGCGGCAGAACCGCCGTGTCGCCGTGCGCCGGATCACCGATCTGCTGGCGCAGAACTGACGGCCGGGCCTTGCGGACCCGGGGTTCGTCAAGCCCCGGGGCCGCGGGATGGAAGCGAAGCAAGCCGCGGGGCCCGTCCCCGCGGCTGACGGCTGCTTTCTGCAGGCTCCGCGCAAATCGGAAGGGCACGCCACAAAGCGCCAGCCATCGGAGAGACGATGGTTTGGCGCTTCGAGCAATTCTCCTCGCCCGAGAACCGGATCTCTCCCGCCTGCATATGCCCGGCCGAGGATGCGACCCCGCAGCCGGGACCGGCCGAGGCAGAAGGCCTCGGCCAAGGCATAGCCGACCCTCACAAGCACCGGGGGGCAACTCGCGGTATCCCGCCAGCCGGGCGAGGCGCGCCGGAGGCTCGCCGTGCCGGCTTCCGCGGCCGGAAAACGTGACGGGACGTGATCGGCCGGCAACGATCCGCCCGCGATGCGCTGAAGGTCGTGTCGTCCAAGGTGGAGATTCGCGTGCCATGCGGCGGATCAGCAGCCCGCCGCCCCTCTTCTGCCTAGGGAACCCAAGGCGGTCCGCCGGCGCCCCCTCTGCGGAGGCGGGGCCCACCGCGGGTCTGCCGGTTCAGGAACGGGGCAGATCCTCGGCCCCGGGGTTTCGCGGCTCGGCGCTCCCCGGCGGAGAGGGGTGAATCCGGAAATCCCGTGCTGCGACGCGGCCGCACCGGCCCCCACATGCAGGTCGGGACGCGCCGGCAAAGGGCCGGAAACGGCGGCTGTCCGGTTCCGGCCGGGCGCTCAGCCCAGCGAATAGCCGGTGCCGCGCACCGTGCGCACCGGGTTGTCGCCGCCATAGGCCATGAGCGCCTTGCGCAGCCGGCCGACATGGACGTCGATGGTGCGGGTGTCGACATAGATGTCGCGGCCCCAGACCCGGTCCAGCAATTGCTCGCGCGTCCAGACCCGGCCGGGCTTTTCCATCAGGGTCGAGAGCAGCCGGAACTCGGTCGGACCCAGATGCAGCGGCTGGCCGGCGCGGAACACCCGATGCTCGGCCGCATCCAGGATGATGTCGCCGAAGCTCAGCCGCTCGCCCATCGAGGCAGGGCGGGTGCGGCGCAGCTGGGTGCGCAGCCGCGCCATCAGCTCGACCACGGAATAGGGCTTGACCACGTAATCGTCGGCGCCGGTCTCCAGCCCGCGCACCCGGTCCACCTCCTCGGACCGGGCCGAAAGCATGATGATCGGGATCTGCCGCGTCGAGGGATCGGCCTTGACCCGGCGGCAGACCTCGATGCCCGAGACGTTGGGCAGCATCCAGTCCAGCACGATCAGGTCGGGCTGTTCCTCGGCCACCAGCAGCATCGCCTCGTCGCCGTTCTCGGCCAGCACCACGTCGAAGCCCTCGGCCTCGAGGTTGTATTTCAGCACCTCGCGCTGTGCGCCTTCGTCCTCGACGACCAGAACACAGGGTTGGGTCTGTGCCATGGATCAGGCCCCCTCCATGCGCGGCACGCTTTCCCCCTTGGGACGCGGGTCCTCGGGCAGCTCGCCGGTGGCCAGATAGATCACCTGCTCGGCGATGCCGGTGGCGTGGTCGCCCATGCGCTCGATGTTCTTGGCGATGAAATGCAGGTGCATGCAGGCGGTGATGTTGCGCGGATCCTCCATCATATGGGTCAGGAACTCGCGGAACAGCGCGTTATACATCTGGTCCACTTCCAGGTCGCGCTTGCGCACGTCGGCGGCCAGCGCCGCGTCGCGCTGGATATAGCTGTCCAGGGCGTCCTTCATCATCGCCTCGACCGTGGCGGACATGCGCCGCAACGCCATGCCGGCGCCCTCGATGGCGGGCATCTCGGCCAGCACGTCGCTGCGCTTGGCGATGTTCTTGGCGTAATCGCCCACCCGCTCGAGGATATGCGAGATCTTGATGACCGACAGCACCATGCGCAGGTCGGTGGCCCGCGGCGCGCGCAGCGCGATCAGCCGCGCGGCCTCCTCGTTGATCTGATGCTCCAGCGCGTCGATGGCCTTGTCGCGGCGGCGGATGTCGTCGGCCAGCTCGCCGTCGCGGGTCTCCAGCGCGATGGCGGCGTCGTGGATGGCGCTTTCGACCATGCCGCCCATCTTGACCACCAGCGCCTGCACGGTTTCCAGATCGCGGTCGAAGGCCGAGAGGATATGCCGTTCGTTGTTCATGTCTTTTCCTTTCCGGCCTAGCCGATGCGGCCCGAGATGTAGCTTTCGGTCCGCGGATCGCGCGGATTGGTGAAGATGTCGTCGGTATTGCCGTATTCCACCAGATTGCCGAGGTGGAAGAAGGCGGTCTTCTGGCTGACGCGCGCCGCCTGCTGCATGGAATGGGTCACGATCACCACCGAGAATTCGGCGCGCAACTGGTCGATCAGCTCCTCGACCTGGCTGGTGGCGATCGGGTCCAGCGCCGAACAGGGCTCGTCCATCAACAGCACCTCGGGCTGGGTCGCCACGGCGCGGGCGATGCAGAGCCGCTGCTGCTGGCCGCCGGACAGGCCGGTGCCGGGCTCCTGCAGCCGGTCCTTGACCTCGTTCCACAGCGCCGCGCCGCGCAGCGACTTCTCGACGATCTCGTCCAGCTCGGCGCGGTTGCGCGCAAGGCCGTGGATGCGCGGGCCATAGGCCACATTGTCATAGATCGATTTCGGGAAGGGGTTCGGCTTCTGGAACACCATGCCGACGCGGGCGCGCAGCTGCACCGGGTCGACCCGCCTGTCGTAGATGTCCTCGCCGTCCAGCGTGATCCGGCCCTCGACCCGGCTGTTCTCGATGGTGTCGTTCATGCGGTTCAGGCAGCGCAGGAAGGTCGATTTCCCGCAGCCCGAGGGACCGATGAAGGCGGTCACGGTCTTGTCCAGCAGGTCGACGTCCACATCCTTGATCGCCTGCTTCTCGCCGTAATAGACCTGCACATCCCGGGCCGAGATCTTGATTTCCGTCTGGTCCACGCTGCGCTCCAGAAGTCTCATGTCGTTCATATCGGGTCTCCTTCCCGGATTTACCACCGGCGCTCGAACTTGCGGCGCAGATAGATGGCGAGGAGGTTCATGCAGAGCAGGAACACCAGCAGCACGATGATCGCCCCCGAGGCGCGCTCGATGAAGGCGGGGTCGGCGCGCTGGGTCCAGTTGTAGACCTGGACCGGCAGGGCCGAGGCCGGCTCGAACAGCCCGTCCGGCGGCGCCGAGGGGACGTTGCGGACAAAGGCCACCATGCCGATCAGCAGCAGCGGCGCGGTTTCGCCAAGCGCCTGCGCCAGGCCGATGATGGTGCCGGTCAGGATGCCCGGCATGGCCAGCGGCAGGACGTGGTGGAACACCGACTGCATCTTCGAGGCCCCCACCCCCAGCGCCGCGTCGCGGATCGAGGGCGGCACCGCCTTCAGTGCCGCGCGGGTGGCGATGATGATGGTGGGCAGCGTCATCAGCGTCAGCACCAGGCCGCCGACGATGGGCGCCGATTGCGGCAGGCCGGCGAAGTTGATGAAGGCGGCCAGGCCCAGGATGCCGAAGACGATCGAGGGCACGGCGGCGAGGTTCGAGATGTTGACCTCGATGATGTCGGTCCAGCGGTTCTTCGGCGCGAATTCCTCCAGGTAGATCGAGGCGGCGACGCCGATCGGCACCGCCAGCACCAGCACCACCAGCATCATGTAGAACGAGCCGAGGATGGCGATGCCGACCCCCGCCGCCTCGGGGCGCTGGTCCGAGGCGTCGGGGCTGGTCAGGAAGGACCAGTTCCACTGCGTCGCCAGCATGCCCTGCGCCTTGAGCGCATCGGCCAGCTGCAACTGCGCCGGCGAGGTATTGGCATCGCGCGCCGCGCTCTCCATGCTGACGCGGCCCTTGTAATAGCCGTCCACCCGGCCGTTCACCAGCACCCGGGTCTCGACGGTCTGGCCGATCAGTTCGGGATCGGCCAGCACGCGGTTGCGCAACTGGGCCGACGCCTCCTTGGAGATCAGGCCCGAAACATCCTTGTCGGACAGGTCGGCCGCGGCGATGCCCTTGTCGGCGATGGCCTGTTGCAGCGATTGCTCCAAGATCCTGCCATAGGTCAGGGTCAGGACCTTGCGGATTTCGGCGGGGTCGCGGTTGCCGGTCTTGTCGAGCTGCGCGGCGTCCAGCGTCACCGGGATTTCCAGATAGGTCTGGCGAAAGGCCCCGATCCCGCCGGTCAGGATGGTGAAGAGCAGGATCACCAGCATGACCATCGAGATCACGATGGCGGCCAGGCCATAGGCGCGGAACCGCGCCTCGGCGGCATTGCGCTTGCGGGTCCGCGGATCGGCAGCCAGCAGCGAGGGCCGGGGCTGCGCGCCGTGAAGGGTTGCGTCGCTCATTCGTACTGCTCCCGGTATTTGCGCACGACGTAGAGGGCGACGATGTTCAGCCCCAGCGTGATGACGAAAAGGGTCAGGCCAAGCGCGAAGGCGACCAGCGTCTCGGGCGCGGCGAAGTCGTTGTCGCCGGTCAGCTGGCTGACGATCTTGACAGTGATCGTGGTCATGGCCTCGAACGGGTTCAGGTCCATGCGGGCGGCGGCGCCCGCGCCCAGCACGACGATCATCGTCTCGCCGATGGCGCGCGAGGCGGCCAGCAGCACGGCGCCGACGATGCCCGGCAGCGCCGCGGGCAGCACCACCTTGCGCACGGTTTCCGACTGCGTCGAGCCGAGGCCGAGCGCGCCGTCGCGCAGGGATTGCGGCACGGCGTTGATGATGTCGTCCGAAAGCGAGCTGACGAAGGGGATCAGCATGATCCCCATGACCAGGCCCGCGGTCATCACCGACGACCCGGAATTGCCCAGCCCCAGCGGCTGGGCGAACCAGTCGCGCAGCATCGGGCCCACGGTGATCAGCGCGAAAAGGCCGTAGACGATGGTCGGGATGCCGGCGAGCACCTCGATCATCGGCTTGGCGAGGCTGCGCAGCCGGGGCGAGGCGTATTCGGACATGTAGATCGCCGCGAAGAGCCCGATCGGCACCGACACGACCAGCGCGATCAGCGAGATGTAGAGCGTGCCCCAAAGCAGCGGCAGGATGCCCAGCTGCGAGCCGCCGCCGAAGCGCGGCGACCAGGTGGCGCCGAAGAAGAACTCCTGCCAGGGATATTGCCGGAAGAAGTGCCCGGTCTCGAACAGCATCGAGAAGACGATCCCGGCGGTGGTCAGGATGGCGATGCTGGAACACAGGATCAGCAGGCCCTTGACCATGCCTTCGACGGCATTGCGGGCCCGGAAACCGGGCGCGCTGCGGACCAGCGCCAGGCCAAGCCCGGCCGCGGCCAGGATCAGCGCCAGGATCGCCACCGGCGTCGCATCCGCGGCCGGCTGCACGAAGCGCCAGATGGCGATCAGGAACAGCGCCGGCAGCGCCGTCAGCAGCGCGGCGTTCCAGCCGTGATAGCTGGGCCGCGAATGCAGCCGCCGCACGTCGCCCCCGGCCAGCGCGACGACGCGCGCGCGGGTGACAAGATAGCCCGCGCCGGCAAGGGCAAGGACGATCAGCAAGGTCCATGAGACAGGCATGTGAGCCCTCGGAACTGGGAAACGGAAGCGGCGCGGGAACCCTGTCCCCGCGCCCTGCAGGTCATTCGGCGAGGATCGCCTCTTCGGCGACGGCCGCCTGCGTCGCGGCCAGTTCCGGATCCGCGACCAGCCCGTAGGCGGCCAGCGGCCCTTCCGGCCCGGCCAGCTCGTCCGAGACGAAGAATTCCGCGAATTCCTTCAGCCCCTGGATCTCGCCGATATGCTGTTTCTTGACATAGAAGAACAGCGGCCGCGAGACCGGGTATTCGCCCGCGGCGATGGTCTCGGTCGAGGGCGTCACGCCGCCCATGGTCGCGACCTTCAGCTTGTCGGTGTTGTTTTCATAGAAGGACAGGCCGAAGACGCCGATGCCGTGCTTGGCCGACTGGATGCGGGCCAGCGTCTCGGTATAGTCGCCGTCGATATCCACCGACTTGCCGTCGGTGCGCAGGTCGAGGCAGGCCTTGGCCGCGGCATCCTCGCCCAGCTCGGCCTTGAAGACCTCGGCGGCGCCGGATTCCTCGCAGCCGGCGGCGATCACCTTTTCCTCGAAGACTTCGCGGGTGCCGTGCTTGGTGCCGGGCACGAAGGCCAGGATCTCCTGATCCGGCAGGTCGGCGCGGATCTCGTTCCACTTGGTGGCGGTGTTGTTCACCACCTTGCCGTCCTTGACCACCTTGGCGGCCAGCGCGTTGAACCAGTCGGCGGCGGTGAAGGCGAAGTCGTTGCTGCCGATGTCGCTGGCGAAGACGATGCCGTCATAGCCGATGCGGACCTCCATGATATCGGTCACGCCGGCGGCCTTGCAGGCCTCCTTCTCGCTGTCCTTGATCGGACGGCTGGCATTGGCGATGTCGATGGTGTTCTCGCCCACGCCTTCGCAGAATTTCTTCAGCCCGGCCGACGAGCCGCCCGATTCGACGACCGGAACCGGAAAGTCGGTATTCTCGCCGAAGGCCTCGGCGACGATGGTGGCATAGGGCAGCACCGTGGACGAGCCCGAGATCTGGATCTGGTCGCGGGCGGCGGCGGCAGTGGCCGAGGCAGCGATCACGGCCAGCGCCGACACGGTGAATTTCGCGGATTTCATAGGATCACTCCTGACATTTCCATGAGGCCGTTGCGGCCTGACCGCTCTCTAGAACGGCGATGCGACGGTTATGCGAAAGGAATGTGTCAGTTGCGTAACAATCGCGGCCGCCGCAGGAGTATTTGCAAAACGGTGAAAGCCGAACGAGCCATGCGTCCCCGGCTTTCTCTGTTTTCCAAATACCCCAAGGGGTGAATTGGCCCGCGCAGCGGGACAAGAGGGGAACAGCGTTCCCCTCCCCACCCGGGCCGCGCGCCGGGCCTAGCCGATGCGGCCGCGCTGGCCGCCGGTCTGCGCCCGGTCGAGCAGCAGGTGGTCCAGGATCACGCAGGCCGCCATGGCCTCGGCGATCGGCACGGCGCGGATGCCGACGCAAGGATCGTGCCGGCCCTTGGTGATCAGCTCGATCTCCTCGCCCTTCCGGTTGATGGTGCGCCGCGGCGTCAGGATGGAGCTGGTCGGCTTGACGGCGAATCGCACCAGGATGTCCTGCCCGGTCGAGATGCCGCCCAGAATCCCCCCGGCATGGTTCGAAAGGTAGCGCGGCCCGTCATTGCCCATGCGGATCTCGTCGGCATTCCGGGTGCCGGTCAGGGCGGCGGCGGCCATGCCCTCGCCGATCTCGACGCCCTTCACGGCATTGATCGACATCATTGCGGCGGCCAGGTCGGTGTCCAGCTTGGCATAGACCGGCGCGCCCAGCCCGGCCGGGCAGCCCCGGATCAGCACCTCGACGGCGGCGCCGACGCTGTCCTGCGCCTTGCGGATGGCGTTCAGATAGTCCTCCCAGGCCGGCACGGCGCCGGCATCGGGCAGGAAGAACGGGTTCCTGCCGATCTCGGCGGCGTCGAAATTCGTCCGGTCCAGATGCAGATCGCCCATCTGCACCATGTAGCCGGTGATCCGCAGCCCCGGCACCAGATCGCGCAGCACCGCCTGCGCCACGCCCCCGGCCGCGACCCGCGCCGCCGTCTCGCGCGCGCTGGACCGCCCGCCGCCGCGATAGTCGCGGATGCCGTATTTCAGGTGATAGGCGATATCGGCATGGCCGGGGCGGAAGGCCTCGGCGATCTCGCCGTAATCCTTGCTGCGCTGGTCGGTGTTCTCGATCATCAGCTGGATCGGGGTGCCGGTGGTCCTGCCCTCGAACACGCCCGAGAGGATGCGCACCCGGTCCGGCTCCTGCCGCTGGGTGGTGAATTTCGAACTGCCGGGCCGCCGCCGGTCCAGGAACTGCTGGATCCAGGCCTCGTCCAGCGCCACGCCGGGCGGGCAGCCGTCCACGGTGGCGCCAAGCGCCGGGCCATGGCTCTCGCCCCAGGTGGTGAAGGTGAAGACGCGACCGAAGGTATTGAAGCTCATGGTTGCCGGACCCCCTTTTATGCCTGCGATAGCGGCGCGCGGGGCAAGGGGCAATCCCCAGCCCGGCCGCGCAGCGACTCGGCGGCCCAGGCCGGCGGCCGGAGCCGGCGCCGCACATCGCGGAAAATCCGCGAAATTCCGCTTTCCTGTCAGGGGCTAAGCCGGTTTCACGCCGCCTTCACACCGTCGGGAGCAATGTCGGGATCACGAGGCATGCCGCCCCGTCCATGACATGAGACGACAGGAGGAAGAGATGCCTACCGGAACGAATGGCAACGACACCATGATCGGCACGTCTGCCAGCGAAATCTTCGACGCCCTGGGAGGGAACGATTATGTCCTGGGCCAGGGCGGCAACGACACCATCTATGGCGGCTCCGGCAACGACTACCTGTCGGGCGGAGACGGCCACGACTACATCCATGCCGGGACGGGCGTCGATACCGTGCATGGCTGGAACGACAATGACACGATCGTTTCCAGCGGCTATGGCCAGTATTACGGCGATGCCGGGAACGATTACATCTATGCCGGGGCCGGCGGCGGCGAGACGCTGGACGGCGGCACCGGGATCGACTGGCTGAACACGGCCAGCTGGAACGGCAATTACTCGGTGAACCTTTCCACCGGGGCAACGAATTTCAGCTTCGAAAGCTTTGTGAACTTCGAGAACATCTATTCGGGCTCGGGGAACGATACGCTTTATGGCACCGATGGCGCCAACAGCATGTATGGCAATGGTGGTAACGATTACATCTACGGGTATGCCGGCAACGACTATATTTCAGGCGGCGCCGGCAACGACTATCTCCACGCCGGGACCGGAACCGATACGCTTCTGGGCGGGGATGGCAATGACACGCTCGTCTCCGGCGGGGCCGGACAGTATTTCGGCGATGCCGGGGACGATTACATCTATGCCGGGCTGGGTGTCAGCGAAACGCTGAACGGCGGCACCGGCACCGATTGGCTGAACACGACGACCTATAGCGGGGCCTATTCGATCAACCTGGCCACGGGCGGGACGAACTTCACCGGCGAGAGCTTCGTGAATTTCGAGAATGTCTATTCCGGCTCCGGCAATGACACGCTGCTCGGCACCAGCGGCGCCAATACCATGTATGGCAATGCCGGGAACGATTCGATCTCGGGCCTGGGCGGCAATGACTATATTTCCGGCGGCGAGGGCAATGATTACCTGAACGCCGGCACCGGCACGGATACGATCTGGGGCGGGAACGGCAATGACACGCTGGTTTCCAGCGGCGCGGGCCAGTATTACGGCCAGGCGGGGAACGACTATGTCTATGCCGGGCTGGGTGTCAGCGAAACCCTTGACGGCGGCGGCGACACGGACTGGCTGAACACCGCCACCTATGCCGGGGCCTATCTCGTCAATCTGGCGACGGGGGCCACGAACTTCACCGGCGAAAGTTTCGTGAACTTCGAGAATGTCTATTCCGGCTCCGGCAATGACACGCTGCTCGGCACCAGCGGCGCCAACATCATGCATGGCAATGCCGGAAACGATTCGATTTCGGGCCTTGCGGGCAATGATTACCTGTCCGGCGGCGCCGGGAACGATTACCTGAACGCGGGCACCGGCACGGATACGGTCCGGGGCGGCGCGGATAGCGACACCATCGTCTCCAGCGGCTATGGCCAGTATTTCGGCGAGGCCGGCAATGACTATGTCTATGCCGGCAATGGCGGAGGCGAGACCCTGGACGGCGGGGCCGGCGTCGACTGGCTGAACACCGCCGCCTGGAGCGGGGCCTATGCCATCAACATGGCGACCGGCGCCACGAATTACAGCGGCGAAAGCTTCGTCAATTTCGAGAACCTCTCTTCGGGTTCCGGCAACGACACGCTCTCGGGCACGGCGGCGGCGAACACGATCCAGGGCAATGGCGGCAATGACGTCATCAGCGGGCTTGGCGGCAATGACGTGCTTTACGGCGGCGCGGGCAACGACCTGCTGACCGGCGGCGCCGGAAACGATCTGATCTACGGCGGCGCCGGCAATGACACGCTGGAGGCGAGTTCGGGCACAGACACGCTTTATGGCGGCGCCGGCAACGACCGGCTGGTCTCGAGCGGCGCAGGCTTCTACGCCGGCGAGGCGGGCAACGACACCATCCTGGCCGGGCTGGGTTCGAACGAGACCCTGAACGGCGGGGCCGGCATCGACATGCTGGATGCCCGCAGCTTCACCGGGGCCTATCTCGTCAACCTGGGCAGCGGCGCGACCAATTTCGCCGGCGAAAGCTTCGTCAACTTCGAGAACGTGATGACCGCGGGCGGCAATGATTCGCTCTATGGGACGGCGGGCGCGAACCTGATGAATGCTGGGGCCGGCAACGACCTGCTCTTCGGCTACGAGGGCAATGACACGCTGCAGGGCGCCGCCGGCAGCGACACGCTGATCGGCGGGATGGGCGCGGATTCGCTCAACGGCGGCGGCGGGGCCGACACCTTCCGCTTCGGCGCGCTGAACCATTCGAACGCGGCGGCGGGCATCGACGTCATCAACGGTTTCGACGGCGCGGGCCTTGCGGCCGGCGACCGGATAGACCTTTCGGGCATCGACGCGAATGCGCTGGTGGCCGGTAACCAAGCCTTTGTATTCAATGGAACAACCGCGGGAGGCGCGGGAACGGTATGGCTTACGAACAACGGCACCGAGACCTGGCTCAGGGCCAATGTCGACAATGACGCGGATGCCGAGCTGATCATCCGCATCGCCGACGGCGCGACCACGGCCGGGCAGTATGTCGCAGCTGACTTCCTGCTTTGAAGTCGAGATCCCCTGCGCCCCTCCCCCAGCGCAGGCGGCCGGCGAGGGGTGCGGTCCTCCGGGACCGCACCCCTTTTTCCTGCCGCGCGCCGGCGCAAGGACGATGGCCGCGCCCTTCCCGGCGCGGCCATTCGCATCGGCGTCGCAGGTGGTTCAGGCCTGCAGGCTTCTGACCCCGACCTCGCCTTCGCCGCGCGACCTGATCGCCGCCACCGCCGCGATGCTGCCTGCCGCCGTGGTGTAATAGGGGATCTTGTCGTTCAGCGCCACAGCGCGGATCTCGCGCGAATCGGCGATGGCCTGGGCGCCTTCGGTGGTGTTCAGCACCATGGCGATCTCGCCGTTCTTCAGCCGGTCGACGATGTTCGGGCGGCCTTCATAGACCTTGTTCACCAGCTCGGTCTCGACGCCGGCGCCGCGCAGGAATTCGGCGGTGCCGCGGGTGGCGACCAGCTTGAAGCCCATGGCGGTCAGCTCTCGCGCCGCCTCGGCCAGCTCGGCGGTCTTGTCGGCGTCGCGGACCGAAACGAAGACCAGGCCCTCGGAGGGCAGCTGCGTCCCCGCCCCCATCTGCGCCTTGAGGAAGGCGCGGGCGAAGGTGCGGTCCCAGCCCATCACCTCGCCGGTCGAGCGCATTTCCGGCCCCAGCAGCGTGTCGACGCCGGGGAAGCGGGCGAAGGGCAGCACCGCCTCCTTGACCGAGAACCAGGGCGTGTTCGGGTCGGCGAGCGTCAGCGGATCGGCGAAGGGCAGCGGGTCGTCTGGGCCGACGCCCGCCGGATAGGCCGGACGGGTCGGGAAGTTCGCCATCGGCTCGCCGGCCATCAGCCGGGCGGCGATCGAGGCGATGGCGCTGTCGGTGGCCTTGGCGACGAAGGGCACGGTGCGGCTGGCGCGCGGGTTCACCTCCAGCACATAGATCGCGCCGTCCTTCAGCGCGAATTGCACGTTCATCAGCCCGACGACGTTCAGCGCCTTGGCCATCGCCTCGGTCTGGGTCTTGAGTTCCGCGATGGTCTCGGCATCCAGCGTATGCGGCGGCAGCGAGCAGGCCGAGTCGCCGGAATGCACGCCGGCCTCCTCGATATGCTCCATGATGCCGGCGACATGCACGGTCTTGCCGTCGGAAAGCGCATCCACGTCGATCTCGATGGCGCCCGAAAGGTAGCTGTCGAGCAGCACCGGGCTGTCGCCCGAGACCTGCACCGCCTCGCGGATGTAGCGGTTGAGCTGATCCATGTCGCGCACGATCTCCATCGCGCGGCCGCCAAGCACGTAGGACGGGCGGATAACCAGCGGGAAGCCGATGCGCTGCGCGATCTCGATGGCCTCGGCGTCGCTATGGGCGATGCCGTTGACGGGCTGTTTCAGGCCCAGGTCGTTGAGCAGCTTCTGGAAGCGCTCGCGGTCCTCGGCCAGGTCGATGGCGTCGGGGGTGGTGCCGAGGATCGGGATGCCCTCCTCCTCCAGCGCGTTCGCCAGTTTCAAGGGCGTCTGGCCGCCGAACTGGACGATGACGCCGTGCAGCGTGCCGTTCTCCTGCTCGATGCGCAGGATCTCCAGCACATGCTCCAGCGTCAGCGGCTCGAAATACAGCCGGTCCGAGGTGTCGTAGTCGGTCGAGACCGTCTCGGGGTTGCAGTTGACCATGATGGTCTCGTAGCCGGCCTTGGTCAGCGCGAAACAGGCATGGCAGCAGCAATAGTCGAACTCGATGCCCTGGCCGATGCGGTTCGGACCGCCGCCCAGGATCACCACCTTCTTGCGGTCGCTGGGGCGGGCCTCGTTTTCCACGTCGCCCATCGCCGGGGCTTCGTAGGTCGAATACATATAGGGGGTCTGCGCTTCGAACTCGGCGGCGCAGGTGTCGATGCGCTTGAAGACCGGGTGCAGGTCATGGGCGCGGCGGGCCTTGCGCACCTCGGCCTCGGGCTGGTCGGACAAAGCCGCCAGCCGGGCATCGGTAAAGCCCATCATCTTCAGCCGGCGCAGCCCGTCCAGGTCGGCCGGCAGGCCGCCCGCGCGCACCGCGTCCTCGGCCTCGACGATCTCGCGTAGGCGGGACAGGAACCAGGGATCGAAGGCGGTCGCATGCTGGATCTCGTCGTCGGAGAGCCCGTGGCGCATGGCCTGGGCGATCAGCCGCAGCCGGTCGGGGGTCTGGGCGCTGATCGCCTTGACGATGGCGGCCTTGTCGGGCGCGCCGGGGATCTCGATATCGTCAAGGCCGGTCAGGCCGTTCTCCATCGAGGCCAGCGCCTTTTGCAGCGATTCGTGGAAGCTGCGGCCGATGGCCATGACCTCGCCCACCGATTTCATCGCCGTGGTCAGCTCGGGCTTCGAGCCGGGGAACTTCTCGAAGGCGAAGCGCGGGATCTTGGTCACGACATAGTCGATGGACGGCTCGAAGCTCGCCGGCGTGACCTTGGTGATGTCGTTGTCCAGCTCGTCCAGCGTATAGCCCACCGCCAGCTTGGCGGCGATCTTGGCGATGGGGAAGCCGGTGGCCTTCGAGGCCAGCGCCGAGGAGCGCGACACGCGCGGGTTCATCTCGATCACCACCATGCGGCCGTCCTTGGGGTTGATCGCCCATTGCACGTTCGAGCCGCCGGTCTCGACCCCGATCTCGCGCAAGACGGCGATCGAGCCGTTGCGCATGCGCTGGTATTCGCGGTCGGTCAGCGTCAGCGCCGGGGCGACGGTGATCGAGTCGCCGGTATGCACCCCCATCGGATCGACGTTCTCGATCGAGCAGACGATGATGGCGTTGTCGGCGCGGTCGCGCACGACCTCCATCTCGTATTCCTTCCAGCCCAGCAGGCTCTCGTCCACCAGCACCTGCGCCACGGGCGAGGCTTCCAGCCCGGACCGCACGATGCGCTCGTAATCGTCGCGGTTATAGGCGACGCCGCCGCCGGTGCCGCCCAGGGTGAAGGCGGGGCGGATGATGGCGGGCAGGCCGATCTCCTCCAGCGCCTCCATGGCCATCGAAACCCCGGCCGCGATGTCATAGCGGCCGTTCGGATGCTTGGGCGCGGCGACGATGGTGGCGCGCGGGTTCTCCAGGCCGATGCGGTCCATGGCCTCGCGGAACAGCTTGCGGTCCTCGGCCATCTCGATGGCGGCGCGCTGCGCCCCGATCAGCTCGACGCCATAGCGGTTCAGCACGCCCATATCGGCCAGCGCCAGCGCGGTGTTCAGCCCGGTCTGCCCGCCCATGGTCGGCAAGAGCGCGTCGGGCCGTTCCTTGGCGATGATCTTTTCCACCACCTCGGGGGTGATCGGCTCGATATAGGTCGCATCCGCCATCTCGGGATCGGTCATGATCGTGGCGGGGTTCGAGTTCACCAGGATGACCCGATAGCCCTCCTCGCGCAGGGCCTTGCAGGCCTGGGCGCCGGAATAGTCGAATTCGCAGGCCTGCCCGATGACGATGGGACCGGCGCCGATGATCAGGATGGATTTGATATCGGTTCTCTTCGGCATGGCGGTCCCTCGGGCTGGCGGCTGATAAATCGTCCGGGGTTATAGCCATGGCGGGCAAAGTCGCAAGGGTCCGCACCGCCCGCCCGGCCAAAAATCCGCGGCACGCGAAAGGGGCGCCCCGCCGACGCGGCGCCCCTGCCCTTCTCTGTTTCCCAAATACCCATGCGACCGCGCCACCGGCGCGACGGCTCAGCCCTGCGCCGCCTTCGCCTTCTTCAGCGTCTTGCCGTGGTTCGAGATCCAGTCCATCGCCGCCAGCAGCACGCCCGAGACCACGAAGACCAGGTGGATCACCACCATCCAGCGGATCTGTTCGGGGGCATATTTGCTGACATCCATGAACACCTTCAGCAGATGGATGCCCGAGATCGCCACGATCGAGGCCACCAGCTTCAGCTTCAGCCCCGAGAAATCCACCTCGCCCTGCCAGTTCGGTCGGTCCTCGTGCTCGCTCAGGTCCATGCGGCTGACGAAATTCTCGTAGCCCGAGAAGATCACGATCAGCAGCAGGTTGGCGGCCAGGCTCAGGTCGATCAGCGCCAGCACGCCCAGCACCGCGTCGTTCACGGTCATCACCGGCAGGATCTGCACCAGGTGCCAGAATTCCAGCGCAAAGACCCAGAGCAGGATCAGCAGGGACAGCGCCAATCCGACATAGATCGGCGCCATCATCCAGCGGCTGGCGAAAAGGCTGCGTTCAAGAAGGCGTTCCATCATGTCTCCTGCACGGGTTCCGAAAGCCCTCATCTAGGCACGCCGCAGCGCGGCGAAAAGCCCCCGCCGCAGCCATGCCGCGACGGGGGCTTCTTCGTTCCCCGAACACTCGTGAACCCGGCCGCTTCAGGCGTCGATGAACTCGCGCACGAAGGGCGTCGCCGGCCGGGCGCGGATGTCCTGCGGGCGGCCGACCTGTTCGATCCGGCCCATGGACATCACCACCACCAGGTCGGCAAGCTCCATGGCCTCGTCCTGGTCATGGGTGACGAAAACCGTGGTCAGGCCGGTGGTGTCGTGGATCTCGCGCAGCCCTTGGCGCAGCTCCTTGCGCACCCGGGCGTCGAGCGCGCCGAAGGGCTCGTCGAGCAGCAGCATGCGCGGCTCGATGGCCAGCGCACGGGCCAGGGCCACGCGCTGGCGCTGGCCGCCCGACAGCTGGCTGGGGAAGCGTTTGGCGATCTGCGGCAGCTGGATCAGCTCAAGCAGCTTTGTCACCCGGCGCTCGATCTCGGCCTGCGGCGGGCGGGTGCGGCGCGGGCGGGCGCGCAGCCCATAGGCGATATTCTCGAACACGGTCATGTGCCGGAACAGCGCATAGCTCTGGAAGACGAATCCGGCGCGGCGCTCCTGCACCGTCAGCCCGGTCGCGTCCTGCCCGTCGAAGAGCACCCGGCCCGAGGTGGGGAATTCCAGCCCGCCCAGGATGCGCAGAAGCGTGGTCTTGCCCGAGCCGGAGGGCCCCAAAAGCGCCACCAGCGCCCCCGAGGGGATGGCGAGGCTGACCGGGTGCAGCGCCGTCGTCGAACCGAAGCTCTTGGCGATTTCGTCGATTTCGATATGCATGATGGACCTCGATTGTTCAGTGCCGGCGGCCGGCGGCCAGCTGGTCGGCATGGCGCCATTCCAGCAGGGTCTTCAGCGCCAGCGTCAGCAGCCCCAGAGCCGCCAGCACCGCGGCCAGGCTGAAGGCCGCGACCGAGAGATATTCGTTGTAGAGCATCTCGATGGTGATCGGCATGGTGGCGGTCTGGCCGCGGATCTTGCCCGAGACCACGGCCACGGCGCCGAATTCCCCCATGGCGCGGGCATTGCACAGCAGCACGCCGTAAAGCAGCGCCCATTTGATGTTGGGCAGCGTCACGGTCAGGAAGGCGCGCCAGCCCGAGGCGCCCAGCGTCAGCGCCGCCTCCTCCTCGGCCCGGCCCTGTTCGATCATCACCGGGATCAGCTCGCGCGCCACGAAGGGGAAGGTGACGAAGATCGAGGCCAGCACGATCCCCGGCAGGGCGAAGATGATCGGGAAGCCGCTGGCGACCAGCCAGCCGCCGATCAGGCTGTTGGTGCCGAACAAGAGCACCAGCGCCAGGCCCGCCACCACCGGCGAGATGGAAAACGGCAGGTCGATCAGCGTGATCAGGAAAGCCTTGCCGCGAAAGTCGAACTTGGTGATCGTCCAGGCGGCGGCAATGCCGAAGACGGCGTTCACCGGCACCGAGATCGCCGCGACGATCAGCGTCAGCCGGATGGCCGAGGTCGCCTCGGGCCGGGCCAGGGAGGCGAGCGCCTGCCCGGCCCCCCGCGCCAGGGCCTCGGCAAAGACGATGGCCAGCGGCGCCACGACCAGGACGGCCAGCCCGCCCAGCGCCAGCGCGATCAGCACGATGCGGGCGGCCCGGCTTTCCTCGGTCACCGGGCGCCACTTCGCGGGTCTTTCGATGGCGGGAACGTGCAGCGCGCCGTCAGACATGACCGATCCTCCTCCGGCTCCAGATCTGGATCAGGTTGATCGCCAGCAGCATGGTGAAGGAAATCAGCAGCATGGCGATGCCGATGGCCGCCGCCCCGTCATAGTCGAACTCCTCGAGCTTGATGACGATCAGCAGCGGCGCGATCTCGGTCTTCATCGGCAGGTTGCCGGCGATGAAGATGACCGAGCCGTATTCGCCGACCGCGCGCGCCAGAGACAGCGCGAAGCCGGTCAGCGCCGCGGGCAGCAGCATGGGCAGGATCACCCGGCGCAGGGTGTAGAACCGCCCCGCCCCCAGCGTGGCCGAGGCTTCCTCGACCTCCTGCTCGATCTCGGCGATCACCGGCTGCACGGTACGGGTGACGAAGGGCAGGCCGACGAAGATCAGCGCGATCAGGATGCCCCATTGCGTATAGGCGATCTTGCCGCCCAGATCCCGGGCGATGCCGCCGAAGATGCCGTTCGGCGCGTAAAGCGCGGTCAGCGCGATGCCCGCCACCGCGGTCGGCAGGGCGAAGGGCAGATCGACCAGCGCATCGACCAGCCGGCGGCCCGGGAAGTCATAGCGCGCCAGCACCCAGGCCAGCAGCGTGCCGAAGACCAGGTTGAACAGCGCGGCAAAGAAGGCCAGCCGGAAGGACAGATACAGCGCCGCCCAGACCCGCGGCGTGTTGATGGTGGCCCAGACCGCCTCGGGCCCGTAGCTGATCCCGCGCGCCAGCAGCGCGCCGACCGGCAGGATGACGATCAGCGACAGCATGGCCAGGGTAATGCCCATGCCGAGGCCAAAGCCCGGCATGGGGGATTTCTGCAAGCGAAGCGCCAGCGCCATCGGTCATTGCCCCGAATAGATCTGGTCGAACGTGCCGCCGTCGCCGAAATGCTCGGGCTGGGCCTGTTTCCAGCCGCCGAAATCGGCGATGGTCACCAGATCCAGCTCGGGGAAGCGCGCCACGTCCTCGGGATTGGCGGCGCTGTCGTCCCAGGCGCGATAATAGTGCTTGAAGGCCAGCGCCTGCCCCTCAGGCGAATAGAGGAAGTCCAGATAGGCATCGGCCAGCGCCTTCTGCTCGTCATCGGCGATGTTCTTGTCCACGATGGCCACCGGCGGCTCGGCCAGGATCGAGACCGAGGGCACGACGATGTCGAACCGGTCCTCGCCCAGCTCGTTCAGCGCCAGATAGGCCTCGTTTTCCCAGGCCAGCAGCACGTCGCCGATCTCGCGCTGGGTGAAGGTGGTGGTCGAGCCGCGCGCGCCGCTGTCCAGCACCGGGACGTGCTTGAACAGCTCGCCCACGAAGGTCTTGGGGTCCTGGCCGTTCTTCTGCGCCCAGGCCCAGGCGGCCAGATAGTTCCAGCGCGCCCCGCCGCTGGTCTTGGGGTTCGGCGTGATCACCTCGACGCCCTCCTTGACCAGATCGCCCCAGTCCTGGATGCCCTTGGGATTGCCCTCGCGCACCAGGAAGACGATGGTCGAGGTATAGGGCGAGCTGTTATGCGGCAGGCGCGACTGCCAATCCTCGGGCAGAAGACCGCGGGACGCGATCTGGTCGATATCCGAGGCCAGCGCCAGCGTCACCACCTGCGCCTTGAGCCCGTCGATCACCGAGCGCGCCTGCGCGCCCGAGCCGCCATGCGACGTCTCGATGGTCGGCGCCGCATGCCCCTCGGCCTGCCATTTCGCCGAGAAGGCGGCGTTCACCTCGCGGTAAAGCTCGCGGGTCGGGTCGTAGCTGACATTCAGCAGCGTATTGTCGGCATGAACCTGCCCAGCCAGACCCAGCCCGGCCACGGTCGCCGCCACGGCCATCACACCCCGCATCGAAAGACCCAGGCAGCGGCCCCAGAAACCGGGATTCAGCGGATAGCCGGTCATGCGCTTGGTGCCGTCCTCGACCGTGATGCGGCCGTCCAGATGGCGGCGGATCACCCGGCCATGGGCCAGATGGCTGTCGGTCACGCGAATGGTGCGGATCATGGTGCCTTGTCCTCTTTACTCTGCCACGAGGGCTCTCCTCATGACCGTAATTACGACAGGCTTTATCGTTTATTTCAAGAGAAAAGACGCGTTAAACCATCGTTTTTAA
>WKJB01000024.1_pt1 | contig 68477 bp, 75 predicted proteins | sample 5403331 | NCBI WGS metagenome assembly WKJB01 (sample SAMN13198853, study PRJNA488119) | plastic metagenome | isolation source: water-polyurethane dispersion (WPUD) containing a polyether... | place: Mexico: Mexico City | collected 2016 | reverse complement strand
CAACGTGGTAGCTCATCGCCACGCCCCGTCGAAAAACGACGAATACGAATCACCCACTCCGGTTTGCACGGGAATCGTAAGCGATTGATCCGAAAGAGACACTTTCTGCGTCAGTTGCGGAAAAAATGCTTTAGAAACAAAGGGTGCAGTCAGACTACGAATCTGGGGGTCGGGCGTTCGAATCGCTCCGGGTCCGCCATGTATCTTCCTGTCGTCTTTCAGATATTTCTGGCCTTCCGTCAGGTTATTGACCCAAACGGCGTTTCAGCCGGGGGCATGCCATCGGCGCTTTGAGCCCGCTGCGGACTGTCCCCTAGACGCTTCACAAAGCTCTACCGGACCGAAAGCTAGCGGATAAGGTGATCGATAGCCGCATCAAGCGACAGGTATTTCCCATGCTGACCGATCAGATCTACCATCTGCTGCCCGTCTTCGCGGCCTATTTGATCGCTATAGCGAGTCCCGGACCGAGCATTATGGCGATCATGGGCGTTGCTATGCGGCAAGGACGCCCGCGTGCAGTTGCTCTGGCCCTTGGGGTGGTGACGGGTAGCATGTTCTGGGCGGTTCTTGCAGCGAGTGGTATCTCAACTGCACTCACGGCTTACGCTGGGGCCATTTTTGCCCTCAAGATCGCTGGTGGCCTATATCTGCTCTATCTGGCGTGGAAATCCGCGCGTTCGGCGTTGGCGGGTAAAGCTGGTCAGACGGCTTTAATCCCGCTGGCGGGGAAGCGGGCACTCTATCGCAAGGGCATGGTGCTTCATCTATCCAATCCGAAGGCTGTGCTGGGATGGATCGCGATCATGTCCATAGGGCTGCATCCTGATGCGCCGTCCTACACGATCCCGATCATGATGACGGGTTGTGCTGTGTTGGCGATGATCGTCAATGTTGGCTATGCCCTGATCTTCTCGACCCCCATCATGGGACGCGCCTACCAAAGAGCGCGCCGCTGGATAGAGGGGATGCTAGCAGCAATCTTCGGGTATGCGGGCATCCGCCTGCTACTCTCAAGGCCGTAGATTCGCCGCCATACGGAATGTCTGCAACGTCCCGCAAAGCGGTCGCCTGCCGTCAGGCACCACAATGCCGTGCCCCGTAAGTCAAAAGTTGCTGGCATCGGACATGGCGGCAAGCACCAGCCAGCCAGCCGGGGCGGCGGCCAGCCGCACCTGCTCGCCCGGTTGCGGCAGGCCGGCGCCGGGCTCGTTGAAGCGGTCCAGCACCACCTCGCGACCCGCCACCCGCGCCCGCAGCCGCTGGACGGAGCCAAGGAATTCGACGCCGGCGATCTCGGCCGGGATGCCTTCGGGCGCGATGCGCAGGCTTTCCGGCCGCGCCGCCAGCGTGATGCGCCCGGCGGGCAGCGGGCGGTCCAGCGCGATCTCGGCCCCCTCGACGCGGACAAGGCCGCGGGCGGCGTCCAGCACCTCGGCCTCGAACCGGTTCAGCGTGCCGACGAAGCCGGCGACGAAATCGGTGGCGGGCTGGTTGTAGATCTGCGCGGGCGTGCCGGTCTGGTCGGCGACGCCCTTGTGCATGACCACGATGCGGTCGGAAATCGACAGCGCCTCCTCCTGGTCGTGGGTGACGAAGATGGTGGTGATGCCCAGCTGCTGCTGGATCTCGCGGATCTGGTTGCGCAGAGAGACGCGGATCTTGGCGTCCAGCGCCGACAGCGGCTCGTCCAGCAGCAGCACGCGCGGCCGCGGCGCCAGCGCCCGGGCCAGCGCCACCCGCTGCTGCTGGCCGCCCGACAGCTGCCAGGGATAGCGCCCGCCCAGGTCCGGCAGGCCGATCAGCGCCAGCATCTCGGCCACGCGGCCGGCACGCTCGGCCCGCGCGATGCCGGCGACCTTCAGGCCGAAGCCGACATTCTCGGCCACGGTCAGGTTGGGGAACAGCGCATAGGACTGAAACACCATGCCGATGCGGCGCTGATTCGGCCGCGACCGGGTCACGTCCTGGCCGTCGATGGTGATGCGGCCCGCCGTCGGCGTCTCGAACCCCGCCACCATGCGCAGCACCGTGGTCTTGCCGCAGCCGGACGGCCCCAGGAAGGACACGAACTCGCCCTTTTCCACCGACAGGTCGAAGTCGTGGACGACGCGGGTCGGGCCGAAGGATTTCTGCAGATGGTCGAGGGTCAGGAAGCTCATGTCGGTTGAATCCGTGTGCCGAACAGGCGGGAGATCAGCTGCATCACCCCCATGCAGCCCCAGGTGACGGCGAAGGCGATCACCGCCAGCGCCGCCGGCTCATAAGCGCGGTTGGCGCCCAGCAGCTGCATGTAGGGCCCGAAGGCCGGGCGGTTCAGCAGCGCCGCCATGGTGAATTCGCCGATGACGATGGCGAAGGACAGGAAGGCGCCCGACATCACCGCGCCCAGCACGTTGGGCAGGATCAGCCGGCCGATGATCCGCACCCAGCCGGCGCCCAGTGATTGCGCGGCCTCGGTCAGGCTGCGCACGTCCAGCGTGGAAAGCCCGGTATCGACGGCGCGATACATATAGGGTAGCGCCAGCGTGGCATAGCCGCACAAGAGCAGCAGGTTGGTGCCGGATGCGGTGCCGGTCAGCGGCAGGATCGAGCTGGTGTTGTAAAGCCGGATATAGCCGAAGACCACGACGATGGCGGGAATGACCAGCGGCAGCAGGGTGATGAACTCGATCACCGGGCGCAGCCGCGGCAGGCGCAGCCGCACCCAATAGGCGGTCGGCACCACGATCAGCACCCCCAGCACGATGGTCAGCAGCGCCATGACCACCGAATAGCTGAAGGTCTGCCGGAAGGCCGCGTCCGACAGCACCGAGCGATAGGCGTCCAGCGAATATTCCCCGCGCCGCATCCGCAGCGAGAACTCGATGGTGCCGATCAGCGGCAGCAGGAAATACAGCCCGCCGACGATCAGCGCCGCCCAGGACCAGACCCGCCTCATCGCATCCACCTTTCAGCGCGGGTGCGCATGACGACATAAGCGAGGTTCGCCAGGCCGGTGACGACGATCATGCCGAAGGCCATGGCATAGCCCAGATGCGGGTCCTGCAGCACGTCGCCGCGGATCTGCGCGAACAGCATGATCGGCACGATGGACAGCGACGAGCCGGTCAGCGCATAGGCCGTCGCCACCGCCCCGAAGCTGTTGGCGAACAGCAGCGCGAAGGTGCCCAAGAGCGACGGGAACAGGATCGGCAGCGCCACCATGCGCCAGTATTGTCCCGTGCTGGCGCCCAGCACCTCTGCCGCCTCGCGCCATTCGCGCTTCAAGCCCTCCAGCGCCGGGGTGATGATCAGGATCATCAGCGGGATCTGGAAGAACAGATAGGTCAGCGTCAGGCCCCAGAACGACAGCAGGTTGAAGCCCATGGCATAGATGTTGATGCCGAACCATTGCCGCAGCAGCATCGTGACCAGCCCCACCCGCCCCAGCGTGGCGATGAAGGCGAAGGCCAGCGGCACCCCGGCGAAGTTCGAGGCGACGCCGGAAAAGGTCATCAGCGGCCCCTTGATCCAGTTCGGCACGCCGCCCATGACCACCGCCGCCGCCATGGCAAAGCCGATCAGGCAGCCCAAAAGCGCCGAGGCCAGCGAGATCTTGATCGAGATGGCAAAGCTCGACACGATCCGTGGCGAGGCGAGCCCAGCCAGATTGGCCAGCGTGAACTCTCCCTGCGGGTTCTGGAAGGCGCCGATGACGATGTTCATCGTCGGCAGCACCAGAAACAGCAGGGCAAAGGCGAAAAAGGGCACCACGCCCAGCCAGTTCCAGCCGATCTGTCTCATTCCGCCTCGCCCGTTCCGGGGGGCCTCGCCAGCCGGGCGGGGCCGCCGCGCCTTATTCCTGAACCGCCGCGCCGACGACGCTGTCCCAGCCCTCGGTCACGACCTTCTTGTTGGCCTCCTGCTGCTCCAGCGTCGGGAAGATCGCCTTTTCATAGGCCGAGGCCTCGGGCAGCGCGTCCAGCAGCTCCTGCGGGACCTTGCCGTTCTGGACGAGGTCGTTGAAGCGGATCGGGTGGCAATAGCCTTTCAGCCAGCCCAGCTGGCCCTCGTCCGAGTAAAGATATTCCATCCACAGCTTGGCCGCGTTCGGATGCGGCGCATAGGCCGAGATCGCCTGCACATAGACGCCCGCGACCACGCCGTCCTCGGGGATGATCACCTCGACCGGCGGGTTGCCGTTCAGGCTGTCGCGCCAGCTGAGCAGGTTGTAGTCCCAGGCGGTGACGATCGGCGTCGCGCCCTGGGCGATGGTCGCCGACTTGCCGATGACCGGGACGAAATTGCCGGCCTTGTGCACCTCGGCCATCAGCTCCATGCCCTTCTGGCCGGATGCCTCGCCCGGCTCGCCGCCATTGGCGATGCCTGCCGCCATGACCGAGATGATCGCCTGGGCCGAGGCGCGCGGATCGCCGGCCAGCGCGAAGGCATTGGCATATTCCGGCTTGGTCAGGTCCTTCCAGCTTTTCGGCGCCTCGTCGATCAGGTCGGTGTTCACGCCGAAGGCCATCACGCCGTAATAATCGCCATACCAATAGCCCTCGGCATCCTTGGCGTCGTCGGGGATCGTGTCCCAGGTGGCGACCTTGTAGGGCTGGATCAGCCCTTCGGCCTTGGCCTGCGGACCGAAGGACAGGCCCACGTCGATCACGTCAGGCGCCTGCGGTCCCTTGTTGTCCTTGTTGGCGCGGATCGCCTCCAGCTCGTCGGCCGAGCCGGCATCGGGGTTCAGCTCGTTGACCCTGATTTCCGGGTATTTGGCCTTGAAGCCGGCGATCACCTCGCCATAGCCGCACCAGTCATGCGGCAGCGCGATGGTGGTCAGCATGCCCTCGGCCTTGGCCGCCTCCTCGAGCGCCGCCAGGTCCTGCGCCGAGGCGGCGCCCGCGGCTGCCAGCAGCGTCACGGCGGCCAGCCCCGCCGCGGTCGATTGAATGGTCATTGGTCAACTCCGTTCCAGAACGCGCCCCATAGGCGGCTGGCTGCCACCTAGCGGCCCCCCGTGACAGTCTTGCGACACAAGACCCCTGTTGGCAAAGGTTTTTTCCCGCGCTGACCCGGGGGAAGCCTGCGGTCCCGGCGCGGGTTCAGGGCACCAGCACCAGCCCGACCTTCATGGACTTGCCGCCGATGCGGTAATCGGCCTCGACCCGGTGGCCCGGCAGCGCCGGATGCAGCTTGCCCAGCGAGCCCAGCGAGATGACCGAGCCCGGCTTCAACTCGTAGCGGCCCTGCTCGACCAGCCACAGCACCACGTCCAGCGGATGCCCCAGCAGCATCTCGCCCGAGCCGGTGCCGACGCTCTTACCGTCCATCTTCAGGTTCACCGTCAGCGCCGCCAGATCGGCGACCGGATCGCGCAGGTCAGAGATCGGGATGCCCCGTCCCAGCACGCCGCGCCAGGGCATCACGCCATAGGCGACCATCAGCGGCCCGGTCGGCACCACGTCCTTTTGCAGCGCCAGGTCGGGCAGTTCGATAAAGGGGCGCACGTCCTTCAGCGCCGCCGCCACCTCTTCGCGGGTCCGGGCCTGCATGATCGCGGAACTGCCCACCGTCACCACCAGATCGGCCTCGAAAAACGGCTCGCGGCTGCCCTTGAGGCTGAGCCGGCTGCCGTCCGGCACCAGCATCGGCGCAAACAGCGCGCCGGCCGCCGGCTCGGTTACGCCGAACCGTTCCTGCGCCGGTTTCGAGGTGAAGCCGACCTTCACCCCCACCGGCGCGCCCAGCTCGGCCTCCAGCACGCTGCGGAAACTGGCATAGGCGCAGGCCCCGTCCTCGACCGTGCGCACCAGCGGGTCGGGCAGGCGCTGGCCGGCGATCCAGCCGCGCGCGGCATTCTGCATCAATGAGACGTCCGGGCAGGCCGCCACGGCCACGCCCGCGAACGGCAGCAGGATTGCCCCCAGAATCAACGATTTCATCGCCCGGCCTCACGAATGCATTCCCGGCCGACGATGCCGCAACACGGGACCGCTGTCACCGGGATTCTTGCGCCCCTGCGGCAACTTGGCCGCATGCTGTTTGCATCGGCCCACGCATCCCCTAGAAGAACGGGACCGCAGGCGACAAGGCTGGACATGAGCGATCAACCCACCCCGATGATGGCGCAGTATCTTGCGATCCGCGAGGCCAATCCCGGCGCGCTGCTGTTCTATCGCATGGGCGATTTCTACGAGATGTTCTTCGAGGACGCGGTCGCCGCAGCCGCCGCGCTGGACATCGCGCTGACCAAGCGCGGCACGCATCTGGGCGAACCGATCCCGATGTGCGGCGTGCCGGTCCATGCGGCCGAAAGCTACCTGCTGACGCTGATCCGCAAGGGTTTCCGCGTCGCCATCGCCGAGCAGATGGAGGACCCGGCCGAGGCCAGGAAGCGCGGCTCGAAATCGGTCGTGGCCCGCGACGTGGTGCGGCTGGTGACGCCCGGCACGCTGACCGAGGAATCGCTCTTGGAGGCGCGGCGGCACAATTTCCTGGCCAGCTTCGCCACGGTGCGCGAGGAATCGGCGCTGGCCTGGGTGGACATCTCGACCGGCGCCTTCCGCGTCATGCCCTGCCCGCCGGCACGGCTGGCCCCCGAACTCGCCCGCCACGCCCCGCGCGAATTGCTGGCCGCCGAGGGCGCGCAGCTGGACGAGATCGCCGCCGAGGCCGGCGCGGCCCTGACCGAACTGCCCGCCGGCAGCTTCGACAGCAGCGCCGCCACGCGCCGGCTTTGCGCGCTGTTCTCGGTCGAGACGCTGGACGGTTTCGGCCAGTTTTCCCGCGCCGAACTCGCCGCCATGGGCGCCATCGCCGATTACCTGGAGCTGACGCAGAAGGGCCGGATGCCGCTGATCCGCCCGCCGGTGCGCGAGGCGCTTGGCGGCGCCATGCAGATCGACGCCGCCACCCGCCGCAACCTGGAACTGACGCAGGCGCTGTCGGGCGGGCGCGAGGGCTCGCTGCTCTCCGCCATCGACCGCACGGTGACGGCGGGCGGCGCGCGCCTGCTGGAGCGCCGCATCAGCGCCCCCTCGCGCGACCTGGCCGAGATCCATGCCCGGCAGGCCGCCGTCGCGCATCTGGTGGACGACCCGCGCCTGACCGCCGACCTGCGCGAGGCGCTGTCGCGCGCGCCCGACATGGACCGGGCGCTGTCGCGGCTGGCGCTGGAGCGGGGCGGGCCGCGCGACCTGGCCGCGATCCGCACCGGGCTGACGCAGGGCGCGGCCATCGCCGCCATGCTGGGCGACGACGAGATCGCCGTGCTGGCGGAGGCGGCGCGCGACCTGACCGGCCATGACGCCCTGATCGACCTGCTGGACGAGGCGCTGGTGGCCGAGCCCCCCTTGCTGGCCCGCGACGGCGGCTTCGTCGCGCCCGGCTATGACGAGGACCTGGACGAAACCCGCCGGTTGCGCGACGAGGGCCGCGGCGTCATCGCCCGGATGCAGGCCGATTACATCGCCGAGACCGGGGTGCAGAGCCTGAAGATCAAGCATAACAATGTCTTGGGCTACTTTATTGAGACCACCTCGACCCATGCCGAGAAGATGCTGGCCCCGCCGCTGAACCAGCGTTTCATCCATAGGCAGACCACGGCGAACCAGATCCGCTTCACCACGGTCGAACTGTCGGAACTGGAAACCCGCATCCTCAACGCCCGCGACCGCGCGCTGGAGATCGAACGCGAGATCTTTGCCCGCCTGACCCGCGCGGTGCTGGACCACGCCGGCCCCGTCGGCCAGGCGGCCCGCGCGCTGGCCGAGATCGACCTGACCGCCGCTTTTGCCGACCTCGCCTCGGGCGAGGGCTGGGTGCGCCCCGAGGTCGATGCCAGCCGCGCCTTCGTGATCGAGGGCGGCCGGCATCCGGTGGTGGAACGCGCGCTCAAGCGCAAGGGCGAGGCTTTCGTCGCCAACGACTGCACCCTAACCGAGGGCGAGACCCCCGCGATCTGGCTGCTGACCGGCCCGAACATGGCCGGCAAATCGACCTTTCTGCGCCAGAACGCGCTGATCGCCGTACTGGCCCAGGCCGGGGGTTTCGTCCCCGCCCGCCGCGCCCATGTCGGCATTGTCAGCCAGCTTTTCAGCCGCGTCGGCGCCGCGGACGACCTGGCGCGCGGCCGGTCCACCTTCATGGTCGAGATGGTCGAGACGGCGGCGATCCTGAACCAGGCCGACGACCACGCGCTGGTGATCCTGGACGAGATCGGCCGCGGCACCGCGACCTGGGACGGGCTTTCCATCGCCTGGGCGGTGATGGAGCATCTGCACGGCAAGAACCGCTGCCGGGCGCTGTTCGCCACCCATTACCACGAGATGACCAGCCTGTCGGCCCGCCTGCCCGGCGTCGAGAACGCCACCGTCGCCGTGCGCGAATGGGAAGGCGAGGTGATCTTCCTGCACGAGGTTCGCAAAGGCGCCGCCGACCGTTCCTATGGCGTGCAGGTGGCGCGGCTGGCGGGGCTGCCGCCCTCGGTGGTGGATCGCGCCCGCGACATCCTGCACCAGCTGGAAAGCGGCGAGCGGCAGGGCACCGGCAAACCCGCGGCGATGCTGGACGACCTGCCGCTGTTCCGCGCCGCACCGGCGCCCGCACCGGCGACCATGGCGAGACCCTCGGCGGTCGAGGAGCGGCTGCGCGGCCTGAACCCCGACACGATCAGCGCCCGCGAGGCGCTGGACCTGGTCTACGAGCTGCGCGGCCTGCTGGAGTCAGACGGCTGAAGCTTGGGCCGGCAGGCCAGCCAGCGCATCGTCCACCAGCGCCAGCACCCGCCGCGTCGCCCGCTTGCCGATGTGGATGCCCATATGCCCTTCGGACATCGGCGGCACCTCGCCGGCGCGGGACACGCCGGCGATATCGGCAAAGACCGTGTCGTAGCGGCAACGCGAAACATGGGCGCAAGGCAGGAAATCGCCCCATCTGTGCACCTGGGTCTGGCGGGTGCCGATCTCGATGACTAGGGCGCCGGGCTTGGCATAAGTCATATTGGCCAGGCCCGCGCCATGCGGGGCAACCAGGATATCGGCGGCCTGCATCTGGGCGATCTGCTCCAGCGGCGACAGATGCTCGAAGGCCACGCAGTGAAAGCCGCGTTCGCCCAGGCCGGCCATCAGCCGGGCCTGGCCGGACAGGCCGCGCAGCCGGGCCGCGCCCCCTTCGTCGCGGCCCATCCAGACCAGCCGGGGCATCTTCTCGACCAGCTTGCGCGGCACCCGCCGCAGCGCATGTTCGCGCAACAGCCGCAGGCTGCTGTCATAGGAGGCCATGGCGACGGCCTTGCGATAGGGCGCCTCGGAGCGAAGGGTGTTCCAGCGCGGATCGACGCCGGGCTGGTTGACGGCCGCTTGCACGCGGGGATCCTCGACCTGGTAAAGATAATGCTGGTGGCTGTAGAGCGCCCGCACCCGGTCATAGCGGCAAGCCGAACTGACGAACCGCACGCGCGGCGCCAATCGGGGAAAGACCGCCTCGATGAAGCCCGTCAGGAAGCCGCGCAGATTGTCCTGCGGCAGGTGCAGATTGATCGGCTGATCGCCGTCGTCCTGGACGAAGGACGCCAGGCAACCCAGGGTCTCGGTGGTGAAGTGATAATAGTTGAAACCGTTCTTCAACTCGATGGCGACCGGCAGGTCGGCGGCGCGGTCCTTCCAGACCGGCAGGGGCAGCGCCGCCTCTTTCCGGCCGCGGCGGAATGCGCTGACCAGCCGGCCCTGCCGCCACTCCTCGGTGTTCTGCTGGTCGAACTTGTTGCGCATCCGGTTGCCGGCGGCCCCGTTCAGCCAGATGCGCCCGTCGATCATCCCGAAGGCGTTGCGGAACTGCGCATTCTCCAGCACCACGGGCGAAGCGTTGATTTCCATGACCGTGGTCAGCAGCCGGCGCTCCTGCCTTTCGATGGCGGACCGCTGCATGTCGCGGACCGACGGCTCGTCGCTTTCCGCGAACAGGCGCACGGCGGCGCCCTCCACCTGGCGCAGCACCCAGCCGGGGCGCGGCGCCAGATAGGACATGCCGGGGTGGATGCCGGGGAAATGGAACACCGCCATGGGCGGGCGCTGGAGTTCGACGGACATGGGAAACCCTCGGGGATGCGACGGATATGCGGCGCTAGATCGTGACCTTGACGAAGCTGTCGCGCAGCGCGGCGGACCAGGCGGCGGACATGGCCATGAAGGCCGGGTCGCCCTCGTCGATGCGGCGCTTGTGGCTGACCCGGCAGTCGTCCCTGCGAATCACCGCCAGGTCCAGCGGCATGCCCACCGACAGGTTCGAGCGCAGCGTCGAATCCATCGACAAGAGCACCGCCTTCTGCGCATCGGCCAGCGAGGTGTCGGGGCGCACCACCCGGTCGAGGATCGGCTTGCCGTATTTGTGCTCGCCGATCTGCAGGAAGGGGGTGTCCTCGGTCGCCTCGATGAAATTGCCCTCGGGATAGATCAGGAACAGCCGCATCTCGCCGCCCGCGCGCTGGCCGCCGACGATCATGCTGGCGCTGGCCTGCTGGTTCAGGTCGCGGCACTGCTCGACGATCTCGCGCCGGGTGCGGCTCAGCGTCCGGCCGATGATCGTCGCCACCTGCAGCATGCTGGGCGCGCGCAGGATCGAGGTCTCCTCATCGGCATCGGGCAGGTCGACGGCCTCTTGCAGCCGCGCGATGGTGGTCTGGGTCAGGGACAGGCTGCCGGCGGTCAGGACGGCGACGACCCGCTCGCCCGGCTGCTCGAAGAAGAACATCTTGCGATAGGTCGAGATATTGTCCAGCCCGGCATTGGTCCGGGTGTCCGAGAGCAGAACCAGCCCCTCGTTGAGCTTCAAGCCGACGCAATAGGTCATGTCCGTTCCATGGCACGCATTCCCCCGAGGGATACGACCGCCCCGCGCCCGGCGCAACAGGGGGTTACTGTTCCATTTCCTCGACCTGCACCCGCACGTCCAGGCTTTCCCGGCCCGAGCCGAAGGTGGTGCCGCGCACCGGCGCCGCGTCCTGCGCGTCCAGCCCCGAGCCCAGCCGGACATAGCGGTCGTCCGGGCAGCAGGCATTGGCGGCGTCGAAGCCGACCCAGCCCAGGGTGCCGACATGGATCTCGGCCCAGGCGTGGGCCGCGTCATGCGGCTCGCCCCCGGCATTGGAATGCAGATAGCCCGAGACATAGCGCGCCGGCAGGCCGCGTTCGCGGGCGCAGGCGATCAGCGCATGGGCATGGTCCTGGCAGACCCCCTGCCCCAGCGCCAGCGCCTCGGCGGCGGTGGTATGCGCCTCGGTCACGCCCGGCTCGTAGGCGATGGCGCGCGACACCGCCGCGGCCAGCCGGTGCGCGAGGTCCAGCCCGTCCTCGCCCTGTTCGCAACCGGCGAGCTCGCGCAGCGCCACATCAAGCCGGGTCGCCGGCGTCGGGCGCAGATAGACCAGCGGATTCACCGTCTCGCGATGGCCGCGCAGCACGCCGGCGGTGTCGCGGGTCTCGACCTGGCCGGCGATCGAGACCACGACCTCCTGCACCGGCCCGCGCACGGTCCAGCCCTCGATCCAGTCGCCGGCGCCGTCGCGGAAGGCGACGCCGCGCTGGCCGCCGCTGACCGAAATCGTCCAGTCCGCCACCCGCTGCCCCTCGTGGACCGAGGGCGTCAGCCGCAGGCTCTGCACCAGTCCCTGCGCCGGCGGGTCGTAGAAATAGCTGGTCTCGTGGGTGATCTTCAGCCGCATCGTCCGCCCCCTACATCCGTCCGCTCAGGTAATCGTCATGCACGGCGTTCGAGATGCTGGCCAGCTCGTTGATGAACCAGGACAGGAATTCGTGCAGCCCCTCGTCGAAGATCGCCTCGATGTCGCGGGCCATCAGCTGCTCCAGCGTCTGATGCGCCCGGGCCGAGGCGCTGGCCGGCACATCGGCGCCATAGCGGCGCACCAGCCCGTCCAGATGCCAGACCGCCTCGTAAAGCGAGGTCAGCAGCGAACGCGGGCTTTCGCCGTTCAGGATCAGGAAATCCGCGACCTTGCTGGCCGTCACCTCGCCGCCATAGGCCCAGTGGAAGGCCCGATGCGCCGAAAGCGCGCGCAGGATCACCTGCCACTGGTAATTGTCGAGGCCCGAGCCCACGAATTCGACCCGCGGCAGCAGCACGAAATACTTCACGTCCAGCAGCCGGGCGGTGGCGTCGGCGCGCTCCAGCGAATAGCCCAGGTTGATGAAATGCCAGCCGTCGTTGCGCAATTGCGTGGCGTTCATGGCGCCGCGCACGGTCGAGCCGTGCCGGGTGGTGAAATCGGTCAGCAGCGCGGTGTCGAGCTGGCCGCGCGGCCGGCGCTGCAGCGCCCGCAGTTCCTGATAGGCAGTGTTCAGCGCGTCCCAGACCTGGCTGGTCAGCGCCGTGCGCACGATCCGCCCGCCCTCGCGCGCCCTTTCGATGCAGGAGGCGACCGACGAAGGGTTGGCGTGGTCGAAGAACAGCCAGCTTTCGATATTCTCCTGCGTGATCTCGTCGCCGTAATGCCCGGCAAAGGCGGCCTGCGCCCCCGAGGCGCGCAGAAGCGATTCCCATTCGTTGCGATAGCCCTCGGCGGTGTTCGGCAGCAGGGTGATGCGCGCGCCCACGTCCAGCAGGCGGGCGGCGGTTTCGGCGCGTTCCAGGTGGCGGCCCATCCAGAACAGGTTGGCGGCGGTGCGGCTGAGCATGGCTGACCTTTCCTATTCCGACAGGACCCAGGTGTCCTTGACGCCCCCGCCCTGCGACGAGTTCACCACCAGCGAGCCCTCGCGCAGCGCCACGCGGGTCAGCCCGCCCGGCACCAGCTCGACCCGGTCGCCGCAAAGGCAGAAGGGGCGCAGGTCGACATGGCGCGGCGCCACCCCCTCCTCCACGAAGGTCGGGCTGGTGGACAGCGCCAGCGTCGGCTGGGCGATGTAATTGCCGGGATCGGCCTTGATGCGCTCGGCGAAGGAGGCGATCTCGGCCTGGCTGGCGCAGGGACCGATCAGCATGCCGTAGCCGCCCGAGCCATGCACCTCCTTGACCACCAGGTCCTTCAGGTTGGCCATGACGTAGCGGTAATCCTCGTCCTTCCACAGCGTCCAGGTCTGGACGTTGCGCAGGATCGGCTCTTCGCCCAGATAGAAGCGGACCATCTCGGGCACGAAGGTATAGACCGCCTTGTCGTCGGCCACCCCTGCCCCCGGCGCCGAGGCGATGGAAACCCCGCCCGAGCGATAGACATCCATCAGCCCCGGCACGCCCAGTATGGAATCGCGCCGGAAGCACAGCGGGTCAAGGAAGGGGTCGTCGATGCGGCGATAGATCACGTCCACCCGCTTCGGCCCCTGCGTGGTGCGCATGTAGACGAAACCGCCATCGACGAACAGGTCGCTGCCCTCGACCAGTTCCACCCCCATCAGGTTGGCAAGGAAACTGTGCTCGTAATAGGCGCTGTTGTAATGGCCCGGCGTCAGGATCACCACGGTCGGCGTGCCCTCGCATTTCGCCGGCGCCACCGAGGCGAGCGTGCGGCGCAGCAGCTCGGGATACTGGTCCACCGGCTCGATGCGGTTGTTGCGGAACAGCGCCGGGAACATGCGCATCATGATCTCGCGGTTTTCCAGCATGTAGCTGACGCCCGAGGGGGTGCGGCAATTGTCCTCGAGCACGTAGAACTCGTCCCGGCCGGTGCGCACGATGTCGATGCCGACGATATGCGAGAACACCCCGCGCGGCGGCACGAAGCCGACCACCGCCTTTTCATAGGCATCGTTCTGATAGACCAGCCGCGCCGGGATGCGGCCGGCGCGCACGATCTCGCCCCGACCGTAGACGTCGCGCAGGAAGGCGTTCAGCGCCCGCGCCCGCTGCTTGATGCCGCGTTCCAGCCGCCGCCATTCGCTTTGCAGGAACACCCGCGGCATCATGTCGAAGGGGATCAGCCGGTCCGGGTCGCCGCCCTCGCCATAGACCGCGAAGGTGATGCCGATGCGGCGAAACAGCGCCTCGGCCTCGGCCTGCTTCATCTGGCGGATCTCGGCGGGCATGGTCTCGATCCAGTCCGAGAGCATGGCATAGGGCTCGCGCACCCGGCCGCCATCGACCATTTCATTGTAATAGATCGTCATCACTGCAACCCTCACCTCTGGCCCCGATCTTCGCATCTGGACCGGCGCTGTCCACAGCGCCGCGCCCTGCGGGCAAAAGGAAATCCGGGTTTGACGAGGCCGGGGCGCTTTCTGCCCGCAGAATAGGCAAAGGGCCGGCCGCACCCTCCGTGACAACGGCGAATCGCGGGAAAAGCCCGGCAAAAGGGCCGCAGTGCCCTTGCCCGCTGCGCGGGCAGCGGCTCAGACGATGATCAGGTCGTCCTGCAGCGCGGCGATATTGGCGAAGCCGTTCAGCGTCAGCACATTGCCATTGCCGAAGTCGAAGACGGTATTGCCGTCCACGGCCCGGGCATATTGCAGCACCTGCGCCACGCTGCGCGTCCCGCCGCCCCAAAGCGCGTCGTCGATGCGCAGCGTGTCGATATTGTCCTGAAAATCGCGCACCACGTCCCGCCCGCCGTGAAAGGCGAAGTGATCGGCCCCCGCACCACCCAGCAGCGTGTCGTTGCCATAGCCGCCGATCAGCAGGTCGGCCCCGGCGCCGCCGTCCAGCCAGTCATTGCCGTTGCCGCCCACCAGCGTGTCGTTGCCGCCCAGCCCCAGCAGCGTGTCGAACCCCTGCAGCCCGCTCAGCCGGTTGGCATGGGCATTGCCGGTGATCCGGTTCGCCAGCCCGTTGCCGCCGCCGTTCTGCGCCGCGCCCGAAATCAGCACCAGGTTTTCCAGATTGGCGCCCAGCTGCAGGCTCGCGGTCGAGCGCACCACGTCGATGCCCGCCCCCGCCGCCTCGACGATCCGGTCCAGCCCGTCGGTGACATAGGTGTCGTTGCCCGGCCCGCCCTCCAGCAGGTCGGCCCCGGCGCCGCCGTCCAGCCAGTCATTGCCGTTGCCGCCCACCAGCGTGTCGTTGCCGCCCAGCCCCAGCAGCGTGTCGAACCCCTGCAGCCCGCTCAGCCGGTTGGCATGGGCATTGCCGGTGATCCGGTTCGCCAGCCCGTTGCCGCCGCCGTTCTGCGCCGCGCCCGAAATCAGCACCAGGTTTTCCAGATTGGCGCCCAGTTGGAGGCTCGCATGCGACCGCACCGTGTCGATGCCGGCATCCGCCGCCTCGACGATGCGGTCGGCCGCATCCACGACATAGGTGTCGTTGCCGCGGCCGCCTTCCAGCAGATCGGCGCCGCCCTGGCCGTTCAGCGTGTCGTTTCCGCCATTGCCGCGCAACGTGTCATTGCCCGGCCCGCCGCGCAGCAGGTTGTTGGTCCAGTTGCCGATCACCACGTCGTTGCCGCGCCCGGCCTGCAAGTTCTCGATCAGCGTGCCCGGCGCGATCGAGATGTTGCCGACCAGCCCATAGGCGTTCGAGACCGTTCCCGGTGCCAGCGAGATGCGCTGATTATGCGTATCGGTGGCCAGGTCCAGCATGTCCACGCCGCCCTGGTCGAAGATGGTGAAGGTGATGTCGTCGCGCGTGCTGGCATTGCGCAGCAGGCCCGCGATGGTGGCATAGCTGGGACCGGCATTGGTGGTTTCGCCATAGGTGTTGTTGCCGGTGCGGATGCCCGAGACGCCGTAAAGCCGCTGCATCGCCAGGATGTCGGCCATCATCGCCGAGACGGCATAGGCATAGCTGGCATTCACCGAGCTGTTCTGGCGCTGGTCGAAATAGGACATGACCGAGGCCTGCCAGCTGTCGTTCAGATAGTGGTTGTCCACGCCATAGGTGGCACCGCCGTTGTAATTGCCGGCATGGCCCAGTCCCAGGGCATGGCCGATCTCGTGGATATAGGTCTGGTAGCTATAGGTGTTGTAGCCGGTGCCGTAGCTGCTCAGCCAGTCCAGCCCGACATTCACCTCCGAGCTGATGATCCTGCCGCCGCTGATGATCGACGAGGACCAGGCCCCCGGCTGGTTGTCGTCGAAGGTGATGTGGATGGCGGCGTTCGGGCCGGGGTTGCGGTTGAAGGTCAGGCCGGTCGCCTGCTCCCATGCCGACAGCGCCATGCTGGCCAGCTGCCGCCCCGCCGGGGTCAGGCCGGACAGGTCGACGTTCAGGACCCCGCCCGGGCCCGGCTCGAACGCCCGGCGTGCACCGCCGCTGGCCTGCCAGTAGCCGTCGGTCAGCTGCTGGGCGATCTCGGCCATGGTGAAGTTGCGCAGCGGCGCGACCGCGGCGACCCCCAGGCTGTAGGCGCCGCTATAGGCGCCGGCATAGCTGCCCGCCTCGAGGTAATAGGTGGCCGGGGCGGCCACGTTCAGCACCAGCCGCGAGTTCAGCCCGTTGCCGTCGTCGTTCTGGGCGATCAGCGCACCGTTGCCGTTCATCACCCGCAGATAGGGGTCGTGAACCCCGGCGGCGCCCCGCGAATCCAGGGTGATGACATAGCTGCCCGGCTGCAGCTGCACCCGCACCCAGTCCCGGTCGCCCGCGCCCAGCACGCCGTTGAACGTGTCGCCCACGCTCATCGCATAGCCGGTGGCGGTCGAGGCCGGGGCATCGCTGCCTTCGACCCGAAGGGCGCGCTGCGGCTCTTTGCCGCGCAGCGACGGGCCTGCAAGGCCGGTTGCGGCGGGGTTCCAGAAGGCAGGCGTCATGGGAATTCCTTGTGCAGAATCAGTTGCGGAAGGGGTCCGGCAGCGCCGTTTCCAGCAGCGACCGGGCCAGCGCGCGGATCGAGCTGTCGGGGATCGAGGCGCGGTCCGTCACCGACAGCTCGACCTCTTCGCCCTCGTGCCGGCCGGCGCCGTCCTCGACCGTCAGCCTTGCCCGCAGAAGACCGGGGCGCGGGCTTTGCGCGTCCAGGACCAGGCGCAGCGAAGCCCCGGCCCCAGAGATCCGGTGCCCGGACTGGCGCAGCGCCTGGTCGAGCGCGGCGCAAAGCCGCGCCGCCTCGGCATCCTCCCCCGCGGGACAGGTCAGCGCCACCGGCCCGGCCAGGGGGGCGCCGGTCATGGCGCAGGCCGCAAGCAAGGCCGCGGGCAGCAGGGCAAGGCGCATGGGGTCATTCTTCATCCGGAAGCCGTCGGCAATCCCCCGACCCTAGCCCGCGCCGCAAAGCGCATCAACGTGCTCCGAGGCGGGCTTTCGGCCGTCTGGCGGGAATGCGGCGGGAATGCGGCGGAAATTTCCTGAAAATCCCGCGCATTTTCGCCGCATGGCGGGCGGAAATCCGCGCGATGCTTACCGCCCGGTAAGGATTGCGTCCTAGAAAGGGGGCAGAACAGATGGGAATACCGGAAACGAACATGCAACTGACATTGCTGCCCCAGCCGGACGGGCTGACGATCCGCGTCGATGAACGCCGCCTCGACGCCGCCATTGCCACCGCATTCAAGGACCGCGTGCGCAGCATGATCTCGGTCGGCGGGCCGCAGGTGACGCTGGATCTGGGCGGGGTCGAATTCATGGACAGCTCCGGCCTGGGCGCGGTCATCGCGATCTTCAAGGCCATGCCCGCGGGACGGCAGCTGACGCTGACCGGGCTGACGCCCAGCGTCGAGCGGGTGTTTCGCCTGACCAGGATGGACACGGTGCTGACCATCCGCAAGGCTTCCGACATGCCCGCCGCCCGAGAGGAGAGACCCGAAAGATGAGCGCCTTGCCGGACCGGGCCGAAAAGCGGCTGCGCCAGCCCCCGCCGGGGCGGCGGCCCATGTTCCACCGCATCTTCCGCGCCGATCCCGCCACCGTGCGCGCCGCGCTGCTGTTCCTGCGCGAGCGGTTCGACGGCACCGCCGGCGAGGAGGTGATCGCCAAGCTCGAACTCGCGCTGGCCGAGGTGCTGAACAACATCTGCGAACACGGCACCCGCAACGAGGCGATGCGCCTTGGCGGCCGGTCCCATGCGCCGCTGATCCATCTTTGCGTGGCGCGCCATGTCGGCGGGATCGCCTGCGCGGTGACCGATGACGGCCGGCCGCTGCCGCCCTCTTGCCTCGATCCGCGCGGCCTGCCCTATAGCGGCCCGCGACCCCGCGACGCCGAGGCCGTCGTGATGCTGCCCGAAGGCGGGTTCGGCTGGTTCCTGATCCAGGAACTGACCGCCTCGCTCAGCTATTTCCGCGAGGGGCGGCGGAACTTCCTGGCCTTCATCGTCCCGGTGACCGAGCCGCTGCTGCCCGGCAAGCCGAATCCGGCCCCGGCGACGCCTGAGGCCTGAAGCCGTTCAGTTCAGCCCGATCTGCAGCGGATAATGGCCGTCCTGGAATTCGCCGAACATCTCCATCACCTCGGGATGTTCCAGCGGCTCGCCCGAATGGTCCGGCACCAGGTTCTGTTCCGAGACATAGGCGACGTAAAAGGTCGCCTCGGTTTCGGCATAGAGGTGATAGAAGGGCTGGTTGCGGGCCGGGCGCGATTCCTCGGGGATGGATTCGTACCATTCCTCGGTATTGGCGAATTCCGGGTCCACGTCGAAGACCACACCGCGGAACGGATGTTCGCGATGGCGGACCACCTGGCCCAGATTGTATTTCGCGGTCTTGGACGGAATCCGCATCTCACCGTTCCTGTTTGGCGCGGCTCATACAACTCCCGGGCGCCGCTGTCCACCGTCCGGGCGCAGACCGGCGGGACTGTGCGGGTTGCATGCCGCCGATTCCGCCGCCCGTCCGGCATCCGCGACGCGCATGTCGGCAGGCGGGCGCCCGGAAAGGATCATCGCCATGCCGCTGACGGGCGGGGATGGTCGCGGCGCCGGCTGGAGGGCCGGCTCTTGCGGATCGCCGCACCTTGGCGAAGAAGGCGAGCAGCCCGCGCCACCGGGAAGCGGTTGTCCGGCCGCCCGGCCTGCCGGCTCTTGCGGATTGCCGGCCATGCGCACGCGCGCGGAATAGGCAAGCGGCGAAGGCCACGGTCGGCCAGTGGCACGCGCGGCCCCGTCCGATCCACGGCCACGCGCCTGCTCGACGGTCGGGGCGAAAGCTTCGCCAAGGCCGACCGCCGCTTGTCTGCCGGAAAGCGCGGCAGGACCGGACCGCATTCCGCGTCCCTTGCGTGCGCGCATACCCGATCCCGCCTGCCGACTCATCTCTGAGGGTTCGGCCCGGCCTTCCCGCATTCCGCGAAAAGGAACCGACCAGCGCCCAGACCGCGGCGCGACTCCTGTCCGAACCCGAGCAAGACGACGGCCTAGCCGGTCTTCAGCCGGCTTTCGATCAGCAGGTCGGCCTCGTCCAGGATCGGATGCGCGACCGAGACGATATGCGCGTTCACCCGCTTCAGGTCGCGCAGGATGTCCAGATGCAGCGAAGAGGTCTGCTGGCTGTCGGGCCGCCCCTCGCGCAGCCGCATCAGATGGCGCTGCGAGGACAGGCGTTCCAGGCGCCGGATCTCGACCTTCTCCTCCATCAGCTGGCGCGCCAGTTCGCGGTCGCGGGTCATGAAGACGGTCTGGGCGATGCGCAGGTTCTCGATGGTCATCAGGAACAGCCCGTCGAGTTCGCGATAGCCCTCTTCCGAAAAGCGCAGCGACAGCGCCGCCTTCTTGCGGATCTCGGGGCCGAGGCCCTTGTCGATGATGTCGCCGACATGTTCCAGGTTGATGACGTAATCCAGGATGGTGATGGCCTGGCGCCGCTCGGCCTCGCCGGCCTCGCGGCCGAGGCGGGAGAGGAAGCTCTTGACCTCCTGCTGCATGCGGTCCACGCGCTGCTCCAGCACCTCGACCTCGGCCAGCGGCGCGTCATCGCCGCGGGCGAAGGCGGTGCGGGCCTGCTGCAGCATCCGCTCGACCACGTCGCCGATGGCCAGCGCGGCGCGGCTGGCGCGGGCCAAGGCGACGGCGGGCGTGTCCAGTGCCGTGCCGTCCAGCAGCTGCGCCTCGATCGGCGGGGGCTGCTCCTCCTCGCGCAGGATCGCGGCGGTCAGACGGGTGACCAGGCCCGAAAAGGGCCAGATCGCCGCCGCCAGCAACAGGTTGAAGGCCAGATGCGCCTCGACCGCCAGCCCGGTCTCGGGCAGCGGCACGGCGGTCAGCAGCTGCGCCGCCCGCCCGGCCAGCGGCAGCACCAGCAGGCAGCCGACGCCGCGCACGACCAGGTTGCCCAAGGCGACGCGGCGGGCGGCGATCCCCTGCCCGGCGGTGGCCAGGACCGGCGGAATCGCCCCGCCCAGATTGGCGCCCAGCACCAGCACCACGGTCAGCGCCGGGTCCATGCCCAGCGACAGCACCAGCATCACCACCGCCAGCGAGGACGAGCACAGCACCGCCAGCCCGGCCGCGAAGGCCAGCGCCACCGGCCAGGCATTGCCCAGCATGGCCAGGAAGGCCGCCATGGCCGCGGAATCCCGCAGCGGCTCGGTCGCCTGGCCCAGCAGGGCCAGCGACAGCAGCATCAGCGCAATGCCGATCAGCGCCACCCCGCCCCCCGACCAGCCGCGGCGGTCCTGCCGGCGCAGCACATAGCCGACCAGCAACAGCACCGGCACCAGCGCCTCGATCCCCGAGGCGACGATCCAGGCGGTCAGGGCCGTGCCCAGATTGGCGCCCAGCAGCGCGATCTGCGCCATGCGGGGCCGGATCATGCCGCGATCCACGAAAGAGGCGGTCATCAGCGCCGTCGCGGTCGAGCTTTGCAGCCCCAGCGTCGCCACCAGACCCGAAACGAAGGCCCGCGGCCCGGTGCGCGTGCCGCGCCCCAGCACCATCTTGAGCCTGACCCCGAAGGCGCGCACCATCCCGTCGCGCACCAGCGCCAGCCCGAAGAGCAGCAGCGCCACGGCACCGGCCAGCTGGAACATGACGGACAAGGACTGCACGGCGCTTCACCTCCTGGCGCCGGGCCGGAACGGCGGACGGCGCATGCCTCCCCCGATATTTGGCCCCTCGCCCGCAAGGGTCAATGGATGGCGGGGATTTGAGGCATTTCCCGCCGAGGCCCTTGCGCCCCTGCCACATCGGCAGGCGGCCGGCGCGGCTCCGGGGGCAGGATCGGCGCGCGCCCGGCCTCGGTCAGCAGATGCGGCCCGGTCTCGTCCAGGACGACGACGCTCAGCGGCCCGCCATAGGCGGCGCCGGTATCGATGGCCAGGCGGTTGCCGAAATGCGTCACCCGCTCGACCGGGCTGTGGCCATGCACCACCAGCACCCCGTGATCGCCGGCATCGTCCAGAAAGCCCTTGCGGATCCAGACCAGGTCATGCTCGGTCTGCCGGGCCAGATCGACCCCGGGCCGGATGCCGGCATGCACGAACAGCGCCTGCGGCGCCAGATGCCACAGCGGCAGCGCGTCCAGCCAGCGCAGATGCGCCTCGGGCACCGCGCGCAGCACTTCGGCGCGGGTGCGGGCATGGTCGCGGATCTCGACGCCGTAAGAGGCCAGCGTCTCGGCCGCGCCCAGCGAGCCATGGTCCAGCCAGCGCCGCCCCGAGGCCAGACCGGGATCGATCCAGTCCGGCTGCAGCACGAGCCGCGGCAGGAAACGGTCGTGATTGCCCTTCAGCACGATCCAGGGCCGGCCCTCGGCCTGGCCGCGCATCAGGTAATCGACCACGCCGCGCGAATCCGGGCCGCGGTCCAGCAGATCGCCGACATGGACCAGCGTGCCGCCGCCGCCCCGCGCCGCATCGTCGCGCGCGATCAGCTCATGCGCCGCCTTGAGCAGGTCCAGATGGCCGTGAATGTCGCCGATGGCATAGGTCCGCATGCCGCCCCCGCAAATGAAGACCCCCGGAGCCTAGTCCGGGGGTCCGCAAGGTTCAAACCTCGAATTGCAGCGGCCGCACCTGCAGGAACTTGCCGGTGGCGCGCAGGGCCTCCAGCGCCTCGGGCTTCAGCGGCTCGTCAAGATAGAGGATAGCGATGGCATCGTCGCCGGTCTTGGTGCGGCCCAGGGTGAAATTGGCGATGTTCACCCCCAGATCGCCCAGGGTCATGCCCAGCGCGCCGATGACGCCCGGCACGTCCCTGTTGCGGGTATAGAGCATATGCGCGCCGATCTCGGCATCGACATTGATGCCGCGGATCTGGATGAAGCGCGGCTTGCCGTCGCTGAACACCGTGCCGGCGATGGACCGCTCGCGCGTGTCGGTGACCACGGTGGCCTTGATATAGCCGTCGAAGACCCCCGACTTGCCCTGCGTCGTGGTCGCCACCTGCACGCCGCGCTCGGCGGCCATGACCGGGGCCGAGACCATGTTCACGTCCGGGTTGGTTGCCTGCATCACGCCCGCGATCACCGCGGCGTTCAGCGCCTTGAGGTTCATCTCGGAGGCGACGCCGTCGTAAAGCACGTTGATCGCCTGGATCGGCTCGTCGGTCATCTGGCCGATGAAGGCGCCCAGATGCCCGGCCAGCTTCAGCCAGGGCCCCATCACCGCCGCTTCCTCGGCCGTGACCGAGGGCATGTTCAGCGCATTCTGCACCGCGCCGGTCAGCAGATAGTCCGACATCTGCTCGGCCACCTGCAGGGCCACGTTCTCCTGTGCCTCGGTGGTCGAGGCGCCCAGATGCGGCGTCACCACCACATTCGGCAGGCCGAACAGCGGGCTTTCGGTCGCCGGCTCGGTGGCGAAGACGTCCAGCGCCGCCCCGGCGACGTGGCCGGATTTCAGCAGCTCGGCCAAGGCCTCCTCGTCGATCAGCCCGCCGCGGGCGGCGTTGACGATGCGCACGCCCTTCCTGGTCTTGGCCAGGTTCTCGCGCGACAGGATGTTGCGGGTCTTCTCGGTCAGCGGCACATGCAGGGTGATGAAATCGGCCTTGGCCAGCAACTCGTCCAGCTCGACCTTCTTCACCCCCAGCTCCTTCGCCCGATCCTCGGACAGGAAGGGGTCATAGGCCAGCACCTTCATCTTCAGCCCCAGCGCCCGGTCGATGACGATCGAGCCGATATTGCCGGCGCCGATCACGCCCAGCACCTTGTTGAAGACCTCGACGCCCATGAAGCGGTTCTTCTCCCACTTGCCCTCATGGGTCGAGACGCTGGCCTCGGGCAATTGCCGCGCCACGGCGAACATCAGCGCGATGGCATGTTCGGCGGTCGTCACCGAGTTGCCGAAAGGCGTGTTCATCACGATGACGCCCTTCTTCGAGGCGGCCGGAATGTCGACATTGTCCACGCCGATCCCGGCGCGGCCGATCACCTTCAGATTGGTCGCGGCCTCCAGCAGCTTCGCCGTCACCTTGGTGGCCGAGCGGATGGCCAGCCCATCATACTGGCCGATGATCTCCGCGAGCTTTTCCTTGTCCTTGCCGACATCCGGCAAATAATCCACCTCGACGCCGCGGTCGCGAAAGATCTGGACGGCGGTTTCCGACAGCTTGTCCGAAACAAGAACCTTGGGCATTTCTCTATCCTCTGGATATGCGGGGGCCGGCGGCGGGCGACATGGCCCATCCGGCTTTCACCGTTTCACAAATACTCCGGGGGGTGCGGGGGGCAGCGCCCCCCGTTCACCGTCAGGCGACTTCCGCCTGCGCTTCGATCTCGGCCTCGAAGGCATATTCGATCCAGGGCATCAGCGCCGCGACATCGGCGGTCTCGACGGTCGAGCCGCACCAGATCCGCAGGCCGGGGGGCGCATCGCGATAGGCGCCGGCATCCAGCGCCACGCCTTCCTTCTCCAGCCGCTTGGCGACGGCCTTGGCGAAGGCGGCGCCGTCCTTGATGCGCGCATCGGTGAATTTCAGGCAGACCGAGGTGGTCGAGGCGGTGGCCGGATCCTCGGCCAGGTCGGCGATCCAGTCGCGGGTGGCGATGAAGTCGCGCACCGCCTTGGCATTGGCCTCGGCCCGGGCGACCAGCGCCTTGCGGCCGCCGATGGATTGCGCCCATTTCAGCGCCACCAGGTAATCCTCGACGCAAAGCATCGAGGGCGTGTTGATGGTCTCGCCCTTGAAGATGCCCTCGATCAGCTTGCCGCCCTTGGTCATGCGGAAGATCTTCGGCAGCGGCCAGGCGGGAGTGTAACCCTCCAGCCGCTCGACGGCGCGCGGCGACAGGATCAGCACGCCATGCGCACCTTCGCCGCCCAGCACCTTCTGCCAGCTGAACGTCACCACATCCAGCTTGTCGAAGGGCAGATCCATCGCGAAGGCGGCCGAGGTGGCGTCGCAGATGGTCAGCCCGGCACGGTCGGCCGGAATGGCATCGCCGTTCGGAACCCGCACGCCCGAGGTGGTGCCGTTCCAGGTGAAGACCACGTCATTGTCGAAATCGACCTGGGCGAAATCCACGATCTTGCCGTAATCGGCCTTGCGGACCGTGGCGTCCAGCTTCAGCTGCTTCACCACGTCGGTGACCCAGCCCTCGCCGAAGCTTTCCCAGGCCAGCATCTCGACCTTGCGCGCGCCCAGAAGCGACCACAGCGCCATCTCGACGGCGCCGGTATCCGAGGCGGGAACGATGCCGATGCGATAATCCGCCGGCACGCCCAGCACCTCGCGGGTCAGGTCGATGGCCTCGGCCAGCTTGGCCTTGCCCACGGCGGCGCGATGCGAACGGCCCAGCGGCGCGTCGGCAAGCATGTCCAGCGAGAAATTGGGGATCTTGGCGCAGGGGCCCGAGGAAAAGCGCGGATTGGCCGGCCGCGCGGCCGGAGCAGTCTTGCCCATGATGTTAGCCTTCCAGCTATAAGCGCCGCGTTGGGGCGGCGTGTCCCGCTGACCGCCTTAGCGCCGGCGAGGGATTCCCGCAAGAAAAATTTGCAAGCGACGTTTGCGACAGATTCGCGGCATGAATCCGACCGATTGATCCGCGGCACCGCTTTGGCTAGTGCTGCCGCAAACAACCGGCAAGGGGCCTTCATGTTCACCGTCACCATCCTCGCCGCGCCCGGCCGCGCGGACCTGTCCGCCGCGCTGGTCGAGGAACTCCGCGGCGCCTGGAACGGTGGCCGACCGCTCTGGCTGGCCCCGGGCATCGCCGCCGAATTTCCCCTCGCCGCCGAGCCGCAGGATTTCTGGCAGGTCTGGGACAGGCTGCAGGCCGAGGGGTTCGACCTCGCGATCCAGCCGACCGCGGGCCGGCGCAAGGCGGTGCTGCTCGCCGACATGGATTCGACCATGATCCAGCAGGAATGCATCGACGAGCTCGCGGATGTCGCCGGCGTGGGCGAGCGCGTCGCCGCCATCACCGCCCGCGCCATGAACGGAGAGCTGAACTTCCACGAGGCGCTGCTGGCCCGCGTCGGCCTGCTGGCCGGCCTGCCCGAAACCGCGATCGGACAGGTGCTGGACAGCCGCATCACGCTGGCCCCCGGCGGCCGGCAGCTGGTCGCCACGATGCGGGCGCAGGGCGCCTATGCGGCGCTGGTCTCGGGCGGCTTCACCGATTTCACCGGCCCGGTCGCCGCGGCGCTCGGCTTCGACGAGCACCGCGCCAACACGCTGCTGGCCGAGGACGGCGTGCTGACCGGCCATGTCGCCCTGCCGATCCTGGGCCGCGAGGCCAAGGTCGAGGCACTGACCGACATCGCCGCCAGGCGCGGCCTCTCGCCCGCCGACGTGCTGGCGGTGGGCGACGGCGCCAACGACCTGGGCATGCTGCAGCTGGCCGGCATGGGCGTCGCGCTGCATGCGAAACCCGTGGTCGCGGCGCAGGTCAGCCTGCGAATCAACCACGGCGACCTGACCGCCCTGCTCTATCTGCAAGGCTACGCGGCCGAGGAATTCGCAGAATAGCCATGCGGGCATCCCCGCATCACCCCGCGGCAAAGCGCAGCGTGCAACCCGGCGTGAACTTGCGGTCATGACCGTTCGGTGACAGAAGCAGGGGATGACTCCGCGCCTCAAAGCCCTTGCCGTGCATCTGCTGACCGCGACCGGAGCGGTGCTGTCTATGCTTGCCCTGCTGGCCGCCGCCCGGGCGGAATGGTCGCAGATGTTCTTCTGGCTGGTCGTCGCCCTGATCGTGGACGGCATCGACGGGCCGCTGGCGCGGCGCTATCACGTCAAGACCAACTGGCCGACCTATGACGGCGTGTTGATGGACCTGATCATCGACTACCTGACCTATGTCTTCATTCCCGCCTATGCGCTGTTCATGTCGGGGCTGCTGCCGGGCTGGACCGGCTGGATCGCCATCATCGCCATCACCTATGGCAGCGTGATCTATTTCGCCGACACCCGCATGAAGACCCGCGACAATTCCTTTGCCGGCTTCCCCGCCTGCTGGAACATGGTGGTGCTGGTGCTGTTCGCGATCAAGCCGGATTTCTGGCTGACGCTCGCCATCGTGGTGACGCTGGCGATCACCATGTTCACCAATGTGAAATTCATCCACCCGATGCGGACCGAACGCTGGCGGTCGGTCTCGCTGCCGGTGACCGTGGCCTGGGTCGGCTTTTCGGTCTGGGCGGTGCTGGTCGATTTCCATCCCGAAAGCTTTGCCCGCTGGGGACTTCTGCTCAGCTCGCTCTGGCTGATCTTCGCGGGCCTCGCCCAGCAACTGACCGAGAGACGGGGTTGATCGCCGGGCGTTTTGCCGGGAATGTGCCCCTGGGATAAGCCAGGGGGACAGGGATGTTCGCGAAATTCATGCAGGCGGCCGCCGCGGCGGCCATGCTGGCAGCGCCGGCGCTGGCGGCGCCGGATTCGATCACGCTGGCCATGGTTCTCGAACCGCCGAACCTGGACCCGACCGGGGGCGCCGCCGCCGCCATCGACGAGGTGGTCTATGCCAATGTCTTCGAGGGGCTGACCCGCGTCGCGCCCGACGGCAGCGTGCAGCCCGGCCTGGCCGAAAGCTGGGAAAGCGCGGACGGCAAGACCTATGTCTTCCACCTGCGGCCCGGCGTGACCTTCCACGACGGCAGCGCCTTCGACGCGCAGGATGTGATCTTCTCGCTCGACCGGGCCCGGGCGCCCGACAGCACCAACGCCCAGAAGGCCCTGTTCGAGGGCATCGAGACTGTCGAGGCGCTGGACCCGCTGACCGTCCGCGTCACGCTGAAGGCCCCGGACGGCGGCTTTCCCTTCAAGATGGCCTGGGGCGATGCGGTGATGGTCGACCAGGCCAGCATCGCCGATATCGCCACCAGGCCCGTCGGCACCGGCCCGTTCAGGTTCGGCGCATGGCGACAGGGCGACCATATCCGGCTCGACGCCTTCGACGGCTACTGGGGCGAGAGGCCGGCGCTGAAAACCGCCACCTTCCGCTTCATCGGCGATCCCAGCGCCGCCTTCGCGGCGATGATGGCGGGCGACATCGACGCCTTCCCGATCTATCCCGCCCCGGAGACGCTGGCCCAGCTGCAGGCCGATCCGCGCTTCAAGGTGCTGGTCGGCACCACCGAGGGCGAGACGATCCTGGCCATGAACCACAAGCACCCGGCGCTGGCGGGGGTCAAGGTGCGCGCGGCCATCGCCCATGCCATCGACCGCCAGGAAATCATCGACGGCGCGATGTTCGGCTACGGCACGCCCATCGGCACGCATTTCGCGCCGCATCATCCCGATTACGTCGATCTGACCGCGAAATCGCAATACGATCCGGACCTGTCGAAAAAGCTGCTGGCCGAGGCGGGGGCCGAGAACCTGACCCTGCGCCTCGCCCTGCCGCCGACGCCCTATGCCCGCCGCGGCGGCGAGATCGTCGCCGCCAAGCTGCGCGCCGTGGGTATCCAGACGCAGATCACCAACATGGAATGGGCGCAGTGGCTGGAGCAGGTGTTCAAGAACGCCGATTACGACCTGACCATCATCAGCCATGTCGAGCCGATGGACATCGATATCTACGGCCGCGAGGATTACTATTTCAACTACCGGAACCCCGCCTTCGACGAGGTCATGGCGAAGCTCGACGCCACCACCGACCCGGCCGAACGCTCGGCGCTGCTGAAACGGGCGCAGGAGATCCTGGCCGACGACCACGCCAACGCCTTCCTGTTCCAGATGGCGAAGACCGGCGTCGCCAAGGCGGAGATCGAGGGGCTCTGGGAAAACACCCCCATGCCGGCCAACGACCTGACCCAGGTGCATTGGAAGGAATAGGGGGCACCCCCTTTCACCGTTTCCCAAATACTCAGGAAACGCCGCCGCCCGTGGGGCGCTTCAGTTCCTCAGCACCAGGCAGCGCCCGCCCAGGCTGCGCAGCCGGTTGCAGAAGGCATGGGCCTCGGTCTTGGAGGAATAGCCGATCTGCGCGGTATAAAGCTTGCGCGGCCCGCCCGAGATCTTGCGGTGCACATAGCTGACCCGCTTGCCGCCCAGGATCGGCCGCAATTGCCGGTTCAGCCGCGAGACCTGCTGGCTGACCCCGGACTGGCTGGGATGGGTGGCGACGATCACGCCCCAGGGCCAGGGATGGTCGGGGGTCTGGAACTCGCGCAGCTTGCGCTTGCCGGCCAGTTCGATGCAGGCCTCGCGGAAGGGCCGCTCCTTGTCCAGCCGCACGTCCAGCCGCGCCGGAGGCGTGTCGCGCCAGATCCAGGCCGTCTGGCCGGTGATCGCCTGCACATAGTCCTGCGTCTCCCAGGGCAGGCTGCCGCCCTGCGCGACGAAGCGCGCGGCCCGGTTCTCGCCGCCGTTATAGGCGACGGCGGCAAGGCCGACATTGCCGAAGCTCGCGGTCAGCGTGGCCAGATAGCGCGCCGAGGCCTCAATGGCCTTGGCGGGATTGAAGGGATCGTCCAGCCCGACCATCTCGGCCGTGCCGGGCATGAATTGCGCGATGCCCATGGCGCCGACCGGGCTGATCGCGCCCGGCTCGAACAGGCTTTCCTTCCACAGGAGCCGGGCGAAGAAATGCGGGTCGAGCCCGTTCCTGCCCGCCGCCCGCTCGATGGCGGTGCAGACATCCGGCACATAGCTCGCCAGCGAGATGCACTGGAGCCCGTCCTCGGTGCAGCGCAGCTTCTCGGAGGGGCGCGGCGCGCGCAGGCCCAGCAGCGCGTCCACCGCCTCATAGGCGGGCGCGGCGGTTGCAGCCAGAACAGCGACAAGGGCCAGGACCAGACGGCGCATGCAAGACTCGGATGGATCGGGCAGGCTTCAGATAGCAGGCCGGGCGCGGCTTGGGAACCGCGCCCGCGTTCAATCGGCTTTCCTGCCCTTGCCGGGCTTGGCCTTGCCGGCCGGCTTTTCCGTCCCGGCGGCGGGGCCGCCGGCCGCCCTGGCCGCCCGGCGCTCGGCCTTGGCGGCCTCTTTCTCGGCCGCCTTCGCCGCCTGTTTCGCGGCCTTGCGCTCGGCCTTCTCGGCTTCCTTCACGCGCTTCTTCTCGGCCTTCTCGGCCTCCTTGATACGCTTCCTCTCGGCTTTGTCGGGCTTGGGCAGGACGGGACGGGCGGGCTTCGCCGCCTCGGCGGGGGCCGGTGCGGGCGGCGGCGCGGCGGGTGCGGCAGCGGCCGGCTCCGGCGATTCGCCCTGTTCCTTGCGGCGGCGCTTTTCGGCGGCGGCCCGGCGCATGGCCTGGGCCAGGGTCTTGCGCACCGCCTCGTCCTGCTCGCTTTCGTTCATCGCGCGCAGGTCGCGCTGCAGCGCCGTCAGCGCCGCCAGATCCAGCAGGCGAAGCGCCGCGGTCTGGGTCTGCTCGGCAAGCGCGTCCAGATCGCGCGAGGGGGTGGGGGTCTGATCGGCGGACTTGGCCATGGAGGCTTCTCCTTTCGGGCGCATTGCGCGCGGAATCTGCCATGCCGCGGCGGCGCTGGCCAGAGAAAGAACGCCCCGGCCTGCAGGACCGGGGCGCAAGACGGGGGAAATCCGGGCGCGAATTACTGCGCCGGGCCGGCCTCGGCGGTCTGCATCTCATGCGCCGGGGCAAGATAGCCGTTCGGCAGCTCGACCAGCGGCCCCTCCAGCGCCAGGCTTTCGGCGCGGGTGCGGACCTTGACCGCGGTGCCGCTGGGGATCTCGTCGAACAGGTCCATGATGTCCTGGTTGAACAGGCGGATGCAGCCGGCCGAGGTCGCCTTGCCGATCGAGGACGGATCCATGGTGCCGTGGATGCGATACATGGTGTCGCGCCCGCCCTTGTAGAGATAGAGCGCGCGCGAGCCCAGCGGGTTGTCCACCCCGCCGCGCAGGCCGCCCTTCAGTGGGCCGTAAAGCTCGGGCTGGGTGCGGACCATGTTCGCCGTCGGCGTCCAGCTGGGCCAGGCATGCTTGCGGCCGATGGTGGCGGTGCCCTGGAAGTTCTTGCCGGCCTGGCCGACCGCCACGCCGAAGCGCATCGCCTCGCCGTTGCCCAGCACATGGTAGAGGAAGCGGGCATAGGGGTCGACCACGATGGTGCCCGGCGCCTCGGGACCGTTATAGGCGACGCGCTGGCGGCGGTTGCGCTCGGTCAGATAGGCGGGGCGGACGGCGTGGATCTCGATCGGCTCGCCATTCGGACCGGAATCGGTCCGGGCGCCGTAGACGCCCTGATCGGCGGCGGGCGGCTGGGCCGGGGTCTGGGGCGTGGGCGCGCAGGCGGCAAGGCCAAGGCCCATCGCCAGCATGAGCGGTGCAAGGCGCATCGGTGTTTCCCTTCGTAACGTGCCGCGCCCAGGGAGACGCGGCCGTGGCAGCAGTGACATTGCGTCAGATCACAGGCACCGTCCGAGCAGAGGACGGGCACGGTTTCTGCCCTTTTATCAGCCTTCCCGGGCCTCCGCCGTCAAGGCCGCGCCCCGCAGACCGGCGCAATCGTTACCAAACTGTTGCCGAATCGCGCGGTTTTCCGTGTCCGCCCGGCCGCAACCGGATCCGGACGCCCCGTCAGGGGCCGCGCCGGGGAACCCGGCCGCACCGGAAATCGTTACCCCGCCAGACCGGTATTCGGGCCGGAAGCTTGAAAAGGAAGCGTTTCATGACCCTGACTGCCCTGCTCATCACCCTTATCATCGGCGCGATCGCCGGCTGGCTGGCCGGGCTGATCGTCAAAGGCCACGGCCAGGGACTGCTGATGAATATCGTCGTCGGCATCCTGGGCGCCGTCATCGCCGGCTGGCTGTTCCCCATGCTCGGGCTCGGCATGGGCGCATCGGCCCCGATCCTCGGCACGATCATCTTCGCCACCATCGGCGCGGTGATCCTGCTGGTGGTGCTGCGCCTGATCAAGCAGGCCTGATCGGAAACGAAAAGGGGGCCGCAAGCGGCCCCCTTTTGCATGGCCCGGCCGCCGGGTCAGGCGCGGGCGGGCTGCAGCGCCGGGCGCCCGGCCGTCTTCGCGCCGCGCAGGTAACGGCCATAGCCCAGGTCCTCGGCGGCGATATCCGGCCTGCGGCCCGAGATCAGGTCGGCGATCAGCCGCCCCGAGCCCGCCGACATGGTCCAGCCCAGCGTGCCGTGGCCGGTGTTCAGGTAAAGGTTCGGGATCGGCGTCGCGCCGACGATGGGCGTGCCGTCCGGGGTCATCGGGCGCAGCCCGGTCCAGAACAGCGCCTTGTCCGCATCGCCCGCGCCGCCGAACAGCTCGCCCACCGATTTCGCCAGAGTTTCCTTGCGCCGCGGGTTCAGGCTCAGGTCGTAGCCGGCGATCTCGGCCAGCCCGCCGACGCGGATGCGGTCGCCCAGGCGGGTGATCGCGACCTTGTAGGTCTCGTCCATCACCGTCGAAACCGGCGCGCGGCTTTCGTCCTGGATGTCGATGGTCAGCGAATAGCCCTTGAGCGGATAGACCGGCAGCTTCAGCCCCAGATGCCGCACCATGCGCGGCGAATAGGAACCCAGCGCCAGCACATAGCGGTCGGCGGTCAGCCGGCCCTTGTCGGTGCGCACCGCGCTGATGCGGCCGCCCTCGGCCTCCAGCGCCTCGATGCTGACGCCCCAGCGGAAGGTCACGCCGGCCGCCGCCGCCATCTCGGCCAGGCGGTTGGTAAAGAGGAAGCAATCGCCGGTCTCGTCGCCCGGCAGGCGCAGCCCGCCGACGATCCGCTCGGCCGAACCGGCCAGCCCCGGCTCGGCGGCGACGCAACCGTCGCGGTCCAGAACCTCGAAGGGCACGCCATCGGCCCGCAGCACCTCGATGTCCTTGCCGGCGGCGTCCAGCTGCTGCTGCTTGCGGAACACCTGCAGGGTGCCCTGCGTGCGCTCGTCATAGCGGATGCCGGTTTCGGCGCGCAGCTCGCCCAGGCAGTCGCGGCTGTATTCGGCCAGACGGACCATGCGGCTCTTGTTGACGGCATAGGCCGAGGAGGTGCAGTTCGCCAGCATCCGCGCCATCCAGGAGACGCGCTGCCAGTCCAGCCGGGGCTGGACCACCAGCGGCGCATGGCGCTGGAACATCCATTTCAGCGCCTTCAGCGGCACGCCCGGCGCCGCCCAGGGCGAGGAATAGCCGGGCGAGATCTCGCCGGCATTGGCGAAGCTGGTTTCCAGCGCCGGGCCGTCCTGCCGGTCGATCACCGTGACCTCATGCCCGGCCTTGGCCAGATACCAGGCCGAGGTGACACCCAGCACGCCCGCTCCAAGAATAATGACCTTCATCGTCGCGCACCCCCCAAATCCAAGTTGAGGGCAAGAATAGCAGCCCCTGCGGAAATGAATTCCCGATTCCGCCGCTGGATTGCGGTTCCTCGTCAAATTTATCCGAAGATATCGACAATATGTCGAATTTTCTTCGATCATCTCTGCCATTCGTGAAAGATCAGGCAGGCGCGGCAAGAATCGGCCTGCCCGATTGCAGCCCGGCGGGGCTGTGCCTAAGCTTGGCGCAATGTCCCAGGTTTCCCGGATCATGCCAGCCCCTGCCCGCAAGAGCCCCTTCGCCCCGTTCCGCCATCGCGATTTCCGCCTGCTCTGGTCGGCGACGCTGATCTCGAATTTCGGCGGGCTGGTGCAGGCGGTCGGCGCGGCCTGGATGATGACGCAGCTGACCGATTCGGCGACGCTGATCGCGCTGGTGCAGGCATCGAACACCTTGCCGATCATGCTTTTCGCGCTGCTGTCCGGGGCGCTGGCCGACATCCTCGACCGCCGCACCCTGCTGCTGGGGGCGCAGATGTTCATGGCGCTGGTCTCGGTCCTGCTGGCGGTGCTGACCTGGCAGGGCTGGATGACGCCCTTGCTGCTTTTGTCGCTGACCTTCCTGATCGGGGTCGGGCAGGCGATCTACAACCCGCCCTGGCAGGCCAGCATGCAGGACCTGGTGCCGCGCGACGACCTGCCGGCGGCGGTGTCGCTGAACTCGGTCGGCTTCAACCTGATGCGCTCGGTCGGCCCGGCGGTGGGCGGCATCATCACCGCCGCCTTCGGTGCGGCGGCGGCCTTCGCGGTCAATGCGGTCAGCTACATCCCGCTGCTCGGCGCACTGATGCGCTGGCATCCGGTGACGCCGCCGCGCGTCACCACGCCCGAGCCCTTCGTCGCCGCCGTGGGCGCCGGGCTGCGCTATGTGGCACTGTCGCCGAACCTGATGCGGGTGCTGACGCGCGGGGCGCTGTTCGGCTTTTCGGCCATCGTCGTCATGGCGCTGCTGCCGCTGGTGGCCAAGCAGAACCCCTCGGGCGGCTCGCTGCTCTTCGGCCTGCTCCTGGGCTGCTTCGGCCTGGGCGCGATCTGCGGCGCGCTGATCAACCCGCATGTGCGCGAGCGGCTGGACAACGAGAACGTGGTCCGCGTCGCCTTCGCCGCCTTCGGCGCCTCGGCCCTGCTGCTGGCGCTGACCGAAAGCACCTGGCTGCACGCGCTGGCCATGCTGCCGGCGGGGGCAAGCTGGGTGCTGGCGCTGTCGCTGTTCAACGTCACCGTGCAGCTTTCGACGCCGCGCTGGGTGGTGGCGCGGGCGCTGGCGCTCTACCAGACCTCGGTCTTCGGCGGCATGGCGGCGGGCAGCTGGGCCTGGGGCTCGGTCGCCAACAATTACGACCTGGAGACGGCGCTGATCGCCGCCTCGGTGCCGCTGTTCCTGGGCGCGGTGCTGGGGCACTGGCTGCGCATCCCGGAATTCGGCACGCTGGACCTGGACCCGGTGAACCGCTTCCGCGAGCCCGAGCTGGCGCTGGACCTGCGCGGCCGCTCGGGCCCGATCATGGTGATGGTGGATTACGAGATCGACCAACTGGACGTGCCGGAATTCCTGCGGCTGATGGCCTTGCGCCGCAACATCCGCCGCCGCGACGGGGCGCGCAACTGGGCGCTGCTGCGCGATCTGGAACATCCCGAACGCTGGACCGAAAGCTATCACATCGCCACCTGGGACGAATATGTCCGCCACAACCTGCGCCGCACCAAGGCCGATTTCGAGACCTATCAGGACATCAACAAGCTGCACCGCGGCAAGGAGCCGCCGGTCGTCCACCGCATGATCGAACGCCACACCGTCAGCCTGGACGACGACGTGCCGCTGGTCGGCAAGCTCGAGGTGCCCTGACCGCAAAGGCTTTACCGGCACGGAAAGCCGCACTAGCGTTTCCCCATGCTGCGCTATGTGATCCGCCGCCTGATCTCGCTTGGCCTGAGCCTGCTCGTGGCCTCGGCGCTGATCTTTTCGGTGGTCGAGCTGGTGCCGGGGGACCCGGCCAGCTTCATGCTGGGCACCGGCGCCCAGCCCGAGACGGTGGCGGCGCTGCGCCAGCAGATGGGCCTGGACCTGCCCTTGCCGCTGCGCTACCTGCACTGGCTGGGCGGCGTGCTGACCGGCGATCTGGGCCACAGCTTCACCTACAAGACGCCGGTGGCCGGGATGATCCTCGACCGCATGCAGGTCTCGCTGCCGCTGGCGCTGATGGCGCTGGCGCTGGCGGCGCTGATCGCGCTGCCCATCGGCATGTTCGCCGCCGCGCGCCGCGGCAGGGCGGGCGACACGGTGGTGATGGGGGCGACGCAGATCGGCATCGCGCTGCCGAATTTCTGGTTCGCCATGCTGCTGGTGCTGGTCTTCGCGGTGAACCTGCGGCTGCTGCCGGCCGGCGGCTTTCCGGGCTGGGACCATCCCGGCGCGGCGCTGAAATCCCTGATCCTGCCGGCTTTCGCGCTGGCCCTGCCGCAGGCGGCGATCCTGGCGCGCGTGCTGCGCTCGGCCCTGGTCGAGACGCTGGGACAGGACTACATCCGCACCGCCCGCGCCAAGGGGCTGAGCGCCGGGCAGGCATTGTCGCGCCATGCGCTGCGCAATGCGCTGATCCCGGTGCTGACCATCCTGGGGATGCAGTTTTCCTTCCTGCTGGCCGGGGCGATCATCATCGAGAACGTCTTCTACCTGCCGGGCCTCGGCCGGCTGATCTTTCAGGCCATCACCCAGCGCGACCTGATCGTGGTGCAAAGCGCGGTGCTGGTGCTGGTCGCGGCGGTGATCCTGGTCACCTTCCTTGTCGACCTGTCCTATGCGCTGGTCGACCCGAGGCTGCGCAGATGAAGGCCTCGCTGATCCTCGGCACCCTGCTTTCCGGGCTGGCGCTGGTCGCGGCGCTGGCCTCGTTCCTGTGGACGCCGGCGGACGTCACCCAGCTTGCCATCGCGCAGAAGCTGCTGCCGCCCTCGGGCCAGCATTGGCTGGGCACCGACCATTTCGGCCGCGACATGCTGTCGATGATCATGGTCGGCGCGCGCACCTCGATCGCGGTGGCGCTGGTCGCGGTGGGCATCGGCATGGGTTTCGGCGTGCCGCTGGGCCTGCTCGCCGCGGCGCGCGGCGGCTGGATCGACGAGATCGTGATGCGCGGCAACGACCTGGTCTTCGCCTTCCCCAGCCTGGTCATCGCCATCCTCATCACCGCGGCGCTGGGGCCTTCGGCGCTGAACGCGATCATCGCCATCGGCATCTTCAACATCCCGGTCTTTGCCCGCGTCACCCGGGGCGCGGCGCTGCCGATCTGGACCTTGGACTATATCCGCGCCGCGCAGGTCGCCGGCAAGGGCGCGTCCCGCATCAGCGTCCAGCACATCCTGCCGAACATCGCCAACCTGCTGATCGTGCAGGGCACCATCCAGTTCAGCCTCGGCATCCTGGCCGAGGCGGGCCTTTCCTATGTCGGCCTTGGCGCGCAGCCGCCCACGCCCAGCTGGGGCCGGATGCTGGCCGAGGCGCAGACCATGGTGGCGCTGGCCCCGCATGTCGCCATCATCCCCGGCCTGGCCATCGTCGTCACCGTGCTGGGCCTCAACCTGCTGGGCGACGGCTTGCGCGACGTGCTGGACCCCAGATTGCGCAGGTCGCCATGATCGAGCTCGCCAATCTCTCGGTCGAGATCGGCGCGCATGAGATCCTGCGCGACCTCGACCTGCAATTGCCGCCCGGCCGGATCACCGGGCTGGTCGGCGAAAGCGGCTCGGGCAAGTCCATGGCGGCGCTGGCGATCATGGGCCTTCTGCCCGAGGGCATGCGGGCCGAGGGCCGGGTGGATCTGGACGGCCTGAACCTGCTGGAACTGCCCGAGCGGGAGCTGTGCCGCATCCGCGGCAAGCGCATCGGCATGATCTTTCAGGAGCCGATGACGGCGCTGAACCCGCTGATGACCATCGGCGACCAGGTGGCCGAGGTGCTGCGCATCCATCAGCGCCTGGACCGCAAGGCGGCGCTGGAACGTGCCCGCGACCGGCTGGACCGCGTCGGCCTGACCGCGCCGCGCTTTCCGCTGACGCTTTACCCGCACCAGCTTTCGGGCGGCCAGCGCCAGCGCGTCGCCATCGCGCTGGCCATCGCGCTGCGCCCCGACCTGCTGATCGCCGACGAGCCGACGACCGCGCTGGACGTGACCACGCAGGCCCGCATCCTCGACCTGCTGCGCGGGCTGGTGCGGGACGAGGGGATGGCGCTGCTGCTCATCACCCACGACCTTGCGGTGGTCTCGGGCATCGCCGACCGCGTGGCGGTCATGCAGCAGGGCCGCATCGTCGAGGAGGGTCCGACCGAGACGGTATTCCGGCAGCAAAGCCACCCCTATACCCGGGCGCTGTTCGCCGCCTCGACCCATCAGCCGCGGCTGGTGCTGCCCGCCACGAAACCCCGGCCGCTGCTGCAGGTCGAGGAGGCGGTGCGCGAATACCCCCTGCCCCGCCGCGGCCTGACCGCGCCGCGCGGCAGCCTGCGGGCGGTGGACGGAGTCAGCTTTCGCATCGAGGCCGGGGAATCGGTCGGGCTGGTCGGCGAATCCGGCTGCGGGAAATCGACGCTGACCCGGGCGATCCTGGGCCTCGATCCGCTGCAGGGCGGCCGCATCCTGCTGGACGGGCAGGAAATCCGCGCCGGCCGTGCCATGCCGGCCGATCTGCGCGCCAGGATGCAGGTGGTGTTTCAGGACCCGTTCGGCAGCTTCGATCCGCGCTGGCGGGTCGAGCGCCTGGTGGCCGAACCCTTCCACCTGACCGGCCTGCCCCGCGACTGGCGCGAACAGGTGGCCGAGGCGCTGTTCGAGGTCGGCATCACCGGCGCCGAGGCCATGCGCCGGCGCATCCACGAATTTTCCGGCGGCCAGCGCCAGCGCATCGCCATCGCCCGGGCGCTGATCATCAAGCCGCGGCTGATCGTGCTGGACGAGGCGGTCAGCGCCCTGGACGTGCGGGTGCGGGCACAGGTGCTGGACCTGCTGGCGCGGCTGCGGGTCAGCCATGGCCTGTCCTACCTGTTCATCAGCCACGACCTGGCGGTGGTGCGCCAGATCACCGACCGGGTGCTGATCATGGAGAAAGGCCGCATCGTCGAAAGCGGCCCGACCCACGCGGTGATGCAGGCGCCGCAGCACGCCTATACCCAAAGCCTGCTGGCCGCGACGCCGAGGATCCCGCCAGAATGGCAGGCTCACGAACAGGTCAGCGGGGTTGCACTTCCCTCGCCCGAACCATAGGTGCTGCGGGCTTGTTGAACGCAGACCCGAAGATGACACGCACAGATCACGGCCAGGGCCCGGCCATGGGCCGAAAATCCCGCCCGCCAGCGGCAAGACCCGGCCCGGGCGGCCTGGGCGGCGGCCCCTTGCCGGCGATGCCCGAATCGCCGATTCCCGACTGGGCGCCGCGCAACCGCACGCCCGATCCGCGGACCGAAGGCCCCGCACGCCCGGACACCTGCGGCGCCGAAAATCGCGATCCGGGGAAAAGCCAAAGCCACGCCCGACGGCATGGCTTGCAACTTGCTGAATTTCCATGACCTTCATGGCAGCGGTCCGGCAGGCCCGGCCGTAACGACAACAGGCCCCGCGCAGCCGCAGGGCCTGTTGCTCCTCCCCTGTCATGGCGGCCAGCCTCCCCGCGTAGCCGCCCAGGTATCCTTCTGATCAGGCGTTGATCAATTCCGCCTGACGCACGATCACTTGTGCCTGACGGATGGACGCTATGTCAACCAGTCTACCTTTGTATACGGTCGCGCCGGCGCCGGTCCGTTTGGCCTCTTCCATCGCCGCCAGGATCTCGCGCGCCTCTGTCACCGCCTTTTCGCTGGGCGAGAACACCTCGTTCGCCAGCGCCACCTGCTTGGGATGGATCGCCCATTTGCCCACCATGCCCAGCGTGGCCGAGCGGCGGGCCTGCGCCCGGAAACCCTCGTCGTCGCTGAAATCGCCGAAGGGGCCGTCGACCGGCAGCACGCCATGGGTGCGGCAGGCGGCGACGATGGCGGTCTGCGCCCAATGCCAGGGGTCCGACCAGTATTTCGCGCCCTCATGCAGCATGTAGTAGTTTTCCTGGGTGCCGCCGATGCCGGTGGTGGCCATGCCCATGCTGGCGGCGAAATCCGCCGCGCCCAGGCTCATCGCCTGCAGCCGCGGGCTCGCGGCGGCGATCTCCTCGACATGGGCGATGCCGGCGGCGGATTCGATGATCACCTCCAGCCCGATGCGCTTCTGCCGGCCCTTTGCGGCCTCGATGGCGGTCACCAGCGCGTCCACGGCATAGATGTCGGCGGCATTGCCGACCTTGGGGATCATGATCAGGTCCAGCCGCTCGCCGGCCTGCTCCAGCAGGTCCACCACGTCGCGATACCACCAGGGCGTGTCCAGCCCGTTGATGCGGACCGACAGCGTCTTGGTTCCCCAGTCGATATCGCCGATGGCCTGGATGATGTTGCGCCGCGCCTGCTCCTTGTCGTCCGGCGCCACCGAATCCTCCAGATCCAGGTTGATGACATCGGCGGCCGAGCCGGCCATCTTGGCAAACAGCGCCTCGCGCGAGCCGGGTCCGAAAAGCTGGCAGCGGTTCAGGCGGGCGGGCGGGGCGGGTTGCGTGCGGAAGGACATGGCGTGCCTTTCGGGTAAGGATGTTTCAAACGTCGCTGAAAAACTGATAGATAGTTGCTGCATCTGCATCAAGCTGATTTTGCACCTGCGAAAACGCCCGCATCTTGACGCCCTGCCGCTTTCGGCGCAGGACCGCGTTGCAAGCCTCTGGGACAGGAGAAACGACATGACCCGCACCGTCTATCTGAATGGCGACTACCTGCCGGAAACCGAGGCCAGGGTATCGATCTTCGACCGCGGCTTCGTGATGGGCGACGGCGTCTACGAGGTGACCAGCGTGCTGGACGGCAAGCTGCTGGATTTCGCCGGCCACATGAAGCGCCTGACCCGCTCGCTGGCCGAGCTGGGCATGGGCAACCCGCTGACGGACGAGGAATGGCTTCACGCGCATCGCCAGCTGGTGACGCTGAACGACGTGACCGAGGGCATGGTCTATCTGCAGGTGACGCGCGGCAATCCCGGCGACCGCGACTTCGCCTATCCGCCCGAGGACACGCCGCAGACCGTTGTGATGTTCACCCAGTCCAAGCCCGGCCTCGCCGCCAATCCGCAGGCAAAAACCGGCCTCCGGGTGATCTCGATCCCCGACCTGCGCTGGCACCGGCGCGACATCAAGACGGTGCAGCTGCTCTATCCCTCGATGGCCAAGATGGAGGCCAAGGCCAGGGGCGCCGACGACGCCTGGCTGGTCGAGGACGGCTTCGTGACCGAGGGCACCTCGAACAACACCTATATCGTCAAGGACGGCAAGATCGTCACCCGCCAGCTGTCGAACGACATCCTGCACGGCATCACCCGCGCCTCGCTGCTGCGCTATGCCGCCGAGGCGCAGATGCAGATCGAGGAACGCCCCTTCACCATCGAAGAGGCGCAGGCCGCGGACGAGGCCTTCTTCACCTCGGCCTCGGCCTTCGTGCTGCCGGTGGTCGAGATCGACGGCGTGAAGCTGGGCCAGGGCACGCCCGGCCCGGTGGCGACCCGCCTGCGCGAACTCTATCTGGAAGAATCGCTGAAGACGGCGGTCTGAGCCGCGGCCAGCGGAAACCCAAGGCGCGCGCGGGACAGCCCGCGCGCCCCTTCGCGTTCCCTCCCCCCTGGGATCAGGTCGCGGCGGTCTCGCGCACCAGGCTGATCGCGCGCACGTCGCGGGCCAGCGTGTCGCGCAGGATGGCGATGTCCTCGCCGTTCAGCACCACGCGCACATCGTCGCCGTCCTGCACCAGCTCGTATTCCTCGTCGCCGGCATAATCCTCGGCCAGGGTGATGGTGATGTTGTCCGCACCGCCATAGGCGATATCCGCCGCGCCGCCCGCATCGCTGCGCAGCATGATCAGATCCGCGCCGTCGCCGCCATCGACGATGTCGCCCGCCCCGGCATGGATCGTGTCGTTGCCTTCGCCGCCCAGCAGCGTATCCGGCCGCTCGGGGTCCGAGGCATCGGGCGACAGGATCAGGTCGTCGCCCTCCTCGCCGTCGATATAGACCGAACCGCCGTGATCCTCGATCCGGTCGTCGCCCTCGCCGCCGGTGATCGAGTGATGGCCCAGATTGGTGATGATCGTGTCATTGCCCAGCCCGCCGTCGATGGTGTCGCTGCCCTCGTCGGCGCCCAGGTCCAGCGCGCCGTAAAGGTCGTCCCCGCTGCCCAGATAGATCTCGTCGTCGCCGCTGCCCGCCAGGACCGTATCGTCGCCATAGCCCGCGCCGATCAGGTCGTTGCCCGAACCGCCATCGATCAGGTCGTCGCCGTCATAGCCCAGGATGCCGTCATCGCCGTCGGTGCCGGTCAGGACATTGTCCTCCTCGTCGCCCTCGATCAGCGCATCGCCATGCAGCCGGGGATCGTCGGCGGGCCCTTCCGGCGGATGGTCGTCGTCATTGCCGGATACCAGCGAGCCGATACCGACAAGGCCCAGCAAGCCCAGCATCAGGAAAATGGTCTGGTTCATCACGAAGTCTCCAAAGCGGTCGCCGGCAAGATAGACCGGCCCCGCCCCGCCCGGCAACCGCCGGAACACGCCCGGGTTCTTTCTTGGGCAAATATCCCGCAGGGGGAGTCCGCCGCGCCCGCGGCGGACGGGGGACGCGAAGTCCCCCTGCGGCGGCGCCGCCGGTCAGTGCCCCAGGATCTGGGACAGGAACAGCTTGGTGCGTTCGGAGCGGGGGTTGTTGAAGAACTCCTTCGGGGTGTTCTGCTCGACGATCTGGCCCTGGTCCATGAAGATCACCCGATGCGCCACCGCCTGGGCGAAGCCCATCTCATGGGTGACGCACAGCATGGTCATGCCGTCCTCGGCCAGCTCGATCATGGTGTCCAGCACCTCCTTGATCATCTCGGGATCCAGCGCCGAGGTCGGCTCGTCGAACAGCATGATCCGCGGCCGCATGCACAGCGCCCGGGCGATGGCGACGCGCTGCTGCTGGCCGCCCGACAGCTGGCCGGGATATTTATGCGCCTGCTCGGGGATCTTGACCTTGGTCAGGAAATGCATGGCCGTCTCCTCGGCCTCGCGCTTGGGGATCTTGCGCACCCAGATCGGCGCCAGCGTGCAGTTCTCCAGGATGGTCAGATGCGGGAACAGGTTGAAATGCTGGAACACCATGCCGACCTCGGAGCGCACCTTGTCGATGTTCTTCAGGTCGTTGGTCAGCTCGGTCCCGTCCACGATGATCTTGCCGGACTGGTGCTCCTCCAGCCGGTTGATGCAGCGGATCAGCGTGGACTTGCCCGAGCCCGAGGGCCCGGCGATGACGATGCGCTCGCCCCGGCTGACCACCAGGTCGATGTCGCGCAGCACGTGGAAGGTGCCATACCATTTGTTGAGCTTGACGATCTCGATCGCGGTCTCGTCGCTCAGGGCGGGGGCGGGGGCGGGGGCGGTTCCGGTGGTCATGCAGGTCTCCTCAGCGGTGGTCGCGCTTCAGCCGGCGTTCCAGATACATGGAATAGCGCGACATGCCGAAGCAGAGGATGAAGAAGATCGCGCCGACGAAGATGTAGGGCTCCCAATAGGCGCCTTTCCATTCGAAGCTTGCGCGGATGGTGTCGGCCATGGCCTTCAGCGGGTCGAACAGCCCGACGAAGACGACCAGCGTCGTGTCCTTGAACATGCCGATGAAGGTCGAGACGATGCCGGGGATCGAGATCTTCAGCGCCTGCGGCAGGATGATCAGCCGCTGCGCCTTCCAGTAGTCCAGCCCCAGCGCGTCGGCGGCCTCGTATTGGCCCTTGGGCAGGGCGGCCAGCCCGCCGCGGATCACCTCGGCCATATAGGCGGCGGCGAACAGCGTCACCATGATGATGACCCGCAGGATGATGTCGAAATTCGTGCCCGGCGGCAGGAAATAGTTCAGAAGCAGCGAGGCCACGAACAAGAGCGTGATCAGCGGCACGCCGCGGATGAACTCGATGAACATCACCGCCAGCATCTTGATCACCGGCAGGTCCGAGCGCCGCGCCAAGGCCAGGATCACCCCCAGCGGCAGGGACAGCGCGATGCCGGCGACGCCGATGGTGATCGACAGCACGAAGCCGCCGAACTGGTCCGAGGAAACCGGGCGCAGCCGCAACGGCAGCATCCCCGCCAGCGCCGAAGCCAGCGGCCCGGCCAGCAGCAGCCACCAGGCCGCGGCCGCCACCACCCCCAACGCAAAGGCCAGCAGGCCGAAACGCGAGGCCAGCAGACGCCAGACCGCGAAGCCGATGCCGAAGCCGGCCAGCACCATCGCCTCGCTCCACAGCGATCCGCCCCAGAGCAGCCAGACGGCGATGAAGGGATAGACCAGGCTGGCCAGCAGCGACCATTGCGGCCGGGTCTCGATCAGCGCCGACCAGAGCAGCATCAGCGCCGCCATTCCCAGCAGCGCCCCGGTGCCGGCGCCCAGCAGCGCGGCGATGACGAAGGTCAGCACCACCGACAGGCCCAGCACCACGCGCCGCGCCCGGGCGCTGTCGGCAAACAGCACCGGCGCCAGCGCCAGGAACAGCAGGCCGAAGGCCAGCACCGGGCGCCAGTAAAGCGCCTGCGGGTAGAAGCCGAACAGGAACTGGTTCCAGCGATGCTTGATCAGCGCGAAGCAGGCGCCCGAGGCGCCCTGCCCCCAGGTCTCGGCGATGATCTGCCGGCATTCGGCCATGCTGCCGGCGTTCCAGACCGAATGCGAGAGCCAGGGGCCGACGGTGCCGACCACCAGCCAGACGATGCCCAGCCCGACAAAGGTCAGCGCGATGTTCAGCGGCCCCGAGAACAGGTTCTCGCGCAGCCATTTGATCGCGCCGGATTCGGCCAGCGGCGGCGGCTCGGGCGGCAGCATGGTCTCGCGCACATAGGCGACGGTTTCGGAATGCGTCTCGCTCATCTCACCGCTCCTTCAGCTTGACGCGGGCGTTGAAGATGTTCATCCCGGCCGAGATGATCAGGCTGAGCGCCAGATAGATGCCCATCATCAGCACCATGCATTCCATCTCGCGCCCGGTCTGGTTCAGCGTGGTGCCGCCCAGCGTGCCGCGCAGGTCCATGTAGCCGACGGCGATGGCCAGCGAGCTGTTCTTGGTCAGGTTCAGGTATTGCGAGATCAGCGGCGGCACGATCACCCGCAGCGCCTGCGGCAGAACCACCAGCGACATGGTGCGGCGCGGCCGCAGGCCCAGGGCAAAGGCCGCCTCGGTCTGGCCCTTGCTGACCGCCAGGATGCCGGCGCGCACGATCTCGGCGATGAAGGCGCCGGTATAGAGCGTCAGCGCCAGCCACAGCACCACGAAGGCGTTGTCGAGGTTGATGCCGTCGGCGAAGTTGAAGCCGCGCAGCACCGGCGGGATCAGGTGCAGGCCGAAATACCAGGTCAGGAACAGCACCGGCACGGCGAACATCGCCAGGCTGATCCACCAGGTCCGCGGCCGCTTGCCGGTCCGGTCCTGCACCCGCTGCGCCCAGCGCCGCAGCACGCGCCAGCCGGTCCAGGCGGCGGCGATGACCACGGCAAAGGCGATAAAGGCCCAGCTGATCCCCTCGCGCCCCAGCGACAGGGTGCCGGGCGGGTTGGTCATGCCGATCGAGGGAATGGCGGTATAGCGGTTGGTCGGCGCGATCATGTCGAACAGGATCATGTCCGCGGCCGGGTTCTCGCCCCGATAGGCGTTGGGCGGCGGCATGACCTCGGTAAAGATCGCAAGGCAGACCAGGATCCACAGAAGCAGGGGAATGTTGCGGAAGACCTCGACATAGATCGTCATCAGCCGCGCGATCAGCCAGTTCGAGGACAGGCGCAGCACACCCACGATCACGCCCAGGATCGTCGCCGCGATGCAGCCCAGGATCGAGACCAGCAGCGTGTTCAGCAGCCCGATCACGGTGGCGCGCAGATGGGTATCGTCGGAATTGTACGGGATCAGCTGCTGGGGAATGTCATATCCCGCGCGGCGGAAAAGGAAATCGAAGCTGAGCGTCTTGCCCATGGCGGACAGGTTGCGCAGCGTGTTGTCGATCAGCCAGCTCGCCGCCAGCATCACCAGGATGAAGACGATGGCTTGCAGGGTCAGCGAGCGATAGCGCCGATCATAGATCAGCATCGACAACCGGAACGGCGGAGTGTCCGCCCCCGTGTAGGTGACCATGTATTAACCCCCTGTATCCGGCTGAATTCGGGCCTTTGGCCTCTGGCTTGCCGGCTTGTCATGTGCGGGCGGGGGATGCGCCCCCGCCCGCCCTTGTCGGATGCGCTTACCGGAACGGCATCGCATACATCAGGCCGCCCTGGGTCCATTGCGCGTTCAGGCCGCGCGCCAGGCCGATGGGGGTCTGTTCGCCGATGGTTGCGGCGAAGATCTCGCCATAGTTTCCGCCGGCCTTGATGGCGCGCTTCGCCCATTCGGCGTCCAGCCCGATCATCTTGCCCAGCTCGTCGGTGGTGCCCAGCAGGCGCTGCACCTCGGGATTCTGCGAGGATTTGGCCAGCTCGTCGATATTGGCCGAGGTGACGCCGTATTCCTCGGCCGCGATCAGCGCGTAAAGCGTCCAGCGCGCGATGTCGCCCCAGTTGTTGTCGCCGTGGCGCACCGCCGGGCCCAGCGGCTCCTTCGAGATGATCTCGGGCAGGATGATGTGGTTTTCCGGGTCCGCGAAGCTGGCGCGGGTCGCGGCCAGGCCCGAGGCGTCGGTGGTATAGGCGTCGCAGGCGCCGGCCATGTATTGCTGTTCGCCCTCGGCGTTGCTGTCGATGTTGACCGGCCGGTATTCCATGTTGTTGGCCTTGAAATAGTCGGCCAGGTTCAGCTCGGTCGTGGTGCCGGTCTGGATGCAGATCGTGGCGCCGTTCAGCTCCTTGGCCGAGGAAACGCCCAGGTCCTTGCGGACCATGAAGCCCTGGCCGTCGTAATAGTTCACGCCGATGAAGTCGAGCTTGAGGTCGGTGTCGCGCTGGAAGGTCCAGGTCGAGTTGCGGGCCAGCAGGTCCACCTCGCCCGAGGAGAGCGCGGTGAAGCGGGTCTGCCCGGTCGTCGGCACGTATTTCACCTTGGTCGCGTCGCCCAGCACGGCGGCGGCCATGGCCTTGCAGAAGGCGACGTCGAAGCCGGACCAGTTGCCGTTCGCGTCCGGGGCGGCAAAGCCGATCAGGCCGGTGTTCACGCCGCAGTTCAGCACGTCGCGGGCCTTGACCTCCCTCAGCGTGTCGCCTTCTGCGGCCAGAGCACCCGAGGCCGCCAGGGCGACCGCCGTTACCGAGCCGAAGAATACTGATTTCTTCATTGATTTCCCCACTGTTGTTCCCGGTCTCGCCCAGGAATGAGCCGATGCGAGGCCCGTTGGCGAGCCCGTTTGAGCAAGGAGCGTTTATGCCCCCATAAGCGGCATTGTGCCGATGGAGGGCGATGCGTCAAGAAAGAACCCAAACGAACCGTTTCAGCCGCGGCTGAGACGCCAGAACCGCTCAGAATCGCGCATGGCGGCCAGGCGGGCGGCGGCGGCCTCGTCGGCTTCGGCGTCGCGGCCCCAGCGTTGTGCCTGAAATTCCTCGTCGATCCGGGACAGGGCATGGGCCGTCTCGGCATCGATCCGGCCGTGGATCACCGCCAACCCCAGGATCAGCGAGCCGGGCAGGGTCACGAGATCGTGCAGTGCCGTCAGCCCGAACGGGTCCAGCGCCGCGACTTCTGCCTGAAGTTTCAGCAGCACCGCCGGGTCCTGCGGCACCGGGATCACGCCGTGGGTGATGCGCAGGGGCGCCCTGAGCTCGGTCGCCGCCCAGTCGATCAGCGGGTCCCAGCCCGCGGCCTGGGCGCGCACCAGCGCCTCGGGCGCCTCGGCGCGATAGGACAGAAGGTCGGTGCCGCCGTAATCGCCCAGCATCGCCGCAACCTCGTGGAACTGCGGCACGACCTTCTCGATGGCCGAATTGGCGGCGCGGGTCAGCGGCATGCGGTTGGGGTCGATCACCTCGTGCACCGCCTGCCATTCCCCGGCGACGGCCAGCGCCAGCGCCTCGGTCGGCAGGCGCAGCGGCTGCTTGCCCGGGGTGCGCAAGGGGCGCTCGTCCAGCAGCACGGCCCAGGCGCCCTCTTCCTTGTGGATCGCGACCGAGGCCCAGAAGCGCCGCGCCTTCCATTCACTCATCGGCCCACTCCAGCAATGCCCGGGTCAGCGCGGGATAATCCGGCGCGACCAGCCGCGCCCCGGCCGCCTGCAGGGCCTCGGCCGGGCAGAAGCCCCAGCCGACGCCGAAACCGGCCATGCCGGCCGCCCGCGCCATTTCCATGTCGAAGGTGGAATCGCCGACCATCACCGCCCGCCCGGCGCCCACGCCGGTTTCCGACAGCGCGCTTTCCAGCATCGCCGGATGCGGCTTCGAGGGATGGCCGTCGGCCGATTGCCGGGTGACGAAGCGCGCGGTCAGCCCATGCGCATCCAGAATCGCCGCCAGCCCCCGCGCCGGCTTGCCGGTGGCGATGCCCAGCGCCACACGGTCCAGCGAGGCCAGCGCATCAAGGCAGTCCAGCGCGCCGGGATAAAGCGGCGGCAGCGCCCCGGCCGCGCGCGCGGCGATGAAGGATTCGCGATAGCCGGCCACCACGCGCTCGTGCAGATCGGGGCCGGCGCCGGGCAGCAGCCGCTCGACCGCGACCGGCAGCGACAGGCCGACGATGGACAGGATGCGCGCGGGCTCCATCTCGGGCAGGCCGGCGGCGCTCATGCCGTGATTCATCGCCTGGGTGATTTCCTGCTGGCTGTCCACCAGCGTGCCGTCGATGTCGAAGATGACCAGTCTCATGGCGGCCTATGCGGGATCGGCAAAGGGGTCTTCGGGCACGTCCTGCTCGGCCCAGCCCAAAGTCTTCCAGGTGCGCGCCATATGCTCGGGCAAGGGCGCGGTGACGGTGATCAGCTTCTTGGTGATCGGATGCTCGAAGCGGATCATGCGGGCGTGCAGATGCAGCTTGCGGCTGATCTCTCCGCCCAGCTGGGCGCCCCAGCCGTCGCCCAGGTTCTCCTGCCCCGAGCCGCCATATTTGCCGTCGCCGACGATGGGATGGCCGATCTCGGCCATATGGGCGCGCAGCTGGTGGGTACGGCCGGTGACGGGCACCATGGCCACCCAGCTGACCCGGCCGCCCAGGGCATCCAGCACGGCATAATCGGTATGGGCGCGCTTGGCGCCCTCGGTCGTGGCAATGGCCGAGGGATGCACGGCCATCATCTTCTCGCCCTCGCCGCCCCGGCCGCGGCCCGGCGCCTTCACCAGCCCGTATTTGATCGAGCCCATGCGCGGATGCGGCACGCCGGCCACGGCAGCCCAGTAGATCTTGCGGGTCAGCCGGTGCCGGAACGCCTCGGACAGCGCGCGGGCAATGCGGTCGGTGCGCGCCAGCAGCAGCACCCCCGACGTGTCCTTGTCCAGCCGGTGCACCAGCTTCGGCCGGTCCTTGTAGCCGAACATCAGCGCCTCGGTCAGCCCGTCCACATGCCGGTCGCCCTGCCCCGAGCCGCCCTGCGAGGGCAGGCCCGGCGGCTTGTTCAGCGCGATGACGTGCTCGTCCCGCCACAGCACGCAGGACTGGATCATCTCGGCATCCGACGGCTTGACGCGCGGCTTCGCCGCCGGCGGGGGGGTGGCGCCCTCGGGCAAAGGCGGCACGCGCACCTCCTGCCCGGCCTCGATGCGGGTATTGGCCTTGACCCGACCGCCATCGACGCGCAACTGGCCGGTGCGGCACCATTTCTCGACCGCGCCCTGGGTCAGCTGCGGAAACCGCTTCTTGAGCCAGCGGTCGATGCGCTGCTCGCCCTCGTCCGCGCCCACGCGAATGGTCTGCACGCCGCTCATGCGAAGATCCCCCGGCCAAGGGCCAGCCCGGCGGTCACCGCCACCAGCGACAGCAGCACCGAGCCCAGCACATAGCCGAGCGCGGCGGCGGCAGCGCCGCGCTCCCACAGGGTCATGGTGTCCAGTGCGAAGGCGGAAAAGGTGGTGAAGCCGCCCAGCATCCCGGTCAGCAGGAAGGGCGCCAGATGCTGGCCGCCCCGATGCGCCAGCAAGGCCGCCAGCAGCCCCATCGCCAGGCAGCCGGCGATGTTCACGCTCAGCGTGCCCAGCGGGAAGCCGGGGGTCAGCCGGCCGGCCAGGATATTGACCCCGTAGCGCGCCGCGGAACCCAAGGCCCCACCCAGCGCGACCTGAAGGAAGGTATGTTTCATGCTTTGTCCTCTGCCCGCCGCTTCTGGCGCAGCCCGGCGAACCATTCAACGCGCTTTTTCAGATCGCGCTCGAATCCGCGCTCGACGGGCAGGTAGAACACGGGGCGCTTCATGCCGTCGGGGAAATAGTTCTGGCCCGAGAAGGCGTCCTCGGCATCGTGGTCATAGGCATAGCCGGCGCCGTAACCCTGTTCCGACATCAGCCCGGTCGGCGCGTTCAGGATATGCTTGGGCGGCATCTGGCTGCCCGAGCGCCGCGCCAGGTCGCGCGCCGCCTTGTAGGCGGCATAGCCCGCGTTCGATTTCGGCGCCAGCGCCAGATAGATCGTCGCCTGCGCCAGCGCCAGCTCGCCCTCGGGGCTGCCCAGGCGTTCGTAAAGCGCCCAGGCGTCCAGGCAATGGCGCTGCGCCGCCGGATCGGCCAGGCCGATATCCTCGATCGCCATGCGGGTCAGGCGCCGGGCAAGATAGCGCGGGTCCTCGCCGCCCTCGAGCATCCGCGACAGCCAGTAAAGCGCCGCGTCCGGGTCGCTGCCGCGCACCGATTTGTGCAGGGCCGAGATCAGGTTGTAATGCTCGTCGCCGGACTTGTCGTATTTCGCCGCACGCCGCATCAGCCGCTGCGCCATCTGGTCGGTGTCGAGCTTGCCGGTCGCCTTCCAGGCCATCACCTGCTCGATCAGGTTCAGCGCCGCGCGGCCGTCGCCGTCGGCCATTTCCAGCAGCCGGTCGCGCGCCTCGCCGGTCAGCGGCAGGGCGCGGCCCAGCTCCTGCTCGGCGCGCTGCGCGAGGCGTTCCAGGTCCGCAAGGCTCAGCCGCTCCAGCACGATGACCTGGGCGCGGGACAGCAGGGCGGCGTTCAGCTCGAAACTGGGATTCTCGGTGGTGGCACCGACCAGGGTGATGGTGCCGTCCTCCATATGCGGCAGGAAACTGTCCTGCTGCGCCTTGTTGAAGCGATGGATCTCGTCGACGAACAGCAGCGTGCCGCGGCCCTGGCTCCGGCGCAGGCGGGCGGCCTCGAACACCTTGCGCAGTTCCGGCACTCCGGAAAAGATCGCCGAGATCTGCACGAAGGCCAGGTCCGTCTCTTGTGCCAGAAGCCGGGCGATGGTGGTCTTGCCGACCCCTGGCGGTCCCCAGAGGATCAGCGAGGACAGGCTGCCGGCGCCGAGCATGGCGCCCAGCGGGCCGTCGGGGCCAAGCACCTTGTCCTGGCCAACGACATCGGACAGCCGCGCCGGACGGATCCGGTCGGCAAGGGGGCGGGCGGCGCTGCGCGCGGGTTCGCCCAAGGGGGGCTCTGTGTCGAATAGGTCTGCCATGCGGGCGACATGTTACGCCGCCCGCATCACCTGCGAAAGGCCCTCCTCCTGGCGTCGTGCATCAGTGCATCTTGGCCGCCAGGTTGATCGAGACGCACTGGAAATAGCCGTCGTCGATCCAGACCACCGGACCCATGGCCTGCGCGTCCAGACCGCAGGGCACCAGCCAGCGCGGCCAGGTCGAGGCGACCAGGCAGACCAGGCGCGAGGCGCCAAGCTCACGGGCCGAATTGGTCATCTCGTGCACGAGGTTCAGGTGCACGCGCCGCCGCTCGCGCTGCGGGATGGTATGGTCCACGAACAGCCGGCTGGCTTCCCAGGTGCCGGCCTCGACCGGCGCCGGTTCGTCCAGCAGGTTCTGCGGGATCGAGCCGCCCAGCAGGTCCAGCTGGGCATCGCGGATCATGTAGGAATACATGCCGCAGCGCGCCGTGGTGGGCGTCAGGCGCACGCCGGCCAGCACCCGGCCGTTTTCATGGATCGCCACCCAGCGGCTCATGGGCGTGTCGTACTGGTCGAACTCCATGTCGTCCGTCTGGGGCAGGTTCCAGCGCTTCTGGACGATGAAGCTCTGCTTGCGGGCGCGGAAGATATTCGCGAAGAGCTCGCCGTGATTGTGGAGGTTGGCGAAGGAAAGTGTGGTGGTCTGCATGGTCTTCTCCTGGGGTTCTTTGTGGTGGTGGCCCCCAGGTGTAAACCGCAACGGCGGACGGACCGTATTACAGCAAGCGGTAGTCCTTGGCCCGTTGCAGCGCCTCGGCCGTCGTGCGCGCCATGAGTCGTTCGCGTGCCGAGATGAGACGTGCCTTGAATGCGCTTTCCGTAATACCAAGCTTGGCAGCCGCCGCTGCATGACGATCGCCCTCTGCGATACACCGAAGGGCCTCTTGCTGAGCCTTCGTCAGGCTCTCCGGCGGCTCTGTGATATCGTGAAGCCGTCGTACCATTGTCGAGATCGCTTCGATCTCGTCATCCGTGAATTCCCGTTTGTCATGGGCAAAGCAGCAAATCGTGCGCGACTTGATCGGGCCGTGCGCCACCGCCAGCCCGTAGCGCAGGCCATGATCCGCGGCGTCCTGAAGAATCGAAAACGGGTCCGGGATGGGCAGCACGCTCCACCGGCAGGCCCCGGTCGTCGAGAAGCCCCAGGCGATGGTGGGGTCGCGCAGGGCATAGGCCCGTTCGGAATAGCGCTGAGCCCATTCTTTGTTATAGGTCTGGAACTGCATCAGCGGTGCAGCAAAACGAATGTGCAGCCCGATGAAATAGCCCGCCGGAGCGAGCTTTTTCAGCTTGGCGAGTGCTGCATTGATTTCCGCGCGAGATGACATGACGTTTTGGACAGATTGCGTTTTCTTCGAGTTACCAGGAAAAATGGCACGGTTCACAGTGTATTCAAGCAATACCGTGCTTGCGAGCGACGTTTTTCGGACTGCCGTCGGGTCAACTCGGCGGCACTTTGGGCATAGCCGCCTTTCCCCGCCAAGCGCAAGACGCGCCGCGATCCTGCAATTCCCGTATGTTTTCCGAAGGCGCATGCAACCATTTGGAGAAAATGAACAGATCGGTTCATTTTGCGCATGCCGGGCAACAATCGCGTGACTGTTGCAAAAAGCCCGCAGCCATTGCTGTGGCTGCGGGCTTATACGATCGCTTAACCCTAAGAAAGAGTTAAATTTCTTACGATTCGTCAGCAGCCGATTCGGCTTCCAGGCGGGCGCGGTCGCCCGCACCTTTGGCGCTGGTGTCGCGCTCGACGAATTCGATGATTGCCATCGGGGCCATGTCGCCATAGCGGAAGCCGGCTTTCAGGATACGGACATAGCCGCCCTGACGGTCCTTGTAGCGCGGGCCCAGCACCTCGAAGAGCTTGGCGACGTGATCGTCCTGCTTGAGCTGGGCGGCCGCCTGACGGCGGGCATGCAGATCGCCGCGCTTGGCCAGCGTGATCAGCTTCTCGACGATGGGACGCAGTTCCTTGGCCTTGGGCAGGGTGGTCTTGATCTGCTCATGCTCGATCAGCGAGCCGGCCATGTTGGCGAAGAGCGCCTTGCGGTGCTCGTGGGTGCGGTTCAGACGGCGATAGCCGCGGGCGTGACGCATGATGTTTCTCCTTCACGTCTTTTGCTTTGTCCGGCAGCCCATGCGTTGCGGGCCGCTCTCCTTGGGGCGGAATGCCCGGTCTTCCGGGGCGCCATGCCGGGCATGGCACCCCGGTATTCCTTAGAACTGGTCGTCGAAACGCTTGGCCAGATCCTCGATGTTCTCCGGCGGCCAATCCACGACATCCATGCCGAGATGCAGGCCCATGCTGGACAGCACCTCCTTGATCTCGTTCAGCGACTTGCGGCCGAAGTTCGGGGTGCGCAGCATCTCGGCCTCGGTCTTCTGGATCAGGTCGCCGATATAGACGATGTTGTCGTTCTTGAGGCAGTTGGCCGAACGCACCGAAAGCTCCAGCTCGTCCACCTTCTTCAGCAGGCGCGGGTCGAATTCCAGCCCGTCCTCGGCATCCGAGCGGGTGGCGGTTTCCGGCTCGTCGAAGTTCACGAAAACCGAAAGCTGGTCCTGGATGATGCGCGCGGCATAGGCCACGGCGTCTTCCGGGGTCAGCGAACCGTCGGTCTCGACCTTCATCGTCAGCTTGTCATAGTCCAGAACCTGCCCCTCGCGGGTCGGGGTGACCTCGTAGCTGACGCGCTTGACCGGCGAGAAGATGGCGTCGATCGGGATCAGGCCGATGGGCGCGTCCTCGGGGCGGTTCTTGTCGGCCGCGACATAGCCTTTGCCGTTGGCGACGGTCAGCTCCATGTGCAGTTCGGCGCCCTCGTCGAGATGGCAGATGACGTGGTCGCGGTTCAGGATGGTGATGCCGGCAGTTTCCTGGATGTCGCCGGCCTTGACCTCGCCCGGGCCCTTGGCCGAGAGCGTCAGGCGCTTGGGCGCGTCGACTTCCATCTTCAGCGTCACGCCCTTGAGGTTCAGGACGATGTCGGTCACGTCCTCGCGCACGCCGGGGACGGACGAGAATTCATGCAGCACGTTGTCGATCTGAACCGAGGTGATGGCGGCGCCCTGCAGCGAGGACAGCAGCACCCGCCGCAACGCGTTGCCCAGCGTCAGGCCGAAGCCGCGCTCGAGCGGTTCCGCCACGACGGTGGCCACGCGGGACGAATCGGCACCCGGCTTGATTTCAAGCTGGGTCGGCTTGATCAGTTCAGCCCAATTCTTATGGATCATGCGTTTGCCTCCATACCAGTTTCCGACCCATGACCGTGGCCGGAAACGCCCGAGGTGAAATGCGAAAAGCGCGCCCGCGCCGAAACACGGCGCGGAACGCGTCAAAGTCTTGGCCGATCAGACCCGGCGGCGTTTCGGCGGGCGGCAGCCGTTATGCGCGATCGGGGTCACGTCACGGATGGCCGTGATGTTGAAGCCGACGGCGGCCAGCGCGCGTAGCGCCGATTCACGGCCCGAACCGGGGCCCTGAACCTCGACCTCGAGGGTGCGGACGCCGTGCTCCTGCGCCTTGCGACCGGCGTCTTCGGCGGCCATCTGCGCGGCATAGGGGGTCGATTTGCGCGAGCCCTTGAAGCCCATGGTGCCGGCCGACGACCACGAGATCGCATTGCCCTGCACGTCCGAGATCAGGATTTTGGTGTTGTTGAAGGACGAGTTCACATGCGCCACGCCGGTGGCGATGTTCTTGCGTTCCTTGCGCTTGATACGGGTTTTATCGCGTGCCATTGCCTCTGCCCCCTCTTACTTCTTCTTGCCGGCGATCGGTTTCGCCGGGCCCTTGCGGGTGCGGGCGTTGGTATGGGTGCGCTGACCGCGGACCGGCAGGCCGCGGCGGTGGCGCAGGCCACGATACGAGCCCAGATCCATCAGGCGCTTGATGTTCATCTGCGTCTCACGGCGCAGGTCGCCTTCGACGGTGAGGTTGGCGTCGATATATTCGCGGATCTGCAGGACCTCGGCATCCGACAGATCGTTCACGCGGCGCGCCGGGTCGATGCCGACAGCCGTGATGATCTGTTCGGCGAATTTCGGGCCGATCCCGTGGATATAGGTCAGGGCGATGGGGACGCGTTTCCCCGTCGGAATGTTGACGCCAGCAATACGAGCCACGCGTGGTTCCTTTTCCATGTTGCGGTTCCGTAGCGCCGGAACCTTTTTTCACAACCAAAGACCCGAAAGCCATGCCTTCGGGCCTTGAAGCGGCACCCGGGACGCCCGGGTGATTCTCTTGCGAGATGCTGCGAATTAAGGGATTCGCAAGGGAAGGTCAAGCCTAGGACGGAATCCGGTCCAGCACCTTGGCCACCTGCGCCCCCACCTCGTCGATGTCGGCCAGGCCGTCCACCGGGTTCAGGTTGCCCTTGACATAGTAATAGCCGATCAGCGGCGAGGTCTTCTTGTAATATTCCATCAGCCGGGTCTTGAGGCTGTCCTCGTTGTCGTCGGCGCGGCGGCGCAGGTCGGTCGAGCCGCAGACGTCGCATTTGCCCGGCTCTTTCGTCGGCTTGGTCTCGTCGTGATAGACCTCGCCGCAATTGCCGCAGGTGAATCGGCCGGTGATGCGCGAGATCAGCGCCGCATCGTCCACCCGCATCTCGATCACCGCGTCGATGCGCTGGTCCATCTCGGCCATCAGCGCCTGCAGCGCGTCGGCCTGGGCCAGGGTGCGCGGGAAGCCGTCGAAGATGAAGCCCTTGCCACCCTGCCCCAGCTTTTCGCGGATCAGCCCGATGACGATCTCGTCGGTCACCAGCTCGCCCCGGTCCATGACCTCGGCGACGCGCTTGCCCATCTCGGTGCCCGAGCTGCGCGCCTCGCGCAGCATGTCGCCGGTAGAGAGCTGGACGAGGCCGCGCTCGTCGATCAGCCGCCGGGCCTGCGTGCCTTTGCCTGCGCCGGGCGGGCCCAGCAGAATGATGTTGATCGCCATGTCGTCCCTCTCCTACCCCTTATGGTGGGTTTCCCCTTAACGGCGCGCGGGGGCCTTGCGGGGCTTGGCCGCCCCCGTCTTGCCACGCTTGCCGCGCAATTGCGATTTCTCGATCAAACCTTCGTATTGATGGGCGAGCAAGTGGCTTTGCACCTGGTTGATCGTGTCCATCACCACGCTGACCACGATCAGCACCGAGGTGCCGCCGAAGTAGAAGGGGATCGCCAGCTGGTCGCGGATGATCTCGGGCAGGAGGCAGACGAAGGCCAGATAGGCCGAGCCGATCACCAGGATCCGGGTCACCACATAGGTCAGGTAATCCTCGGTCCGCTTGCCTGGGCGGATGCCGGGGATGAAGCCGCCCTGGTTCTTCAGGTTCTCGGCCACGTCCTCGGTCTTGAAGCTGACGTTGAAGGTGTAGAAATAGGTGAAGAAGATGATCATGGCCGCGAAGAACAGCAGGTAAAGCGGCTGTCCGGGACCGAAATAGGCCAGGATCGTCGACATGACCGGGCCGGTCTGGTTGCCCGAGAAGGTCGAGATCGTCACCGGCAAGAGCAGCAGCGAGCTGGCGAAGATCGCCGGGATCACGCCGGCCGGGTTCACCTTGATCGGCAGATGGCTGGACTGGCCGTCATAGATCTTCATCCCGACCTGGCGGCGCGGATACTGGATGTGGATCTTGCGCAGCGCGCGCTCCATGAACACCACGAAGGCGATCACCGCGGCGACCATGACGATCACGCCCAGGATCACCGGGGTCGAGATGGCGCCCGAGCGGCCCTGCGCCAGGAACTGCGCCAGGTGGCCCGGGATCTCGGCCACGATGCCGACGAAGATGATCAGCGAGATGCCGTTGCCGATGCCGCGGGCGGTGATCTGCTCGCCCAGCCACATCAGGAACATGGTGCCGCCGACCAGGGTGATGACCACCGAAGCGCGGAAGAACATCCCCGGCTCATGCGCGAGGTTGCCGTGCTCCAGGCTGACGGCAAGGCCCCAGGCCTGGAACAGCGCCAGCGCCACGGTGCCGTAGCGGGTATACTGGTTGATCTTCTTGCGGCCCTGCTCGCCCTCTTTCTTGAGCTGCTCGAGCGCCGGGACCATCGAGGCCAGAAGCTGCACGATGATCGAGGCCGAGATATAGGGCATGATGCCAAGCGCGAAGACGCCCATCCGCCCCAGCGCGCCGCCGGTGAACATGGACAGGATGCCGCCCAGCCCGGCCTGCGCCTGGTCCATGAAGTTGCGCAGCGCGGCGCCGTCGATGCCGGGCACCGGGATATAGGTGCCGAGGCGGTAGATGATGAGAAGTCCGAGGGTGAACCAGATCCTCTGGCGCAACTCGGTCGCCTTGCCGAGCGCGCCCCAGGAAAGGTTCGCGGCCATCTGTTCTGCGGCTGACGCCATGCTTCGTGCCCCTTCGTGGCAGCGCCGCCGGATCGTTTCCCGATCCCGCGGCGCCTGGAAAACTTGGATAGCTATCTATGGGGCGCGGGCGCGCCCTTCAACAGCTTATTCGGCCGCAGGAACGTCAGCCTCGGCTTCTTTCGCCGGGCGGGTGACGGTGAGCTTGCCGCCCGCCTTCTCGACGGCCTCGACGGCGGCTTTCGACGCACCGGCGACGGTCAGGTTCAGCGCGGCCTTGAGCTCGCCCTTGGCCAGCACGCGCACGCCGTCCAGCTTGCGGCGGATGACGCCGGCGGCGACCAGCGCGTCCTCGGTCACGTCGGCTTTCGCGTCCAGCTTGCCCGCGTCGACGAAGGCCTGCAGCTGGCCCAGATTCACCACCGCGAATTCCAGGCGATTCGGCTTGCTGAAGCCGCGCTTGGGCAGGCGGCGGTAAAGCGGCATCTGGCCGCCTTCGTAACCGTTCAGCGCCACGCCCGAACGCGAGGTCTGGCCCTTGATGCCGCGGCCGGCGGTCTTGCCCTTGCCCGAGCCGGGGCCGCGCGCGACGCGCTTCTTCTTGCGGTTCGCGCCGGGATTGTCGCGGAGTTCATGCAGTTTCATATCGCTTCTCCTTGGCCGGAAGCGCCCCATGAAGCGAAGGGGGCGGACACGGCATTTCTTGCTTGTTGAGTCGATGTCACGGGGACACCGGCGGCTTCTAGCGGCTGTCACCGCCGCGGTCAAGCTGGCCCGGCCCCGGCATGGGCCCGAGACGACCACCCCGGGAAAGCCGATCCGCCGGGCGCGGCCCGTCAAGAATGCGTCGCGGCCGATCCGCGCCAGGACCGGGCACATCCTTCGCCTCGGGACGCCGCACCGACCCGCTCGCGGACCGCGCCCGATGCCGCGCGATCCGCCGGCCGATCGGCATCCCCCGATGCCGCCCGCTTTTGCCGAGCGAACGAGGCGGACCGCGGCCCGCCCGGCCGTAAGGTGTTCGCCCGCGACGCCCTGACGGTCGGCGCGATCAGAACGCCACCCACAGCCCCAGCTTCACCGCGCGCTCGCCCGGCCCCGAAAGCGGCTCGATCATCCCCAGCTCCAGCCTTGCCGGCCCGATCAGGTCGCGGACCGCCGTGACGGCCAGCTTGGCGCCGAAGCCGCTGTCCTCGCGCTCCTCGGCCCGGACCTGGCCGATGAGCATCAGGCTCTCACCGGCATGCCAGCCGAGGGTAAGCTCGGCCTTGGCCTCGGATTCGGGGGTGAGATAGCTCAGCAGCCCCGCACCCCGGGCGGCAAGTTCGGCGATCTCCGCCTTGTCCTTCATCGCGCCGGCGATCTTGTAGCGCGCCTCGACCGACAGCCAGCCGCCGCGCGGGACGCGGCGCAGGACCGGCAGCGAATCGAAGCCCCGCCCCCATCCCACGGCGATCTGCGCCAGCGGCAGGTATTCGCCGCGCCGCTCCAGCGCGCCCATGCCAAGCGCCGCCGAGAAGCGGTTCGGCCCCTCGCCCCGGTCGAGCGCGCGCTGCAGCCAGAACATGGCGCTGGTCTCCCCGCCGCTGGACCGCCCGAGTTCCAGCCCCAGCGTCACACGCGGGCGCAGGCCATATTCGGCATAGAGGCTGGAATAGGCGTTTCCCTGCACGTCGCGCTCGCCCGAGAAGGACAGGAACACGCCCTTCTCCTCACGCGGCCAGGGACCGGCCACCGCACTGCCGGACAAGGCCAGGAGGATCGGCAGAACACAGCGGAACAGGAGGCGGAACAGGGGGCGGAACAGACAGGGCAAGGCAGGCTCGAACGGCTGGAAGATGGGCCGAGCCTAGGGGAAACGGGTTAGCGAAAGGTTAACGGATGAACGAAAACGCCCCGGAACTGCTCCGGGGCGTTTTGATTTCCGGCAGAGGCGGGACGATCAGCCGCGCTCTTCGATGATGGTGACCAGATGCGGGATCTTGGCGACCATGCCGCGCACGGCCGGAGTGTCTTCCAGCTCGCGGGTGCGGTGCATCTTGTTCAGACCCAGGCCCTTCAGCGTCTCGCGCTGGATGGCCGGGCGGCGGATCGGCGAGCCGATCTGCTTGACGACGATGGTTTTAGCCATTCTTGCCTCTCCTTACGCTTCGGCGGCGGCTTCGGCGGCCGGCTTGTCGTTCGAGGGCAGGATCTCGGCCACCTTCTTGCCACGACGCTGGGCGACGTTGCGGGGCGAGGCTTCCTTCTTGAGGCCGTCGATGGTGGCGCGGATCATGTTGTAGGGGTTCTGCGAGCCCTGCGACTTGGCCACGACGTCCTGGACGCCCAGCATCTCGAACACGGCGCGCATCGGACCGCCGGCGATGATGCCGGTGCCCGGGACGGCGGTGCGCATGATGACCTTGCCGGCGCCGTGACGGCCCTCGATGTCATGATGCAGGGTGCGGCCGTCGCGCAGCGGCACGCGGATCAGGCCGCGCTTGGCCTGCTCGGTCGCCTTGCGGATCGCCTCGGGCACTTCTTTCGCCTTGCCCTTGCCGAAGCCGACGCGGCCGCGCTGGTCGCCGACGACCACCAGGGCCGCGAAGCCGAAGCGCTTGCCGCCCTTGACGGTTTTCGACACGCGGTTGATCGCGACCAGACGGTCGGCAAATTCCGGGGTTTCCTCGCGCTCTTCGCGGCGACCCCGACGATGTTCACGTTCTGCCATTCAGGCATTCCTTGTAATCTGGCGCGCGATCCGCGCCGTTGAACCCAATCCTGGTGGGCGGCCGCGCGGGCGACCGGCCCCCGGATCATCGGGGCGGCGCGCCCCTATCGGAAAGCGCCGCCCGCATCAGATCAGAACTTCAGACCGCCTTCGCGGGCTGCGTCGGCCAGAGCCTTGATCTTGCCGTGGAACAGGAAACCGCCGCGGTCGAAGATCACCTCTTCGACGCCGGCCTTCTTCGCGCGCTCCGCAATGGCAGCGCCGATCTTGGCCGCGGCTTCCAGGTTGTTCTTGCCGACAACGCCCAGGTCCTTCTCGAGCGACGAGGCCGAGGCCAGCGTGACCCCTTTCGTATCGTCGATCACCTGGACGCTGATGTTCTTGGAAGAACGGTGGACGGACAGACGCGGACGACCGTCCGAGATGGCCCGCAGTTTGTTCCGCACGCGCAGGCGGCGCTTCTGGAACAGCTCTCTCTTGTTCAGTGCCATTTCTCGCGCCCCTTACTTCTTCTTGCCTTCCTTGCGGAAGACGACCTCACCCTTGTAGCGGATGCCCTTGCCCTTGTAGGGCTCGGGACGGCGCCACTCGCGGATGTTCGCGGCGACCTGGCCGACGATCTGCTGATCGATGCCCTCGACCACGATTTCCGTCTGCTTCGGGGCCGTGATCGTCACGCCTTCCGGGGTTTCAAAGTTCACGTCATGCGAATAACCCAGAGCCAGCTTCAGGGTCTTGCCCTGCATCTGGGCGCGATAGCCGACGCCCTGGATTTCCAGCTCTTTCTTGAAGCCTTCGCTGACGCCGGTCACGAGGTTCGCCACCATCGAGCGCGACATGCCCCATTGCTGGCGCGCGCGCTTGGACAGCCCGCGCGGCGTCACGGTGACGCCGCCATCCTCGACCTTCAGGGTCACGTCATCCGTCGCGGTGAAGGAACGGGTGCCTTTCGGCCCCTTCACCTCGATCGTCTGGCCTTTCACTTCGGCGGTCACGCCCTTGGGCAGTTCGACCGGCTTCTTACCAATCCGAGACATCCTGCCCTCCTTAGAACACGGTGCAGAGGACTTCGCCGCCGACATTGGCGTTGCGAGCCGCTGCATCCGACATCACGCCTTTCGGCGTCGAGACGATGGAGACGCCCAGCCCGTTGCGAACCAGCGGGATCTCCTTGACCGAAGCGTAGACCCGGCGCCCGGGCTTGGACACGCGAGCCAGCTCGCGGATCACCGGGGTGCCTTCGTAGTATTTCAGGCTGATTTCCAGCTCGGTATGGCCCGAGGGGGTTTCAACCTTTTCGTAGCCGCGGATGTAGCCTTCGGCCTTGAGCACGTCGAGCACCCAGGCGCGCAGCTTGGAGGCGGGCGTGCGGACGGTCGATTTGCCGCGCATCTGCGCGTTGCGGATGCGGGTCAGCATATCGCCGAGAGGATCGTTCATCGACATATTGCCCCCTTACCAGCTCGATTTGACCATGCCGGGGATCTGGCCGAACGAGCCGAGCTCGCGCAGCATGATCCGCGACAGTTTCAGTTTACGGTAATACGCATGCGGACGGCCGGTGAGCTGGCACCGGTTGTGCAGACGCGTGGCCGAGGAGTTGCGCGGCAGTTCAGCCAGTTTCAGGCTGGCCTTGAAGCGCTCTTCCATCGGCAGGGACTGATCGTGGACGATCTCGTTCAGCGCGGCGCGCTTGGCGGCGTATTTCTGAACCAGACGCTCGCGCTTCTTCTCGCGCTCGACCATGGATTTCTTAGCCATATCTTCTTCCCTCCGCGATCAGCTGTTGAAAGGCATGTTGAATGCCTTCAGCAGAGATTTCGCTTCCGCGTCGGTCTTCGCGGTGGTGCAGATGATGATGTCCATCCCCAGAACTTCGTCGACCTTGTCGAAGTTGATTTCCGGGAAAACGATGTGCTCCTTCAGGCCCATGGCATAATTGCCGCGGCCGTCGAAAGCCGAGCCCTTGACGCCGCGGAAGTCGCGGACGCGGGGCAGCGCGATGTTGATCAGGCGGTCCAGGAATTCATACATCCGGTCGCCGCGCAGCGTCACCTTGCAGCCCAGCGGCATCTCTTCACGGACGCGGAAGCCGGCGATCGACTTCTTGGCCTTGGTGATGACGGCCTTCTGGCCCGCGATGAGCGACAGCTCCTCGGCGCCCTGCTTGACCTTCTTGGTGTCCTTGACGGCCTCGCCGATGCCCATGTTCAGGACGATCTTGTCCAGGCGCGGGATCTGCATGTCGTTCTTGTAGCCGAACTCTTCCTTGAGCGTGGCGCGGATCTGGTCCTTGTAGAGCGACTTGAGGCGTGGGGTGTAATTGGCTTGGTCCAGCATCAGATCACGTCTCCCGTGGTCTTGGCGAAACGGACCTTCTTGCCGTCTTCCACGCGGAAGCCGACGCGGGTCGCTTTGCCGTTCTTGTCCAGCAGCGCCAGGTTCGACAGGTCGATCGGCATGGCTTTTGCCACGCGGCCGCCCTGGGTGTTCTGGGTCTGGCGCTGGTGACGGATCGCGATGTTGACGCCGTCAACGACCGCCTTGTTCTCTTTCGGGAACACCGCGGCGATCTCGCCCTGCTTGCCCTTGTCCTTGCCGGTCAGCACGACGACCTTGTCGCCCTTTTTCAGCTTGGCAGCCATTACAGCACCTCCGGGGCGAGCGAGATGATCTTCATGAAGTTCTTGGCGCGCAGCTCGCGCACGACCGGCCCGAAGATACGGGTGCCGACCGGTTCGCCCTGGTTGTTCAGGATGACGGCGGCGTTGCGGTCGAAGCGGATCGAGGTGCCGTCCTCGCGCTTCACTTCTTTGGCGGTGCGCACGACGACGGCCTTGCGGACGTCACCTTTCTTCACGCGGCCGCGCGGGATGGCCTCCTTGACGGAGACGACGATGATGTCGCCCACCGACGCATAGCGACGGTGCGAACCACCCAGGACCTTGATGCACTGCACCCGGCGCGCGCCGGAGTTGTCAGCGACATCCAGATTGGTCTGCATCTGGATCATTTGGTTACTCCCGACCTTTGGGGACCGGCACGACCATGATCATGGGCCGGCCCCAGGGTATCGATTAAACTGGGCCTCAGGCCGAAGCCTCGGTGGCTTCGGTCAGCACGGTCCAGCGCTTGGTCTTCGAGATCGGCGCGCATTCGACGATGCGAACGGTGTCACCGACCTTGAACTGGTTCTGCGCGTCATGCGCGCGGTATTTCTTGGACGACCGCACGGTCTTGTGCAGCAGCGGATGCTTGAAGCGACGCTCGACCAGGACGGTGACGGTCTGTTCGTTCTTGTCGCTGACGACCTTGCCTTGCAGGATGCGTTTGGGCATGGACCGGGCTCCTTAGTTCGACGCCGCGGCTTCCGCCGCTTTCTGGTTCAGAATGGTTTTCACACGGGCGACGTCGCGGCGGACGGCGCGCATGCGGGCGGTCGATTCGAGCTGGCCGGTGGCCTGCTGGAAGCGCAGGTTGAACGCTTCCTTCTTCAGCGCGAGCAGCTGTTCCTTCAGCTGGTCAGGCGTCTTGTCTTTCAGTTCCTGCGCTTTCATGCGCCTTTTCCTTTCAACATCACCGGAGAGCCCCTGCCATGCAGGGCCACCCTGATTCCGGTGGAGTTTCATGTGAAGGCTTGCCCATACAGGCATCGCCGGTTCTTGGCAACCCTCTTTGCGGGAGGGGCTGCAAATGAGGCGCCCCGCCGTTCTCCGGCGGGGCCCATCTCTCTCGCTTCGGTGGGCGGGGCGCCGAGGCGCGCCCGCGCCGCCTTACCAGTCTTCGCGCGCGACGATGCGGGTCAGCACCGGCAGCTTCTGCGCGCCCAGGCGCAGGGCTTCGCGGGCGATAGCGTCGTTCACGCCGTCGATCTCGAACATGATCCGGCCGGGATGGACGCGGGCGGCCCAGTAGTCCACCGAACCCTTGCCCTTACCCATCCGCACTTCGGTCGGCTTCGAGGAAACCGGCACGTCCGGGAATATCCGGATCCAGACCCGGCCCTGACGCTTCATGTGGCGGGTGATCGCGCGGCGGGCCGCTTCGATCTGGCGCGCAGTGACGCGCTCGGGCTCGATGGCCTTCAGCGCGTAGGAGCCGAAGTTCAGGTTGAACCCGCCCTTGGCTTCGCCGTGGATGCGGCCCTTGTGCTGTTTGCGGAACTTGGTCCGTTTCGGTTGCAGCATTGCTTCTTCTCCTTAGCGCGCGTCGCGGTCGCGATCACGGCGCGGGCCGCGGGGCGACGGGCCGTCCTGCGCTTCGGTGGCGCGGCGGTCGCGGGCCTGCGGATCGTGCTCCATGATCTCGCCCTTGAAGATCCAGACCTTCACGCCGATGATCCCGTAGGGGGTCGAGGCCTCCGACAGCGCATAGTCGATGTCGGCGCGCAGCGTGTGCAGCGGCACCCGGCCCTCGCGATACCATTCGGTGCGGGCGATCTCGGCGCCGCCCAGGCGGCCCGAGACGTTCACCCGGATCCCCAGCGCGCCCATGCGCATGGCGTTCTGCACCGCGCGCTTCATGGCGCGGCGGAACGACACCCGGCGTTCCAGCTGCTGGGCGATCGACTCGGCCACCAGCTGGGCGTCCAGCTCGGGCTTGCGGACCTCGACGATGTTGAGGTGCAGTTCCGAGGCGGTGAAGTTCGCCAGCTTCTTGCGCAGGGTCTCGATATCGGCGCCTTTCTTGCCGATGATCACGCCCGGACGCGCGGCATAGATCGTGACGCGGCACTTCTTGTGCGGGCGCTCGATGATGACGCGGCTGACGCCGGCCTGCTTCACTTCCTGATGGATGAAGTCGCGGATCTTCAGGTCTTCCAGCAGCAGATTGCCGTAGTCCTTGTCATCCGCATACCAGCGGCTGTCCCAGGTGCGGTTGACCTGGAGACGCATCCCGATGGGGTTTACCTTCTGACCCATTACGCGCGCTCCTCGACCTGACGCACCTTGATGGTGATTTCCGAAAACGGCTTCATGATCTTGCCGTAACGACCACGGGCGCGCGGACGGCCACGCTTCATGACCAGGTTCTTGCCGACCCAGGCCTCGGCGACGATCAGATTGTCCACGTCGAGGTTATGGTTGTTCTCGGCATTGGCGATGGCCGATTGCAGGCATTTCTTCACGTCGCCGGCGATGCGGCGCTTCGAGAAGGTCAGGTCGGCCAGGGCCTTGTCCACCTTCTTGCCGCGGATCAGCGCCGCGACCAGGTTCAGCTTCTGCGGCGAGGTGCGCAGCATCTTGGTCTTCGCGAACGCCTCGTTCTCCGCCACGCGGCGCGGATTCTGTTCCTTACCCATGACGATTACTTCCTTTTCGCTTTCTTGTCGGCGGCGTGACCGTAATAGGTCCGCGTCGGCGAATATTCACCGAACTTCTGGCCGATCATCTCCTCGGTCACGGCGACCGGGATGTGCTTGTGACCATTGTAGACGCCGAAGGTCAGGCCGACGAATTGCGGCAGGATGGTCGAACGGCGCGACCAGATCTTGATGACATCCGACTTGCCGGATTCGCGGGCCTTTTCCGCCTTGCGAAGCACATATGCGTCGACAAAGGGGCCCTTCCAAACTGAACGTGCCATGGATTAGCGTCCCTTCTTCGCGTGACGCGACCGCAGGATGTACTTGTCGGTCGATTTGTTCGTGCGGGTGCGGTTGCCCTTGGTGCCCTTGCCCCAGGGGGTGACCGGGTGGCGGCCACCCGAGGTCCGGCCCTCGCCACCGCCATGCGGGTGGTCGATCGGGTTCATCGCGACGCCGCGCACGCTCGGGCGGATGCCCTTGTGGCGGTTGCGGCCGGCCTTGCCGAGGTTCTGGTTCGAATGGTCGGCATTCGACACGGCGCCGATGGTGGCCATGCATTCCTGACGGACCAGACGCAGCTCGCCCGAGCTGAGGCGGATCTGGGCATAGCCGCCGTCGCGGCCGACGAACTGGGCATAGGTGCCGGCCGAGCGGGCGATCTGGCCGCCCTTGCCGGGCTTCAGCTCGACGTTGTGGACGATGGTGCCGATCGGCATGCCGCTGAAGGGCATGGCGTTGCCGGGCTTCACGTCGACCTTGGCGCCGGCGATCACCTTGTCGCCCACGGCCAGGCGCTGCGGCGCCAGGATATAGGCCTGCTCGCCGTCTTCATATTTGATCAGCGCGATGAAGGCGGTGCGGTTGGGATCGTATTCGATCCGCTCGACGGTCGCCGAAACATCGAACTTCGTGCGTTTGAAATCGACGATGCGGTAGAGACGCTTCGCCCCGCCGCCCTTGCGGCGCATCGTGATCCGTCCGGTGTTGTTCCGGCCGCCGTTCTTGGTCAGCCCCTCGGTGAGGGATTTGACCGGGCGCCCTTTCCAAAGCTCCGAACGGTCGATCAGAACCAGCCCACGCTGGCCAGGCGTCGTCGGCTTATACGACTTGAGTGCCATGCTCTCTGTCTTCCGTTGCTTTGGACCGTGATTGGTCCGTTTCAGTCAAAAGGCGACGGCCCCGCTGCCGGGGCCGTCGATTCGTCGGCTTCTATCAGAGGCCGGTCGAGACGTCGATGCTGTTGCCAGCTTCCAGCGTCACATAGGCCTTCTTCACGTCCGAGCGGACGCCGGGGCGGCCGCGGAAACGCTTGGTCTTGCCCTTGGTGATGGTGGTGTTGACCGCCTTCACCTTGACGTTGAACAGGGCCTCGACGGCCTGCTTGATCGCCGGCTTGCTCGAATCCTTGGCCACCTCGAAGACATAGGCGTTGGCCTCGGAGACCAGCGTCGCCTTCTCGGTGATGATCGGCTTGACGATCACGTCGTAATGTTCGGGTTTCACGCTCATTTCAGGCGAGCCTCCAGGGCTTCGACACCGGCGCGGGTCAGCACGAGCGTATCCCGGCGCAGGATGTCATAGACATTGGCACCGATCGAGGGCAGCACATCGACGCCTTCCAGGTTGCGGGCGGCGCGGGCGAAATTCTCGTTCACTTCAGCGCCGTCGATCACCAGAACCCGCTTCCAGCCGTTTTCCTTGACCGCCTTGGCGACGGCCGCGGTCTTGGCTTCCGCGATGTTCAGGCTGTCCACGACGACCAGCTCACCCGCGGCGGCCTTGGCCGACAGCGCATGCTTCAGGCCGAGCGCGCGGACCTTCTTGGGCAGGTCGAAGGCGTGCGAGCGCGGGGTCGGGCCCTTGTAGACGCCGCCGTGACGGAAGATCGGCGCCTTGCGCGAACCGTGGCGGGCGCCGCCGGTGCCCTTCTGGCGGTAGATCTTCTTGGTCGAGTAGCTGACATCCGACTTGCCCAGCACCGAATGGGTGCCCGCCTGCGCTTTCGCACGCTGCCAGCGCACGACGCGATGCAGCAGGTCCGCACGCGGCTCAAGCCCGAAGATGTCATCGCTCAGGTCGATGTCCCCGGCCTTGCCGGCATCGAGCGTGATAACGTCGAGTTTCATCAGTTGTCTCCTTCGGGCGCGGCGGCCTCGGCAGGGGCGGCAGCCTCGGCCTGGGCAGCTTTCGAACGGGTCGCGGCCGGGAAAACGGTGTTTTCGGCCAGCGGCTTCTTCACGGCGTCCTTGATCGTGACCCAGCCGCCCTTCGAACCCGGGACCGAGCCCTTGACCATGATCAGGCCACGCTCGGCATCGGTCTTGACGACCTGCAGGTTCTGGGTGGTGACGCGGACGGCACCGAGGTGACCCGCCATCTTCTTGCCCTTGAACACCTTGCCGGGGTCCTGGCACTGGCCGGTCGAACCATGCGAGCGGTGGCTGATCGACACGCCATGCGAGGCGCGCAGACCGCCGAAATTGTGCCGCTTCATCGCACCGGCAAAGCCCTTGCCGATCGAGGTGCCGGCGATGTCGACATACTGGCCCTCGAAATAGTGGTCGGCGATGATCTCCTCGCCCACTTCCACCAGGTTTTCCGGCGCGACGCGGAATTCCGCGATCTTGCGCTTGGGCGCGACATTCGCCTTGGCGAAATGGCCGCGCAGCGCGGCGGTCGTGCGCTTGGCCTTGGCCTCGCCCGCACCGAGCTGCAGCGCCACGTAGCCGTCTTTCTCGGCAGTGCGCTGAGCGATGACCTGCACGTTGTCCACGTGCAGAACGGTGACGGGCACCTGACGCCCGTCTTCCAGGAACAGCCGGGTCATGCCCAGCTTCTTGGCGATAACACCAGTCCGCAGCATGTCAGCCTCCTTACACCTTGATCTCGACATCCACGCCGGCGGCGAGGTCGAGCTTCATCAGGGCGTCCACGGTCTGGGGGGTCGGGTCGACGATGTCCAGCAGGCGCTTGTGCGTGCGGATTTCCCACTGGTCGCGGGATTTCTTGTCGATATGCGGACCGCGCAGAACGGTGAATTTCTCGATCTTGTTGGGCAGCGGAATCGGACCACGGACCTGGGCGCCGGTGCGCTTGGCGGTGTTGACGATTTCCTGCGTGCTGGCATCCAGGACGCGGTAATCGAACGCCTTCAGCCGGATGCGGATATTCTGGCTTTGCATTATCATCCCTCTTGCGGGGAGTTCCAGTCGAGAGGCTGACAGCGCACCATGCCCCGCCAGCATCGAACCGTATCAAATAAGAGCAGGCCGCCCCATTACATGGCGGCCCGGCACAATGCAACCGATTCTCCGTGAAAAAGGACGAGGAGCGGCGGCGATGGCGCCCCTTTAGCCGCTTCGGCCGGCGCGGTCAAGCCTGGCCGGGGCCGACCCGGCGCTTGCGCCACCGCGATCCCGGGATAGGAGAGCCGGCGCGGGCCAGGCGCTCGTCACCCCGCACCGCCCGCCAGGGAGATCGGCGATGCACGGCCACCAGCTGCTGGGCCGGGTGGACCAGAAGATTCTGATCCCGCGCCGCCGCCCGCACAGCGTCATGGCGCGCGAAAAGCTGGCGCCCCGCTGCCGCTCACTCGGCTACGCACCGGTCATTGCCGCCTTCGCCCGGCCGGTCGGACGGGACGGGGCGCCAATGCCGCCGCATGGCATCGCCTTCCATGACACGGGAAAACTGCAGGCGGTCCTGCTGCGGCACGGAATCGATCTGGCGCTACATGAGCGCCCCGGGGGAATACCGCGCCTGCGTGATCGCGGATGCGCGCTGCTGGCTGCGGCCCCCCTGGCCCGGTCCGATATCGACCGGGACGAAACGATCGCCAGCATCCACAAGGAATTCCGTCGCGCGGGCCTTGCCGAACTGATCTGAAAACCACGCCCCGGCACCCGCCCGCGCCCTCGCCCTGGGCTGCCCCCGCGCCCGCCGCTTCTTTCTTGCGCAAATATCCCGGGGTCCGGGGCAGAGCCCCGGAAAGCCCGCGCCGCCCCAAACG
>WKJB01000023.1_pt1 | contig 69345 bp, 74 predicted proteins | sample 5403331 | NCBI WGS metagenome assembly WKJB01 (sample SAMN13198853, study PRJNA488119) | plastic metagenome | isolation source: water-polyurethane dispersion (WPUD) containing a polyether... | place: Mexico: Mexico City | collected 2016 | reverse complement strand
GGTTCGTGAAGCGGTTGAACTCAACAGCTCCACTTCACAACCGGAGGTCTTCGCCCTTCAGCACCTCAGACCGTGTCGCCGAAACAACGTCCCCGGACATCACAACTAGCGCGTCAGCAGCGGCTGGTACTCGGGGTGGCGCTCGATGTACGCCGCGATGAACGGGCACTGCGCGACGACGCGCGTGCCCTCCTCGGCGGCCACCGCATCCAGCGCGCCCTTCGCGAGCGCCGAGCCGAGGCCGCGCTCCTGGATCTCCGGGTCGACCTCGGTGTGCGTGAAGGTGATCACGCCGGGCTCGCGCCGGTAGATGGCCTTGCCGATGTGCTCGCCGTCGCGCTCGAGCACGAAGCGGCTGCGTTCCGGGATGTCCACGACCTTGTCCGTCATCCTCCGACGCTAACGGCTCATTCGCTCCCGCGCTCGATGATGCGCGTCGGCATCATCGTGATCTGCGGCACGGTGCCGCCGTCGATGAGGTGCAGGAGCACGTCGACCATGCGGCGGCCCTGCTCGACGGTGGGCTGTTCGACGGTCGTGAGCGGGGGGCTCGACGACTGGGCGGCGTAGTCGTTGTCGAAAGTCACGAGGCCGAGGTCGTGCGGCACGGCCTTGCCGTGGCTGCGCAGCACGTTGAGCGCCCCCTGGGCCATGAGCGAGCTCGCGGCGAAGACGCCGTCGATGCCGTCGTCCCGTGCGAGCAGCCGGCGCATGGCCGCCTCGCCGCCCGCGGGGCTGAAGTCGCCGTGCTCGACGAGATCGGTCGGGATGCCGGCGGCGTCGAGCGCCTGCCTCCAGCCCTCGAGGCGGTCGAGGCCCGCGGACATGTCGGCGGGTCCCGCGATCGTCGCGATGCGGCGGCGGCCCCTCTCGATGAGCCGGCGCGTGACGTTGCGGGCCGCCTCCACGTTGTCGACGTCGATGTAGTAGGCCTTCGACCCCTCCTGGCTCATCGGACGGCCGCCGAACACGACGGGGATCGACCGGGCGAGCTCGGTGTAGGAGCGGTCGTCCGAGTGGTGCGACAGGATGAGCGCGCCGTCGACGTTGCCCGCCTGCAGGTAGCGGCGGGTCTTCTCGCCGTCCTTCTCCGCCGCGATGACGAGGCTCAGGGTGTAGTCGGTGTCCGAGAGGTACATCGCGATGCCCTGCACGACGGTCGCGAAGTACGGGTCGGCGAAGAACCGGGCCGTGTTCTCGGGGATCACGAGGGCGATCGACTGCGTGCGGCGGCTCGCGAGGATGCGGGCGGCGCGGTTGGGCACGTAGCCGAGCTCGTCGATCGCCTTGCGCACGGCCGCGAGGGCCTCGGGAGTGACCTTGGGCGAGTCGTTGATGACGCGCGAGACGGTCGACCGCGAGACGCCCGCCGCCTTCGCCACCTGCTCGAGGGTGGGGGCGCTACCTGGCTGTTCCGGGGTCATCGAGGGGTCCTCCTGGCCGGGGTCGGCCCGTCCATCCTACTTGCCGAGCGTACGCGCGGCGGCGGCGACGGCCGCGAACGTGTGGCCGGAGTCCTTGATGATGCGCTCCTGGGTCTCGTAGTCGACGTACACGATGCCGAACCGCTTCTCGTAGCCCCACGCCCACTCGAAGTTGTCCATGAGCGACCACGCGAAGTAGCCCCGCACATCCGCGCCCTCGGCGATCGCCTGCGCGACCGCCTCGAGGTGCCGCTCGAGGAAGTCGACCCGCTGCGCGTCGTGCACGTGCCCGTCGGGGGCGACCACGTCATCCCACGCCGAGCCGTTCTCGGTGATGTAGAGGGGCGGGAGCTGGGGGTACTCCCGCCCCAGGCGCACCAGCAGGTGACGGAGACCATCCGGATTGATCTCCCAACCCATCGCGGTCTGGGGGAGGCCGCGACTGGGGCTCGTGAGGAACTCGGAGCCGACGAACCAGGAGGACGTCCTCTTGTCGGTCGGCGCGAGCCCCTTCGGGTGATCCGCGGGGAGCGGATGCCCGGAGACGTTGTCGTCGTGGTAGTGGTTCACCCCGAGGAAGTCGATCCTCTGGTGGATCGTCTCGAGGTCGCCGTCGTGCACGAGCTCGGCGAACCGGTGGGCGGCCACGTCCTCTAGGAAGTCCTCCGGGTAGGCGCCCAGCAGGATCGGCTCGAGGTAGGCGCGGTTCCAGAGGGCGTCGAGCCGGCGCGCCGCGTCGAGGTCGACGGGGTCGCTCGGGTCGTTCGGCACGGCGTTCGTGAGGTTGAGCGTGATGCCGAGCTGCTGCGCGCCGCGCAGCCGCAGCTCCCGCACGGCGAGGCCGTGAGCGAGGTGCTGGTGGTGCAGGGCGGCCAGCCCGGCGCGCGGCTCCTGGCGGCCCGGCGCGTGCTCGCCGCCCGCGTAGGCGATGAGCGACGAGCACAGCGGCTCGTTGAACGTCGTCCAGTGCGTGACGCGGTCGCCGAGGGCCTCGTGCACCGCGATCGCGTAGTCGAGGAACCGGTGCGCGGTGTCGCGGTTCGCCCATCCGCCGGTCTCCTCGACCGCCTGGGGGAGGTCCCAGTGGTAGAGCGTGAGCCACGGCAGGATGCCGTTCTCGAGCAGCTCGTCGACGAGGCGGCTGTAGAAGTCCAGGCCCTTCGGGTTGACGGGGCCGTCCGCGGGCTTCACGCGCGCCCAGCTCACCGAGAAGCGGTAGCTGTCGAGGCCGAGGCGCGTCATGAGCTGCACGTCCTGCGGCATCCGGTGGTAGTGGTCGACGGCAACCTCCGGGGTGTCGCCGTGCGCGACGTTGCCGGGGATGCGGGCGAAGTGGTCCCAGATCGAGTCGAGCTTGCCGTCCTCGTGGGCGGCGCCCTCGACCTGGGCGGCGGCGGTCGCGGCGCCCCAGATGAACCCGGTGGGCCACTGGAACCCGCCGGGGAGCTCCAGCGCCATCAGCCCTTCACCGCCCCGGCCATGATGCCCGACACGAGGAGGCGCCCGGCGAAGAAGAAGAGGATGAGCAGCGGGATGGTGGCGAGCACGGCACCGCACAGCACGATCGTGTAGTTGACGTACTTGGCCGATTGCAGCTGGCTGAGCGCGACCTGCAGGGTCGGGTTGGAGCCGGCCACGATGAGAGGCCAGAGGTAGTCGGTCCACGCGGTCATGAAGGTGAAGAGCCCGAGGATCGCCATTGCGGGTCGCGCGGCGGGCACGCCCACGTGCCAGAAGGTGCGGAACTGGGTCGCGCCGTCCATGCGGGCGGCCTCGATGAGCTCGTCGGGGATGACGTCGACGAGGTACTGCCGCATGAAGAACACGCCGAAGGCGGTGACGAGCGTCGGGACGATGATCGCGCCGAGGCTCCCCGTCCAGCCGAACTGCTTCATGAGGATGAAGAGCGGGATGATGCCGAGCTGGGTGGGGATCGCGAGCGTCAGGATGACGAACAGCATGAGGCCGTTGCGGCCGCGGAAGCGCAGCTTCGCGAAGGCGTAGCCCGCGAGCGTCGAGAAGAACAGCACGGAGATCGTGATCGTGCTCGCGACGATGACGCTGTTGAGCAGCGCGCCCCAGAAGTCGATCGTGGTGAAGACCTCGCGCGCGTTCTCCCAGAACCGGCCGCCCGGGAGGAGCGGCGGGTACGGCACGGTGAGGACGCTCGTGTCGCTCGAGCCGGCGACGAACGACCACCAGAGCGGGTAGGCGCTGCCGACGAACCACGCCGTCAGCAGTCCGTAGGTCAGGAAGCCGGGCCTGCGTCCTCGGATGGGGCGCGGCGCCCGGCGCTTCTCGGCGACGATCGCGCGGGGGGAGGCGGTTGCGGTGCTCATGGGTCAGCGCTCCTGACGGATCTCGATGGAGGCGGGGACGGCGGCGCGCTCGGCCTGGCGGTACCGGTCGAGGCGTCTCGCGGTGCGGCGGCGCGAGATCTTCGTCTCGTTCGTCGCGATGCTCTTGGAGAGGAAGTAGTTGATGAGGCCGATGAGCACGATGATCACCAGGAGGATGAAGGCGATCGCCGCGGCCCGGCCGAAGCGGTCCTGGTTGAACGCCATGTTCCAGATGTAGAGGGTCGTCGTCTCGAACTGGTGGTACGCACCGCCGGGGGTCGCGCGCGTGGCGTCGAAGAGCTTCGGCTCGGTGAAGATCTGCAGGCCGCCGATCGTGGCGGTGATGAGCACGAACACGAAGGTCGGCCGGATGCTGGGCAGCGTGATCGAGAAGAAGCGGCGCACGCGTCCCGCGCCGTCGAGCGACGCCGACTCGTAGAGCTCGGTGGGGACGGCCTGCATGGCGGCGAGCAGGATGAGCGCGTTGTAGCCGGTCCAGCGCCAGTTGACCATCGTCGCGATCGCGACGTGGCCGGCCCAGGTGTCGTGCTTCCACATGACCGGGTCGAGACCCCAGGCTGTGAGCAGGTTGTTCACGAGGCCGTACTGCTCGGAGAAGATCTGGCTGAAGATGAGGGCGACGGCGGCGGGCGTCACGACGTAGGGGAGCAGGACGCTCAGGCGCCAGAAGGTCTTGCCGCGGAGGTTCTGGTCGAGCACGGCCGCGATGAAGGTCGCGGCGGCGAGCTGGGGGATCGACGAGATCAGGAAGATGCTGAAGGTGTTGAAGAGCGAGTTCCAGAACCACGGGTCCTGGAGCTCGATGACGTAGTTGTCGAAGCCGACCCACTCGCCGGGCCCGCGGAGCAGGTCCCAGTCGTTGAGCGAGACGACGAACGTGTAGAGGAGGGGGAAGAGCCCGACGAGGCCGAAGAGGATGAAGAACGGCGCCACGTAGACGTAGGGCGAGTACTTGACGTCGGCGCGGCTGAGGCGCTGCCGGAAGGTGAGCGCGCTCGTGCCCGCGGCGGGTGCGGGGGAGGTCGTGGTCATCGGTGTCTCTTCGTGTCCGGGTGCGAGGCCCCCCGGGGGGGGCGTGCCGCTCCGAGGGGCCTCGCGTGGGTGGTGCTTCGGGTCAGCCGACCAGCTGGTGGAGCGTCTCGATGAGCGTCTTCCACGAGGTCGGTCCGTCGGCGTCGCCCGCGTCGAGCGCGGTGCGGGCCGGTCCGACGACCTGCTCCTGGATGAGCGCGTCATCCGGGCCCTTGAACTGGGCCACGACACCCTCGGCGCGCGAGGCGAGGATCTCGCCGACCGGGGCGTTGTTGAAGAACTCCGACAGCTCGTTCGCGCCCGTCACGCCGGGGTCGCTCTGCGCCTCGACGACGCTCGGGAACGTGCCGGCGGCCTGGAAGGCGGCGACCTGCTGCTGGGCGGCGGTCAGCCACTCGGCGAGCTCGGCGGCCTCCTTCGGGTGCTTCGACGTGGTGGGGACCGTCAGGAACGAGCCACCCCAGTTGGACGCGCCGCCGGGGAAGACGTCGGCGAAGTCCCAGCCGGTGCTGGCGTCGCCGCCGCCGGCCTCGGTGTTGCCCTTGACGACGCCGAGCATCCAGCCCGGGCAGACGAAGACGGCGAAGGTGCCGTCGACGAACGCCTTACCGCCGCCCCAGTCCCACTGGGCCTGGTTGGCGGAGAGACCCGCGGCCTGGGCGTCGGCCAGCTTGAGCCAGAAGCTCTCGAGGGTCTTGTTGCCCTCGACGTTCAGCTCGCCGTCCTTGGTGTAGTAGCCCTCCTCCTGCTGGTTCACGAAGGAGTTCCAGATGAAGCCGGACTGGTCGTAGAACGCCTTGCCGGTCTGGGAGACGTACTCCTTGCCGACCTCGAAGAACTTGTCCCACGTGGCGTTGTCGCCACCGAAGAGCTCCGCGACGGCCTCGCGGTCGCTCGGCAGGCCGGCGGCCTCGAAGAGCTTGCCGTTGTAGCAGAGGCCCTGCGGTCCGATGTCCGTGCCGTAGCCGATGATGCGGCCGTCGGGGTCGGTCGCTTGACCGACCTTCCAGTCGAGCCAGCGGTCCTTGATGTCGTCGGCGCCGTACTCGCGCAGGTCGACGAAGGTGTCGGACACCTCCATGACCGAGCCGAGCCAGCCCTCCTCGACGGCCTGGATGTCGGGGAGGCCGCCCGAGGCCTGCTTCGTCTTCCAGTCGGTGAGCGCGTTGCCACCGGTGTCGATGTTCGTGGCCTTGATCTTGATGTTGGGGTGCTCGGCCTCGTACTGCGCGTAGAGCCCGTCGAGGCCCATGGTGCCGAACGTGGTGATCGTCAGCTCGATCTGCTCGTCGCCGCTGCCGCCGTCGCCGCCGTCCGTGGCGCACCCGGACAGGACGAGGGCGAGGGAGGCGGTACCGGCGATCGCAGCGACAGTGGCGGTGCGTCGTGAGAAGTTCACGGTCACTCCTTTGTGTGCGTGGATGGGGTCGACTTCTGTGGGAGCGCTCCCACAGCGAAGGCGTGGGAGCGCTCTCACGAAATCGGACGCAACGATACGGGCGCGTTCCGAGCGGTGTCAACAGGAATTTCGCCGGTCGATCGGAGTGCGCGGAAAACCCCAGGTCATAGGCACCTTGGCTCGGAGTTCGAGCGCCAAGAGAGCGCTCCCACGCCGGGGTGCGCAGACCGGGCTGTCCATCCACGCCAGAGGCGTGACAGCCCGGTCAAGACGCCGGCCAGGGCGTCCCTCGAGTGTCGGAGCCGACGGCTCAGGCGAGGGCTGCCGCCGCGGCCGTGCGACCCGCCGCGCGACCGAACACGACGCAGTTGATCCACGAGTTCCCGGTGCCCACGTACCGGTCGCCGAGCGTCCCGCCGGTGCACTCGCCGGCGGCGAGGAGGCCGTCGACGACGCCGCCCGCGCCGAGCACGCGACCGTCGCGGTCGACCGCCGGGCCGACGCACGTGAGGCACACGGTCGCGAGACGGAGTCGAGCGGCGTAGAAGGGCCCCGTCTCGACGGTCCGCAGGAACTCCGCGCGCTTGCCGAAGTCGGCGTCCTCGCCGGCTCGGGCGAGCTCGTTGTAGCGGGCGACGGTGCCGCGGAGGGTGTCAGCGGGGAGGCTTGTGATCCGCGCGAGCTCGTCGAGGGTGTCGGCGCGTGCGACCCGTCCCGCAGCCACCTGCGCGTCGATGATGTCGCGGTCCCAGTTCGGGCTCGGGCGCCCCGGGAGCGAGGGGATCTGCAGGCGGTAGGCGGCGGGCGCCCCGGGCAGCGCGGCGTTCTTCGCCGCGTCGTCGAACACGACCCAGGCCTCGTCACCCTGCTCCCGCACGAGGCCGTCCATGAGGCCGTAGGGGAGCGACTCGTCGCAGAAGCGGAGTCCGCGGTTGTTGACGAGCATCATCCAGCCCGGGAGATAGCCCTCGAACGCCTCGGTCGTGAAGCCCGGAGTCGTCATGACGACGCCGCGGCCGTGGCCCACGATCGGGACGCCGAGCGGCTCCACGAGCCCGAGGGCGTCGCCCTGCGCGCCGTCTGCCCCGATGTACCAGAGCCAGTCCCCCGCCTTCTGCGTCGCGGGGATGAGTTCGCGCACGAGGTCGAAGTTCGCGCCGAAGCCGCCGGTCGCGAGGATCACCTGCCGTGCGGTCACGCGCTCGTCGGCCGTCTCGACGCCGGTCACCCGTTCGCCCTCGGTGAGGAGGGAGGTGACGCGGCTGCGGCAGCGGATCTCGATCCCGCGCTCCGCGGTGCGCTCGAGGAGCGGCTCGATCACCCCCGCGCCGCGGCCGACGGCCGAGTGCGTACGGGGGACGCCGTCGTAGCCGGCGTCGGAGAGGAAGTCGTAGAACTCGACCCCCATGCCCTCGAGCCAAGCGATCGAGGGGGCCGAGTCGTCGGCGATGCGGCGGGCCGCTCCGGGCAGGACCTTCCACTGCGTGTGCATGAGGTAGTCGTGGTAGAACGCGTCCGCACTGTCCTCGATGCCGTGACGGCGCTGCAGCTCGGTACCCGCCGCGAGCATCATGCCGCCCGAGATCCGGGATGAGCCTCCCGGTTCGCCCTGGGATTCGAGCACGAGCACTCGGGCTCCCGCGTCGTGCGCCTCGATCGCAGCGCACAGGCCTGCGGCTCCGCTTCCGACGATGACGACATCCCACTGGGGTTCGCCCATTGGATTCCTCCGCGATTCGCTCACATAACGAACGTCGTTGTTCGTTATTAGTAAGCATTCAGGCACAGCGCGGCCTGCGCGTCAAGAGGGGCGAGTCGGCGAGAGCTCAGCGGCCAGCCGGCTCGACCGGCCGACGGGCGGCCCGACGGTCGTCCTGCCAGCGTCGCATCCGGCTCTCGAGAGGTCGCTCGACGTACACATGGAGCACCCACGAGAGCGCGATCGACACCGCGAGCACGAGGGTGAACCACAGCAGACCGTTCCAGCCTCCGCCCTGCGTTCCGAGGAAGCCCCGAACGGCGTAGAGCACGGTCGCGTGGACGAGGTAGAACGCGTAGGACCACTCGCCCAGGGCGACGATCGGACGGGCGCGCATGACCCGGGTCCTCCCGCGCAGTTCGAGCGAGGCGACCGTGACGATCAGGAGCGCGCAGAGGACGGTGACGACCTCGTTCGTGTACTGCCCCAACGCGGCGGCCAGCGTCGCGAGGCCGTCCACGCGGGCGGACGCGAGGATCCCGCCGAACCAGAGCGCGAGAAGGCCGAGCGGCACGACGAGCGGGATGCGGGGGAGCCATCCCCGACGGAACGCCCAGGCGAGGCACATGCCCAGCACGAACTCGTTGAGCCGCAGGATCGGCCACGGGAGGTCCGCGACGACCCCGGTGGGGTTCACGGTGATGTACCACCGCGTCCCGAACGCGACGACCACGACCGCGACGGCGGCGAGCAGCGCTCCGATCATGGTCAACCGGCGCAGTACCCTGCTGATGAAGGGGTGCGTCGCGTAGAAGAAGGCCTCGGCGGTCAGGGTCCACGACGCCGGGTTGCCGGCGAAGAGCACGGTCGACTCGCGCGACCACCCCTGCAGGAGCAGGGCGCACAGCAGGAGGACGACCCCGTCGACGGCCTTGACCCAGGTCTGCGCCGGATCGGGCGCGAAGCTGTAGAAGACGGGCACGGCCAGCAGGAGCGTGACGAGGTGGAGCGGGTAGATGCGCGCGAACCGTCGCCAGTAGAACGTCCGCTTGTCGACCTCCGGGCGCCATGACCACGTGAGCACGAAGCCCGAGAGCACGAAGAAGAACGCGACCCCCAGGTGGCCGAACTGGGCCGCCTCCTCCAGCGGCCCCGGAAGCGTCACGAGGTTGCGGATGTGGAAGACGAAGACGGCGAACGCCGCCCACCACCGCAGGCCGGTGATCGCGTCGAGCCGCGGCATCCTGCGCGTCGGCGCGTCATCCGTCACGGACCCCGAGTCTACGCGGGCTCGCGCGTCGTCCCCGCGGGGTCGACCGCGGCTCAGGCGAGGGCGGCGTCGACGATGCGCTTCGCCTCGGCCTGCACGAGAGCCAGGTGCTCCGGTCCTCGGAACGACTCGGCGTAGATCTTGTACACGTTCTCGGTGCCCGACGGCCTCGCCGCGAACCACGCGTGCTCGCTCTGCACCTTCACGCCCCCGATCGCTGCTCCGTTTCCGGGCGCGTGGGAGAGCTTCGCCGTGATGGGGTCGCCGGCGAGCTCTGTCGCGGTGATGTCGTCTCCCGAGAGCCTGCCGAGGCGCGCCTTCTGCTCGGGGGTCGCGGCCGCATCGACGCGTGCGTAGGCGGGGTCGCCGAACTCGGCGGTGAGCTCGCGGTAGAGCTCGCTCGGGCTCTTCCCCGTGACCGCGCGGATCTCGGCCGCGAGCAGGGCCAGCAGGATGCCGTCCTTGTCGGTCGTCCAGGCCTCGCCGTCGAGCGTGAGGAAGCTCGCGCCGGCGCTCTCCTCGCCGCCGAAGCCGACCGACCCGTCGACGAGGCCCGGCACGAACCACTTGAAGCCCACGGGCACCTCCCACAGGCGCCGGCCGAGGGAAGCCGCGACGCGGTCGATCATGGAGCTCGACACGAGCGTCTTGCCGATCGCGGCATCCGGCCGCCAGCCGGGGCGGTGGGTGAAGAGGTACCGGATCGCGACGGCGAGGTAGTGGTTGGGATTCATGAGGCCCCCGTCGGGCGTCACGATGCCGTGCCGGTCGGCGTCGGCGTCGTTGCCCGTGAGGATCGCGTAGTCGCCGGCGCGCGCCACGACCGAGGCCATCGCCGACGGCGACGACGGATCCATGCGGATCTTCTCGTCCCAGTCGAGCGTCATGAACGACCACGTCGGGTCGACGTCGGGGTTCACGACCTCGAGGTCGAGGCCGTAGCGCTCGGCGATGAGGGCCCAGTAGCCCACGCTCGCGCCGCCGAGCGGGTCGGCGCCGAGTTTGAGGCCGGACCGCGCGATCGCGTCCATGTCGAGCACGTTCGCGAGGTCGTCGACGTACGCGCCGCGGAAGTCGTAGGTGTCGACGGCGGAGGGCTCCGCGAAGCGCACCTCGCGGTTGCCGCCCTCGATGATCTCGTTCGCCCGCTGCGCGATCCAGCCCGTCGCATCCGAGTCCGCCGGCCCGCCGTGGGGCGGGTTGTACTTGAAGCCCCCGTCGCGCGGCGGGTTGTGGCTCGGCGTGATGACGATGCCGTCGGCCTGCGGCCCGCCCGCGTGCTCGGCGTTGTGCCGGATGATGGCGCGGCTGAGCGCGGGCGTCGGCACGAAGTCGTCGAACTCGTCGACGAGCGCGTGCACGCCGTTCGCCTCGAGCACGCCCAGCGCCGTCGTCTGCGCAGGTGCCGAGAGGCCGTGGGTGTCGGCGCCGATGAAGAGAGGCCCCGTGATGCCCTGCGCGGTGCGGTACTCGACGATCGCCTGCGTGATCGCCGCGATGTGCGTCTCGGTGAAGGCGCCGTCGAGGCTCGAGCCGCGGTGCCCGCTCGTGCCGAAGACCACCCGCTGCGCGGGATCGGTCATGTCCGGCGTGCGGCGGTAGTACGCGTCGACGAGCTCGTGCACGTCGATGAGGTCGGACGGCTGGGCGGGGGTACCGGCGCGCGAGGTCATGCGACCATCCTGCACCGGTGCCCCCGCGCCGGGGAGGTCAGATCCGCGAGAGCACGCGCTTCGCGGCCAGGTAGCCCTCGGTCACGATCGGGCCGAGCGTCGCGCCCGCCGCCGGGTAGCCCTGGCCGGTGGCCGAGGCGGCGCAGTTGCCGACCGCGTACAGGCCGGGGATGGTCGAGCCGTCGGGCCGCAGGACCTCGCGGTGCGGCGTGGTGCGCGGTCCGCCCTTGGTGTCGAGCGTGCCGAGCGCGAGCACGGAGGCGTACAGCCGCCCGCTCGTGTCCAGACGTCGCATGAGAGGGTTGGGGCCGTCGCCGTCACCGAAGCGGCTGGAGACGTAGCGCTCGAACTGCGTGTCGCCGCGGCGGAAGTCGGTGTCGACGCCCGCGTCGGCGAGCTCGCCATACCGCTCGATGGTCGCACGCAGGTTCTCGACGAAGTCCGCGTCGAGGCGCGCGTTGCCCGTGCGCGGCCCCAGCTCGACGAGCTTGGCGTCGATCGCCTCCGCGAGCTCCTCGAGGCTGTCGCCCGAGACCACCCAGTAGGGGTCCGCGTCGGGGGCGGGCACGGGGTTGCCGAAGCGGTCGATGCCCCAGCGGTCGGCGACCTGCTGGTCCCAGATCGCGATGAGCGGCATGTTGGGGTAACGCAGCTCGACGGGGTCCCAGTCCGACATCACGCGGCCGTGCTCGTTGTAGGGCGCCTTCTCGTTCACGACGCGGCGCCCCGAGCGGTTGACCTCGATCATGCCGTCGCCGAGCACGTAGAAGCTCGACATGAAGGTGTCGGGTTCACGCTCCATACGCTCCGTGTTGATCGCGACCGTCCACGCCTCCGAGAGGTCGCCGAGCTCGACGCCGAGCTGCATGCCGATGCGGAGGAAGTCACCCGTGTTGGTCGGCGCCGCGCAGCCGCCCATGAAGGGGCCGTTGAGGAACTGCACGCGGTACTCGGGGTTGTGGGTGAATCCGCCGCTCGCGAAGATCACTCCCGCACGTGCCCGGATGCGGACCTGCCCGCCGGGCGTGCGCACCTCGAGGCCGACGACCGCGCCGTCCTCGCCGAGGACGACGTCCTCGACCTCGTGCTCGACGCGGATGACGGCGCCGTGCGCCTCGGCGCCCGCGGCGAGCCGGTCGACGAGCACCTGGCCCCCGTTGGCCGCGCCGAGGGTCTCGGCCTCGTAGAGCGTGCGGCCGACGGGGTTGAGGTTCTCGGGGCGGTGCCCCTGGTAGTCGGAGATGCCGAAGGGTGACGGGGCGAGCCACATCGCGCCGACGCGCTCGAGCTCGTCCTGCGCCGTCGCGGCGTTCTCGCAGAACGTGATGAGCATGTCGTACTCCCACTGCGGGAGCCCGAAGCGCGGGGCGTTCGGGTCGTAGAGCGCGGGGCGTCCGATGCGCGCGAGGAAGCGGACGACGTCCTCGGGGCGGTCGTCGATGCCGGCCTCGCGCATGAAGCGGTTGCCGGGGATCCACAGTGCGGCCGCGGATTTGCGGGTCGTCCCGCCGATCCGCGCCGCCTTCTCGAGCACGAGGACGGAGGCGCCCCCTTCGGCCGCGATCGCGGCGGCGCTCAGACCTCCCGCTCCGGAGCCCACGATGACGACGTCGAACGTCTCATCGAAATCGGGAAGGTCGGGGTGTGACATCGGAAGCTCCTTTGCGCCCTGTGGTCATTTTGCGAACATCGACGTTCACATATTGACGAGTGTGGTGAGCGTGGGTCATGCTGTCAAGGCCGAGCAGCCTCACGCGTTCGTGAGAGATCGGCACCCCGCACCAAGGGGGAACCGGCGCAACGAAGCGCGAATCCAATCGGAAGGAACAACGTGGTTTCGAAGATCCTGGGGCCCGCGGTGGCCCTCACCACAGCCGCAGCCCTCGTGCTGACCGGCTGCGCGGCGGACGACGGCGGCACCGGTGGCACCGGTGGCGAAGCGTCCGGCGGCACCTACACCGTCTACGCGAGCCTGTCGCTCACGGGAGCTCTCGCCGGGTCGTCGAAGGCCCAGCAGGAGAGCCTCGAGATCGCGGTCGACTCGATCAACGCGAACGGCGGCATCGCCGGCGAGCAGGTCGAGCTCATCATCGTGGACGATCAACTCGACCCGACCAAGGCGGTCACGCTGCTCCAGGAGCAGATCGACAAGGAGGCGCCCGACCTCGTCATCCACGGCGTCTCGAGCGCCGTCACCCTCGCCATGCTGCCGCTCCTGACCCGCAACGAGATCCTCTCGATCGGTACCACCTACGCTAACGCGATCAACGACCCCGCCACGTACCCGTACGCGTTCGGCACCAACCCCGTCGTCGCGCTCGACCCGCAGGCGGCGGCCGAGCTCTTCGCCGACGAGGGGTACACGAAGATCGCGTACCTCGGCGCCAACGACGCGCTCGGCCAGAGCATCGCCGAGGCGTTCGCCGCCGAGCTCCCCGGCAAGGGCTTCGAGCTCGTGCAGGAGGCGTACGCGCCGACCGACCTCGACATGACCGCGCAGCTGCAGCGCCTGCAGGCGGGCAACCCCGACGCCCTCATCATCCAGGGCTACGGAAGCGCCTCCGGCTACGCGCTCGAGAGCCGCACGAAGCTCGGCTGGGACATCCCGACCTACGGCGACGGCGGACTCGGCAACGGCAACAACCTCGCCCTCATCTCGAGCGAGGCCGATTGGAACAACCTGTACCTGCGCGTGTTCCCCATCAACACGGCGGAGCGCAAGGTGACGGGGACGACCGCGTTCGAGTACCTGACGAGCGAGCTCGAGAAGCGCGGCAGCTCGTTCGACCAGCTCATGCAGCTCTACACGCACCTGTGGGACGGCCTCTACGTCGTGAAGCAGGCCGTCGAGCAGGCCGGTTCGAAGGACGCCGCCGCCGTGGCCGAGGCGCTCGAGAACCTCGAGCCGCTCTCCGGCGAGTCGCCCTACCTCACCTTCCCCGAGTTCAACAGCTACACGGCGGAGAACCACTTCCGGAACGTCGGCACCGACGCCTACATCGTCGTGCGCCCCGGCCCGGTGGTGAAGGGAACGATCGAGTCCATCGAGTGACCGATCCCGCCGCCGGCCGCACCCCGCGGCCGGCGGCGGTCCATCCGATCCATCTCGACCCGGAAGCCCTCACATGGTCACAACCCTCTGGGCCGGTCTCTCGATCGGCGCCGTGTACGCGCTCGTCGCCATCGCGTACAACATCGTCTTCATCGGCACACGCGTGTTCAACTTCGCGCAGGCCTACATCCTCATGGTCGGCACCTTCATCGCCGTCGAGGCGGCCTCGCGCTTCGACCTGCCGCTCGGCGTCGCGATCGTCGTGTGCGCCGTGGCCGGCGCGCTCATCGGCGCCGTCGAGGAGTTCATCGCCGTGCGCCCCCTCGCGCGCAAGGGATCGCACAACGAGCTCGTCACGACGCTCGGCATCGGCGTGATCCTCTCCGGCATCGCTCTCGTGCTGTGGGGCTCGGAGCCCCGCGCCATGCCGTACCTCAAGGAGTTCGGCGTGCTCGACGTACTCGGCGGCCGGGTCACGGTGGGCGAGCTCTCGCTCATCGTCGTCGCGATCGTCGTCGGCGTCGGGATGTGGCTGCTCAGCACCCGCACGTCGATCGGGCTCACCGCGCTCGCCACCTCCGAGGACCGCGACGCGGCCATGCTGCGCGGCGTCAACGTGCGCGGACTCGCGACCGGCGCGTTCGCTCTCGCGGGTGCACTCGTCGGGGCCGTCGCCCCGCTCGTCGCGACCAAGACCTACGCGACCTACCACCTCGGCGAGGGCCTCGCCGTCAAGGCGTTCCTCGTCCTCGCGCTCGGCGGGTTCGGCAGCATGCTCGGTTCGCTCCTCGCCGCCGGCATCGTCGGCATCCTCGAGATGTTCGCGGCGCGCTATCTCGGCAGCGACTGGCAGAACATCACGGTGTTCGTGCTGCTGCTCATCGTGCTCGTCGTCCTGCCGCACGGTCTGTTCTCGCGCGGCAAGGCTCAGGAGAGGGTCGTCTGATGCGCATGAGTCTCCGGCGCTACCTCACCGCGCCCCTCTGGATCATCCCGCTCGCGCTCGGGGCCGTCGTGCTCGCGCTGCCGTACCTCGGCACGGCGCCCGCGGTTCTGCGGATCATCGTCTCGATCTGCCTCCTCGCGCTCCTCGTGGTCGGCCTCAACGTCACGTTCGGCTACAGCGGCGAACTCGCCCTCGGCCAGGCGGCGTTCTACGCGGTCGGCGCCTACCTCGCGGGCTACCTCGCGATCCAGGGCTTCGACCTCTCGATCACCGTGCTCGTGGCGCTCGTCGCAGCGGCGGTCGTCGGCCTGCTGACCGGCATCCCCGGCCTGCGGCTCGGCTCGTGGTCGATGGCGATGGTCACGTTCTTCCTCGTGCTGCTCGTGCCCGACGTCGTCACGCTCCTCACGGAGCACACGGGCGGGCCGTCGGGCCTCACCGGCATCCCGCTCCCCGTGCTGTTCGGGGCGCGCCTCAGCACGACCGGCTACTACACGCTCGTGGTGGCTGTCACGATCGTGTTCTTCGTCGTCATCCGCAACTTCATCGTCTCGCCCCACGGCCAGGCGCTGCGGGTGATGCACACGAGCCCCGTGCTCGCCCGGTCGCTCGGTTTCTCGGTCACGAGGCTCAAGCTCACGGCGTACCTCATCGGTGCGGCCCCGGCGGGCGTCGCGGGCGCGCTCTTCGCCTACCAGGACGGCTACATCTCGCCGACCTCGTTCGGGCTGTCGATGGCGATCGTCATCCTCGCGGCGACGATCATCGGCGGGAGCGCGAGCATCTACGGCGCGGTCGTCGGCGCGGCGATCATGGTGATCGGACCGCTGCGCGCCACGGGCCTGCAGCAGTACTCGCTCATCATCTTCGGTCTCATCCTCCTGGTCGGCGCGCTGTTCTTCTCGGGTGGCATCGCCGGTCTCGCGCGCAAGCTCGTCCGGCGGTACCTCGTCCGCGACGAGGTGCTGCCCGACGCGCAGGCCGCGGTCCCCTCGGACGACCTCATCTCGCGCCTTCGCGGCGAGACCCTCGAGGTGAAGGGCCTCGTCAAGAGGTTCGGGGGCAACACGGCGCTCAACGACGTGAGCGTGACCTTCGCCGAGGGCACGGTCACGGGGCTCATCGGACCGAACGGCTCGGGTAAGACGACGCTGCTCAACGTCGTCTCGGGCTTCTACCGACCCGACGAGGGGACGATCCGCCTGGGCGGCGACGATCTCACGACGCTCCAGCCGCACCGGATCGCGCGCCGCGGCGTGGCCCGCACCTTCCAGACGCCGATCATCCCGCAAGGTCTGTCGGTCGTCGAGACGATCGCGATCGCCATGCAGAGCGCGCACGGCGTGACGCTCGCGTCGTCGATCCTGCGCCTGCCGGGCTTCGCGCGCACCCGCCGTCGGCACCGCGCGCAGGCGCTCGAGCTGCTCGCGCTGCTCGACATCGCCCATCTCGCCGACGTCGAGGCGAGTTCCCTCCCGCTCGGCACGCGCCGCCTCGTGGAGGTTGCCCGCGCGCTTGCGGCCGACGCGAAGCTCGTGCTGCTCGACGAGCCCGCCTCCGGACTCGACGAGGGGGAGGTCGCCGAGCTCGCCGCCCTCATCCGCAAGCTGCGTGCGTCGGGGGCGACGATCGTGCTCGTCGAGCACAACTTCGAGATGGTCATGTCGGTCTCCGACCACGTCTACGTGCTCGACACAGGGCGCATCGTGTCGGAGGGCGACCCGGATCACGTGCGCTCCGATCCGCGCGTGACCGAGGTCTATCTGGGCACGGCCCTCGGCGCCCGGGAGGAGGAGCGATGAGCGGACTCTCGATCCGCGGACTGTCGACCGGGTACGGCCAGATCCAGGTCATCCGCGACCTGAGCCTCGACTGCCCCTCCGGGCAGATCACGGCGGTGCTCGGGCGCAACGGCGCAGGGAAGACGACCCTGCTGTCGGCTGTGGTGGGGCTCATCGGCTCGACCGGGACGGTCGAGTACGACGGGCAGGCCATCACGGGTCCGGCGTACGCCCGCGCCCGCGCCGGCATCGCGCTCGTGCAGGAGGGCAAGCGCGTCTTCCGCGCCCGCACCGTGGAGGAGAACCTCCGCATCGGGGGGTACGTCCACCGGCGGCGTCGCGGCTACATCGCGCAGGGGCTCGAGGCGGCGTACGCGCGCTTCCCGATCCTCGGCGAGAAGCGGAACCTCGCGGCGGGGCTCCTGTCGGGCGGGCAGCAGCAGATGCTCGCGATCGCCCAGGCCCTCATGCTCGAACCGCGCGTGCTGCTGCTCGACGAGCCGTCGGCGGGCCTCGCGCCCGCGATCGTGCAGGAGGTGTTCGGCGAGGTGGCGCGACTGCGCGACGAGGGGCTGTGCGTCGTGCTCGTGGAGCAGCTCGTCGACAACTCGCTCGCGATCGCCGACCGCGTCGCGGTGCTCGACCACGGCCGCGTCGCGCTCGACGAGCGCGTCGCCGACGTCGCCGACTGGTCGATCTTCCGCGACATCTATCTGGGAGAGGAGGCGCGATCGTGAGCGCCGTCATCGGAGACCTGAACGTCCAGCCGCGTCCGCGCCCGACCGCATGGGGCGAGCTGGGAGCCCTGGCGCACCGCGTCGAGTACGTCGACGCCGGCGGGTGGCGCACCCGCTGCCTGATCGCGGGCGAGGGGGAGGAGACCGTCTTCCTGCTCCCCGGCACGGGCGGGCACCTCGAGGCCTACACGCGGAACGTCGCCGCCCTGGCGGCCCGGTTCCGGGTCGTCGCCTACGACTACCCGGGGCACGGCTACACGACGCTCACCGACCACGACCTCGAGCTGCCCGAGTACGTGGAGCACCTCGCGGCGCTCATGGACGCCTTCGGGGTGCAGCGCGCCCACCTCAGCGGCGAGTCGCTCGGCGGGTGGGTCGCCGTCAAGTTCGCGGCCGCGCACCCCGACCGCGTCATCCGGCTCGTGCTCAACACGCCGGGCGGCACGATGGCGCGTCCCGAGGTAATGGCGCGCATCCGCGAGCTGAGCCAGGCGGCGGCGGACGACCCGAGCCGGGACCGCGTCCGCTCGCGCCTGGAGTGGCTCATGGCGCATCCCGAGTCCGTGACAGAGGAGCTCATCGACATCCGGCAGGGGATCTACGCGCGGCCGGGGTTCGCCGAGTCGATGCGGCACATCCTGTGCCTGCAGGACCCGGAGATCCGCCGGCGGAACCTCATCACCGACGAGGAGCTGCAGGCCATCTCGGCCCCCACGCTCGTCGTCTGGACGAGCGACGACCCGTCCGGGCCCGCGGGAGCCGGCATCCACATGGCCGAGCAGATCCCGCAGGGCCGGTTCGAGCTCATCGAGGACGCGGGGCACTGGCCCCAGTGGGAGCAGTGGGAGCGCTTCAACGACCTCGTGACCGCCTTCCTCGGAGGTGAGGAGTAATCGTGGCAAGTCCTCATTTCGGCCCCTTCCGCGGTCCTATCATCGAGTGATGACCGTGGAGCAGGGCCAGCAGCAGACGTCGTCCTCGACACTCGGAGCACAGACGCTCGTCCGCGGTCTCCGCGCCCTCCGCGCGGTGGCGCTCTCGCCGACGGGCACGAGCATCGCGGAGCTCGCCGAGTATCTCGGGGTGCATCGTTCGATCGCCAACCGCATCCTCGCGGCGCTCGCGGATGCGCGCCTCATCGCCCGCGGACCGGACGGCCGGTTCCGTGGGGCGGTCGGGCTCGTGAGCCTCGCCGAGGGAGGCCTCTCCGCCTTGAGCATCGCGGTGAAGCCCCATCTCGCGGCGCTCGCCGACGAGGTCGGCGCGACCGTGTCGCTCTTCGTCCGCGAGGGCGACGACGCGGTGGCGCTCACGGTCGTCGAGTCGGCGCGGCAGGGTTTCCGCATGGGCTTCCAGGTGGGTGACCGGCACGTGATCGACCGCGGCGCCGCGGGTCTCGCGCTCCGGGTGCTCGAGCCGCCGCGCGACTCCGACTCCGACCGCGTGAAGGACGCCCGGGCGCGCGGCTACGCGCGCACTTTCGGCGAGGTGGAGCCCAACCTGCACGGTCTCGCGATCCCGCTGCAGATCTCGGGGATCGACTGCTGCATCAACATGGTGAGCAACCGTCCCGAGGTGCTCGACGCCGCACTCGATCCCGCGCTCGCCGCCTGCGCCCGGCTCGCCGAGTCGGTCGAGCAGTCCGCCTGACGGGCCTTCGCTCGCGACCCGTCTCCCGGGTGCGCCGTGCCCACGGCGCCGTCCCGGCATGCCGGCGGATGCCGCCGAACGTCCCTGTTGACGCCTCGGCCAGTCCGCGCTAGCGTCCATCTCACAACATGTGAACCACGGTGTTCACTAATTGAACGTCGAAAGGTCAACGATGACTTCCTCGTCAACCCGCGGGTCCGTCCGCGAGGCGGACGTCACGATCGTGGGGGCGGGTCCGGCCGGTCTCTCCATCGCCAACCTGCTCGGACTGCGCGGCGTGAGCGTCAACCTCGTCGAGGCGCTTCCCGAGCTCATCAACTACCCGCGCGGCGTCGGCATCGACGACGAGTCGCTCCGCTCGATCCAGACGATGGGCCTCATCCAGGACGTGCTGCCGCACACGACGCCCAACCACGTCATGCACCTCGTCAACGGTCGCGGGCGGATCCTCGCGGCGATCGCCCCCGCTGCCGATGAGTTCGGCTGGTCGCGTCGCAACGCCTTCGTGCAGCCGGCCGTCGACCGCGAGCTCCTCAAGGGACTCGAACGCTTCCCGCACGTCCAGGTGCACTTCGCACACGAGGCCGAGCGCATCGACGACCAGGCCGACCACGTCGACCTGCACGTCCGCGCGGGCGACGAGGTCGTCATCTTCCGCAGCCGCTACCTCGTCGGCGCGGACGGCGGCCGGAGCTTCACCCGCAAGCACATGGGCGTCGCGTTCGACGGGCAGTCCCCGTCGACCCGCTGGATCGTCATCGACATGGAGGACGATCCGCTCGGTCTGCCGAACGTGTGGGTCGGCGGGGATCCCAAGCGCCCCTACGTCTCGCTCGCGCTTCCGCACGGGCTGCGCCGCTTCGAGTTCATGCTCTTCGACAAGGAGGACGAGAAGCTCGCCGAGGACGACGCGTTCATCGCGCGCCTCCTCGCGGCGCACGTGCCCGATCCGTCGAAGGCGTCGATCATCCGTCGGCGCGTCTACACGCACCACTCGCGCATCGCGAGCAGCTTCCGCGCCGGTCGTTGCTTCATCGCGGGTGACGCCGCCCACCTCATGCCGGTATGGCAGGGCCAGGGATGGAACAGCGGGATGCGCGACTCCACCAACCTCGCGTGGAAGCTCTCGGCCGTCGTGCTCGGCGAGGCCGACGATGCGCTGCTCGACACCTACACGGTGGAGCGTCAGCCCCACGCCAAGGCGATGATCGGCATCTCGGTGGCCTTCGGGCGCTTCGTCAGGCCCACCAACCGGGCGGTCGTGCTGCTGCGCGATGTGGCGGCGCGCCTGCTCGGCGCGGTCCCCGCGGTCAAGCAGTACTTCGTGCAGATGAAGTACAAGCCGATGCCGCGGTACACGCGCGGCGTCGTCGTCGACCCCATCGACGCGACGCCGGGCGAGGCGCGGGCGCGCCTCGAGGGCAAGAAGCTGCTCACCTCGTACCGGCACTTCCGCGACGTCCCGTCACCCGTCGGCACGCAGTTCATCCAGCCGCGGGTGCGCACCGTCGACGGCGCTGAGCACCGCCTCGACGACGTCATCGGCTACCGCTGGGCTGTCCTCGCGTGGGGCAGCAACCCGCTGGCCCACCTCGACGAGGCCCAGCGGGCGAAGCTCGAGCGGCTCGGGGCCGCCATCATCTGGCTCCGTCCCGCGACCCAGCTCGTGGACGACGCACCGGGGGCCCAAGTGCTCGGTGACGTCGACGGCCGCATCAAGAAGTGGTTCGACACCCGTCCGACGGCGGCGCTCATCCTGCGCCCCGACCGCTTCATCGCCGCGGCGGGCACCGTCCAGGAGCTGGGGCGGATGCTCGACGCGACGATCGCCGCAGGCCACCTGCGGGTCGAGACCCAGGAGACCGACGCGGCGACCGCCGAGCAGGAGGTGAGCCGCGCATGAGCGACGACCGTATCCGGGCCGCGGCCCGCGCCCTCACCGAGGCGCTCGAGACCCGCGTCCCCATCGCGCCCATCGCGTCCAGCCTGCACAGTCTCGAGGAGGCCTACCAGGTGCAGGCGTTGCACATGTCCGAGCGCGAGACGGCCGACAACCCGCTCGTCGGGCACAAGGTCGGGCTCACCTCGGAGGCGGTCCGCCGTCAGCTCGGCGTCGACCAGCCGGACTTCGGCATCCTGCTCGCCGACATGGAGATCCACGACGGCGGGCAGATCGACATGCGCCGCCTCATCCAACCCAAGGTCGAGGCCGAGATCGCCTTCGTGCTCGACACCGACGTCGACGAGGTCGACCGCGAGTCGGTGCTGCGCGCGGTCGAGTACGCGACGCCTGCACTCGAGATCGTCGACTCACGCATCCAGGACTGGCGCATCGGTCTGTTCGACACCGTCGCCGACAACGCCTCGAGCGGCATGTACGTGCTGGGTGAGGGCACCGTCGACCCGCGGCGCGTCGACCTGCGCGACGTCGTCATGAGCATGGCGATCGATGGTGAGGTCGTCTCGACAGGCCGCGGGTCGGACTGCCTCGGCGACCCCGTCGAGGCGCTCGTGTGGGTGGCGCGCGTCGCCGCCGAGCAGGGCCGACCGCTGCGTGCGGGGGAGGTCGTGCTCTCGGGCGCGCTCGGGCCCATGGTCGCGCTGCGGCCGGGCATGTCGATCGTGGCGGAGGTCGAAGGGCTCGGCCGCGTCACGGCGTTCGCAGGAGGGGAATCATGAGCAAGGTCGCGATCATCGGATCGGGCAACATCGGGACCGACCTGATGTTCAAGGTGCACAGGCTGTCGTCGGTGCTCGAGATGGGCATCATGGTCGGCATCGACCCCGAATCGGACGGCCTCGCGCGCGCGGCGCGTCTCGGCTTCGCCACCACGGCCGACGGCGTCGAGGGCCTCATCGCGTGGGAGCACTTCGACGAGGTCGACATCGTCTTCGACGCGACCTCGGCCAGGGCGCACATCGCGAACGCCGAGAAGCTCAAGCCGTACGGCAAGCGCCTCGTCGACCTGACACCCGCGGCGCTCGGCCCGTTCATCGTGCCTCCCGTCAACCTCGGGCAGCACCTCGACGCCGAGAACGTCAACATGGTCACGTGCGGCGGTCAGGCCACGATCCCGATGGTCGCCGCCGTCAGCCGGGTCGTGCCCGTCGTGTACGGCGAGATCGTCGCATCCGTCGCGTCCCGCTCCGCCGGCCCTGGCACGCGCGCCAACATCGACGAGTTCACCGAGACGACGGCGCACGCGATCGAGACGGTCGGGGGTGCCGCGCGCGGCAAGGCGATCATCATCCTCAACCCCGCCGACCCGCCCATGATCATGCGCGACACCGTTCTGACGCTCACCGCGCGGCTCGACGAGGCACAGCGCCAGGCGGTCGCCGCCTCCGTGACGCAGATGGTCGCGGACGTGGCTGCCTACGTGCCGGGCTACCGACTGAAGCACACGGTGCAGTTCGCGGACGTCGGCCCCGAGGTCGACCCGGTCGTGCCCGCGTCCGAGCGACTCGAGGCCTACACGAAGACCACGGTCTTCCTCGAGGTCGAGGGAGCCGCGATGTACCTGCCGGCCTACGCCGGAAACCTCGACATCATGACCTCCGCCGCGCTCCGCGTGGCCGAGGAACTCGCCCAGGGAGCACGCGCATGACCGGCAACCGCATCTACGTGCAGGACGTCACCCTCCGTGACGGCATGCACGCCCTCCGCCACCAGGCCTCGCTCGACACCGTCCGCGACGTCGTGCGCGCCCTCGACCGCGCCGGGATCGACGCCATCGAGGTGACCCACGGCGACGGGCTCGGAGGCTCCAGCCTCACCTACGGCCCGGGATCGCACTCGGACCTCGAGTGGATCGACGCGGCCGCCGAGGTGATCGAGAACGCGGTGCTCACGACGCTCCTCCTGCCGGGGGTCGGCGTGATCGAGGACCTGCGGGCCGCGTTCGACCACGGTGTGCGCTCGGTGCGCGTCGCGACCCACTGCACCGAGGCCGACGTCGCCGCACAGCACATCGCCACCGCGCGCGAGTGGGGGATGGACGTCTCGGGCTTCCTCATGATGTCCCACCTGATCGGACCCTCCGAGCTCGCCCAGCAGGCGAAGCTCATGGAGTCCTACGGCGCGCACTGCGTCTACGTGACCGACTCCGCCGGGCGGCTCACGATGGGCGGCATCCGCGACCGCATCCGCGCCTACCGCGACGTGCTCGACGAGGGCACCCAGATCGGCGTCCACGCGCACCAGAACCTGTCGCTCTCGGTCGCGAACTCGATCGCCGCGGTCGAGGAGGGCGCGTATCGCGTCGACGCCTCGCTCGCGGGCCTCGGCGCCGGCGCCGGCAACACCCCGATCGAGGCCTTCGTCGCCGTCGCCCAGCTGGAGGGCTACGACGTGCCCGCCGACGTGTTCGCCCTGCAGGACGCGGCCGACGACCTCGTCCGCCCGCTGCAGGACCGGCCCGTCCAGGTGGACCGGGAGACCCTCACGGTCGGCTACGCGGGCGTCTACTCGAGCTTCCTGCGGCACGCGGAGCGGATCGCCGGCGAGTACGGCATCGACGCGCGCACCCTGCTCGTCGAGGTCGGGCGCCGGAAGCTCATCGGCGGCCAGGAGGACATGCTCGCCGACGTCGCGCTCGACCTGATCGCAGCGCGCAACGACTGAACACGAACCACGGAACAAGGAGACGACGATGTCCATCCACGCTGACCGCTACGACCCGGGCCCTCGCATCGCGAAGACCGGCTCGATCGACCTCGGGACCAAGGATCTGCAGGCCTCGCTGAAGTTCTTCCGCGACATCCTCGGGATGGAGGTCGTGGCCGAGGAGCCCGGCACGGCCTACCTGCGCGGCTACCAGGAGCTGCACCACCACTCGCTCGTGCTGCGCGAGCAGGCCGACGCGGTGGTCAACTCCCTGAGCTTCCGTGTGCAGCGGCCGCAGGACGTCGAGCTGTTCTACAACGAACTGCTCGAGCAGGAGATCGAGGTGCTCGAGGTCCCGGCGGGTGCCGAGCTCGGTCGCGGCACGGCGATCCGCTTCCTCATGCCCTGGGGCGGTCACCCGATCGAGCTGTACCACGACATGGAGAAGACCCAGACGCCGCACGAGGAGCTGCGGTCCAAGCTCCCCACCAACTCCTCCAAGCGGCGCGGACTCGGACTCCGCCGCATCGACCACTTCAACGTGCAGACGAGCCCCGGCAACATCAACAAGGCCGAGGCGTGGCTGTCGAACGCGCTCGGTTTCCGTCGCCGCGAGTTCGCCTACATCCCCGACACGACGACGATCCTCGCGTCGTGGATGTCGGTCACGTCGCAGATGCACGACATCGCGATCGTGGCCAACATGCAGGAGAAGACGGCGCAGATGCACCACGTCGCATTCAACCTCGAGAACTTCTCGGACGTCCTCACGGCGGCCGACATCCTGCGCGACCACGACGTGTCGTACGGCGTGGGCCCCGGCAAGCACGGCATCGGCCAGGCCATGTACCTCTACGTGCACGACCCCGGCTCGGACCACCGCGTCGAGCTCTACGCGGGCGGCTACCAGATCTTCGACAACGACTGGGAGGCCGTCGAGTGGCGGAAGGAGGACATGCCCGAGGGCATGACCTGGTACGGCGACCCGATCGACACGCGCCCGGGCAGCCGCGGCCGTGACACGACGGGCTCCGCTCCTCTCCACCGTGGCTGAGTCGTCCCGGCGCGGGCCCGAGGGTCCGCGCCGGGATCCCCTCGTCAACGGGCGCTTCCTGCTCGCGATCGGCGTGAACTTCTGCATCGCGGCGATCTTCTACCTTCTCGTCACGACGATGGCGCTCTACGCCCTCGAGGTGTTCCGCAACGACGAGCTCGTCGCGGGGATCGTCGCGGGCGCGTTCGTGGTCGGCTCGATCCTCGCGCGGCTCATCGGTGGGAAGTTCCTCGACGTCATCGGCAGGAGACGCACGCTCCTCGTGTGCCTCGCCGTGTGCGTCCTGCTCGCTCTCGCACAGCTCGCCGTCGGCGAGCTGTGGGCCGTCGTGCTGCTCCAGGGCCTCATGGGGGTGGCTTTCGGCGCCTCGAGCAACGCGGTGAGCGCCGGCGCGTTCTCGCTCATCCCCGCCGCGCGGCGCGCGGAGGGCGTGGGGTACTACGGAGTCTCGACGACCATGGGGTCCGCCGCGGGGCCGTTCCTCGGCACGATCCTCGTGTCCGAGCTCGGGTATCCGGCCCTCTTCATCGCGACGGCCGGATGGGCTGTCCTCGGGCTGGCCGCCGCCCTCGCGCTGCGGCTGCCCGAGCGCGAGCTCGACGAGACCGAGCGCGCGGCGCTGCGGAGCTGGGGCCTGTGGACGTTCATCGATCGGCGCTCGTTCCCGGTGGCGTCCCTCATGATCGCGGCGGGCGTCGCCTTCTCCGGAGTGCTGAGCTTCGTGAACCCCTACTCCGTGGCCGAGACAGGCGTCGCGGTCGGCGGCACCTACTTCGCGCTGTACGCGGCCGTCGTGTTCGTCGCGCGGCTCTTCGTCGGCCGCCTCCAGGACCGCTTCGGCGACAACGCCGTCGTCTACCCGCTCTTCGGCTGCCTCGCCGCGGGTACGGGCATCCTCGCCGTCGGGATCGACGGATGGATCCCGTACGTCTCGGCCGTGCTCGTCGCGTTCGGCTTCGGCGCGATGATGCCGACGGTCCAGGCGATCGCGGTCGGGCTCGCCGGCCCGCAGCGCGTCGCTCTCGCGACGTCGACGTTCTTCCTGGCGGCCGACATCGGGATCGGCGTGGGGCCCGTCGTCGACGGCGCGCTCGCGGGGTCGATCGGCTACCCGGGCCTCTACGCGGTGCTCGCGGGTGTCGCCGTGCTCGGCGCGGTCGGGTACACGATCGTGCACGGCCGCTCCGCTGCGCGTGCGCGCGTCGCGACGAGCGGCTGAGCGCGCCGATAGGCTCGCAGGCATGAGCGAGCCGACGACCCCCGCGCGGTACAGCTACCTCGGGCCGGCGGGCACCTTCACGTGGGCGGCCCTCACGCAGGTGCCGGAGGCGCAGGGGCAGGAGTGGCGGCCGGTCAACAACGTGGGCGAGGCGCTCGACGACGTCGTCGAGGGGCGCAGCGTCGCCGCGATGATCGCGATCGAGAACTCGGTCGAGGGGGGCGTCTCGGCCACCCAGGACGCGCTCGCCAACATCCCGGGCCTGCGCATCATCGGCGAGTACCTCGTGCCCGTGAACTTCCAGCTCGTCGGCCGCCCCGGCACGCGCCTCGAGGACGTCAGGGTCATCAACGCCCACCCCGTCGCGTACGCGCAGTGCCACCTGTGGCTCGACGCCACCCTGCCGACGCACGGCCACATCCCCGCGACCTCCAACGTCGCCGCGCCGCAGGCGCTCCTCGAGAGCGACGCCGCGGATGCCGCGATCGCCCCGCCCGGGATCACCCAGCACCTGCCGCTCGAGGTGCTCGCCGAGGACATCGCCGACAACCCGGAGGCGGTCACGCGCTTCGTGCTCGTGTCGCGTTCGCTCGCCATCCCGCCCCGCACCGGAGCCGACAAGACGAGCGTGATCGTCGAGCTGCCGAACGACCGCCCCGGCGGCCTCGTCGAGATGCTCGAGCAGTTCTCGACGCGCGGTGTGAACCTGAGCCTGCTCGAGTCGCGTCCCATCGGCGACGCCCTCGGCCGCTACCGCTTCATCGTCGACCTCGACGGGCACGTGCTCGACGAGCGCGTCGCGGACGCGCTGCTCGGCCTCAAGCGGTTCAGCCCCAACGTGCAGTTCCTCGGCTCGTACCCGCGCGCCGACAGGGTGCGCGTCGTGCACGACAGCCGTTACGACGACCAGGTGTTCATCGACGCGCGCGACTGGCTGCGGGACATCCTGAGCGGGGCGCCGGTCGACTGAGTCGAGCGCGGGCTGGTTTCGACACGCGGCCTGCCGGCCGCTACTCAACCAGCGGCATCACTCGCTGGTTGAGTAGCCCGCGAAGCGGGCGTGTCGAAACCAGCCCCCGTGATCACGCGGTGTCGCGCGGCATCCTCACGAGCAGCGCCGCCGGGTCCACGCGGGCGCGGAACCCCGTGATGACGCCGCACTCGTCGCCGTCGAGCTCGAACTCCTCGGGTCGGTCGAGTCGGCCCTCGATGCGACGGCCGCGCAGGTAGCGCAGCGCGCGGACGGGCTTCGAGCGCATGTCGAGCAGCTTGCGGCCGATCGTGCTGCGGCGCAGCACCCCGTTCTCCCACACGATGCCGACCCACACGCGCGCCCACCCGGTGAGACCCTCGGGCCGCAGGGTCACGATGTCGAGCAGGCCGTCGTCGATCTCCGCGTCGGGCAGCAGCAGGATGTTGCCGGGAAGCGCGCCGCAGTTGCCGATGAGGATCGTGTGCACGCGCGTGAAGCGCTCCTCGCCGCCGTCGAGCCGGTAGCGCAGGCGCAGCACGTGCTTGTCGACGAGGGAGCGGCCGATGGCGTCGACGTAGGCGAGCCAGCCGACCTTCTTCTTCAGCTCGGGGTTCGTGTTGGCGATCATCTTCGCGTCGAGCCCGAGGCCCGCCATGACGACGAAGGAGTGCGTCTCGACGCTGCCGTCGGGGCGATCGATCTCGACGACGCCGACGTCGATCGCCTGGTCGACGCCGGTGAACGCGAGCTCGACGAGCTGGTCGACGTGATTGGCGTTGACGTCGAGTCCGAGGTTGCGGGCGAGCAGGTTGCCCGTGCCCGAGGGCAGCAGCGCGAGGGGCACGCCGGAGTTCTGCAGCCCCTCGGCCACGGCCCGCACGGTGCCGTCGCCGCCCGCGGCCATGACCACGGATGCCCCCTCAGCGAGCGCGCGCCGGGCCTGGCCGACGCCCGGGTCCTCTTCGCTCGTCTCTATCCAGAGGCTCTTCGCCCAGCCGGTGGCGCTCTCGGCGGCCGCCACGATGTCGCGCAGGCGGTCGACGTCGATCTTGATGGGGTTGTAGATGACGGCAGCCCGACGAGGCGTCGCGGCGTCCGGGGGCGTCATGCTCTCACGGTAGGCCATGAGGGGCCGCGCCGACAGGCTCCTAGACTTGAGACGTGATCGACCCCGTGCTGCTGCGTGAGAACCCGGATGTCGTGCGTGCCTCTCAGGAGCGCCGCGGCGCATCCGTGGAGCTCGTCGACGAGGCGATCGAGGCCGACGCGGCCCGCCGCCAGGCCATCGCCGCGTTCGAGTCGCTGCGCGCCGAGCAGAACGTGTTCGGCAAGCAGGTCGCGCAGGCGCCCAAGGAGGAGAAGGCCGCGCTCGTCGCGCAGGCCCAGGACCTCGCGGCCCGGGTGAAGGCCGCGCAGGCGGCCGCCTCGGATGCCGAGGCCCGCTTCCTCGAGGTCGTCGGCTCGATCCCCAACATCGTCATCGACGGCGTGCCCGCGGGCGGCGAGGACGACTTCGTCACGCTGCGCGAGGTCGGCGGCCGCCCCGAGTTCGACTTCGAGCCGCGCGACCACCTCGCCCTCGGCGAGCTCCTCGACGCGATCGACATGGAGCGCGGCGCGAAGGTGTCGGGCGCCCGGTTCTACTTCCTCAAGGGGGTCGGCGCGCGCCTCGAGCTCGCGCTCATGCAGCTCGGCCTGCAGCGCGCCCTCGAGGCCGGCTTCACGCCCCTCATCACCCCGACGCTCGTGCGCCCCGACATCATGGCCGGCACGGGCTTCCTCGGCGCCCACGCCGACGAGATCTACTACCTCGAGCGCGACGAGCTCTACCTGACGGGCACGAGCGAGGTTGCCCTCGCCGGCTACCACAAGGACGAGATCCTCGACCTCTCGGGCGGCCCGCTCCGCTACGCCGGCTGGTCGACGTGCTACCGCCGCGAGGCCGGGTCGGGCGGCAAGGACACCCGCGGCATCATCCGCGTGCACCAGTTCCAGAAGCTCGAGATGTTCAGCTACATCGACCCGGCGGATGCCGAGGCCGAGCACGAGAAGCTGCTCGCGATGCAAGAGGGCATGCTCCAGAGCCTCGGCCTCTCCTACCGCGTGATCGACACCGCCGCGGGCGACCTCGGCACGAGCGCCGCGCGCAAGTTCGACGTCGAGGCGTGGGTGCCCACGCAGGGCACGTACCGCGAGCTCACCTCGACGAGCAACTGCACGACCTTCCAGGCGCGTCGCCTCGACATCCGCCACCGCGGCGAGGATGGCAAGACCTCGCCCGTCGCGACGCTCAACGGCACGCTCGCCACGACCCGCTGGATCGTCGCGCTGCTCGAGACGCACCAGCAGGCCGACGGCTCGGTGGTCGTGCCGGAGCCGCTGCGACCGTTCCTCGGCCTCGACGTGCTGGAGCCCGTGAAGTGACGCTCGCGCCGGAGGACCGCTGGCTCATCGGCCTCGACATCGACGGGACCGTGCTCACGGAGGACGGTCGGCTGCACTCGCGGGTCGCCTCCGAGATCCGCCGCGTGCGCGACCTCGGGCACGAGGTCATGCCGTCGACCGGGCGCTCCGTGTCGATGACCATGCCCGTCATCGACCGCCTCGGCATCGCGCCGTCGTACGCGGTGTGCGCCAACGGCGCGATCGTGATGCGCCGCGACAAGGAGGCGCCCGTCGGCTGGGTGCGCGACCGCGTCGAGACCTTCGACCCGCGGCAGGTGCTCACGACGATCCACGAGCACCTCGAGGGGGCGAGCTACGCCGTCGAGGACGAGGAGGGCCTCTTCCGCTTCACGGGCCAGTTCCCCGAGGGCGCGCTCGCGGCGGGGCGTCTCCAGGTGGAGTTCGAGGACCTCCTCGACGCCCCCGCCACGCGCGTCGTCGTGCTCTCGCCCGACCACGCCGTCGAGGACTTCCTCGCCGTCGTCGAGCGGATGGGCCTGCACAAGGTGAGCTACTACGTCGGCTGGACGGCGTGGCTCGACATCGCCCCCGACGGCGTCAACAAGGGCACCGGCATGGAGTACGTGCGGCAGCAGCTCGGCATCGCGCGCGAGCACGTCATGGTGATCGGCGACGGCCGCAACGACATCGACATGTTCGAGTGGGCGGCGTCCGGCGGCGGCGTCGCCGTCGCGATGGGGCAGGCTCCGGACGAGGTGCGCGCCGTCTCGACGGACGTCACGGGCACCGACCACGAGCAGGGAGTCGCAACCGCTCTCGCACGCTATTTCCAGGCTTAGGCCCCCGGCCTCCCCTACACTCAGTGCGATGTCGGACGAGCAGCTGAAGCGCGATCGCTCGAGGCGCGCGCGCGTCGCCTCGCCCGGGTCGATCGCCCGCCACGGGCGCCTGCCGCGCTCGCGCGCCTGGGTCACCGTGCTCGCCTTCCTCGGCGCCGCCATGTCGGTCGTGCTCGTCGCGACCACGGCCGTCGCCGGCATCGCGATCTACCAGTTCACGTCGGATGTGGGCGACAAGGCCGTCGACATCAACGACGGCAGCGCCGCGCCCATCCCCGAGATCGGCGCCTACGAGGGCGGCTTCAACATCCTCGTGGTGGGCTCGGACGAGTACCACGACCGCGACAGCGTGCTCAACGACGTCAACATGCTCGTGCACGTGTCGGCCGACCAGACGAGCGCCGTCGCGGTGAGCTTCCCGCGCGACATGGTCGTGCCCTTCCCCGGCTGCGTGAACCCCAAGACCGGCAAGACCTGGGGCATCGGCACGGGCCTGCCGATCAACAACGCGCTCTACTACGGCGGCCTGCCGTGCGTCGTCAACGTCATCGAGAACTTCACGGGCCTCGACATCCAGTACGCGGGCATGATCGGCTTCGACGGCGTCGCGAACCTCGCGACCGCGGTGGGCGGCGTGCAGGTGTGCCTCACGCGCGCCATCCACGACAAGGACTCCGGCATCCAGCTCGAGGCGGGCACCCACTACCTCTCGGGCTGGGACGCGCTCGCGTTCCTCCGCACCCGCAAGGGCGTCGGCGACGGCTCCGACCTCAGCCGCATCGCGTCGCAGCAGGCGTTCCTCTCGGCGCTGCTGCGCAAGCTCAAGTCGGAGGAGACGCTCACCAACGTGGGCAAGCTGCTGAGCCTCGCGAACGTCGCACGCGACAACATGACCCTGTCGACCGAGCTCTCGCAGCCGGCCACGATGGTCGCGATGGCCAAGGCACTCAGCCGCATCCCGATGGACCGCATCACCTTCGTGCAGTACCCGGGCACGACCGGCGGTACGGGCATCTACGCGGGCAAGGTGCAGCCCGACAAGAACCGCGGCACCCTGCTGATGGACGCCATCCGCGCCGACCAGCCCATCGGCGTCGAGAAGCCGGCCGACGGCACGAGCACCGAGGTCGACCCGAACGCGCCGCAGCAGCCGGTCGACCCGAGCGCCTCGCCGAGCGACGCCCCGGTGCTGCCCGACAAGGTCGTGATCTCCGGCGTGCGGGGGCAGACCGCGGCCGACCAGACCTGCACGCGCGGCAACGGCTGACCCGACGTCCACTGCAGGGGCGCGCCCGGGCCCTGCTCGGGGTATTTCCAGGCTGCGCGGCCCCATCTCCCCTACACTCGACACGGTCAACCGAGGAGGGCTGTCCGAGCGGCCGAAGGAGCCGGTCTTGAAAACCGGTGGGCAGTGATGTCTCGTGGGTTCGAATCCCACGCCCTCCGCTCAACAGCGTTCGTCACCCGTTCCCGAGGAGAAGTGCGCCCGATGTCAGCCGAGGAGCTCAAGCGCGACCGCTCGCGGCGCGCCCGCGCGCCTCAGCCGCGCGCCATCGCCCGCCACGGCCGCCTGCGCCAGTCGCGCGCTTGGAAGACGGTGCTCGGGTTCATCGGGGCGTCGCTCGCCGTGACCTTCGTCGCCACGGCATCCGTCGCCGGTCTCGCGCTCTACCAGTTCACGAGCGAGGTGGCCGACAACTCCGTGGACATCAACGGCGCGGTCGCCGCGCCCATCCCGGAGATCGGCGCCTACGAGGGCGGCTTCAACATCCTCGTCGTCGGCACCGACGCCTACTCCGACCGCGAGGGCTCGCGCAACGACGTCAACATCGTCGTGCACGTGTCGGCCGACCAGACGAGCGCCGTGGCCGTCAGCATCCCGCGCGACATGGTCGTGCGGTTCCCCGGCTGCGTGAACCCCGACACCGGCAAGACCTGGGGCGTCGGCACGTTCCCGATCAACAACGCCCTGCTCTACGGCGGCCTGCCGTGCGCGGTGACGGTAATCGAGAACTTCACGGGCCTCGACATCCAGTACGCGGGCATGATCGGCTTCGACGGCGTCGCGAACCTCGCGACCGCGGTCGGCGGCGTGCAGATCTGCCTCACCAAGGCCATCCACGACAAGAAGTCGGGCATCGACCTCGAGGCCGGCACCCACTACCTCTCGGGCTGGGACGCCCTCGCGTTCCTCCGCACGCGCTACGGCGTCGGCGACGGCTCCGACCTCACGCGCATCAGCTCGCAGCAGGCGTTCCTCTCGGCGCTGCTGCGCAAGCTCAAGTCGGAGGACACCCTCACGAACGTCGGCAAGCTGCTGAGCCTCGCCAACGTCGCGCGTCAGAACATGACCCTCTCGACGGAGCTCTCGCAGCCGGCGACGATGGTGGCGATGGCGAAGGCGCTCAGCCGCATCCCCACCGACCGCATCACCTTCGTGCAGTACCCCGGCTCGACCGGCGGCACGGGCGTGTACGAGGGCAAGGTGCAGCCGAACATGAACCTCGGCAACCGGCTGATGGACGCCATCCGCTCCGATCAGGCGATCGGCCTCGACTCGGCCGGCGACGGGCGCGGCGCCGAGCTCGACCCGAACGCGCCGCCACCCGCCGACCCGGCCGTGCCGGACCCCTCGGTGACGCCCGACCCGACGACCTCGCCGACGGATGCGCCGGTGCTGCCCGAGAAGGTCGTGATCTCCGGCATCCGCGGTCAGACGGCCGCCGACCAGACCTGCTCCGTCGGCCGCGGCTGAGCGGAGCATCCGCCCATGCCTGTATGGGTATGATAGGCAGGCAATACCGGGAGACGTCGCATAGTCCGGTCGAGTGCACCACCCTGCTAAGGTGGAGTCCCCTCCGGGGGACCGAGGGTTCAAATCCCTCCGTCTCCGCCATTTCGCCCAGGTCAGAGGCCGTTTCTACGGATCGACTGTCGGATGTCGGCGGTCAGGGCCCGAGGCTCGGACCCTTCGAGGTGACCCCAGGTGACCCCCGCTGCGACCGAAGCTGCGACCGAAGTCCTCGGCGGCCGCGAGGCGGCGCACCTGGTTGCGGCGGCGCCCTTCGCCGAGGAGGTGCTCGTAGACCCCCTGGGCGATCCGAAGCGGACGCCGGACTTCTACGAGCTGGTCGTCCTCCAGCACGGCCGGCTCACCCGCCGTGGCGACCCGAACCCGTCAGCGACGATGGCCGAGATCAGCGGCGTCGCGCTCTCCACGGCGCAGGGCTGGGTCACCCGGCCCCGCGCCCGAGGGCTGCTCCCACCCGGACGCCAGGGCCGCGCAGGGTAGGCCGGCGCCCGCCTGCCGGTGCTGATCGGGATCGCGCTCGTCGACCACGTCGCCGCGCGTGTGGCGACCTCCGGTGGCGTGGCGGCGCGTCGTGCCTCGATTGCGGCGACGACGAGCAGCACCATCGCGGCGATGGGCAGGTACAGGTCGCTCCACAGGATCGGGTCGGCGTCGCCGAAGGTCATGTTGCCGATCGTTGACCAGAGCGTCCTGCCCAGGAAGTCCTGCGGTCGTAGACGTTCCCGGGGGCTACTAGGCAAGGAGCGTTTCGCCGATGAACCCGTCACGGTCGCAACCGGGTGGGATGGCGAAGACGGCGGAGCCGATGGGGATGGTCCATTGGTTGAGGAGGTCGAGTTCGTCCAGGCGTCGCTGGATGGGGAGAAACTGGGCGATCACATCGGATTGGTAGGACGCGAAGATCAATCCTGACTCCGAGACGCCGTCGCCGGTGGGTGGGAGGTCGTAGTTGTAGCTGCGGCGGTAGATCCTCTCGGTGCCGTCGCCGCGGGCGCGGCGTATGTGGGCGAAGTCGGGGATGACGGGGAATCCTGCGGTGCCGGTGGCGGTGAAGTCGGGTTCGTCGGTCTCCTTTGTGCCGGTGAGCGGTGCTCCGTTGGACAGGGTGCGGCCGATGGACTGTTCGCGTCCGGAGCGGTCGAGTTCGTCCCAGGTGTCGAGGGTCATCCGGATGCGGCGGATGACGAGGCTGGTGCCGCCGGCGACCCATCCATCGGTGGCCCAGACGACGGCGTCGAAGTCGTGCGTGCCAGGGGTGGGGTTGACGGTGCCGTCGACCTGGCCGAACAGGTTCCGCATGGTCGTGCCGGGTTGTTCGGTTCCGCGGGCGCGGCGGAAGCCGTCCTGTCGCCAGCGCACGGTCGCGAAGCGGCGTGCGTCTTTGAGGAGCATCCGGGCGGTGTGGGCGACGGTGAGAGGGTCGTCGGAGGCGATGTCGATGAGCAGGTCGCCGCCGCTCCAGGCGTCCTCGAGCCGGTCGATCGAGAACGCTGGCAGCGGGGCGAGCCATTCAGGGGCGTCGCCGCCGGCTCGGGCGACGAGGCCGGGTCCGAAGCCGAACGTGACGGTGAGCCGTGCGGGAGCGGCTGCGAGCTCGGCCTCGGAATCGGCGAGCGCGGCCTCGCCCTGGGTGAGTCTCGCGGCGTCGTCGGTGAGGATGCGCATCATCCGGCGCAGCCCGTCCCGGCTGGTGGATGGCCGGAGGTCGAGCGCGATGAAGGTGGCGTGCGCCTGCGGGACGGCGGCGATACCGGCCTGGTGGGGGCCGTGGAACGCGATCGTCTCGCCTCCGGTGACCGCCTCGGTGCCCGTGGTCGGTGTCGAGGATGCGCGGTCCTGGGCCGTGAGGGCGAGGTCTGCGCCGATCGCGGCGGCGGCGCCGAGGCCGGCGACAGCCCCTCCGATGAGAAGCTGTCGCCGGTTGACGCCCCGCCCGGAACCGGCGTCCCGGACGGGGGTCATCAGTCGTTCCCGCCCATGTTCATGTCGTCGCCCATGTAGGTCTCGTTGGCGCCGGAGTAGTCCTTTGCCGGGGCAGTGAAGGCGTAGTCGGAGCCGTCGGAGAACGTGAGGGTGAACTCGATCTCGTCACCTGCGAGGATCGGAGCGGTGAGGTCCATCAACATGAGGTGGTTGCCGCCCGGTTCGAGGGTGAGCGTGCCGCCGGCGGGGATGGTGAAGCCGCCATCCCTTTCCTGCATGACCATCGAGCCGCTGCCGTTGTCGACGGTCTCGTGCAGCTGCATCGAGGTCGAGGCCGGGCTGGTGACCGAGACGAGGATCACGTCGGCGTCGCCGGTGTTGGTCAGGTCGCCGAAGGCGGCGGACATGCCGTCGTCGGCGGCCTTGACCCAGGCGTCGGTGATCGTGACGCTCTGGCCGGCGGTGGCCGGTTCGGCGCTCTGATCGGGCGCGGTCGTCGCGCATCCGGCGAGTGCGAGCACGGCAGTGGCGGCCAGCGTGAGGGTGACCGCCGGGCGGTGGGTGGTACGCGTGTTCATCGGAAGAGCTCCTTAGGTGGTTCAGAAGTGGTTGGTGCGATCACGGGGATCCGGACTCGTCCGGGCCGTGGGGGATGTCGCGTCTGCGGAGGAGACGGCTGGCGAGCCAATAGCCTCCGCCTGCGATGACGGCGCCGGCGAGCCCGACGAGGGTGATCCGTATCGCCCTCGCAGCTCCCGGCTCCCCGGTGTCCGCGCTGTCCTGCTCGGCCGCTGCTCCTGGCGCCGTGGCGGCCGGTGAAGGCCGTTCACCGGCGTCGCCGACCGCGAACGGGATGATCCCGCTGATCGGATGCCCGTCGCGAGAGACGACCTGCCAGCGGATCTCGTACCAGCCGTCAGGCATGCCGTCGCGCAGCGCGATCATCGCCCTGCTGCCGTCGTAGACGAGGTCGCCCTCGGTCCACGACTGCTCGGCGGCATCGGTCACGACGATGATGCCGCCGAGCTCGATCAGCTCATCGGTGAACTGCAGCATGACCTCATCCGGCGGAGCCGGAAGCACCTCGCCCTCAGCAGGGGTCGATTCGATGAGCTGGTCGTGAGCCTGGGCAGGCTCCGCGATCCAGAGCAGGCCACAGGCCACCGCGGCGACCGCAAGCGCGGCCGCGACGATGCGTGTCCGCCCGGAAACGGGTCGTGACATGGTGCATCCAATGCTGGTCCGACACGGCAACGCCGTACCGGAGTGCGAGCCAGGTTGTCGCCGCCGACGACGGCCGGCCGCGCAGGAGCGACCTAGCCTCGACCTCCGCCCGGAGAGTCCAGGGCGAACGACGGCGGCACACCCCGGGCGCGTGCGACCCGGAGCGTCAGGAGAGCGCGAGCAGCACGGAGCGCGGCGGCCCTCTGCGGGAGATCGACGCCCCGAGCAGCCGATGCGAGAACGGGCGTCGGCTCAGGAAGCCGCCCGAGAGACGCGGCAGAACCACCCGGATGGCGTCCGGACGAGGCAGCCGCGGGAACAGCGTGCGCACCAGCAGCATCGCGAGCTGCCATAGGCCGACCAGGGCGGCCTCACCACGACGGATCAGCAGGATGGTGACCACGGCGGCGATGCCGTGCCCGACCCACATCCAGCCATCGCCATCGGAGTGGTCCATGTGGGACGCCATCTCAGTCCCGGTATGCAGCATCGTGATCGTCTGCAGGTGATGCCCGGCGTGGCCGGCGGGCGCGTCTTCGATCGGGAGGACGCCCTGGCCGGAGGCACCGAGCACGAACAGCCAGTGGAAGAGCAGCTGGCTGACCAGCACGGAGAGCACGAGCCGCGGCAGCGACAGGACGCGCCCGGACAGCGGAAGGCACGCGAACGTCGAGAACGCCAACGGCACGAGGATGCCCGGCGCCTCCGGCACCGCGCCTCCGGCAAGCACATGCGAGACCAGCGCGATCAACGTCGAGAGCACCGCGACGAGCAGCGCCTTGCCCACACGCGCCTGCCGCGACAATCGCGCCCCGCGCAGCCGCGCGGAGACGGACTCGCCGTCTCGGACTGCTGTAACGCGCGGCCTCATCGACCTCATTCTAGGGAACCTCGTGAACCCATCCGAAGACCTCACGGCAGGAGGCGGCAGGCATCCCGACCAGGTACCAATATACGGTAGGGGGTATGTTTGGTCGCATGTCGGAGTCCACGACCGCGACCCCCTGCCTTCGGGTGCAGCGGCGCACGTTGCTCCTGCTGTCGCTGGCGCAGGTGCTCAGCGGTGTCGGCGCGGGTGCCGTGGTGTCGACCGGATCGCTGCTGGCGGTCGAGCTGTCGGGATCGGAGGCGTGGGCAGGGTCGGTGACCACGACGATGACCCTCGGCGCGGCGATCGCCTCAGCTGTCCTGATGCGAGCGGCGATGGCCCGGGGCCGCCGGGTCGCGCTGTCCGCCGGGCTGCTGGTCGGCGCCGCCGGGGCGGCCGGCGTCGTGCTCGCCGCCGTCACCGGGGCGTTCTGGCTGCTGGTCGCCGCGGGGGTGCTGATCGGCTTCGGGAGTGCGGTGAACCTGCAGGCCCGGTTCGCGGCGACCGATCTGAGCGAGGCCGAGCATCGGGGCCGCGACCTGTCGCTCGTGGTGTGGATGAGCACGATCGGCGCGGTCGCCGGCCCGAACCTCGTCGGCGCCGGCGGGTCGCTCGCCGCCGCACTCGGCATCCCGGCCCTGTCCGGGCTGTTCGTGATCTCCGCGGCCGGGATGCTGCTGGGCATGGCGGTCGTCTGGGTCGGTCTGCGCCCCGATCCCTACCTGGTCCTCACCGGAAGGCAACCTCTGGCCGGCGCCGAACTCACTGCCGCTCCGGCGCTCACGGTTCAGCGGCCAGGGCCACGGCAGGGGATCCGCGCACTGTGGTCGCACCCGACGTCGAGGGCAGGGCTGATCGGCATCGTCGCCGCACACGCGGTGATGGTCGCAGTGATGTCGATGACTCCCGTGCACCTGACAGGTCACGGCGCCTCGATCACGATCGTCGGCCTGACGGTGAGCCTGCACATCGCCGGCATGTACGCGCTCGCCCCGGTGATGGGCGTGCTCACCGACCGGCTCGGCGGGCGCATCGTCGCCGCAGCCGGGATGGTGACGCTGCTGGTCTCGGTGCTGCTGGCCGGGTTCAGCGGCGACGCCCACCTGGTGACGGTGATCGGGCTGATCCTGCTCGGCCTGGGCTGGTCGGCCGCGACGGTAGCGGGGTCGGCGATGATCGTCGCCGCCACCCCCGTCGCCGAGCGCGTCGCCGCCCAGGGCGCCTCCGACACGCTGATGAGCCTCGCCGGCGCCGTGGGCGGACTGCTCGCCGGGGTCGCCCTCGCCGCGATCGGCTATCTCGGCCTCGGCGTTGCCAGCGCTGTCATCGTCCTCATCACCCTCGCGGTCCTGACTTGGACCGCACGAACGAATCGGAGAACCCCATGAACATCCTCGCCTTCCTCAGTTCCACTGGCGGCCGGTGGACCCGCGCCATCCTCGGTGCCATCCTGATCGCGCTGGGCGCGATCCTCGGTGGCTGGTGGTGGCTGCTCGCCGCACCCGGGCTCTTGTTCGTCCTCGTCGGCGCGCTCGACGTGTGCCTGATCGCGCCGCTCGCGGGCAAGCCGCTGCGCGGCAAGGACTTCCGCGCCGCCCTCGACCGCTGACCGACCGACCGAACGGATCGCATCATGCGCAAGCTCCTCGCCCTGCTCTCACTCGCCTTCGCCGCGACCCTCGCCCTGGCCGGCTGCTCCAGCCCTGCCCCCGTGACCGTCGGCGAGGACACCGTCATCATCGACGTCCGAACTCCGGCGGAGTACGCCGAAGGGCACCTCGACGGCGCGGTGAACATCGACGTCTCCTCCCCAGGATTCGCCGACGCCATCGCCGAGCTCCCGGTGGACGGCGAGTATGTCGTCTACTGCCGGTCGGGCAACCGCTCCGCCCAGGCCGCCTCGATCATGCGCGACCAGGGGTTCGAGCACGTCATCGACGCCGGCGCCCTCAGCGATGCATCGACGACCACCGGGATCGGCATCGTCACCGAGTGAGCGTCCGCCGCGCCGCTCCTCGCGGTGACATCACGATACCCCCTGGGGTATACTGCGTCTATGGCTACCCGAGAGATCACCCTCGACAACCTCGAGTCCACCGTCGCCGGGAACGACATCGTGCTGCTGGACTTCTGGGCCGGATGGTGCGGCCCGTGCCGCGCGTTCGCGCCGGTGTTCGAGACCGCCTCGCAGACCCACCCGGATGTGGTGTTCGGGAAGGTCGACACCGAGGCGCAGCGCGAGCTCGCCGCGGGGTTCCGGATCACCTCGATCCCGACCCTCATGGCGTTCCGCGAGGGCGTGCTGGTGTTCGCCCAGCCCGGCGCACTCGCCGCCCCGCAGCTGGAGCAGGTGATCGCCGCCGTGCGCGGCCTCGACATGGACGAGGTCCGCGCCCAGCTCGCCGCCCAGGAGCGGAGCGAGCAGGGGGCGTCGCGATGAGGATCGTCATCGTCGGCGGGGTCGCCGGGGGGATGAGCTGCGCGGCCCGCGCCCGGCGTCTGGACGAGTCCGCCGAGATCATCGTGCTGGAGCGCGGCGAGCACGTCTCCTATGCGAACTGCGGGCTGCCGTACTTCGTCGGCGGGGAGATCGCCGACCCCGCGCAGCTGCTCGTGCAGACCCCGCGATCGCTGCGCGCCGCACTCAACCTAGATGTGCGGACCCGCCACGAGGTCACCGGCCTGGACGCCGAGGAGCGGGTCGTGACCGTCGAGACCCCGGACGGGACGGAGCGGATCGGGTACGACGCGCTCGTGCTCGCGCCCGGCGCGCAGGCCGCGCGTCCGCCGATCCCCGGCCTGGACTCGCCCCGCGTGCGCACCCTGCGCACCGTCGAGGACGCGATCGCGCTGCGCGAGCAGGTCGAGACCGGAGCGCGGCGCGCGATCGTCCTCGGCGCCGGATTCATCGGCATCGAGGCCGCCGAGGCCCTCGCCCGCCAAGGGCTGGACGTGACCGTGGTCGAGCTCGCCGGGCATGTCCTGCCGCCGCTGGAGGCCGAGCTGGCCGCCCTCGTGGCCGACGAGCTGCGCTCGCTCGGCGTCGGGATCATAACCGGCATCGGCGCCGCCGGCGTCCAGCGCGGCGTCGAGCACGACATCGTCCGGCTCGGCGACGGCACGCTGCTGCCGGCGGACATCGTCGTCCTCTCGGCGGGGGTCAGACCCGACACCGCCGTGTTCGAGCAGGCCGGAGCACGGTGCGAGCGGGGCGCGATCGTCGTCGATGAGCACGGCCGCACATCCCTCCCCGGTGTCTGGGCCGTTGGGGACGCGACGGTCAGCACTGACGCGGTCACCGGCATCCGCCGCCCGTTGGCCCTCGCCGGGCCGGCGAACCGGGCCGGGCGGCTGGTCGCCGACGACGTCCTCCGACCCGGGGCAGCACGGCCGATCCCGCACCCGGTCGGCACCGCCATCGTCCGCGTCGGCTCCCTCACCGCGGCGCTGACCGGCGCGAACCGCGCCGCGCTCGACGCGGCGGGCATCGGCTACCGGACGATCCACCTGCACCCGAACCAGCACGCCGGCTACTTCCCCGGCGCTGCCCAGCTCCACCTGATCCTCCACCTCCGCGAGGACGACGGGCTGCTGCTCGGCGCGCAGGCGGTCGGTGCCGAAGGGGTCGACAAACGCATCGACGTGCTCGGCACCGCGATCCGCGCGGGGATGACGGTCGAGGACCTCATCGACCTCGACCTCGCCTACTCGCCGCCCTACGGGCAGGCGAAGGACCCGGTCAACCTCGCCGGCATGGTCGGCGAGAACCTCCGCACCGGTACCCTGAGCCTCTGGTACCCGCAGGATGTCGACCGGGTGCTCGCCGGAGCGCTCGTGCTCGACACGCGCAGCCGCGCCGAGTTCGCCACCGGTCACCTGCCCGGCGCGCTGAACGTCCCGCACACCGAACTGCGTGAGCGCCTCGATGAGGTCCGCGCCGCGGCGGCCGGCAGGCCCGTCCGGGTGATGTGCGCCTCCGGGGTCCGCTCCGCCATCGCCCACCGCGTCCTCGCCCAGGCCGGCATCGACTCCGCATCCCTCTCCGGCGGCATCCTCACCCTCCGCGCCGCGCTCGGCGACCGAGCCGCCGAGCTGCTGCGCTTCGAGGGGGCGACGCAGGATGCCTGAGTCCCGCACACGTCGCTCCTGCGCGACGTCGCCCGTCGATCGGGTCGTGCGTGCGATCGCCGCGGTGATCGTTGGCGCGTTCGCGCTGAGTATGATCGGCCAGCTCTGGTGCGCGATCCCCGCCGGTTTCTGCTCGGTCCTGCTCGCGATCGGGGCGATCACCGGCTGGTGCCCCACCGACCTGCTCCCCACCCGCCAGGCTGAGACCGTTGAGCAGAACACCCTCGGCTACACCGACGCCCGCCAGCACATCGACATCACCTGACCGTTTCCGACCGAGAGGAACCCCATGCGCACGACCGACCCCGATGTCCAGCGCCGCATCCTGCACCGCCTCCGTCGCGCCCGCGGCCAGCTCGACGCCGTCATCGGCGCCGTCGAGCAGGACAAGCCCTGCCGGGACGTCGTCACCCAGCTCGCCGCCGTCTCCAGCGCCCTCGACCGCGCCGGCTTCGCGATCGTGTCCAACGCGATGCAGAACTGCCTTACCGACCCCGACACCGCCCTCGCCGACGAGGGCATCACCACCGAAGAGCTCGAGAAGCTCTTCCTGATGCTCGCCTGACCCCGAAAGCGCCCCGACACGACGACCGAGGAGCACGTCCATGTGCCAACAAATCACCTGCCAGAACTGCGGCCGACCCACCTGGATCGGCTGCGGCCAGCACATCGAGGAGGCGCTCGCCGGCGTCCCCGCAGCCGACCGCTGCCACTGCCAGGAGGCGTAACCGCATGTGCTCGGCGACGACCTGCACGACCTGCGGGAAGACCACCTGGACCGGCTGCGGCCAGCACGTCAACCAAGTCCGACGAGGAGTGCCCGCCAACCAGTGGTGCAACGGCCGCCACACCCCCGAGGAGATCGCCGCCGCGAAAGCGGAACGCGGAAACTTCTTCACCCGGCTCTTCGGCCGCTGACCCCGACCGCGTCGTCGTCAGCTAGCCGAGGACGGCCGACAGGTCGGGCACGCGCTGCGGTGCCTGATCGCCGGGGACCTCCAAGGGCTCTTCGACGGGCCCAGCACCGAGACCTTCGACCCCGAGCTGCCGATGCTCACTCTCGATCTCTCCCGCGTGTCGGAGAACGCCGCGCTGCTGTCGATCCTGATGACGTGCGCTTCCGCGTGGATGGAAGCCGCCCTCATGGACCCCACCGGCGGGCAGCGGTGGGTGATCTACGACGAAGCCTGGTGCGTGATGAGCCACTCCGCCCTGCTGCGCCGCATGGACGCCGCCTGGCGCCTCGCGAGGCACTACGGCATCGCCAACATGCTCCTGTTCCACAAGCTCTCCGACCTCGACACCGTCGGCGACACCGGCACCGCCCTGCACGCGCTCGGCACCTCTCTGCTCGCCAACGCCGAGACCAGGGTGATCTTCCGGCAGGAGACCGACCAGCTCGGCCCGACGGCCAAGGCACTCGGACTCACCAGCACCGAGCAGTCGATGCTCCCCACGCTCGGGCTCGGGCAGGCGCTCTGGAGGATCAAGGACCACTCCATGCTCTTGCAGACACAGCTGCACCCCGAGGAGACCGTCCTGTTTGATACGACCTCAGCGATGTCTCGCGAAACCCGCGAGTTCAAGAATCCTGAAGCCCGGTAGACGGTTCGACGCGTCAACAGGAAGTAGGGGAGGTGACGGATGCGCTGATCCTCCAGCGATTCCCGCGCCCGTCCTTCGCCTCTGCGGACGTAGGTCAGAACTCGAATGTGGCAGCCAGCTCATCGGACAGCAGCACCGCGTGGGGCAGGTCGCGCAGTGCCTCAGCGTCAACCGAGATCCCGCGCAACCTAGCGGCCTCCGCATACTCGTGCCAGGGGAACGATCCTGGATCCGGCTCATCACCCTGGATCAGCGTCAGCACTTCCGCGACAACCTCTGCGGCAGTCCGTTTCCAGGAAGGCGGGTCGGCGTATCCGAACTTGAACGTATCCACGCCTCGATCCATGTCGAGGCGAATCATCGAATGATCCGATAGCCGCAGGTACTGGGTCATCGTCATGCTCATGCTCGGGCGGGCGTTGCCCGGTGGCGGCGGAGCGAGTTCGCAGACGATGACCAGACCCGTCACCGACAGTTTGGAGAGGTCGAAGGGCAGACGCTTGGCGGGGTCGGGTCGCGCCGCCTCGGGGTCACCGAGCGGCACGAACCGGCCCCGCCTCAGGTCGTCAGGCATCAGCTCGGATCCGGCGGGGAGCAGGAGAGGTTCTGCGGCGTGCCGTCCGTCCAGCCGTAGGGGTGCCAGAAGTCCGTCGGCTCGACAAAAACCGAGCCCCGCCAGCCGACGACGGACGTGGTCGCACAAGGGGAATGGGGCGTGGCCCAGTGACCCGTGCCCGAGCCCGGGTAGACGCCAGTCGCGACGTCGGTCGCCAGCGTGTACCAGCTGCAACCCCACATCCCGCTGCACCAAAGCGCCTGGAGGTTGACGGTTACAGTGGCCGTAGCCGGGCAGTCGCCGCTGTTGTAGACCCAGTACCCGTGAACCGATGCCTGGCCCGAGCTCACGTGCGGATAGTCCGTGACGGCGTCCCAGTCACATCCCCACCATGCGTAGAACGGCGTGACGACGGGGCCGGTGCTCTCCGTCGCATCGGCGGCATAGGGGTCGAACCCGTACTGCTTCTCTGCGACCTCGAGCGAGACGAACTCCGCGTTCGGATCGCTCGCGATCAGGCTGTTCACGTTAGAGCTGTCTGATGCAGTCGCCGGCGGTGGCGAGTCTGCCGCCGCAGCCTGAGCTGCGGCGGGAGCGATGAAGACCATCGCGAGGGCTGCTGCGAACAGCAGCCCGAGCTTCTTCGTAGATCCCATGATCGTCCATCCTTGCCGATTGTCCCGATCAGGGGGCGGCCGCGGTATCTCCGCTTACCTAGACGGTTTGTTGGGACGCCCATTCCTTACACGACACGCCGCTTCCTCGTGCCGCGCTCCACCGCGCTCACGCCGACCGCCGATATCGGCGGCGGTCTGCCGACCTCAGCAGGAGAGGTCAGTGATGCCGCCGGGCGCAATAGGCAGGGAGTCGTTCGCGCCGATGGTCGCCAGGATGCCGCCGCCCGAGTTGAGGGCGTAGACGGAGCCGCTAGTGCGTGCGTTGGCGACCGACCGCACCGTGCCGATGATGCCGGTGGGCTGCGGGGTGGCGCACGAGCTGAAGCTCAGCTTGCTTCCGCTGAGGCTGTAGCCGTTGTAGGCGCAGTAGTGGCCAGCCGTGCACGAGCCGACGTCCAGCACGCCGAACGCGGAGCCGGGAGCATCGAGCGTGAGCACCACGGCACCTTCGTCCCAGGCGATCTCGTTGGCGGCGATCTGCACGCCGCCGGGGTACTCGGCGAGCACAGCGTCGATGCGCGCCTGGAGCGCGTCGGAGTCCTTGTCCGCCGCTGATGCGGCGAGCGGCGTGCCGAGGATCAGGGCGATGGCCCCGATGACGGCGAGGGCAGCCATACGGCCGCGACCGGTCGTGATGTTGCGCATTGCTATCTCCAGAGGGTGTAGTCGGTTACCGAATCAGGGGCAATGTGGAAGTCTGGGTCGCCGGCGATACTGATTCGCTCGACGGCCAGCAGTCGCCAGGATCGGATGTCGACGACGAGCTGCGTCCGATAGCCGGGCTCGAGCTCGGTCGGCGCGATGTCCAGGACGACCCCGGCACGGCCGGCCCGATCGGTCGTTTCACCCGCCACCTGGAAGCCAGGAGCGGAGACGATCACTTCGATAGCGGTGCGCTGGGCCGCGTCGCCGAGAGTCCAGAACTGCATCAGCGAGCTGAGGGCATACAGATACTCGCCGGCGGAGCGTGACCCCGCCTCGGTGACGCCGAGCGAGGCGAGGAAGGCCTCGAGGTAGCCGCGCATCCCAGCAGCGTCCTCGGGCGGAGCCTCCGGGAAGGGCACCGGGTACTCGCCAGGTCCCCAGGTCTCCTCGTAGAGCGTGGTGCCCGGCGCGGCCGCACCCGCGGGGACCGGCTCGATCACGGAGCCATCGGCGGTCATCGGCGTCCCGGCGACGATGCGGCTGCTGCCCGAGAAATCCTCGCCCCAGGCGATCTGGACGCGCTGCGGCTGGATGAAGGTCGCCGCCGGTCGGTCGGCGTCGAGCTGAAGGAACCAGCCTTCCCACTGGGCGCCACGGCTAGTCGCGGTCGGCCGCGGGTTCAGGGGTGACGTCACGAGATCCTCGCGCAAGGTGTCGATGGTGGTCACGGTCGGGCGGAGCTCGAGCAGGTTCGGAGTCACAGCCATCGCAACCTGCGGGCGCACGGACACCAGGACCAGCGCGACGACCACCAGCGTCACGACGAAGGCCGCCCCCGCCAGCAGCGCGGGCGTCCGTTGGCTTCGAAGCGGTGGGAGGGCGACATCGTGGCGAGTCTCCCGTCGGCCCGAGATGATGTCGTCAAGCCGTCGCGTCGCGCGTTCGGGCAACGGCGCGTCCCGGAAGGGATTGTTCTCGCGCAGCAGCCGGGTCAGGTCATCCATGAGCCTTACCGCCTCGATCTCGTCGACGCGAAGGCATGACGTTGGCATCGTCCAGGAGCGTGCGCAACGCCGCGCGAGCCCGAGTCAGCCGAACCCACACCGCGGCGACCGTGCAGTCCAGGAACTCAGCGGTCTCGGCAGCGGACAACCCGTGCCAGTAGGTCAGCTGGAGCAGGAGCGAGTCATCCGGGCGCAGCTCGGCCATCGCCAGGCGGAGTCCGATGTGCTCGATGTGCAATCCCCACGCCTCCACGCTCGCGGCTTCCTCCATTCCCGCTTGCTGTACTCTGATGCGCTCTCGATCGCGTCGTTGGTATTCGTTGCCGATCAGATTCCTCACGGTGGCGAACAGCCAGCGGGGGGTGACCGCTTCCAGGCTCGGTGCTTTCTCCCAGGCGAGCAGGAACGCATCTTCGGCAAGGTCCTCCGCCAAGGCTCGGTCGTTGACACGTAGGTAGGTGTAGCGGACCAGCGTCCGGTAGTTGCTGAGGTAGAGCTTGGTGAAAGCCTCGGGATCCGGCTCCACTAACCCTCCCCCTGGCTGTAGGCACAGTCTGCTTCTCGTATAAGAGTTTGCCGAGCCGCCGAATCCTTACATTCAGATTTCGGGCGCGCTGCGCGTCGCCGCTCGACAGACCGAAGTTTGTAAGGATTCGCCGACTCAGCAAACAGAACACTCGAGGGTATTCCGATGCAGGAGGACATCGTGCTGAGACGAAGCCCCGATCGACTGTGAAGGGATGCCGGGCGCGCCCGTCCTAGACCAACGCGGGGTACGTCACCCGGGAGGGGCCGGAGTTTCCGGAGAACATCTGATGGCGAAGACATCACGCGACTGCGGAAGGTACATCATGGCGAGTCAAGGTGTTCAGCTTCGCCCCGGCGGGCTCTCGGCCTTGCGCCGGGGCCAGGCAGCGGCATACGCGATGGTGGCAGCCGCATTCCTCCTGACGGCGTGCAGCGCACCGGGAAGCGAGCCGCCCGCGCCTTCAACTTCGGACTCTTCTCTCAGCGAGGTGGCGGACGCTGCGTGGGCTCAAGTCTCTGCTCGATACCCCGGGGCGGTGCGTCCCGAAACGGACCTAGTCCGCACGGTCGCGCCACCCGAGTGGGCGACGACTATCGCTGAATGCCTGAACGGCGAAGGGTTCGATGCCGTGGCCCAACCTGATGGGTCCGTCTTCTTCGATACTGCTGAGCAAGGCGAGGCTTACGCGGTCGCGCTCTACACGTGCAAGATCCGATACCCGATCGACCCGAAGTTCCAGGGACCGCTCAACGGCGAGCAGCTGCGTCGCATCTACGACTACTCGAAGACGGTCCTCACGCCATGCCTTGAATCCTTCGGCATCGCGGTGCCGGAACCACCGAGCCTCGAGGTGTTCCTCGAAAAGCACGGAAGCCCGGACGCGTGGAACATCTACGGCGATGTTCAGAATCAGGTCAAGTCCAACGATCAATGGCAAGAAATCAACGCCGCCTGCCCGCAGTACCCGACGGATCTTTACGAGTAGGCGCTGTCGGCCCATCCGCTGAATCACGAAAGGAAGGGTGGAACCATGAGAAAGAGGAAGCGGCTCCTGATCGGAGCCTCGCTGGGAGTGGCAATCGGGCTCGGCCTGGCCGCGCCGGCCTTCGCCATGGCGAGCGGAAGCGGGCACAAGCACTGCCCGGGTGGAGCGTCTGCGGTCTCGCTGACGTCTTCCGCGACCGGCGCGGATCTGACGCACTGGATTGGCTCGCAGGTCTGGAGCTGGTCCGACACCGCTGTCCACTACAGCGTTTCGAACTACACCGACGCCAACTGGACCGCGGCCACCATCTACTCCTTCAGCAGCGGCCCGACCCCCTACTGCACCTGACGGGGAGCATCACCTGGAGTCGATGAAGGCGTCGCGCGATTCGCGACTCCAAGCGGCAGGCATCATCGCGACGCACGCGGTCGGGGTGGTGCCTGTGGCACCCGCACGTCCGACGCCGGCGCGCTGCAGTCCTAGGAGGGCCTATCTCTTGTTTATTGAGAGCCAACGACGCTTCGGTAGTACCCACTGCACCCGTTCACGCGGCCGCTTCTCGAGCTCCAAGCTGTGCGGGAGTTCGGCGGAACCGTGTTCGATGGAAGAATCGGTACGGCCGAGAGGGGGCGCATGAACTCGTCATCAGGTCGTACGAAGTCTCGCGCCCGCTGGTGGGTCGGTGGCGTGCTCGGCGGCGTCATTCTCTTGGCCGCGGGCGCAGCTGTCGGCTGGGCGGGCAGCACGATCTTCGCGCCTCCGCCCGACGTACTGGATTCGACGCCGTTCACGACGGCGGAGGTCGTTCGCGGTGAGGTCGGATCGAGCATCAACCTGAACACCGTGGCCGAGTGGAAGCCGATCCCGATTGCTGCGAACCTTGCGAGCGGCACCGTCACCTCGGTCTCGGTCACGGCCGGCCAGGAGGTCAGTGTGGGCTCGGTGCTCTATGCAGTCAACCTGCGTCCCGTAGTGATCGCGCAGGGAGATGTACCCGCGTTTCGAACCCTCTCCAGAAACACGGCCGGGGCTGATGTCGCACAACTCCAGGCGATGCTGACCCAGCTCGGCTTCTACAGGGGGGATGTCTCGGGCGATTTCGGTTGGCTGACGCAGGCGGCGGTCGAGGCGTGGCAGGAGAGCCTCGGCGTCGATGTCGACGGTGTGGTGCAAGCGGGCGACGTGGTATTCGTGCCGTCGCTGCCGACGCGGATCTCGCTCGATGCGGACAAGGTGGTGCGCGGCGCGTCACTCGGCGCTAGCGACCCCGTCATCTTGGGCCTCCCGCCGGCCCCGACGTTCCGGGTGCCGGTAACCGAGTCCCAGTCCGGGATGATGCCCGATGGGACGCGGGTCGAGGTCACCGGACCCGACGGGCAAGCCTGGGAAGGGTTCGTCGTCGACCGGGTTGCACAGCAACAGGGCGGGACGATCGACGTGATCCTCGGCGGCGCCGACGGCGCACCGGTGTGCGGAACCGAGTGCGGCACGATCTCCGTCACCGAGCAATCGCTGCTTCGCTCACAAGTCGTGACCGTCGAGACGGTGACGGGACTGACCGTGCCGAGCGCCGCGCTGGTCTCCCGCGCCGACGGCACGATCGTTGTGCTCGAGGAGGACGGCACCGAGCACCGAGTCACCGTCGTGACGAGCGCCCGAGGCATGTCCGTCATCGAGGGAGTCAGCGCGGGCCTGCGCGTGCGCGTGCCGGCAAGCGGAGGCTGACCCCATGCCAGCACTCCTCGATGCACGGGATCTCACGTTCGGCTACGAGTCGACCGTACCGCTGCTGGACCAGTGGTCGGCCTCGTTCAACGCCGGGGAGGTCGTGGCGATCACCGGCCCCTCCGGTCGGGGGAAATCGACCCTTCTGTATCTGCTGGGACTGATGCTCGCACCTGCGGCGGGGCAGGTACTGCTCGACGGCGAGCCGGTGCAATCCCTCCCCGACCGGGCACGGGCGAGGCTCCGGGCGCGGCAGTTCGGCTTCGTGTTCCAGGACGCGGCTCTCGACGCCACGCGCACGGTGCTCGACAACGTGCTGGAGACCGCGCTGTATCGGGGCGAGTCGCGCTCGGAGGCCGTGCCGGTCGCCGAGGGACTTCTCGAACGGTTCGGCGTTCAGCTGCGGTCCGAGGCGAAGCCTGGCCAGGTATCCGGAGGGCAAGCGCAGCGCATCGCGCTGTGCCGGGCACTGCTGGGCACACCCCGGATCCTGCTCGCCGACGAACCGACCGGGAACCTGGACCCAGCATCCTCGGATGTTGTCGTCGACGCGTTCCACGAGCACGCCGACAGCGGTGCGACGGTGATCGTCGTGACGCACGACCCGGTCCTGGTCGAACGCTGCGATCGGAGCATCACCCTGTGAGCGCCGGGCTCCGCCGACTCGGCGGCGTCATCCGCGAGGCGCTAGCTGCCGCGGCGTCCAGCCCGATCGCCTCCATCGCGACCATCATCATGGTCGCCGGGCTGTGCGCAACCGTCCTGCTGACCACCGGCCGCACCGTCGGCGCGGAGCAGGCTGTCCTCGGCTCGATCGACTCCGCCGGAACCCGGACGACCATCGTGCGCGCCGAACCCGCCGCCGGGCTGACAAGTTCGGTCGTGACGCGGCTGAGCACCGTGGACGGCATCGAATGGGTCGCCGCGTTCGGACCTGCCTTCGACGTGACCAACACGCTGATCCCGGACGGAACGAAGGTCGCGGCTCGCTTCGCCTATGGCGCGCACCTGACGTCGATCGGAATCCCCGAGTCGTCCGCGCTACCGGGTTCGACTGCCTGGGGAACCGCCCTGTCGCTCGGGCAGCTCGGTCTCGTCGACCACGCAGGCTCCGTCACCAACCAGAGCGGCGCGAACTACCCCGTCGCCGGGCAAATGGACATTCCAGACTGGCTCGGGTTTCTCGAGCCCGCCCTGTTCGTGCCACGGGCACCGGTCGAGCCGGAACCGGTCGCCGTGCTCGTCGTCGTGGCCGAGCGGCCAGACCTCGTCGCTGCAGTTGCCCCAGCGGTACAGTCCTTGCTCGCCGTCGACGACCCGACCAAGATCACGATCACCACGAGCGAGGCCCTGGCACAGCTGCGGGCCCTTGTGCAGGGGCAGCTCGGCGCCTTCGGACGTGGTTTGGTATTGCTGATCCTCGCCGTCAGTGGGCTACTCGTCGCGGCGATCCTGACCGGGCTCGTCACGCTGCGCCGCAAGGACTTCGGTCGGCGCCGAGCCCTGGGCGCCACCCGCGGACTGATCGTGAGCATCCTCCTCACCCAAACTCTCGTACTCGCGACCCTCGGCGCTGCACTCGGTTCGGGCGTTGCGAGCATGGTGCTGGCGTTCAGCGGCGATCCACTCCCCGGCTTGGCCTTCACCGCCGCAATCGCGGTTCTAGCGATCGCCGTGAGCGTCGTCGCGGCCTTGATCCCCGCCGTTGTCGCCGCACGACGTGATCCGATCCGTGAGCTGCGGGTGCCCTAGAGACAGTGCACCGCGCCGGATCGCTGCATGGGATCAATCGGAATCAGCTGCGGCGCCCTCCTCACAAGGTCGAGATCTTGTAAGGATTCGCCGACTCGGCAAACAGAACAGTCAAGGGCAGTTGAAGATGAAGGTCGAAGATGAAGGAGGACATCATGCTGAGACGAAGCCCACGATCGGCTGTCAAGCCAGGGTCGACGAAGCGCATGGGCAAGACACGGGTGATCGCGGCCGCACTCGCCGTCGGTCTGGCGGCGGCCGTCGTGCCGGCAGTCGCGGCCTCGGCTGCTTCGCAGATCGACGGCTACAACAAGGTCTGTTCCGGCTCGGTGCCACACGTGCAGGTGCAGTCGACGTCAACCGGCGGCATCAACCACGAGGCCAACTACATCGTCCTGGACCACTGGAACAACGGCAGCACCTCGCAGACGAGGTGGTCGCTCACCAGCTACTCGACCGTCTACTACTGGCGGGTGTTCCTCACCGGAATCGGCGGCGACATCACCTACGGGAACGCGGTCTGCCATTCGTGAAGGCTCTTCGAACGGCACTAGTCGCGGTGATGGTGAGCACGGTTGCGCTCACCATCACTGCGTGCACGCCTCAACGTGACCCCCTAAACCCCCCGGACTCGAGCGACTCGAGCGCAACGGAAGTGGACTCCGCCACCCGCGCCTACCTGGATGAGACTGCGACTGCTCTCGCGGGCCAACTCGGGATCGTTGATCCCCCCAAGGTGGAGCTCGTCCGGCTCATCACCCTCAACGAGTGGGCACCGACGCAGATCGCATGCCTCCAAGAAGCGGGATTCGATGCCACGGAAACGGCCGACGGACAAGGGATCCGCTACCCGCCGATCGAAGACCCCACTCTCCGCCAGTCCTTGAATCTGGCGATCTATACGTGCGAGCTGAAGTACCCCACCCAACTCAAGTACATGACCCCGCTGTCGACCGATGCGTTGACCAGGCTCTACGAGTACCGGACAGGTGAGCTCGTGAGCTGTCTTGAGAGGGAGGGATACAGCGTCGAGCCCGACCCGCCCAGCGTGGCCGTGTTCATCCAGACGAACGCGGGATGGTCGCCGTTCGAGGACATCGCCATTGCAGAGGCCGACATGAAGAGAGTCTTCGCGAACTGCCCGCAGACCCCCGAGAGCATCTACGGGACCTAATACGACCTCGGAGATGTCGCAGGCCACTCGCCACAGCGACGGCCCGAAACCCCCGCGGCTTAGCATCTTGACCATGAAGGCACCGCGACTACTCCGTCTCGGGGTCGCGGTCGCGTTGCTGCCAGCCCTGCCGGTGGTGCTCTCCGGCTGCGCATGCACGACCGTCGGCTACATCAACACCGATCCGATCGCGGTGAAGATCGTGGGGTCGCTGCCGGATGGCGCGATCTTGTCGGCATGCCTCGATGACGGCTGTACGCCGGCAGAGGTCGCGATCGACGGTGACGGTCGACTCGGGATCCCGCAGGAGCAGCCCTACCGAAGCGGAGACTCGATCAATCCACCGACGATCGCTCGTGTGGTGGTGACCATGAGCGACGGGACGACGCTGGTCGACGAGCGTCTCGACGTTCGCACGGCGCCGGACAATCCGATCAGGTCATGCCCGGGGCCCTTCCATTTCGAGGACTGACGCTCGAGATGACCTGAGCTGGCGCCGCGCACCGGCTCCCGGTGCGGCTATCCCTCGAGTTCGCGCGCGAGCGTCGTGAGGAAGGCTGCCCCCTGCTGGGCGATGGCGATCTGCTGCTCACGGGAGACGCCGAGCCCGCGCAGCGGATCGTCCTCGTCCTCGTCCGACTCGGCCATGCGGTCGACCAGGATCGCTGCGACCCGCGCAGCGCGCGTGAAGGCGCCGGGCGGACTGCCCGCGTCCTGCCACACCATGAGCAGCGTGTCGCGGATGCTGGCCCCGGACATCGGCCCGAGCTCGATGCTCATCATGTGGTACGCGAACGCCTTGCGGGCGAGCGAGCGGGCGACCTCGTCGCTCAGATCCGCAGTGTCGTCCACGGTGCGATCGTAGGGCTCACCCGTCGGAGGTTGATCGGACGGTCGCCGACAACCCGCTGAGGGAGGCGGAGCAAGAATCCAATCCGCGTGTAAGGATTCGGGCTCTCGCCAAACTGTATATGCGGGACGGTGTTGTCCCAGCGTGAGAGGGGAGGCACGTGGAGCCAGACATTCAGCTCTTCACGAGCCTCTACGAACGCAGCTATCGGACGATCGAACGGTACATCTGCCAGCGAGTCGACAACCGAGAGCTGGCCGAAGACCTGACGGCTGAGGCGTTCGCTCGGGCGCTGGAGAAGCATCTGTCTGGCACCACGATCACGATCCGCTGGCTACTGCGGACAGCAAGGAATCTCATCGGCAATGAGCATCAACGTCGTGCGACGCAGCAAGCCTGGATGCGACAGCAGGTGATGGAGGAGTTGCAGGAGGTGGCAACTTGGGATGGGGACCTCGAGGATGTCGAGCTTCGCCTAGCGATGACGCGATTGCCGGCGCAGGACGCCCCTGCAATCCACCTCACCTATTGGGAGGGCTTGTCTATCGCCGAGGTGGCTGCGTGACATGGCTCGCCCTGATGTTGAGCACGCCGATCGCCGCCAGCGCGACCGAGACCCCCGGCGAGAGTGCTCTGCAGGCCCGCATCGACGCGGTCCTCGCAGAGTTCCCCGGCGGAACGCAGACCGCGCCGAACGAGATCGCCTGGCACGACCGCGCCATGATCCTCACGCTCGATGATCCGAGCCAGCTCAGTCCACTGTCCGTCGGCTCCTGCGCCACCGGCTATCACTGCGCCTACTCGGGGTATGCACTCTCTGGCAGCAAGCTTAGCCTGTCCGCCTGCGACACTACCGTTTCCACCTCCGTGCTAAGCGCAGTGCGTTCCCTTGCCAACGCGCATGGCAGTGGATACGTGCAGGCGAAGAACTCCAGCGGCAGTGTCCTCGCCAGCGTGAGCCACGGCGACTCGATCGCCTACGCCCCCGCGGGCATCACTCAGCTCACCTGCGTGAGCTGAGACTGCACCCTCGCCGGGGCCGATTGTGTAAGGAAACGGGCCGCTGCCAAACCAGTTCTGTAGACGGGTCGATCCCGGCCCGGGCGAGTTCGGCGAAGTTGGCGAACTCGAGATGGCAAATGAGTGTGGGAGTCGCATCATGCGTATGAAGAAGATCCTCGCGGCCGCCGGAGCTGCGGTTCTGTCGACCGCGCTGGTCGGTGTCGGCGGTTACGCCGCCTTCGCCGACGGCAGTGCCACCGACGGGAACTGCACCGTCATCTCCGGCACGCCCTACAAGAGCGGCAGCTACATCCACGGATGGGGCTCCGCCAGCTGCAGCAACACCGCGACGCGGACCCTGCTGCTGGAAGTGCACCGCAGCGAGGGGTGGTGGCACCCGATCATCGCCAGCGGCAGCGACTCCGGCAACAAGAAGGACTACTACGTCGGCGCGAACGGCTGCGACGATGGCAATGACCACGTCTACTTCTCCGAGGCCGGCATCAACTTCGAGGTCAACAGCGGGAACAGCGGCACGCTCAAGGCGACGTGCTGACCGTCCGAGGAAGGAAGTGCATATGGGCCGATCGCCATCGGAGCACGCATCAGGGGCAGTCGCGCATGGGTTGACCATCCGCTACCGGCGGGCAGCGACTGCCGCCGTCGACGACGTGACGTTGCGCTTCGACAACGGGGTCAACGCTCTCGTAGGACGCAACGGCGCAGGAAAGACGACGCTCCTCAACGCGATCGTGACCATGCAGAGGGTTCACGCCGGGCAACTCAGCGTGCTCGGCGTGAACCTCCCTGCCACCGAGCGAGACCGCCTCCAGCTAATGCGCCAGGTCGGATTCCTGCCCCAGCAGTTCGGCTACATCCCCGGCTTCACCGTGCAGGAGTTCCTCGAGTACGCGGCCTGGCTCAAACGAGTGCCCACGACGGCGCGGCCCGAGTTCATCGCGGACGCGCTGGCACTCGTCGACCTCACCGCCCACCGGCGCACCAAACTTGGACGTCTCTCTGGAGGAATGCTGCGGCGTGCGGGGATCGCCAGCGCCGTCGTCCACCGACCTCGTCTGCTCGCCTTGGACGAGCCGACCGCGGGACTGGATCCCGAGCAGCGCATCCGATTCCGCGACACGCTGCGAGGGCTCGCCGCCGACCGCTGTGTCGTCATCAGCTCCCACCTGATCGAGGACGTGAAGGCCATCGCCGATCATGTGCTCGTCATGGAGGGCGGACGAGCGGTGTTCGCCGGCAGTGTTCCCGAGATGCTCGCGGAAGAGGACCCGAAGATGCCTGGCGATACGCCCTTGGAACGCGCCTACACTGCGCTCGTCCAGCGAGCCAATCAGACCCGACAGGCCAGTGCATGAAGCGCCCATTCCTCATTGAGCTGAGGCACTCGGGGTTCCGCTACTGGGCACCGATCTTCGCTCTGGCGGGCGCGACAATCGGCTGGCTGAACAGCTTCCCCAGGATCGCTGCGTGGGTTTCGATCGAGTCGTCGATGCTCGACGTTGCCTACTTCCTCACTCCGTTCCTCGCGGGCGCGGGGGCATGGGAAGGACTACGGGATGAGCGGCGCCGCGTTGAGTACGCACGACGGACCTCCGCGATCCCGGCGCCGCTGAGCGTTCTTCCGCGCTATCTGGGCGGGATCGCGTGGGTTGTCGCGGCCTGGATCTGCATCGCGCTCGTCCTCGTGCTCAGGTCGATGCTCATTGGGCTGTACGGAGTCCCGGAGCCGATCTTGCTTCTGCATTCCCTTGCGCTGGTTCTCAGCTTCACGACGATCGGTTTCGCGCTCGCGGAGACGATTCAGCATTGGTCAGCGATACCAGTCGCGACGGTGCTCCCGCTTGCCCTCTACGGCGCGACTCTCGCTGGGCGCGCGGGCGACGTGGCCACGTGGATCAACATCTTCCGCAAGTACGTGGCGATCGACGCGAGCCTTCCCAACGCGATGTTCTTCGGCGGCGCCGCTCTCGTCTCGGTCGGTGCGGCTGTCGTGTTCGCGGCCGCCAGCTTCATACGCCGCCGTGCTTACAGGTCACCGGCCATCCTGACGATGATCGTTGCCGGAGCCGTGATCGTCTCGGGCCTAGGCGTGATGATCGGGCAACAAGGCCGGACTAGCCGCGAGCCTGCTCCTGCAGAACTTGCGTTCATCACCCTGAATGATGCGGATACGGGCCTCACCATTCGCGTTCGCGAGCACTACGCCCCGGTGGCCGATGAACTCACCGACACCTGGAGCAGAATCGCCGATCTCTTCTCCGAAAGCGACCTCGCGTTCGACAAGCTTGAGCAGCAACTCGACTCAGACCACCAAGGGGCACCACAAGGATTCGCGCGCCTTTATCTGAATCCCCAGTCGACAGAGATCGCTAGGTTCTCTGTCGAAGGTGCGCTCGTCGACGTCATGAACTGCACCCAGGCCGGCCAAGACGGGCCGGCTGGCGACTTCGGGCTGGGCGGTGTCGTCGTCATGCAGGCATGGCTTACCGGAGATACCGCGCTTGGAGTGGGCGCCTGGAGCAACGACCCGCGCGTCGTGGACGCCCTCGATCGCCTGTATTCACTTGACAACGCTTCCGCGCGAGCTTGGGTTCAAGCCCACACGGCGAACATCCGGTCATGCGAGTGGGACGCGAGCGACTTCCAGCCGTGAACTGGCAACTGCTCCTCAGCCGGCGACTGCCCCAGATCCTGGCCGTGGTCGTCCTCATCGAACTCACGCTTCCACTATGGGCGGCGCCGGCTCTTAAGATCACACACGACGGATACCTGAGTGCAGTGCCTCTGGCAGTGCCGGCGCAGTTCGTCGTCGTCGCGATTCTCCTCTATACGGTGAGCAGCGCCTTCCACGAGTTCGAGAGGCAGGCAGCGCGATCCATGCGACTCGAGCAAGCGGTGCTATGGCTCATCACCGCGCTCCTGGTCGTCGCTTCGACAATGCTTGCATCCGTCCTCATCGGCGATACCGGCACGCTTGGCGCCCTGGCTCCCGTCAAGGCGACGCTCGGCATGTGGGGCATCGGGCTGATCGCATCAGCGTTCTTCGACCGGCGTCTCGCGGGGATTGTGCCCGCTGCCGCTCTATTGCTTCCCGCCATTGTCAGCCCAGGACTGATCCCTGGCGCCGAGATTTGGGGCTTCGCGCTCGCACCGGACGACAGCCTGGCCGCGTGGGTGACCGCGGGTGGCTTCCTGGCGATCGGAGCGACCGCGCATATCCTGATGAGTTCCGCGAGACGACGCTAACCAGTCCGCACGACAACGTCGGGTTCAATCACCGGGGATCGCAGGCTCGCCGCCATCACGAAGACGCCGCGGGGCCATGCGACCGGAAGCAAGACTCAGCGCGCGCACGGTGGCGCGGCGGGCACCTTGATTGTGGCGAATCACCGCGAGATCCACGCCGGGGTCGGTCGCGGCGATCGCGATGAGCTTGGTGGCGTCTTGCTCGAGTTGCCTCACGCGCCACCCCGACGTCGCGAAGATCAGCTCCACCGGCGGCGGACCGACCGGCAAGCGCATCGCCGCGAACGCGGCCGACCGCCTCGTGCCCGTGAGCCTCGAGCTCGGCGGCAAGAGCCCCAACATCGTCTTCGAGGACGCGGACCTCAACCGCGCGATCGTCGGCGCCGTCGCGGGCATCTTCGGCGCGGCTGGCCAGACCTGCGTGGCCGGCTCGCGCCTGCTCGTGCAGCGCAGCGTGTACGACCGCGTGCTCTCGGAGGTGAGCGCACGCGCCGGGCGCGTGCGGCTCGGCGACCCGAAGAGCACCGGCACCGAGATGGGTCCGGTCGCCAACCAGCCGCAGTACGACCGCATCCTCGGGATGATGGCGGCGGCCCAGGAGAGCGGCGAGCGCGTGACCGCGGGCGGCGGGGCCGCATCCGGCGATGACCTCGGCGACGGGCTCTTCGTGCAGCCGACCGTGCTCGCCGACGTCGACCCCGACAGCGCGATCGCCCACGAGGAGGTGTTCGGGCCCGTGCTCGCCGTCATCCCGTTCGACACCGAGGAGGACGCCGTGCGCATCGCGAACGGCACCGAGTTCGGCCTCGCCGCCGGTGTCTGGACGAGCGACGTCTCGCGGTCGTTCCGGATGACGGCCGCCCTCGACGCCGGCGTCATCCGGGTCAACACCTACCGCACGAGCGCGGCGCAGGCGCCCTTCGGCGGCATCAAGCAGTCGGGCTACGGTCGCGAGCGCGGCGAGGACGCCCTCGCGGACTACACCTACGTCAAGAACGTCATGGTCGACACCTCGACCGCGGCCCGCCGCACAGGAGGCAGGGGCGTCGGTGCTCGTGCTGGAGGCCGCGAGCAGGGAGCTGCGCGGCGGCAACAGCCGCTTCACGGGCGGCATCTTCCGCACGACGCACGACGGCCTCGAGGCCATCAAGCCGGTGCTGCACAGCGACAGTGCTCAAGGACAAGACGAGCCGCTACTCGTACCTGTACGCCCTGCTCGTCAACCGTGACGGCAGGCGCTTCGTCGACGAGGGCGAGAACAACGTCTTCCTGACCTACGCGAAGACCGGCCGCGCCGTGCTCGCGCAGCCGGGCGCCGTCGCGTTCCAGATCTTCGACCAGAAGACGCTCCACCTGCTCGAGCCGCGCTACTCGACGGGCACCCCCGTCGTCGCCGACACCCTCGAGGAGCTCGCCGACAAGCTCGGCGTCGACGTGCGCACGTTCGTCAAGACGGTCGCCGACTTCAGCGCCGCCGTGCCGGCCGACGCCGCCGACCGCAACGACCCGTTCACGCTCGACGGCGTCCGCGCCGAGCCGGCAGGCCAGCCGGCGAAGTCGAACTGGTCGCTCACGATCGGCCAGGGCCCCTTCGTCTGCTACCCCGTCACGTGCGGTGTCACCTTCACCTACGGCGGCATCAAGATCGACGCCGACGCGCGCGTCATCTCGAACGAGGAGACCCCCATGCCGGGCCTCTACGCGACGGGCGAGATCTCGGGCGGATTCTTCTACCACAACTACGGTGCCGGGGCCGGGCTCATGCGCGGCGCCGTCTTCGGCGGTATCGCGGGCACCAACGCCGCCCGCCGCGCGGCCGAGCTCTAGACGGAGGCGGCAGCGTGAGCGCCCCGGCCGCGACGCGGCTCGGCTTCATCGGGCTGGGCGTCATGGGCGGCCCGCAGGCATCGAACGTCTCCGAGCTCGCCGCCGCGAGCGACGTCGTCTTCAGGTCGCTCCCGGGCGCGCCGCAGGTCGAGAAGGTGCTGTTCGGCGACAACGGCGTCTTCGCGGCGGCCCGCCCCGGCACGATCGTCGTCGACCTGTCGACGAGCCCCGTCGCCCTCGCCACGCGGGCCGGGGAGGCGGCGGCCGAGCTCGGGCTCGGCTTCGTCGACGCCCCCGTCGCCCGCACCCGGCAGGCCGCGGTCGGCGGCACGCTCAGCATCACGGCGGGAGGCTCCCCCGGAGCACTTCGCGGCCGTCGAGCCGCTGCTGCGGACCATGGCCACCGACGTCCTGCACTGCGGTCCGAACGGCGCGGGCGCGCTCATGAAGATCCTCAACAACATGGTCGTCTTCGAGACGGTCGTCGCGCTCGCCGAGGCGATCACGCTCGTGCGCCGCAGCGGGCTCATCGACCCGGAGCTCGCGTGGCAGGCGCTCGGCAACGGCTCGGCCGCGAGCTTCGTGCTCGAGAACCACGGGCGCAAGGCGCTGCTGCCCGACGTGCACGGCGAGGGGATCTTTCCGACGACCTACATGATGAAGGACCTGTCGTACGCGCTCGAGGCGGCATCCGACCTTGACACGACCCTGCCGGCGGCGACGCTCGCGCACCAGCTGCTCGAGCGCACGGCGGCCGCGGGCTACGGCGCGAACTACCACACGTCCGTCGTGCGGATCATCGAGGGGGGAGTAGTCATGCCGGTCGCCGTCCACGAGGTCTACGGCATCAGCTTCGCAACGAACGTCACCGGCACGCGCGGCCGGTACTTCATGGGCGCGGCCGCGGTGCCGCCCGACGAGCAGATGGTGCTGCACTTTTTCACGTGGCTGCTGCGCTCGCCGGATCAGGACGTCGTACTCGACGTCGGCTTCACGGCGGAGAGCAACAAGGGCCGCCCGCGCACCCTCGTCGAGGCGCCGAGCGAGGCGCTCGCGCGCCTCGGCGCGGACCCCGCGTCGGTGCCGCTCGTGATCCTCTCGCACTTCCACAACGACCACGTTGGCGACGTCGAGCCGTTCACCTCGGCGACCTTCGTGGCCCAGCGCGCGGAGTTCGACTTCTGGACGGGTCCCTACGCCGAGCGCGGCGAGCTCGGCCACCACGCGGAACGCGACGACATCGACCGTCTCGCCGCGCTCGAGCGGGAGGGACGGATGCGGCTGCTCGACGGCGACACGGAGCTCGCGCCCGGCATCACGGTGCACCACACGGGCGGGCACACGCCGGGCACGCAGGTGACGCGCGTCGAGACGGCGAACGGGCCGGTCGTGCTCGCCGCCGACGCCTCGCACTACTTCGAGAACGTCGAGCAGGACCGGGCGTTCGCGGTGCACACCGACCTCGTCGACGTGCACCGCACCTTCGATCGCATGCACGAGCTCGCCCAGGGGGCGTCATCGTCGCCGGTCATGATTCCGCCGTGCTCGAGCGCTTCCCGGCCGTGCCGGGGCTCGAGGGCCGCGCGGTGCGGGTCGCGTGAGCGCGGGCATGGGCGAGACGATCCGGTCGGTGCAGGCCGTGCTCATGCGCGGCGGCACGAGCAAGGGCCTCTTCCTGCACGCGCGCGACCTGCCGCCCGCCGGCGCCGAGCGCGACGACCTCATCCTGCGGCTCATGGGGAGCCTCGACCCGATGCAGATCGACGGCCTGGGCGGCACCTTCTCGTCCACGAGCAAGGTCGTCGTCGTGGAGCCCGTCGACGAGGACTCCGTGCGCTACTGGTTCGGGCAGGTCGGCATCGACCGCGCTGTCGTCGAGTGGTCGGGCAACTGCGGCAACCTGACGTCGGCGGTCGGCGCCTTCGCGGTCGACGAGGGACTCGTCCCCGCGGGCGGACCGCAGCGCCGACTCGTGCTGCACAACGCGAACACCGGCGTCGACGTCGAGGTCGAGCTGCGGATCGACGGAGGCCGCGCCGCCACGACGGGTGACCTCGCGGTCGCCGGCGTGCCCGGCACGGGCTCGCCGGTCGTCACCCGCTATCTCGAGCCGGGCGGGGGCGTGCTCGGCGCGCTCCTGCCGACGGGCGCGGCGCGCGACACGCTCGTGGTCGACGGCATCCCCGTCGAGCTGTCGGTCGTCGACGCGACGCACCCGTACGTCTTCGTCGCGGCCGTCGCGGTCGGGCTCGCCCCCGACGACGCGCGCACGCCCGAGCAGCTCAACGCCGACTCGGCTCTCCTCGAGCGCGTCGAGGCCGTGCGCGGCGCGGCCGCCGTGCGGGTCGGTGTCGCGAGCTCCGCGCGGGCGACGGCCGAGGAGTCCCCGATCGTGCCGCGCATCGTGCTCGTGCACACCGACGACGAGGCGCAGCTGCGCGTCACGGCGTTCTCGATGGGTCGCGTCCACCGCGCGGTGCCGATGACGGCTGCGCTCTGCATCGGCGCGGCTGCGCAACTCGCGGGCTGCTGCTCGTCGCGGCCGGCGTCCTCGCCGCCGTCTCGCCGGACCTCGTGTGGCTCGGCGTCGCCTCGGCGGTGCTCGGGCTCGGCAACCTCGTCGTGCTGCTCGGGGCGCAGGCCTGGATCTCGCGCGCCTCCTCGACCGCCCGCTACGACGCGGGCTTCGGCTGGCTCACCGCGGGCATGGCGGTCGGCCAGGCCATCGGACCGCTCATCGCGGGTCTCGTGATCGGGCGCCGCACCCACGCCGACGGCGTCGTGGCGGAGGCGTTCTGGATCGCGGCCGCGGTGGGCGTGCTCGTCGCGCTCGTGTTCGTCTCCCGCGCGACCGCGATGGTCGGCTCCTCGGCCGAGCCCGAGGTCGCGCTCTCGCCGGCCGGCATCCTCCGACGACCGGGCGTGATCGCGTCGATGGCCGTGAGCGTCTCGCTGCTCACCTCCGTCGACATCCTCTCCGCCTACCTGCCGGTGATCGGCGAGCACGCGGGCATCGCGCCCGCGGCGGTGGGCGGGCTGCTCGCCCTGCGCGGCATCGCGTCCGCAGTGCCGCGCTTCCTGCTCGGACCGATGTCGCGCAGGTGGACCCGGTCGAGCCTCGTCGCCGCGAGCACGATCGGCGGCGCGGCGACCATGGCCGCCGTCGCCCTCACTCAGAAGCTCGTGCCGCTCGTGCTGGTCATGGTGGTCGGCGGCTTCCTCATCGGCATCGGCATCGGCCAGCCGCTCACGATGAGCCTCGTGGCGCTCGCGGTGCCGCGCGAGGTCCGCTCGGAGGCGCTCGCCATCCGGCTCGTCGGGAACCGGGTCGCGCAGACGGCGATCCCCGTCGCCGCGGGGGCGCTCGCGGTCGTCGCCGGGGTCGCCGGCGTGTTCTGGCTGCAGGCTGCGTTCCTGGCGGGATCGACGGCGTGGTCGCTCGTCGGCGAGCGTCGCCGTCGGGGTGGCGCTTCCGAGTAGGCTGCGCGTTTGTGACCGACCCTCGTTTCGTCCAGCGCCGCTTCGCTGACGACTTCGTGCCCCTCGTGCGGCAGCGCATCCTGGCGGGCGAGCTGCGCGAGGGCGAGCGTCTCAACGAGGTGAAGCTCGCCGAGCAGTACGGCATCAGCCGCTCGCCCATCCGCGAGGGCATCCAGGCGCTGGCCGCCGAGGGCCTCGTCCGACTCGTGCCCGGCCGCGGCGCGTTCGTCGCGGCCATGACCGCGGAGGACGTGCGCGAGCTCGGCCAGGTGCGCGAGGCGATCGAGTCCCACGCGGCGCGCATCGTGGCGGAGGCCGCCGACCCCGAGCGGATCGCGCGGCTCGAGCGCGCGGTCGGGGCGCTCGAATCGAGGGGCGAGGCGGACTTCCATCGCGTGCTGCTCGAGGCGACGGGCAACGAGCGCCTCATCACGGTCGGAGCGTCGGTCGCCGACCGCTTGCGTCTTGCGCGCTCCCGCTCCGCCACGCGACCGGGTCGCGTCGACGAGGCGGTCGACGAGCACCGCGCGATCCTCGATGCCATCCGTTCGGGCGACGGCGACGCGGCGGCGTCCGCGATCCTGCGGCACGTCGCGCGGGCGACCGAGAGCGCCATCGGCTGAGGCCTCCCGGATGGTTGACATCCGTCAACCATCGGCGTATGGTTGTCACCTCTCAACCGTTGACCTCTGTCAACGATCTCGCGCCAGTGTCGTCGCGTGACGCATTCGCAACGACCGCCGAAGGACCGCATGTTCCGCAACACCCCCACCTCGCCCGAGGCCCTGTCCGACCCCAAGCAGCGCCGCCGCGTGCTCGAGGCCCTCTCCGGCCTCCTGCTCGGCATGTTCGTGTCGATGCTCGCGTCGACCGTCGTGTCGACGTCGCTGCCGACGATCATCCACGACCTCGACGGCGACCAGACCGCCTTCACCTGGGTCATCACCGCGACCCTGCTCACGACCGCGATCTCGACGCCCATCTGGGGCAAGCTCGCCGACCTGATGAACCGCAAGGTGCTCTACCAGCTCGCGATCCTCATCTTCATCGTCGCCTCGGCGGCCGCCGGCTTCTCGACCAACCCCGAGATGCTCATCGGCTTCCGCGCCGTGCAGGGCATCGGAGCGGGCGGTCTCGCGGCGCTCGGCCAGGTCATCATGGCCGACATCATCAGCCCGCGTGAGCGCGGCAAGTACATGGGCCTCTTCGGCGCCGTCATGGCCGTCGCCACGATCGGCGGCCCGCTGCTCGGCGGCGTCATCGCGGACGTGTGGGGCTGGCGCTGGAACTTCTTCGTCGCCGTGCCCGTCGCGGTGCTCGCGCTCGTCATCGTGCAGACGACCCTGCACCTGCCCAAGCGCGCCCCGGGCAAGACCACGATCGACTACCTCGGCATCGTGCTGCTCTCGGTGGCCGTCGGCCTGCTGCTCGTGTGGGTCTCGCTCGCGGGCGAGCAGTTCGAGTGGGCCAGCTGGACGACCGTGTGGATGGTCGGGGTCGCCGCCGTCGCGACCGTGCTGTTCATCGTCGTCGAGCTGCGCTCGAAGGAGCCGCTCATCCCCCTGAACCTGTTCCGCGACCTCACCTTCACGCTCTCGGTCATCGCCTCGATCGCGACCGGCCTCGCGATGTTCGGCGCCTCCGTCTTCCTCAGCCAGTACATGCAGCTCGCGCGCGGAGCCACCCCGACCGAGGCGGGCATCATGACGATCCCGATGATCGGCGGCCTGCTCGTGTCGTCGATCGGCGTCGGCGCGCTCGTGACGCGCTTCGGCAAGTGGAAGATCTACCTCGTCGTCGGCGCGATCCTGCTCACCGCCGGCTCGTACTTCCTGTCCACGATCCACTACGACACGAACTTCGCGCTCGTCTCGCTCTACATGGCCGCGCTCGGTGCGGGCGTCGGCATGACGATGCAGAACCTCGTGCTCGTGGTGCAGAACACGACCGCACCCGAGCGCATCGGCGTCGCCAGTTCGGGCGTCACCTTCTTCCGCAGCCTCGGCGGCACCGTCGGCGTCGCGGTCATGGGCGCCGCGCTCGCGGCGCGCGTCATCGAGCTCGTTACCGAGCGCGAGGACGACATCGCCACCGCGCTCGCGAGCCTCGGCGCCGACGCCCCCGCGTGGGCCGAGCAGCTGCAGTCCGGTACCCTCCCGAAGGTGGCCGAGATGCCGGAGGAGCTGCGACTCGTGTTTGAGGACATCTACGCCACGGGCATCTCGCACTCCTTCCTCATCGCGGTGCCGTTCGCGGTCATCAGCCTCATCGCGATCGTGTTCCTGCCGAACAAGCCCCTCACCCGGATGACGACGACCGAGCGGCTGCAGGCCTCCGAGGCCGACCTCGCGACCGTGTCGGTGCCCGAGGGCATGTCGTCGATCACGGCGACCGGCTCGATCCCGCTCCCGGACGCCGACGAGCGCGACGCCGAGGAGGGCCGGACGCGATGACCGTCCCCGACCGTCGCCAGGAGGCGATCCGCGGCCTCGAGGGGGCGTTCGCCGAGCTCCTCGGCGAGGTGCGCCGCGTCTACGCGCAGGCGGCGGCGACGGTGAGCCCGGGGATGCTGCCCGGCACCTACAAGGTGCTCTCGCTCATCGAGCGTCGCGGCTCGACGACGGTCTCGGGGCTCGCCGAGCAGCTCGCCGCCGACAAGGGGCAGGTGAGCCGCAGCGTCACCGACCTCGAGGAGCTCGGGCTCGTGCGCCGTGTCGCCGACGAGTCGGACGGCCGCATCAAGCTCATCACCGTCACATCAGAGGGCGCGACGCGCCTCGCGGCGGCCCGCGCCCGCTACGAGGGCCTGCTCACGCGCGTCGTCGAGACCTGGCCGGTGGACGACATCGAGCGCGTGACGCAGCTGCTCGAGTCGCTCGCCCGCGCGACCTCGCCCGGCGCATCCGCCTAGGTCGTGTTGCTGAAGGGACTCGCTGCGTGGGGCGGCGAGTCTGGTTGTCGTGTCGCGTGTGATGTGATCTCTGACAGGGTGTGGGCTGTGATCGGCCCGTTGTTCCCGCCGGGGAAGACGGGCGGCCGTCCGCCGGTGGATCGCCGGACGATGGTGGAGGCGGCCGCGTGGCGTTTCCGGACCGGGGCGCCGTGGCGTGACGTGCCGGAGCCGCCTGACCATGGAATAGGCCGGTCGCGGGGTGGTTTGACCACCAAGGTGCAGCTCGTTGCGGACGGGCGCGCAGCCGCCCGGATCGCGTGCTGGCCCAGCAGCACCGCTACCGCGGCCGGCACGTCGTCGAGCTCGACACCAGCTTCAGCAACACACCCTAGTTGTAGTTGCGTCGACGGGGACGGTCACCAGCGGGTGTCGCGGGCGCGCTGGCCGCGGGCGAGCATCCCCACCGCTTCGGCGACCTGCTTGCACTCGCGGCCGAGCTCGTCGATTCGGTCGCGCATCCGGTATCGAGGCCCGTAGATGGAGACGGCGGCAAGGGGAGCGCCGAGGGTGTCGAGCACGACGGCCGCCACGCGCTCGACGTCGTCGGAGCGCTGGATCCACACGAAGCCCCGACGCCGCGCCTTGTCGGCCTCGATCGGCAGCGTGCGAGGCGTGAGCCGCACCTCAGGATGCTCGACCGGCTCGTCTTTGATCGCGGCGAGGATGCGCACCTGTTCGGGAGCGGGAAGTGCGAACAGCATCGCGCGGCCAGCGGCCGTGGCATCCAGAGGTGCGGTATTGCCGACGTGCGGCACCATGCGGAAGTTCTGTTCGGGGTCGATCTGGTCGATCGAGACAGAGAAGTTGCCCTCGCGGATGGTCAGGATGACCGACTCGCCCACTCGGTCGCGCAACTCGGTGAGCACGGGGCGGGCGAGTTTCTGCAGGTCGAACTGCGCTTGGAAACCCCGAGTAAGGCGCAGCACGCGTCCGGTGAGCACGACGCGGCGGTCGGGCAGGCGGGTGAGGTACCCGAAGTCGCACAACGAGGACACGAGCCTCGAGGTGGTGCTCTTGTCGTTGCCGGTGATCGCAGCGAGTTCGGAGATCGTGCAGCCGTCGGGCGCTTCCGCCACGGTCTCGAGGATGGCGATACCGCGGGCCAGAGTGCGGTGGCCAGACCCTTCCATGTGTGCTCCTTAGCGTCGGCGGTGGGGTGCTGGGAATCGCAGAGAGACTCGTGCGCAGGCTGCAACACTGTTGCGCCTGCAGGAACACTCCATGCCCGGTTTGCGTCTAGTGCAACATACTTGCAGACTCTGCGACAGCCACCTAGCGTGACCTCGCGACCCAGGCAGCCCGCGCACAGCGCTGGAGGCTCGCTTCCGTCGCACATGTGGCGTCGCGCCAGCGCCGCCCGGAGGTCATTACAAAGGAGTAACTGTGAACTCAACCCCACAGCCCCGCTCGCTGCGTCGCGCGGTGCTCGGCGGTCTGTCGCTCGCCTTGGGCTCGGCCGTCGTTCTCTCGGGATGCTCGGGCAACGCCGAACCCGCAACGGAAACCGTCACGCTCACGATGTGGACGTGGAGCAACGAGGCCCGCGAGGCGCTCGAGGGTGGTGTCCTCGAGGTCTTCGAGGAGGCCAACCCCACCATCGACGTCGAGGTGCTTGTCCAGCCCGACAAGGACTACCAGACGCTGCTGACCACGGGTCTTGCCGGCTCCGGCGGACCGGACGTCGCCGCCATCCGCTCGTACGGCGTCATCTCAAGCTTCGCCGAAAGCGGCAATCTCGCCCCGCTCGACGATGTCATCACCGATTGGTCGGGCTTCTCCGAGGTTGCCCTCCAGGGTGTCACGGCCCGCGCCGACGGCCTCCGCTACGGGGTGCCGCAGGGCGTGCAGACCGCGCAGGTGTACTACAACAAGGCGATCTTCGCCGACCTCGGTCTCAACGTGCCCACGAGCTGGGACGAGTTCCTCGAGGTCTCCGAGGCGATCAAGGCGTCGGGCGTTAAGCCCATCGTCATCCCCGGTGCCGCTGCCGCGCAGATCGCGCTCGCCGGCGAGGTCATCGGCAACGCGCGCCGCGGCGGCAACGAGTTCACCGCGGCCTTCGTCGCGGGAGACGTGACCCTCACCGACCCGGCGAGCGTCGCATCGATCCAGTTCATGGCGGACATCCAGCCTTACCTTGTCGACAACGTCACGAGCGTGACCCTCGACGAGGCCGTCACGATCTTCGCGACCGGCATGGCCGCCATGTTCCCGTCGGGCACGTGGCAGGTCGCGAGCTTCGCGAACCTCGGCGCCGACCTCGACTTCGGCACTTTCGACATGCCCGTCGACAAGAGCTGGGGCCACGACCCGGTGACCGTCGCGTACGCGGACGGCGGGTGGGCGCTCTCGGCACGTTCGGAGCACCCGGAGGAGGCGGCGACGCTGCTCAACTGGCTCGCCTCGCCGGAGTTCTTCCAGCTCTACGCCAACACGATGAGCACGATCCCGCCGCGTGACGGCGTCACGATCGAGAACCCGCACGTGGCGGAGATGTACGAGCGCTACCTCGCGACCGGCTCCACTTACCTCGGTGCCGCGTACCTCCGCTACGGAACACCGTGGGGCACCGACGTCTACGGGGAGCAGGTGCAGAAGATCTGGCTCGGCGAGCAGACCGCGCAGGGTGCCGCCGAGGCCATCCAGTCGGGCATCGAGGCCTGGTTCAACCCGGCCGACTTCGCCCAGTAATCCGCAGTACCAAGCAGGAGCAATACAGTGACCGCGAAGAGCACGTTCGATGCGAAACGACCCCACCCGGTGGTCATCGCCGCCTTCATCCTCCCGGCGTTCGTGCTCTTCGCGGTCATCTTGCTCTATCCGATGGCCGCAGCCCTCGGGTTCTCCCTGTTCGAGTTCAAGGGCGGGATGAACCTGGTCGGCTTCAACTGGTTCCAGAACTTCGTGGTGCTCTTCACCCAGGAGCCGTACACCACCCAACTGCCGCGAGCCTTCGCCCACAACATCGCGATCCTCGTCGGCACGCTCATCCTGCAGAACTCGATCGGCCTGTTCCTGGCCGTGCAGCTGCAGCGGTTCGGGCCGCTGCGCCGCGTCTTCCAGGTGCTCTACACGACCCCGTACCTCGTGAGCCCGCTCGTCGTCGGCTACCTGTGGACTCTGCTGCTGTCGCCGACGTTCGGACCGATCAACGCGGCGCTGCGCGGCCTGGGCCTGGATGCTCTGGCCCTCCCATGGCTCGGAGACCCGAAGACCGCCCTGCCCGTGCTCATCCTCGTCTCCGTCTGGCAGTGGATCGGATTCCCCGTGCTCCTCTACGGGGCGGCGCTCGCCGGCCAGTCGCAGGAGATCCATGAGGCAGCATCCATCGACGGCGCGAGCGGCTGGAAGCGCTTCGTGCACATCACTCTGCCGCTACTGACCCCCGTGATCGGCACTGTGTCGATCCTCACGTTCATCGGAGCGATGGAGACTTTTACCCTCCCGTACGCATTCGGCGGCGCCACGGGGTCGCCAGCCGGATCGACGGATGTGCTGTCGCTCCTGTTCTTCCGCGAGTCGTTCCACTCCGGCGCGAGCAATGCGCTCGGTATGTCGTCGGCAGTGGCGACCATCCTGTTCCTGTTCATCCTCGGAGGCGCGGTGATCGCCCGGAAACTCCTCGGACGCTACGAGGAGAACCTCACATGACCACGATGATCGAAGCGTCGACCCTTCCGGAGTCGCGCCAAGTGCCTGCTCCCGCGCGCCGTCGCCGTCGCACGCTCACGACCGAGGCCGTCGTCATCCAACTCATGCTGTGGATTTACGCGGCGATCTCGATCCTGCCGTTGCTGACGATGGTGGGGAACTCGTTCCGCACGCACTTCGAGATCGCGAAGGACCCTCTCCCGATCCCTACCAACCCGACAATCGAGAACTACGTCAACGCGTGGGTGCGTGCCGACTTCGCGACCTATGCGCTCAACTCGGTGCTCATCACCGTCACGAGCGTCGTGCTCTCGGCGGCCGTGTCGATCCCCGCGGCCTACGCCCTGGCGCGGTGGCGGTTCCGCGGCCGCAGCGCGTTGGAGAGCCTGTTCATGTCGGGCCTGCTCATCCCGTTCATGCTCGCGATCCTGCCGATGTTCTACCTCATGGACTTCCTCGGCCTCATCGACAATCCGCTGAGCCTTGTCCTTATCTACTCGGCAAACGGTATCCCGTTCACGATCTTCATCCTCACCGCCTTCTTTAGGCAGTTGCCCGCGGAGCTTGAGGAGGCGGCGCTCATCGACG
>WKJB01000022.1_pt1 | contig 69781 bp, 56 predicted proteins | sample 5403331 | NCBI WGS metagenome assembly WKJB01 (sample SAMN13198853, study PRJNA488119) | plastic metagenome | isolation source: water-polyurethane dispersion (WPUD) containing a polyether... | place: Mexico: Mexico City | collected 2016 | reverse complement strand
CGCAGACCCCGCCGTCGTCGACGAACTCATCGAAAACAGAATGAACCGGCACTGAGGAAAAGCGCAGGCGCCGGAAGCGCCCGCAGGCAATACCGGCTAGCGCGAGCGGCAGCGTCGCCCGCGACCGGTCCCGGCTTGGCCCGAGAGGTGCGCCGCCGGCCCGCTACCGAAAATTCGTCTCGCCGGCAATTCCGCCGGCGCGGCCGAGAAAGCCCAGATCGTGGCAGTGGAGGAGCACGACCCCGATGCAAGAAGACCTGGTCGAACGGATCGCCGCAGATCCGAATTATCAATTGCTGAAAGCGAAGCGATCCCGCTACGGCTGGATTCTGACGATCGCGATGCTCGTTGTCTATTACGGCTATATCCTGCTGATTGCCTTCGACAAGGAACTGCTCGCCGCGCGGATCGGCGACGGCGTCATGACCTGGGGCATTCCCCTGGGCTTCGGCGTGATCGTCTTCACCATCATCATCACCGGCATCTATGTGCGCCGCGCCAACAGCGAGTTCGACGAGCTCAGCGAGAAGGTCCGGCAGGAGGCGCTGAAATGAAACGCAATATCCTGCGCTGCGGCCTGGCGGCCGCGCTTCTGGCCGCGCCCGGCGCGGCCATGGCCGCCGACGTGATCCAGGGCGCCGAGAAGCAGGCGACGAACTGGACCGCCATCGTCATGTTCGCGGTCTTCGTGCTGGGCACGCTCTACATCACCAAATGGGCGGCGTCGAAGACCAAGTCGGCGGCGGATTTCTATACCGCCGGCGGCGGCATTACCGGCTTCCAGAACGGGCTCGCCATCGCCGGGGACTACATGTCGGCGGCATCCTTCCTGGGGATCTCGGCCGCGGTGATGATCTCGGGCTATGACGGGCTGATCTATTCGATCGGCTTCCTGGTCGGCTGGCCGATCCTGACCTTCCTGATGGCCGAGCGGCTGCGCAACCTGGGCCGCTTCACCTTTGCCGACGTGGCGGCCTTCCGCTTTGCCCAGACCCCGGTGCGCATCTTCGCCGCCTCGGGCACGCTGGTCGTGGTGGCCTTCTACCTGATCGCGCAGATGGTGGGCGCGGGTTCGCTGATCCAGCTGCTGTTCGGGCTGGACTACTGGATCGCCGTGGTGATCGTCGGCGCGCTGATGATGATCTATGTGCTGTTCGGCGGCATGACCGCGACGACCTGGGTGCAGATCATCAAGGCCTGCCTGCTGCTGGGCGGCGCGTCCTTCATGTCCTTCATGGTCATGTGGCATTACGGCTTCAGCCCCGAGGCGATGTTCGCCGACGCCGTGCGCGTCAAGGCCGAGCTTGCCGCCAGCGGCGGCGCCAGCGCCGAGGATGCGGCAACGGCCGGCCAGTCGATCATGGGTCCGGGCACCTTCATCAAGGATCCGATCTCGGCCATCAGCTTCGGCATGGCGCTGATGTTCGGCACCGCCGGCCTGCCGCATATCCTGATGCGCTTCTTCACCGTTCCCAGCGCCAAGGAAGCGCGCAAGTCGGTGATGTGGGCGACCGGCTGGATCGGCTATTTCTACCTCTTGACCTTCATCATCGGCTTCGGCGCCATCACCTTCGTGCTGACCAATCCAGAATTCCTGGACGGCTCCGGCGCGCTGGTCGGCGGCTCGAACATGGCGGCGGTGCATCTGGCGCAGGCGGTGGGCGGCAACGTCTTCCTGGGCTTCATCTCGGCCGTGGCCTTCGCCACCATCCTGGCGGTGGTCGCCGGCCTGACGCTTTCCGGCGCCTCGGCGGTCAGCCACGACCTCTATGCGACCGTGATCAAGAACGGCAATCCCGCGCCGGGCAGCGAGCTGCGCGTCTCGCGCATCACCACGCTGGTGCTGGGCCTGGTCGCGGTCGTGCTGGGCATCGCCTTCAAGAACCAGAACATCGCCTTCATGGTGTCGCTGGCCTTCGCGGTGGCCGCATCGGCCAACTTCCCGGTGCTGTTCATGTCGGTGCTGTGGAAGGATTGCACGACCCGCGGCGCGGTGGTCGGCGGCTTCCTGGGGCTGATCTCCTCGGTGGTGCTGACGGTGCTGTCGCCCTCGGTCTGGGAGGCGACGCTGGGCAACCCGGCCGGTTCGGCGCCCTTCCCCTACACCTCTCCGGCGCTGTTCTCGATGACGCTGGCCTTCCTGGGCATCTGGCTGGTGTCCAAGATGGACAACGGCACGCGGGCGCGGATCGACCGGGCGGGCTTCCTGGCCCAGCAGGTGCGCTCGGAAACCGGGATCGGCGCGGCAGAGGCCTCGTCGCACTGAAACGCCGGCCCGCCCTTCGGGGCGGGCCGTCTTGCCGTCCCGGACCCGGATCGGGTCGGGGACGGTGTCCGCCCCTGTGGCCGGCGCGACGCCCGGCGCCCCGCGCCGGGTTCGGAGGCCATCCCGGGCTTGCGTTGTCGGACATCATGCCGCCCGACCTGCCGGACCCTTGCGGCGATCCGGGGCCGATCCGGCCCTGCCCGAGGCTCGCTGCGGCCGGTGATCGGACCCGCGGGCCGGGATGGCGCGCCCCCTCGGGACCGCCCGAGCGCGCCCGCGGCCAGTCGCCGCACTGCAAAGACGCAGGCGAACGGCGTTTTTTGCTTGCCAAACACAGACATATCGGTCTTTCCATGGCTTGTCCCGGAACGCGATCCGGGGGCGGACTGAAGCGCCAGCGGAGTGCGCCAGCACGGAAGGACAGCTATGACCGACGCCTATCAAGCCATCATCGACCGCTGTGCCGGACTGCCGCCCCTGCGCACCGCCGTGGTCCATCCGGTGCAGCATTCCGTCTTCGAGGCGGTGGGCGATGCGGTGGCCGCCGGGCTGATCGAGCCGGTGCTGATCGGCCCCGCCGCCCGCATTGCCGCCGCGCTGATCGAGGCCGGCCAGGCCCCCGACGCCTATGAGATCGTCGATACCGAACACAGCCACGCCGCCGCCGCCCGTGCCGCACAGATGGCCGCGGCGGGCCAGGTCGGCGCCATCGTGAAGGGCTCGCTGCATTCCGACGAGCTGCTGGGCGCGGTGATCCATCCGCAATGCGGGCTGCGCACCGAGCGGCGCATCAGCCATGCCTTCCTGATGCTGACCGAGGATTATCCGCGCCCCTTCATCATCACCGACGCGGCGGTCAACATCGCGCCCGACCTGATGGTCAAGGCGGACATCCTGCACAATGCCATCGTCCTTTGGCGCGTGCTGTGGGGCCCGGCCCGGCCCAAGGTCGCGATCCTCGCCGCGGTCGAGACGGTCAATCCCAAGATGCAGGCTACGCTGGACGCGGCGGCGCTGTGCAAGATGGCCGATCGCGGCCAGATCGAGGATGCCGAACTGGACGGGCCGCTGGCCTTCGACAATGCGATCAGCCCGGCGGCGGCCCGGGAAAAGGGCATCGTCTCGCCGGTGGCGGGGCAGGCCGACATCCTGCTGGTCCCCGATATCGAATCGGGCAACATGCTGGCCAAGCAGCTGGTCTTCATGGGCGGCGCCGACGCTGCGGGGATCGTGCTGGGCGCCCGGGTGCCGGTGGTCCTGACCAGCCGCGCCGATTCCGTGCGCGCCCGCATGCTCTCCACCGCGCTGGCCGTGCTGATGGCGGATGCGCGCCGGCGGGGGCTGGTGAAATGATCCCGGCGATCCTGACCCTCAATGCCGGCTCGTCCAGCCTGAAGTTCCGCGTCTTCGCCCGCGACGGGCTGTCGCTCATGGCGCGGGGCGCGGTCAGCCGCATCGGCGCCGATGCCGAACTGACCGCGGCGCTGACCGGCGAGCCGGAGCGCCGCACCCCCCTCGCCGCCGGCGGCGACCATGCCGCCGCGCTGCAGGCGGTGCTGGATTTCCTGGATGCGCATGACGAGGGCTGGCGCATCGAGGCGGTGGCGCATCGCATCGTGCATGGAGGGACGGCCTATACCCGTTCGACCCCGGTCACGCCGCAGGTGCTGCAGGACCTGCAGGAACTGGTCCCGCTGGCGCCGCTGCACCAGCCGCACGGGCTGGCGGCCATCGCCGCCGCCCGCCGGCTGTTCGGCGAGGGGGTGCCGAACCTGGCCTGCTTCGACACCGCCTTCCATGCCGGCCGCGATCCCCTGTTCACCCATTTCGCCCTGCCCGAGCCGATGTTCGAGCAGGGCATCCGCCGCTATGGCTTTCACGGCCTCTCCTATCAGTGGATCGCGCATGTGCTGGCCGAGAACCTGCCCTGGCTGCATCGCGGCCGGGTCGTCGCGGCGCATCTGGGCAATGGCGCCAGCCTCTGCGCCATGCGCGAGGGGCGCAGCATCGACACCACCATGGGCATGACGGCGGTGGATGGCATCCCGATGGGCACCCGCTCGGGCGCCGTCGATCCCGGCGCCATCCTGCTCATGCAGCGCAGCTTCGGCATGGCGCCGGAAGAGATCGAGGACCTGATCTACAACCGCTCGGGCCTGCTGGGCATGTCGGGCCGGTCGAACGACGTCGCGGCGCTGCTGAAGGACGGCAAGCCGCAATCGCGCTTCGCGCTGGATTTCTTCGCGCTGAAATGCGCCCAGGCGGCGGCGGCCATGGCGGTCTCGCTGGGCGGGATCGACGCGATGATCTTCACCGGCGGCATCGGCGAGAACGCCACCCCGGTGCGCGAGGCGATCCTGCGGCACATGGCGCCGCTGGGCAAATTCACCAGCATGGTCATCCCCGCCAACGAAGAGCGGATGATGGCGATGGAGGCCGCCCTGCTGCTTTGACCCCGCGCCGCGCCGGCGCAGGGCAGGGCGGCGTCACCGCTGCCGGACATAGCTGCCCGGCGCCTCTTCCAGCGGCGGATAGCCCGCCTCGGCCGCGCCCATGGCCGGCGGGGCCACGCGCCCGGCGCTGGAATGCTGCGCCAGCCAGTCGCTCCAGGCCGGCCACCACGAGCCCTGGCGCATCGCCGCAGCGCGTGCCCAGTCCTCGGGGCAGAGGCAGGCGCCGTCGCGCTCGCGGCTGGCGATGCGGTAATGGCTGCCGGGCCGGGCGGGGTCGAAGATGATGCCGGTATTGTGCCCTTCGCCCGCCAGCACGAAGGTCAGCTCGGCATCGCTGAGGTAATGCAGCCGATAGACCGATTGCCAGGGCGCGACGTAATCGTCCTCGGTGCCCACGGCGAAGATCGGCGCGCGCAGGTTGCGCAGCGCCACCGGGCGGCCCTCTGCCGTCAGCCGGTCGGCGGCCAGCGCGTTTTCCAGATAGAACCGGCGCAGGTATTCGCCCTGCATGCGGCAGGGCATGCGGGTCGAATCCGTGGCCCAGGCGGCCATGTCGGTCATCGGATCGCGCTCGCCCATCAGATAGCTGCGCACCATGCGCGACCAGATCAGCTCGTCCGAGCGCAGGAAGCGGAAGGCGCCCAGCATCTGCTCGGCCGTCAGATAGCCGCGCTGCCACATCAGGCTTTCCAGCACATGCAGCTGGTCGTGGTCGATGAACAGCCCCAGGTCGCCCGGCTCGGTGAAATCCGTCTGCGCCGCCAGCAGCGAGACCGAGGCCAGCCGGTCGTCCCGCGCCCCGGCCATGGCCGCCGCCGCGATGGCCAGCAGCGTGCCGCCCAGGCAATAGCCCGCCGCATGGATGCGCCGCCCGGGCAGGATGGCCGAGACCGCATCCACCGCCGCCATCACCCCGAGGCTGCGATAATCGTCCAGCGTCAGGTCGCGGTCCTCGGCCGTCGGGTTGCGCCAGGACAGGCAGAACACCGTATGCCCCGCCTGGACCAGATGCCGGACCAGCGAGTTTTCCGGCGACAGGTCCAGGATGTAGTATTTCATGATCCAGGCCGGGACCAGCAGCACCGGCTCGGCCAGCACGGTTCCGGTCGCGGGGGTGTATTGGATCAATTCGACCAGATGATTGCGGAACACCACCGTGCCGGGCGTCGCCGCGACCTCATGGCCGACGCGGAACCGCTCGGCCCCGACCGGCGGCTTGCCGGCCGCCAGCCGCGCCATGTCCTCGGCCCAGTTGCGCAGCCCGGCCAGATGGTTCAGCCCGCCGCTGCGGATGCTGCGGTCGATGATCTCGGGATTGGTGAAGGGCAGGTTCGCCGGCGAGACCATGTCGAGCCATTGCTGCGCCAGGGCCGAGAGCAGGTTCTCGTGATGCGGGCTGACGCCGGGGACGCCATGGGTGGCGTCGCGCCACCATTGCTGCGTCAGCAGGAACCCCTGCGCCCAGAGGCTGAAGGGCGGCTGGCGCCAGGCCTCGGACTGGAAGCGCCGGTCCTGCGGCGGCGGGCGGATCATCGGCTCGGCTTCCGGATCGGCGGCAAGGGCGGCGGCCTGGGCCAGCAGCCCGGCCGCGTCGCGCCGGGCCTTGTCGGCCAGTTCCAGCCGCTTGCCTGGCGCGGCGGCCAGATGCGCCGACCAGTCGAAAAGCGCCATGCCGAGCGCCACCGGCGACAGCCCGGTGCTGAAGCCGGCGGTGGCCGCCTCGCGCAGGCGGTCCAGGGTGCGATAGCTTTCGGCGCCGGGCCTGTCCGGCCTGGCAGGCCGCTCGGGGGCGGCGGGGGGCGGAGGTTTCATGTCGTTCATCGCTGCGGCTCCCGGTCGGATATGGGTCTGGCCGGGCGCAGCCGCGCCCGGCGGTTTACGGCACGAGCACCGCCGCGCCGTCGAAACGGCCGGCGCGCAGGTCGTCCAGCGCGCGATTGGCCTCGCGCAGCGGGTAGGTCTTGGTTTCGGTCACGATGCCGATGCGGGGCGCGAGGCCCAGGAAATCCAGCCCGTCCTGCCGTGTCAGATTGGCGACCGAGGCGATCTGGCGTTCATGCCAGAGCAGCGCATAGGGAAAGGCGGGAATGTCGCTCATATGGATGCCGGCGCAGACCACGCGGCCGCCCTTGCGCACCGCCCGCAGCGCGGCGGGCACCAGAGCGCCGACCGGCGCGAAGATGATCGCGGCGTCCAGCGCCTCGGGCGGCGCCTGATCCGAGCCGCCGGTCCAGACCGCACCCAGCCTGCGCGCGAAATCCTGCGCGCGCAGGTCGCCCGGCCGGGTGAAGGCATGCACCGCGCGGCCCTGCCATCGTGCCACCTGGGCGACGATATGCGCCGCCGCGCCGAAACCGTATAGTCCCAGCCGCTCGGCCTTGCCCGCGATCACCAGCGCGCGCCAGCCGATCAGCCCGGCGCAGAGCAGCGGCGCCAGCGCCACCTCGTCGCCAGCCTCGCCCAGCGGAAAGGCGAAGCGCGCATCGGCGATCGCCGCGGTCGCATAGCCGCCATCGCGGGTATAGCCGGTGAAGCCCGGCGCATCGCAAAGGTTTTCCTGCCCGTCCCGGCAATAGCGGCAGCAGCCGCAGCTGTGGCCCAGCCAGGGAATGCCGATCCGCTGGCCCACCCGCAGGCCGTCCACCCCGGGGCCGAGCGCCTCGATCCGGCCGACGATCTCGTGGCCGGGAATGATCGGCAGCACCGGATCGGGCAGCTCGCCGTCGACGACATGCAGGTCGGTGCGGCAGACGCCGCAGGCCAGCACGCGGACCCGGATCTGGCCGGGGCCGGGGTCGCGGTCGGGAAGCTCGGTCCAGACCAGCGGCGCGCCGATCCGTTCCAGCACCATGGCATGCATCCGGGCGTCTCCCATCCTCCGGGTCATGTCCAATATGCGGATGATGGGCCGGGCTTGTAAATGGGCGCGGCCTTAAGTCGCGGTCCGGGATCGCGGCAAAAAGGGGCGCCGTCAGCCGCGCAGCGGGTTGAGGTTGCCGGCCGTCCGGTGGTCCCTGACCCGCGCCGCCGCGATCCCGTTGGCCAGGTGGCGGCCGAACAGGCCGATGCCCAGCAGCAGGGCCGAGCCGGCAAAATTCGGCAGCAGGCTGTCGCCGAACGTCGCCACGCCCCGCATGGCGGTCTGCAGCACCGAACCGTCCTGGAAGAAGCCCGGCAGCAGGTCCAGCACGGTGCGCAGCCCGCTGCCGGCTCCGCCCTGCTCGACCAGCCGGCCGAGCGCGCGGGCCAGTGCCGGGTCGCCAAGCGCCTCGGGGCGCAGCGCGGCCAGGATATCGGTCAGCTCGCGCGGGACCGCGCCCGCCGGCAGGCTGCGCAGCTGCTCGTTCAGTCGCGCCGCCTCGGCCGAAAGCCGCGCGGCCTGGGCGGCGGCATTGCCGCTGTCCAGTGCCTGGATCTCGGCCAGGAAGGGCGCCAGCCCGTCGGGCAGGGCGGTGGCGGGCAGGGCGGTGGCGGGCAGGGCGGTGGGCAGGACCGCGCCCTCGGCGCCGCCGGCCGCGTTGACCACGGCGCGGTTGCCGATGCCGAAGGCGCCCAGGATCGCCGTCGCCCAGCTGAGCACGCGGCCGCGCCGGGCGTCGCGGGTGATGACCGAACCGTCCTCGGCCAGCTGCTTTTCGGTGGCGGTCAGGCGGCGTTCGTCCAGCGGCCTGGGCCGGGCGGTCTGCAACCGCTCCTCGGTGGCCGCGTCCAGCACGCCGGTGGTCGGCAGGCCGTTGTCGTGCTGAAAGGCCAGCAGCGCCGCCGCGGTCAGCGAGCCGAAGATGCCGTCGATCCGCCCCAGCTTGTAGCCGAGCGCGGTCAGCCGTTCTTGCAGCAGCCTGACCCGCATCGGGTCGTCGTCGCCCGTGCGCAAGGGCGGCGCGGGTTCGCGGACGGCCGGCAGGTCGCCGGGGATGTCGAAGGCGTAAAGGTCGTTCTTGCGCATGATCGAGCGCAGCTTGGCGCCATATTGCGGGTCGGTCGCGTAGACGCCGGTCAGGGCATCCGCGAAACGGTCGGGATCGTTCAGGAACTGGCGGGCGCGGGTGTAATGGCGCGACTGGGCCAGCAACCGGCCATGTTCGGCAAAGGCGTCCTCCAGGCTGGCAAAAACCCGGAAGGGCTCGCGCCGGCGGCCGGGCGTGCCGTTCTGGAACTCGACCGTCCACGAGGCGACGCTGGGCTGGTTGCCGACCGCCTTGATCCCGAAGGGGTTGTTCGACCGCGCCGGCATGCGCGCGCCGTAATCGCTTTCCAGCGCCCATTGCGCCAGCGTGACCGAGGTCGGCACGCCCCAGCGTCGCTGCGAGGCCTGGGCGGCGCGGATCACCTCGATGCCGAAGCGCGGCGGCAAGGCGGGCAGGGCCGGCAGGTCGCCGGCGGGCGCGGCGGCATCGGCATCGTCCTCGGCCGCGGCGTCCAGCAGCGTATCGCTGTCCTCGGGCAGGTCCTCGGGCTGGTCCGAGACCATGGCCCAGGCGGGCGGCCTGTGCCAGCCGTCATTCGCCGCGTCGCGCAGCCATTGCGGGGCATTGACCGCGCGGCCGCCGGCGCCCCAGACGATGCGCCGCGGATCCGAGGGCGTGGTGCCGAAGCCGACATGCAGCGTATGCGCACCCATGTAGCCCGTTCCCGCGCCGATGCCCGTGGCACCCTGAGCGGCGGCGGCGATGACGAACTTGCGCAGCGCCGGGTCGGGCTGGCTGTCCGAAAAGCTCAGCGTGCGGCCGCCGGCGATCAGCTGCAGGTCCGCAGCGCGCCCGCCGTCATGGCGGGTCGAGCCGGTGCGCCGCCCGCCGCTGCCGGGCTGGCCGCCCGAGGTGATCAGGATCCTCTCGATCCCTGCCGCCAAGCCGGCGCCGCGCAAGACGGTCTCCAGCTCCTTGCAGATGGGTCGGTCGCGCGTTTTTCCGATCAGTCCCGATTGGTCAATCAATGTCATGTCAGCCTCCTTGTGAAGCCGAGTCGGGGAAGGATTATCGGTGAGTCGCAAAAGGCTTATTGCGCAATAGTTGATCCGACTTGGAATTTCGTCAATCGCTTTGGACAATCGGCGATATTCGTCCCGAACCCGGGCATCGGGCGCCCGTCCCGGATGAATGCACCGCCTTTTCCGGCCCGGCGGACGGCGGACCCCATCCGAGTCGCCGCCCATGCCGCGGCTTTCCAGCTTGCGCGATGCGGTTTTTCTTGGCGGAAGCGTATTTTTCGCAGGAACGAATTGAAACCATTTGATTGGAAATAGAAAGATTCAGCTATCGGATTTTGCGAAAGCCGGCGGCGGTCGGAACGCAGCCCGCAGGAGTCCAGTTGAAATTCTTGAAGAAAACGCGCATAATCCACGCAGTTTCCTTTATAAAAGGAAGTGGGTTATGAAAAGCTTGGTTCTCGCTCTGGTTGTTCTTGCCGGTGTCACGGCCCAGGTATCGGCGCAAAGCGCCTGCCGCCCCGCCGTCGAGCAATGCCGTTAGGACAGACCTCATTTTCTTGAGGCCGTAACATGCAGGAAGTGGTTGCGCTGCTTTTCGGGGCAGCGATCGTGGCCGTGTTTTCTTATGAGCGTTTCAATCGGGTCTCATTCGAGAATTCCGGGCAGCTGGAGCGTCTGGTCAACCTTCTGTCGGCCGATCATCTGCGCGCCCGGCAGGTCGTCCTGCAGGCATATCTGATTTATGCGGTCTCGCTGCTGGCGATCTATTTCTTCCTTTGCGCCTATGCCGAAGTGCTGCCGGTGCTGGGCGGCATCCCGCTCGATCCCGGGATCGGCGCCACGGATCTGCCCAAGGCGCTGAGCCAGATCACCGGCTCGGATGCCGCCGGCCTCGCCATGCAGCAGCTCGGCCCGGCCGGAGGGGCTGCGATCAGAAACGGCATCTCGCCGCAGATATCGCTGTCGGTGGCGCTGATCATGGTCGGGGTGCTGCCGCGCTTCCAGTTGCTCAACCGCGTCGAGGACTGGATGCGCCACGCGGCCCACCGGCTGGCCGGCATTCCGACCCAGGTCGCCGTCGCCAGCGAAAAGCTGCGCCAGGGCAATTTCCGCCTGCCGTCGCCGCCCGCGGCGCCCGTCCGCGATCAGCCCGCGGACCCGTCCGAGGACCGGCCGGGCGGCGGCTTGCCGAGCCGGCGGGATCGGCTGGGGCTGGGGCGTTATTTCGGCTTCCGCCAGCCGCCGCCGGCAGAGGTCACGGCTGCGACGGCACCCGCCCGGGACACGGCTGCGGATCGGTCCAAGGGCGGGTTTCTGCTGCCGCAAGAGGACTGGCTGCGGCTCGGGCGCTATTTCGCCGTGTCGCAGGCGCGCGGCCTGCTGCCCGATCCCGAGACCTTCGAAAACGACCTGCGCATCATCTTCGCCTGCGACGCCTGGCTGCTTGAACGGCGGCTGCCGGTGCTGCGTGCGCATGACCGCGAGATGTTCAGGCGGCTGGAGGAGGATCTGAAGATCCGCACCGGGCGGCTGGTGCTGGCGCTGGACGAACGGGTGCGGCTGGACGAGAAGGCGGCGCAGAACGGCGCCGCCCGCGAGGGCGAAGAGACCGACAAGCCCGGCAACGAGATCGTGGCGCCGGGCGGCTGGCGCGCCCTGACCCGCCAGACCGAGGAACTGGCCGAGGATTTCTGCACCCTGCTGGCGCTTTACGTCGAACACGACATGCTGCAATTCGGACATGCTTCGTCCGCCCTCGGCGCGCGCGGCCTCCAGCAGGCCGAGGCCGAGCAGGTGCTGGAAGAATTCCTGCGGCCGATCCTCAGCGACAACCTGCCCGAGCTGCGCCGGCAGGCCACGCAAAAGGCGCTGGTCTGGACTTTCGGCATCGTGGTCGTGGCCTGCCTGCTCTGGGCCGGGACATTGAACGTCTATGAGCGCGAGCTGGAAAACTGGGGAAAACGCGGCATCCAGCAGATCAGCTTCTATGGCCGGAGTTTCGAATTGCTGGCCACCTCGTTCAACACCTATCTGATTCCCCTGGTCGTGGCGCTGGCGGTGCGCGACACCCGGCGCCCGCGCGGCACCTGGCACGACCTGGCGCGCTCGGACTGGACCGACAGGCTGCCCCAGATTCTGCTGATCGCGGTGCTGGCCTGGTTCGTCTCGACCATGTTCGTCATCGGCACCAATTCCTGGATCGCGGCGCTGCGCAACGAAACCGGCTGGACGAAGGGCGATCTCTGGGTTCAGCTGGCCGCGTTCAAGGTGGATTTCGACTATCAGGCGCCGCGCGCCCTGCGCGGGGTGGTTCTGGCGCTGATGGTGCTTTGGCTGATGGACGACACTCGTCACCGGCTGGAGCCGCAGCACAGCCGCCTGCGCTTTGCCTGGGAATGGGGCATCGTCGGGGGCTGATCATGGCGGCGACGGGGGGGATCTCGCGCTATTTCACGGCGCTGATCGCGCTGTCCTACAGCACGCGCACGGCGATCGACTCGGTGGACCGGGGGCTGATCTTCTATTCCGTGCTGTTCTCGGGCCTGATCGGGCTGGCGGTGATGTTCTGCCTGGCCGCGGCGCTGGTGCGGCGGTCGCCGCGGCCCCCGCAGATTGCAGGGACGGCATCGGCCGGGTCCCGCACCCATCCGGACGGAGAGCCGCACGATGCCTAGGATCGCCCGCCTTGCCGCGCTGCTGGCCCTCCAGGCGCTGCTGATCTGTCCCGCGGCGCTGGCGCGAGAGGTGATCGTCATCGGCGTGCGCGACGACGTGCCGCCCTTCGTGTCCCGCAACGCCCGTGACAACACCTATGTCGGCTTCCTGTGGGATCTTTGCATCGCGGCCGTCACCCGGGCCGGCTATCATTTCGTGACCGAGCAGCTGGATGCCGACGGGCGCACGCAGTTCCTGGACCTGGGTTCCAAGACCATCGACCTGCTGTGCGACCCCACGACCATCACCCTGGACCGTATTTACCACACGGTGCCGTCTCTCAAGAAGGAAGCCCGGGAGAAACCAACGAAGGACATCACGGAGAAATCCTTGGTGGAATCGCTGTCCTTCTCGCCGATCATCTTCATCGCCAACGGCACCTATTTCGAGCCGGGCGAAAAGCTGCGCGGACGCCGCGCCGCGAAGCCCCCGGAAGAGCCTCCCAAGGAACCCGTCACTCCCAACTGGCTGGGCGAGACTTTCCGGATGCTGCTCTATGCGCCCAAGGACAGCAAGGCGGCGGATGCCGCGCCGCCGGTGCGCGAGGAGGTCTGGGGTTTCGTCCGGGGCGCGACCATCGAGGCGGTGCTCCAGCAGGAACTGCCCGAGACGATGCTGCGCCAGGACGTCAAGGTGCGTTCCAAGGCGTTTGATTCGCACCAGTTGGCGGCCGCCGCCTTCTGCGAGGGCAAGCTGGACCGCTATTACGGCGATGCCGAGATCGTGCGCGCGATGATCGCCCGGCAGGCGGAGAAGGCGGCGGGCGGCGCGGCCCCGAAGACAGGTTCTGACGCCCCGAGCTCGTCAGGGCAGGTGGCGAACCAGAAGAACCAACAGGAAAAGGCGGCGGAAGCGGCGGAAAAGCCGGCCGACACCATCTGCGACAGCCAGGCGGCCAAGGGCGCGGCCAGTTACGAGCCCTATGCGCTGATCATGTCGTCGCGCAATCATGCCGAGTTTCCGCGCCAGATGAACTGGGCCATCTACAGCATGTTCGCCGACCGGACCGTCGAGCGCATCTATCGCGCCCATTTCCCTTCCGAGGCCTCGTCGCCGCTGCTGACCATGCTGTTCCGCATCAACACCATTCCCGACAGGTGCCAGATCCCGGGCTTTCAGGCCGCCGCATGCGGCAAAACCCAGACACCGGCCTCGGGGACCGCATTGACCCGCAACGAACAGCCATAGGCATGCGACAGCGCCTCGTCGGTCAGCACCTCCTCGGGGCGGCCCTGGCACAGCACGCGGCCGCCTTTCATCAGCACCAGCTTCTGGGCGAACAGTGCGGTCAGGTTCAGGTCGTGCATGACCGCCACCACGCCGCCGCCCGCCCGCGCGTAGCCGGCGGCAAGCCGCATCACCGTCAGCTGATGCGCGATGTCGAGGCTGCTGACCGGTTCGTCCAGCATCAGCCAGCGCGGGCCGTCGGCCTCCAGCGGCTGCCAAACCTGCGCCAGCACGCGCGCCAGCTGCACCCGCTGCTGCTCGCCGCCCGAAAGCTCCTGATAAAGCCGGCCGGAGAAGCCCGCCAGATCGACCGCCGCCAGTGCCCGAGGCACCAGCGCATCGGCGTGCTCGCCGCGCGCCTCGATGCCGATGCGCACCACCTCGGCCACGGTGAAGGGAAAGGACAGCGCCGCCGCCTGCGGCAGCACGCCCCGCCGGCGCGCCAGCTCCTCGGGCGTCATGCGGGCCATGTCCTGCCCGTTCAGGGTGATGGGGCCCCGGCAAGGCAGCTCTCCGGTCAGGCTGCGCAGCAGCGTGGTCTTGCCCGAGCCGTTCGGCCCGACGATGGCGGTGATCTCGCCCGCCCGCGCCGTGATCGAGACGCCGTGCAGGATCGGCTTGCGGCCAAGGCTGACATGGATGTCGGCGGCGATCAGGCTCACAGGTCCAGCACTCCGCGGTTGCGCAGCAGGATCCACAGGAAGAACGGCCCGCCCATGATGGCGGTGACGATGCCGATGGGCAGTTCGGCCGGGGCGATGACGGTGCGGCTGACCATGTCGGCCAGAAGCAGCGTCACCGCGCCCAGAAGCGCCGAGTTGACCAGCAGCCAGCGGTGGTCCGGTCCGCTGGCCAGCCGCAGCAGGTGCGGCACGACGATGCCGACGAAGCCGATGCCGCCCGAGACGGCGACGGCGGCGCCGGTGGCCCCCGCCACGGTCAGGATGGCGCGGTTCTTGACCTTCTGCACCCGGATGCCGACATGGCCGGCCGCCGCCTCTCCCAGCGCCAGCGCGTTCAGGCCGCGCGCGAGCCAAGGGGCGGAGATCAGCGCCAGCGCCATGATCGGCGCCCCGGCCAAGAGCTTGGGCCAGTTCGCCCCGGCCAGCGAGCCCAGCCCCCAGAAGGTCAGGTCGCGCAGCTCGCGGTCATTGGCACGCAGGATCACCAGCCCCGACAGTGCCGCCATGATCGCCCCCAGCGCGATCCCGGCCAGCAGCATGGTCGCGACCGAGGTGCGCCCGCGCCGGGTGGCGATGCGGTAAAGCGCCATGGTGGTCAGCCAGCCGCCGATGAAGGCGGCGACGGGCACCAGATACCAGTCGAAGAACGCCGCGACCCAGCCCGGCAGCGCGCCGCCCAGCACGATGGCCAGGATCGCGCCCAGCGAGGCGCCCGAGCTGACGCCGACGATGCCCGGATCGGCCAGCGGGTTGCGGAACAGCCCCTGCATCACCGCGCCCGAGACCGCCAGCGAGGCGCCGACGAAGATGCCCATCACCACGCGCGGCAGGCGGATGTCCAGCAGCACCACCCGGTCCTGCATCGCAAGCTCGCGCCCCGCCAGCAGGTCCGAGACCGCCCGCGCAAGCGAGGTCCCCGAGGCGCCCCAGCCCAGCGAGACCACCGCCACCACGGCCAGAAGCAGCGCCAGGAACAGCCCCAGCCGGCGGGCGCGGTGGCTGCGGTCTCCGTCCAGCCGCTGGGGGCGAAGTTCGGGCGACAGGGCCGCCATCACGACCCCGCATAGATCAGGTCGTGCAGCTCGACCGCCGCCTCGCCGGTGCGCGGGCCGAAGCCCAGCAGTTTCAGCCCGTCCATCATCACCACCGCCCCGTCGCGTCCCGCCGGGGTCTGGGCCAGCGCCGGCACGGCCAGCACCGCCTGTTTCGCCGCCGTATGGCTGCTGCCGCCATAGGCATCCGCGTCTGCCTGCGCGTCGCCGCGCCGCATCATCAGGATCACGTCGGGCGCGGCCTCGATCACCGCCTCGTCGGTGACGGGCTTGTAGCCCTGGACGCCCGGCATGGCGTTGCGCGCCCCGGCCAGCCGGATGATGCCGTCCGCCGCCGTGTCGGCGCCGCCGGCCATGACCCGCCCGCCCTGCAGGGACAGCACGAACAGCACCTTTTTCGGCTCGCCCGTCACCGCCTGCGCCCGGCCCAGGGCCGCCTGCAGGTCCGCCGCCAGCTTCTCGTGCAGCACGCGGCCCTTGTCGGGCACGCCGAGCGCCTCGGCGACCGCATCGACCTTGTCCAGCACGCCCTCGGCATCATAGCGTTCCTCGACGCTGACGAAGGCCACCCCGGCCGATTTCAGCACCGCAACCGCCTCGGGCGGCCCGGCGCCGTCCTCGGCGACGATAAGGTCGGGCCCGACCGACAGCACGCCTTCGGGCGACAGCGCGCGGACATAGCCGACATCGGGCAGGGCATTGGCCTCGGGCGGCCAGTTCGAGGTGGTGTCGCGGCCGATCAGCCGCGATTCCTCGCCAAGCGCATAGACGATCTCGGTCACCGAGCCGCCCAGGGACAGCACGCGCCGCGCCTCGGGATGGCTGTCCGCCAAGGCCGGGCCGGCCAGCAGGATCAGCGCCAGCGCCAGCCGTTTCATGCCGCGGCCTCGGCCAGCGCCGGCAGGCCGGCGACCAGCGCCGCCCATTCTTCGGCATCGCCGCCCTTTTCCGGGCGCAATCCAAAGCATTGGAAGATCAGCGCCCCCTCGGCGTCGAAGGCCTCGACCGAGATCGCCGGTCCGCGCTTGGTGGGCTTGTCCACCGCCCAGACCTCGGCGACGTGATCGCCGCGCAGGTGCAGGTTGAAGCGCGGGTCCATGACGTTCAGCCATGGCCCCATGGGCTTCAGCGAATGGATGGGTCCGGAATGGATCTCGATGCAGCCCATGTTGCCGACGAAGAACATCACTCCCACGCCCCCGGCATGGACGCGCTCCAGCAGGGCGGGCACGGCCCCGACCGCCAGCGGCCGCACCAGCGGCGCCCCGGCGACGCGATAGGCGCCCAGCCGGTTCATCTTGAGCCGGCGGATCAGGATGTTGAACTGATGCGTGTCGGTCATCGCCGCCCATTCCCGGCGCAGCGCCTCGGCGCGCTCGGCGCTGGCCTTCGGCGGCTCGACCGACGCCCGCGGCTCGAAGCGGCCCGCGTCCGACTGGTCCGGCAGCGCCAGGTCGCGACGCAGCGTTTCCCAGGCGGTCAGGTCCGAGCCCTCGCGCAGGTGGATCTTGTGGACCGCGTCGCCCGCCGCGTCGAAGACCTGGATCGACCGGCGGCTGGCGGTTCCGACCTCGGATTCGACGGCGAAGGCATGCAGCCAGTGGCGCGGAAAGATGCGCAGGTCGATCTCGGGGTCCAGGGTCATGGCGGCATGTTCGCCATCGTGGAAATCGTTGTAGGTGCCGAGCTTCTCGATCACGCAGGACCGGTTGCGGGTCAGGGCCATCACCTCGCCCAGGGCCTGCACCTGCGGGATCAGCCGGCCGGGCAGGGGGTCGATGCGGGTCGCGCCATGGCCGACCCGCGCCGCGACCAGCGCGGCCTCGGGGACGCCCAGCCGTTCGGCCAGGTCATAGGGGCGGCCGCTGTCCTCGGCCTGGATGCGGCGCAGATCCGCCGGGGAATGCTTGGTCATCGCGGTGCCTTTCGCTGCTGCTGCACGCCCGGTTCGGCCCGGGGCGATGTGCAAGGAATCATTGACAGTTTTACTAAGATTATTTTACCCCGCGCAAGATGCCAGCCCCGTGGCCAGCGAACAGTTTCACGAGATGACGACGGGGATCACATGTCACGCCACAGAATTCGCGGCGCGTTTCTGGCCGGAACCACCTGCCTGACCGCCTTGAGCCTGACCCTTCCGCTGCAGGCGCAGGAACGTGCCGAGGCCGCGCGGCCCGCCTATGTGCTGGACCAGATCGTGCTGCGCGCCGGCAAGCCCAAGGTGGCGTCCGAGGTGCCGCAATCGGTCTCGGTCGTGGACGGCCAGCAGCTTGCGGATATCGAGCCGGTGCATATCGGCGAGGTTCTGGCGACGGTGCCGGGGGTTGCCGGCGTCGGGTCGGGCAGCTTCTTCGGCCAGGGCTTCAACATCCGCGGCTTCGGTTCCTCTGGCGCCGCGGCCTCGGAATCCGGGATCGTCCAATTGATCGACGGCGAGGAGAAATATTTCGAATCCTACCGCCAGGGCGCGCTCTTCGTCGAGCCGGACTTCCTGCGCCAGGTCGAGGTGCTGCGCGGCCCCGGCTCGTCCACGCTTTACGGCTCGGGCGCGCTTGGCGGGGTGATCGCCATGGAGACGATCGAGGCCGGCGACCTGATCGCCGAGGGCCAGAGCTTCGGCGGCAAGGCCAAGCTGGGCTATGCCAGCAACCCCGACACGGCATTGGGCAGCGTCGCGCTCGGCTGGCGCCCGGCCGAGGATTTCGAGGCGCTGGCCGCCTTCGCCTGGCGCAAGCTGGGCGATACCAAGGATGCGGAGGGCAATACCAGCATCCGCTCGAACTCCAGGACGCCGAACCTGCTGCTGAAGGCGAGGAAGACCTTCGGCGATCACCATGTCGCCTTTTCCTACCAGCATCTGGAGGCCAAGGGCGAGAACCAGGACTTCAACCAGCTCGAAGGGGCGCAGGTGGGGCTGTTCCCGGGCTTCTCCGGCTGGGGCGTCGGCGACATCACCACCCGCGACCAGACCGCGCGGCTGATCTGGGGCTGGAACCCGGACGACAACCGCTATGTCGATGTGACGGCCACGCTGTCCTACACCAACACCATGAAGGACGTGCGGCAGGGCGACGACCCGGACGAGCCGATCATGCCCTCGCTGCTGGGGCGGCGCGACTATCGCCTGTGGAAGTTCAAGCTGGCCAATGTGGCCGACCTGTCGGGCGCCGGCCATGATCATGCCCTGACCACCGGCTTCGAACTGCTCAAGCAGGATCGGTCGTCCAGCGTGCCCTCGGCCTCGCATCCCGAGGGCTTCACCCGCGCCTGGGGGGTCTATGCCCTCTCGGAAGTGACCTGGGACAGGCTGACGGTCAATTCGGGCCTGCGCTACGAAAGGCAGCGCACCGAGCCCAAGGACACCGTCGGTTTCGCCGCCGAAGAGCGCAGCTTCGAGGCGGTCGAGCCGCAGGTCGCGGCGATCTACAGGCTGGACGGGCAGTGGTCGGTCTTCGGCTCCGTCGCCTTCGTGAACCGGATGCCGACGGTGGACGAGCTCTACGACGGCTCGATGGCGACGGCGCCGAACCCGAACCTGAAGGACGAGAAGGGCAAGAACCTCGAAGCCGGGATCTCCTATCGCGGCAATGGGCTGTTTGCCGAGGGCGACGAGGCGGTGATGAAGCTCACGCTGTTCCGCAATCACATCACCGACATGATCGCCCGCTCGGGCGCGGGACCGTCGGCCCATTTCACCAATATCGACCGCGCCTATCTGCGGGGCGGTGAGCTGGAGGCCAGCTATACGCGCGACGCCTGGGAGTTCGGCGCCGCGGTCTCGGTGGTCGAGGGCGAGGATCAGGACGGCACGGTGCTCGACACGCTGCCCAACGACCGGGTGACGCTGCAGGCGATCTGGCAGGCCGGCGATGCCTGGCGGCTGGGGCTGCGCAGCACGCTGGCCAGGGGTCGCGACAAGGCGGATGGCACGCATCGCGCCGGCTATGGCGTGCATGACGTCTTTGCCACCTGGGCGCCGCAATCCGGGGCCGCGGCCGGGATCGAGGTGCATATGGGCATCGACAACATCGCCGACCGCGACTACACGCCGGCCTCCTGGCTCAGCGGCCCGGCGCCGGGGCGGAATGTCAAGCTGTCGGTCTCGCGCAGCTTCTGATCCGCCCTGCCGGCACCGGGGGCATGGCGACCGGCCCGCAAGGCCGGCCGCCTTTCCGGCGCCCGGTCTTCACCGTTTTCCAAATACTCCGCCGCGACGCTTCCGCTGCGCGATCACCCCGCAAGCCGGGCATAGACCCCGCCCTTGGCGATCAGCGCGCCGTGCTCGCCCGCCTCGACGATGCGGCCCTCCTGCATGACGACGATGCGGTCGGCATGGCGGATGGTGCCCAGCCGATGCGCGATGACCAGGGTGGTGCGCCCCACGGCCAGCGCGTCCAGCGCCGACTGGATCTCGCGCTCGGTCTGGCTGTCCAGCGCCGAGGTCGCCTCGTCCAGGATCAGGATCGGCGGGTTCTTCAGGAAGGCCCGGGCGATGGCCACGCGCTGCTTCTGCCCGCCCGACAGCATCACGCCGCGCTCGCCGACCACGGTGCCCAGCCCCTCGGGCAGGCTTTCGATCAGCGGGCCAAGCTGGGCCTGCCGCGCCGCCCCGAGGATCTCGGCGTCCGAGGCGCCCAGGCGGCCATAGGCGATGTTCTCGCGCAGCGTGCCGCCGAACAGGAACACGTCCTGGCTGACCAGCCCGATCTGGCGGCGCAGGCTGTGCAGCTGCATCTGGTCCAGCGCGATGCCGTCCACGCTGATGCGGCCCCGCGTCGGCTGGTAGAAGCGCGGCAGCAGCGCCAGCAGCGTGGTCTTGCCGGCCCCCGAAGGGCCGACGAAGGCCACCGTCTCGCCGGCGCGGATGGTCAGGTCGATATCGCGCAGGATCGGGCGGTCGCCGTCATAGGCGAAGCTGACGCCCTCGAAGCGGATGTCGCCCTTCAGCGCCGGGGCGGGGACGGCGTCCGGGGCGTCGCGGATCTCGGGCTCGGTTGCCAGCAGCTCCTGATAGCGGCGGAAGCCGGCGATGCCGCGCGGATAGGTCTCGATCACCGCGGCGATCTTTTCCAGCGGCCGGTAGAAGACGCCGACCAGCAGCAGGAAGCCGACGAAGCCGCCGGTGGTCAGCTCGCCCGCCAGCACGAAGCCGGCGCCCGCCACCATGACCACGACCTGCACCAGCCGCAGCCCCATGTATTGCAGCGCCAGCGAGCCGGCCATGATGCGATAGGCGTCGAGCTTGGCGGCGCGGTAACGCTGGTTGTCGGTGGCGAAAAGCCCGGATTCATGCGCCTCGTTGCCGAAGGCCTGCACGACGCGGACGCCGCCGAGCGCCTCTTCCAGGCGGACGTTGAAATCGCCGACGCGGGAATAGATCGCCTGCCAGGTCCGGGTCATGCGGCCGCCATAGATGATGACCAGCGCCAGCATCGCCGGCACCACCAGCGCCACGATCAGCGCCAGTTGCGGGTTGATCGCGAACATCAGCGCGAAGGCGCCGAAGAAGGTCATGATGGCGATGAAGGCATCCTCGGGGCCGTGATGGGCGACCTCGCCGATCTCCTCGAGGTCGCGGGTGACGCGGGCGACCAGCTTGCCGGTGCGGGCGCGGTCATACCAGCGCCAGGACAGCCGGGTCAGGTGGTCGAAGGCGCGGGCGCGCATCTCGGTCTCGATATTGATGCCCAGCTTGTGGCCCCAATAGGTGACGATCGCCATCAGCCCGGCATTCAGCGCGTAAAGCCCCAGCAGCCCCGCCGCCGCCAGCATGGTCAGCCCCCAGTCGCCCCTGGGCAGCAGGTGGTCGATGAAGGCGGTGACGGCCAGCGGAAAGGCCAGCTCCAGCAGGCCCGACAGCACCGCGCAGCCGAAATCCAGCCAGAAGAGCCCCATCCAGGGGCGATAATAGGCGAAGAATGCGCGCAGCATGGCAGTCCCTTCATATCCCTTCGTCAGGCACGGAAGACGGCCGGACCGCATCCGCGCGGCGCAGCGCCCGCATCGGCCCGGGCCGCGGCTCGCGCCCGGCCGGCAGAGCCCGTCGCCCAGGCGCCGGCCCGCGGACCGGCGCATGGCGATGACGGCGCTGCAACCCCGTCCGTGACATATTCGGAGGGCAAGGGGAAGCACCTCGGTTCCTCGCGCGCCGCCGGGGTGCGGCCGCGCTTGGCCAGGACCGCGATTTCAGGGCATGGCGCCGGAAGCAAGGCCCTCGGCGAGGGGCTTGCCGCGCGCGGGCGCCCGCCGTTTCCGGGGCCGTCGTCGGGCCGCGCGGCGGCGGAAACCGTCGCCCTGGCCCGTGGCGGTCGCTGCGGCTGCCCGCGCTTCGGCCGGTCCGGGAACCCCGGCGGGGGGGGGCGGAAAGGAGAGGGCGCGCGCCGCAGCTCGCGCTGCGCCGCGCGATGCCGGCCTATTCGATCACCGCGCAGGCCAGCCGGTCGCCGGCGCCGCCGCTGGGCTGGGTCTGGTGGTCGTCGGGGCCGGCATGGACCATCAGCGCCCGGCCCTGGACGGCATTCTCGCCCTCGGCCAGGGTGACGAGGGGGTTGAAGACCTGGACGCGCGCCGTGCCCTCGGCATCGGACCAGATATTGGGCATGTCGCCGGCATGCGGGCCGCCTTCGGCCAGCACGCCATGCGGCGTCCCGGAAGGGTTGAAATGCCCGCCGGCGGATTCGTGGCCGGTGCTGTGGTCGCATGTCCCGGTTTCGTGGATGTGGAAGGCAAGCCAGCTGCTGGGCGGCAGGCCGGTCACCTCGGCCTCGATCAGCACGCCGTTCGGGGTCGCGGTCAAGGTCGCCGATCCGGCCTCCTGACCCTGGGCGTCGAGGAATTTCGCCGTGGCGTCCTGCGCCTGCGCCGCGGCCGGCAGCAGGGCAAGGCCAAGCAGCATCAGGGATCGTTTCATCGCGTCCTCCTGTCCAGTCGATGTCGCCGAGGCAACCCGCGCCTGCCGGCTTTGTTCCCGGCGGCGGGGAAATCGCCGCCCCCGCCGCCGCGGCATGCCCGGCTTTACAGGTCGCTGCGAAACGCCTCGATCAGCCACAGCACGACCTCGCGAAAGGCTTCCTCGCGCGTCGCGCCGGCGGCCAGTGCGGCGGCGAAGACGGCCCGCTGCTGTTCGGCGGCCGAGCCGCGCGCGATCATGTCGCGCATCCCGGCCACGGCCGGCTGGCAGTCCAGCGCATCGGCATCCTCGGAGATCGCCGCCAGCCAGTCCTCGGCGGTCTGGTCGAAGGGGATGATGCGCCGGGTGCCGAAATCGATCAGCCCCTCGGTCAGCCCGTAGCGGATCGCGCGCCAGCGGTTCTCGCCCAGCAGGAAATTGTCGTATTGCCGCCAGCGCAGGTTCTTCCGCGACAGCCGCCACAACATGCGCAGCGTGGCCTGCACCAGCGCCACCAGGGTCATCGTGTCGTCCAGCCGCGGGCAGGCGTCGCAGATCCGGGTCTCAAGCGTGGGAAAGCGCGACGAGGGCCGCAGGTCCCACCAGATCTTGCTGCCGTCCTCGATGATGCCGACCTCGGTCAGCGCCTTGACCGAACGCTCGAACTCGTCCCAGCTGCCCAGGCGCGGCGGCAGGCCGGTGCGGGGATAGCCGGCAAAGACCGTGGTGCGATACGAGGCCAGCAGCGTATCCTCGCCCTGCCAGAACGGGCTGGAGGCGGAAAGCGCCAGCAGATGCGGCAGGAACCAGGACAGCTGGTTCATCAGGTCGATGCGCATGGCCTGGTCGGGAATGCCGACATGGACATGCATGCCGCAGATCAGCATGCGCCGCGCCACGCCGCCCATCTCTTGCGAGATCCGGTTGTAGCGGTCCTTGTCGGTATGGTCCTGGTCGCGCCAGTCGGCGACCGGATGGCAGGCGACCGAGATCGGCGCCAGGCCGAATTCGGCGGCTTGCCGCGCGATGCTGCCGCGCAGCCGGGCCAGATGCGCGCGCGCCTCGGCCACATCGGCGGAAACGGGCGTGCCGATCTCGATCTGGCAGCGCAGGAATTCCTGGCTGACCTGATCGGCCAGCTCGGCCTTGCAGGCCGCGACCAGCGCGTCGGGGGCCTCGCGCACCTCGCCGGTCCGGGCATCGACCAGCAGGTATTCCTCTTCGATGCCCAGAGAGAACGGGATGTCTTCCGCCATGGCAGGCCCTTTCCTTGTCAGGAGTTTACCGGCCTTAACCGGGCAGGGGGGCGGTCTGTTCCGGCGGCTCGGCCCGGAGCGGCCGGTCGGGCGGTCGCGCGGCCCCGATCCGCATGGCGCAGGCCGGCCGAACGGAGCCGCCATGCCTTCGATAGCGTCGCCGCTGCTGCCATGCGGGCACGGGCGCGGCCGGCGACCGGGGCGCCGATCCTACCCCTTGGCCAGCGCCGCCACGGGGTCGAGCTTGGCGGCGTTCACGGCGGGCAGGTAGCCGAAGACCAGCCCGATGCCGCAGGAGCTGGCCAGCGCCGCCGCCATCGCCAGCGGCGAATGGACCAGGGTGAAATCGCTGCTCAGCCGCTCGAAGGCCAGGCCGAAGCCGAGCGCGGCCAGGATGCCCGCCGCGCCGCCGATGACGCAGACCAGCACCGCCTCGATCAGGAACTGCGCGCGGATGTCGCCGCGCCGGGCGCCGACCGCCATGCGCAGCCCGATCTCGCCGATGCGCTCGGTGACCGAGACCAGCATGATGTTCATTACCCCGATGCCGCCGACCAGAAGCGAGATCACCGCGATGGCCGCGATCAGCAGCGCCAGCGTCTGCGTGGTCGAGGTGATGGCCTCGCGGATCTGGTCGTTGTTGACGACGAAGAAATCCTTGCTGCCGTGGCGCTGGATCAGGATCTCGGTCACCGACTGCTCGGCCAGCGCCATGTCCACCTCGTCGGCCACCCGCAGCGTCAGGCCGCTGACGCTGGTGGTGCCCAGATAGCGCGCCTGCACCGTGGTATAGGGCGCATAGACTCCCAGGCTGGCGCTGCCGCCGGGGCCGCGGTTCTGCACCTCGGCCACGCCGATCACCCGCAAGGGCACCTTGCCCGCCATGAAGGTCCGCCCCAGCGCCGGGCCGTCGCCGAACAGGCTCTGGCGGGTGTTCTGGTCGATGACCACGTTCTGGGTCATCGCGGCCACGTCGCCGGCGTCGAAGGCGCGGCCCTCGGTCAGCCTGATGCCGGCCACGTCGAAATACTGCTCGCCCACGCCGCTGATCTGGGCGCTGGCCTCGGTGGCGCCGTGGCGCAGGGTCTGGCTGGTGCTGACCGTCGGGCTGACCGAGGCGACCCAGGGCTGGCGCGCCAGCGCCGCGCCGTCCGCCATGACCAGCGTCGTCACCCGCCCCGAGCGCATGTCGCCGAAATCCCGCCCCGGCATGATCTGCAGCGTGTTCGTGCCCAGCCCGGCGATGTTTTGCAACACCTGCCGGCGCGACCCCTCGCCAAGCGCCACCACCGAAACCACCGAGGCGATGCCGATGATGATGCCCAGCATGGTCAGGAAGCTGCGCAGCTTGTGGGCGCGCATGGCCAGCACCGCCATGCGCAGCGCCTCGGCCAGCCGGCCCAGCACCGGGGCGGCGGCGCGGCCGGCCCCGCCGGCTTCCCCGGGGGACGGCGCGGTGGCGGGTGCGGGCGCGGCGCGCGGGGGCCGGCGGTCGGCGATGATGCGGCCGTCGGCGATCTCGACCACGCGATGCGCCCGCGCCGCGACCTTCGGGTCGTGGGTGACGATGACCACGGTGCGGCCCTCGGCGTTCAGCTGTTCGAGAATGCCCAGCACCTCGTCGCCGCTGCGGCTGTCCAGCGCCCCGGTCGGCTCGTCCGCCAGGATCACCCGTGCGTCGTTGATCAGCGCCCGGGCGATCGAGACCCGCTGCTGCTGGCCGCCCGACAGCTGGCCCGGCTTGTGGCCCAGCCGGTCGCCCAGGCCCAGCCGGTCCAGCAGGGCGCGGGCCTTGGCGCGGCGCGATTCGGCGGGCAGGCCGCGATAGATCGCCGGCACCTCGACATTGCCCAGCGCCGTCATCTCGGCCAGCAGGTGGTAGCGCTGGAAGATGAAGCCGAAGAACTCGCGGCGCAGCGCGGCCAGCGCGCCGGAATCGCGCTGCGCCACCTCGCGCCCGTCCAAGAGGTAGCTGCCCGAGCTGGGCCGGTCGAGGCAGCCCAGGATGTTCATCAGCGTCGATTTCCCCGAGCCCGATGCGCCCATGATGGCCACGAACTCGCCCCGCGCGATGTCGAGGTCGATGTCCTGCAGCACCTGCAGCCTGCCCTCGCCCGAGGGATAGGCGCGGCCGATGCCGCGCAGCCGGATCAGCGGGGCGCCCATCTCAGCCACCCAGCGGACCCATCATGCGCCCCCGGCCGCTGCGGCCGGCGCCGCCGCCCGAGCCCGCGCCTGTTGCCGGGCCGGCCCCCGGCTCGCCGGTGATCACCCGCTCGCCCTCGTCAAGGCCCGAGACCACCTCGGCCACCACCTTGTCGTTCAGGCCGATCCGGACATTCCGGGTCTCGATCCCGCCGCCTTCGGCCAGCACCCGGACCTCGTGGCTGCCGTCCGGGTTGCGCCGGCCAAGCGCATTGGCGGGGATGGTCAGCACGTCCTGCGCCGCGCCCAGGATGATGCTGACCTGCGCGGTCATGTAGCTGCGCAGCCGGCCGTCGGGATTGGCCACCGGGATGATGCCGGTGTAATAGATCGCGGTGCTGCTGCTGTCGGTGCTGCCGCCCTGGATGGCGCTGTCGTTGACGATGCTCTGCGGCGCCGGCGCGATCGAGGCCAGCACGCCCTCGTAGCTGCTGCCGCTGTCGTCGAGCAGGACGAAGCGCACCTTCTGGCCGGCCTGCACCTTCCCGATATCCGCCTCCGAGATCTCGGCATGCACGTCCATGCGATCCAGTTGCCCCAGCACCACGATGGTGGGCGAGGATTGCACCGCGTTCACCGTCTGCCCAGCCTGGCTGACGATGGCCAGCACGGTGCCGTCGATGGGCGCGGTGATGCGGGCATAGTCGAGATTGGTCTGCGCGATCTCGATGGCCACCTCGGCCTGGGCGATCTGCGCTTCGAGCGCGGCGATCTGGGCGCGGGCGACCTCGACCTCCTGCTCGGCGCTCTCGAAGCTGCTGCGCGCGGCGGCGGCCGAGCGGATCAGGCTCTGCTGGCGCTCCATGGTCTTTTCCGCCAGCGTCAGCACGGCCTGGCGCTCGGCCATCTGCGCCCTGAGATTGGCCAGGGCGGCCTTGGCGGTGCGCAATTCGTTCGCCTGCTGGACCGAGTCGATCTGGGCGATCAGGTCGCCCTGCTCCACCCGCTGGCCCAGCCCCACCGCCAGTTCCGTGATCCGCCCCGACACCTGCGCCCCCACGGCGACGAGGTTCTTCGGCTTCAGCCGCCCCTCGGCCAGGACCGAAACCTCGACATCGCCGCGGCTGACCCGGGCGCTCAGATAATTCGGAGTTGCGGATTTTCCTTCGGCCAGGCCGGCGAGAACGGCCAGAGCCGCGGCCAGGGCCGCAAGGATCAGGACAAGGGCGACAGGCTTGCGCATGCGATGCTCCATGACAGTCGGCCGGACCGCCTGCGCGCCGGGCGACAAGGATGAAGACGCACCGGGCGCCGGGCGCCGCTTCGCGCGCTTGTAGCGCGCGCCGCCGCCCTGCGCGACTGCGCAATTGTATCAAATCGGTCATCTTTCCGTGCTGTCGGGACAGCGCCCGGCCGCGGGCTCGATGCCCGTCGTCGCCCCGAGCCGCCGGGGCATGGCCGCGGCCCGCCCTCGATGGCGATTCTTGTCCAGCCCGGCGCAGCCGCCGAGGGCTCCCGAGGGGGCCGTCGCTTCCGCCGGCGAGACCCGTGGCAAGGTCGACGCAGCCTGCCGCCCGAGGTCGCGCCATGCCGGGCTCCCGCTCCGGGTGGATCGTCCCGCCCGTCCGAGCTTCGAAAACCGGGCAGATTCTTGACAGCGGTGGTGACGACGGCAAGCGGCCCGGCCGGGTGAAGCTCGCCCCGCTCCTGGCCGTCCGCCAGCCGGCATTGCCGCCGTCCTGGCGCCGCAGCTGCAGGAGGCATCACCGTCCACCTGCCATATGCCGCGGCAGTTGCCGGATGGCGGAATCACCCACGGGGCGGGGACGCGACTCGCGCCGCGCGCCCTCGCGGGATCGCGTTCCGGCCTCCCGGCCCTAGCCCACCGTCACGTCCATGGTCACCTCGGCATTCAGCACCTTGCTGACCGGGCAGCCCTTTTCGGCCTTGCGGGCACAGTCCTCGATCACCGCCCTGTCGCCGTCGCCCCAGATCCGGGTGTTCAGATGCGCGGTCTTGATGGCGAAACCGTCGCCCTCCTTGGCCAGCCCGATCTCCGAGGTGGTCTCGATCTTCACATTGCCGATCCCCGCCTCCTGCAGGATCATCGACAGCGCCATGCTGAAGCAGGCGGCATGGGCCGCGCCGATCAGTTCCTCGGGGTTGGTGCCGGGCAGCCCCTCGAAGCGGGTGTTGAAGCCATAGGGCTGGTTGCTCAGCGCCCCGGACTTGGTGGACAGCGCCCCCTTGCCGTCCTTGAGCCCGCCCTCCCATTTCGCCGAACCGGAATTCACGATCATCGCCGTTCTCCTTTTCTGCCGTGACCTGCCGGCTGAACGCGCGATCCCTTGCGCGGGTTCAATCGCCGGCCTATCCCGTGCAGAACGAGGGGGAGAAAAAACCGCATGCCGGTGCATGAACTTGCGGCGTTGGGCGCGGCGGCCTGCTGGGCCATCACCGGCATCCTGTCGCAATCGGCGGCGCAGGCGCTGGGGGCCTTCGGCTTCAACCGGCTGCGCCAGGCCATGGTCGCGGCCATGCTGGCGGCGATCGTGGTCGCCACCGGGCGCTGGCAGGGCATTTCGGCCGAGGACCTTTGGCGGCTGTCGCTCTCGGGCGTGATCGGCATCTTCCTGGGCGATACGCTGCTTTACGTCGCGCTGATCCGGCTGGGACCAAGGCGCTCGGGGGCGCTCTTCGCCCTGAACGCTCCGATGGCGGCGCTGATGGGCTGGCTGGCCCTGGGCGAGCAATTGTCGCTGCCGGCGGTTCTGGGGGTAATGCTGTCCACCCTCGGCGTGGCCATGGCGGTGCTGGGCCGGCCCGGCCGCTCGGGCGGGCACCGGTTCGAGGCGGTGCAGGGCTCGGTCTGGGTCGCGGCGGGCTTCGGGCTCATGGCGGCGGCGGGGCAGGCGCTGGGATCGCTGATCGCGCGGCCGGTGATGGCGACGGGATTCGATCCCTATGTGGCCTCGCTGGTGCGGGTGGGCGTGGCGGTCGCCTGCCTGGCCCTGCTGATGGCCCTGCCGGTCCGCGCGGTGCAGCCGCGGGCGGCCCCGACGCCGCGCGTGCTGCTGCTGACCGCGCTGTCGGGCCTGATCGCCATGGTGATCGGCATGACGCTGCTGATGTTCGCGCTGCAGGGCGGCAAGGTCGGCATCGTCTCGACGCTCTCGGCGCTGTCGCCGGTGCTGATCCTGCCGGTGCTCTGGGCGATGATCGGGGCGCGGCCCTCGGCGACCTCCTGGGCCGGGGCGCTGCTGGCGGTGCTGGGCATGGCGCTGATCTTCCTGCGCTGACGGGTTTGTCATTTGCCCCCCGCGCCCTGCCGCGCTTCTCTCTGGCGCGTTGCCACGACAGGAGAAAGCCATGCGCCTCGCCACCTTCACCCTTGCCGCGCTGATCGCCCTGCCCGCCGCCGCCCAGGACCATTCGGCCGGGGATCACGCCGGGCATGACGACAGCCCCTCGACCGCCGGCTACCGGCAGGCGATGGAGCGGATGCATCAGGACATGATGATCGACCACAGCGGCAATGCCGACGTCGATTTCATGCGCGGCATGATCCCGCATCACCAGGGCGCCATAGACATGGCCCGGGTCGCGCTGGAACACGGCCAGGACCCGCAGGTCCGCAAGCTGGCCGAAGAGGTCATCAACGCTCAGCAGGCCGAGATCGAGATGATGCGGCAATGGCTGCAGGAACACGACACGGCCGAATAGCACGCCCTTCTTTCTTGCCCAAATATCCTGGGGGGAGCCGGCCCGGCCCCCGTCGAGGGGGCAGGGCCGGCGGGGGGCAAAGCCCCCCTTTTCCCTCAACCCAGCAGGCGCTGCGCCTCCTGGATGGCGAAGCGGTCGGTCATGCCGGCGACGTAATCCAGCACCACCCGCGCCCGGCCGGTCTCGTCCCCGGCGGCCTCGGCGGCCGTGAACCAATGCTCGGGCATCTTCGAGGGGTCGTTCAGGAACAGCGGAAACAGCCCGTTCAGCATCTCGGTCACGCGCTTCCTCTCGATCACCACCGAGGGGGCGCGATACATGCGCTGGAACAGGAACAGCTTGATCGCCTTGAGATTCTGATAGAGCGGCTTGGAAAAGCGGATGATCGGCCCCTCCATGTCGCGGATCTCCTGCACGCTCTGCGGCTGCAGGCTGGCCAGGCGGTTCTGCGCCACGGCGATCACGTCCTCGACCATGATGCCGAAGACCCGGCGCAGCGCCTCGTGCCGCCGCCGCATCGGCTCGAGCCCGGGATGCAGCGCGTCGACCTCGGCAAGGGCCTCGCCCACCACCGGCAGCTGCGCCAGATCCTCCTCGGTGAACAGCCCGGCGCGCAGCCCGTCATGCAGGTCGTGGTGGTTATAGGCCACGTCGTCGGCCACCGCCGCGACCTGGGCCTCGGCGCTGGCATTGCTGTACAGTTCCAGGTCCCATTCGGCGTTCACCTCGGCCAGCGCATAGGGCAGATCGCCCGTCACCGGCCCGTTGTGCTTGGCGATGCCCTCGAGGCTTTCCCAGGTCAGGTTCAGCCCGTCGAAATCCGCGTAATGCCGTTCCAGCCGGGTCACGATGCGCAGCGCCTGGGCATTGTGGTCGAAGCCGCCATAGGGCGCCATCAGCGCCGCCAGAGCATCCTCGCCGGTATGGCCGAAGGGCGGGTGGCCCAGGTCATGGGCGAGCGCCACGGTCTCGGCCAGGTCGGTGTTCAGCCCCAGGGTGCCGGCGATGGTGCGGGCGACCTGCGCCACCTCGATCGTATGGGTCAGGCGGGTGCGGTAATAGTCGCCCTCGTGCTCGACGAAGACCTGGGTCTTGTGCTTCAGCCGGCGAAAGGCGCTGGAATGGATGATGCGGTCGCGGTCGCGCTGCCAGGGGCTGCGGAAGGTGGACATGCGCTCGGGCCAGCGGCGGCCGCGGCTTTCTTCGGGCTGGCAGGCATAGGGTGCCATCATCTTGTCGCTTCCTTGCGGGGCTTCGCGGCGAACCCTATATTCCATGCCGGACGACGGAAACGGGAACGCCCCATGAACACAGGTCTGAACCTGCCCCCCAGGGTCACCGAGCGCGCCTTTGCGCGCCTGGCCGAGATCAATGGCGACGGCCCCGCCCGGCCCTTGCGGGTCGCGGTGGCGGGCGGCGGCTGCTCGGGCTTTCAATACGACATCCGGCTGGACGACCCGGCCGAGGACGATCTGGTGCTGCAGGGCGGCGGCCAGAGCGTGGTGGTCGATCCGGTCTCGCTGCCCTTCCTGGCCGGCGCGGTCATCGACTTCGCGGACGAGCTGATCGGCGCCCGCTTCACCATCGACAACCCGAATGCCAGCTCGTCCTGCGGCTGCGGCACCTCTTTCTCGATCTGATCCGGCCCCGATCTGATCTGGCGCGAACCGGCGCGGCCCGCTAGTCTCGCACGCATGAAGATCGCGACATTCAACATCAACGGCGTCCGCGCCCGCATCGAAACCCTGACCGGCTGGCTTTCCGAGGCGCAGCCCGACGTGGTCGTGCTGCAGGAGATCAAGTGCCAGGACGAGGGCTTCCCGCGCGAGCCGATCGCCGATCTGGGCTACAACATCGAGACGCATGGCCAGAAGGGCTTCAACGGCGTCGCCATCCTGTCGAAGCTGCCGCTTGAGGATGTGAGCCGCGGCCTGCCGGGCCAGGACGGCGACGAGCAGGCCCGCTATATCGAGGCGACGGTGGTGGGCCACCGCGCCCTGCGCGTCGCCGGGCTCTACCTGCCGAACGGCAACCCGCAGCCGGGGCCGAAATTCGACTACAAGCTGGCCTGGATGGAGCGGCTGCGCGCCCGGGCCAAGGCGCTGCTGGCGACCGAGATGCCGGCGGTGATGCTGGGCGACTACAACGTCATCCCCGAGCCGCGCGACGCCGCCTTTCCCGAGAAATGGCGGGACGACGCGCTGTTCCAGCCCGAAAGCCGTGCCGCGCTGCGCCGGATCGTCTTCGACGGCTGGGCGGATGCGGTGCGCCTGCGCCATCCGGACGGCACGCGCGGCCCCTTCACCTTCTGGGACTACCAGGCGGGCGCCTGGCAGAGGGACAACGGCATCCGCATCGATCATGTGCTGCTGTCGCCGCAGGCCGCCGATCTGCTGATCGACCTGGGCATCGACCGCGACGAGCGCGCCAAGGACAAGCCCAGCGATCACGTCCCGGTCTGGATCGACCTCGACGCCTGACGGTCCTGGGGAAGCCGGGGGCGCTTCGCCCCGGACTCCCCGAGAGTATTGGGAGAACGGGAGCCGGGCGGGCATTCCGGGCAACGCCGGAGGAGCGACCCCGCTGGTCCGCCGACCTCGCCGGGCATGGGGCTGGCCGCGGAACGCTCGGCCCGGCTGGCGGTCGGGTGCGGTTCCCGCCTTCCGGGGCCGGTGCCGCCCCGGCTTTCGCCGCTGCGGCGATGGGAAGGCGGATCGCGTTAGGACGAGGGCCAGCCGTCAGGAGGGGGCCAGCCGTCCGCGCGCCCCGGATCATCGCGGCCGGGCCCCGCGGCGCGGCAGGCCGGTCGGGGGCGTCGGGGCAGGCCGAAGGCTGTGCTCAGTCGCCGTCGTCCGGGACCTCGTCGTCATCGCCGAACCGGGCGTCGTCGTCATATTCGTCCTCGCCCTCGCCGACATATTTCGAGGAAAGCTTGATCGAATGATTGTCGTGGATCGGGTCCATGACGATGTCCGAGGGGATCTCGCCCGCCAGCCATTCGCGGATCTCGTCCTTGGTCTCGTCGATCTCCTGCCCGGTGACCTCGGCGATATAGGCGATGAAGGCGCGCTGGTCGCCGTCGATCTCCTCCAGGTCGCTTTCATCGGCCGTGGGCCATTTCTCGACGATGGCCTCGAAGAAGGCGGGCCAGTTGTCGCGGACGTGCACCCATTTCATCAGTAGCCTCCTCCGCCAAGCCCGCCCTGAACCAGGCGCGAGGCGCCGGTGATGTCCTCGCCGACGCCGGCCACGGTATTGCACGCGGCAAGCGCCAGGACGATCAGGACGGTTGCGATCCGACTGAATTTCATTCTCTTTCCTCCTGCCACCAGGTTTCTGGCATGAAGCCGGGCCAGTCACCGTAAAGCGGCGTGTTTTCAGGATAATCCAGATCGGCGCGATGGGCCAAGCGGGAAATCCGTGAATAGCTGACCGGGATGACATAGCGTCCGGCGGTTAAGATCCGGTCAAGGGCCCTGACCGCGGCGACATAACCCTCATGCGTGCGGGCCTGGCCCATCTCGGCGATCATCGCCTCGGCGGCGGGGCTGTCCATGCCCATCCAGTTGCGGCTGCCCGGCTTGGTCACGCCCTCGCGGCCCCAATAGAGCCGCTGCTCGTTGCCGGGCGAGAGCGACAGCCCGCGCTCGTACCAGGTCATGTCGAACTGGTAGTTGTTGGTGCGTTCCACATATTGCGCCGAATCGAGCAGCGTCACCTTGGGGCGGATGCCCAGGTTGCGCAGCGACTGCACGAAGATGTCGACGATCTGCCGCATCTCGGCGCTGGTGCGCATGGCGCTGCCGGACTGGTTCAGCAGGATCTCGAAGCTGAAGGGGCGGCCCTGGGCGTCGCGCAGCTCGCCCTGCTGGACGGTCCAGCCCGCCTCGCCGAGCAGATCCAGCGCGGCGCGGATGCCCTTGCGGTCGATGGCGCGCTCGCCGCCCTCGGGCAGGGCGTAGCCGTCAACGGTGCCGGGCGGCAGCTGGTCCGCGAAGGGGGCGAGCAGCTCGGCCTCGCGTCCGCTGGCCGGGCCGGGCTGCATCGCCAGTTCGGAATTGGCGAAATAGCTGGTGATGCGCGGGTCCTTGCCGCCGGTCAGCGTCATGTTGATGAAGCGGTGGTTGAAGGCCTCGATCATCGCCTGCCGCACCCGCCAGTCCGCGAACAGCGGATTGCGGGTGTTCATCACCAGCCCCATGATCCCCGAGGGGCGGCTGTGCGGGATCTCGGATTTCACCATCCGGCCGTCGCGCATGGCGGGGAAATCGAAGTCGCGGTCCCAGCGCGCCGCGACCAGCTCGCGCCAGACGTCGATCTCGCCGGCCTTGAAGGCCTCGAACATGGCCGAGGCATCGCCGAAATAGTCGTAGCGGATCACGTCGAAATTATGCAGGCCCCGGCTGACGGCCAGATCGCGCCCCCAATAGTCCGGATTGCGGCGGAAGGTGATCGCGCGGCCGGGATCCACCTTGTCGATGACATAGGGACCCGAGCCGATGGGGACCATCAGGCTGGACTGGCTGAAATCGCGCCCTTCCCATTGCGCCTTCTTCAGGATCGGCCGCATGCCCATCAGCATCGACAGCTCGCGGTCGGGGGTGTTGAAGCTGAAGCGGACCGAGCGCGGGCCGGTCTGTTCCATGGTCTCGACCTTGGACCAGACGGCGGTATAGCGCGGATGCCCCTTGGTCCCCAGCACCTCATAGGACCACAGCACGTCCTCGATGGTCACCGGCGTGCCGTCCGAGAACCGGGCCTCGGGCCGCAGGGTGAATTCGACCCAGCTGCGCTCGGCATCGGTCTCGACGCTTTCGGCCAGGAGGCCGTAAAGCGTGAAGGGCTCGTCGATCGAGCGGGTCATCAGCGACTCGGCCAGCAGCCCCGGCTGGGTGAAGATCGGCCAGACCGGATTGCCCATCAGGATCCACGGATTGAGCGAATCGAAGCTGCCCGTCTCGGCCAAGCGAATCGTGCCGCCCTTGGGCGCCTCGGGATTGGCATAGGGCAGGTGGGTGAAGCCGGGCGGCAGCGCAGGTTCTCCATACATTGCAATGGCATGCATGGGTTCGGCAGGGCTTGCCAGCGGCATGGATGCAACACACAGGCACAGCGCGATTCGCCGCCAGATCGCGGATTCGTTAGTAAATTTGAAGAATCGCATGCTCGATTGCCCTGATTTCCGGGTCGTTGATCCTGTCCGCGCGCAGATTAGCCGCCCGTTCACCATGAGGCAAACTTACGCCTTGGACTCATGGGGGGAAAAGCGTATAGATAAGGCACTGCTCGATAGGTTTCTTGCCTGTATGAAACCTGCCTCATGACTTGCGCCCGCCTCGTGCGGGCGCTTTTTTCTTGGGGATTTTGCGGCTTTTCCCGGCCGTCCGCCGTCCCGGACGGGTCCGCGCCGGCCGGGGGAATCGATCACGCGAAAAAGTGAACGGAATGTGCGGTCTTGCCGGCTTCCCGCGCCCCGCGGGCCCCTGGCGTCCAAGCTTGTGCGGCGCCGGCTTTTTCCCCATGCTGCGGCCGCAACAGCAACGCGGACGTGGAGGCGGCGATGTTCGAGAAATTCCTTGGCGGCAAGACGGCGGTGGTGACGGGCTCCAATTCGGGGATCGGGCTTGGCATCGCGCATGAGCTGGCGCGGGCGGGCGCGGATCTCGTGCTGAACAGCTTCACCGACGCGGCCGAGGATCACGCGCTGGCCGAAAGCCTTGCCGCCGAGCACGGCGTCAAGGTGCGCTATATCCAGGCCGACATGTCCAAGGGCGCCGACTGCCGCGCCCTGATCGAGAAGGCCGGCGCCTGCGATATCCTGGTGAACAATGCCGGCATCCAGCATGTCGCGCCGATCCCGGACTTCCCGGCCGAGAAATGGGACGCGATCATCGCCATCAACCTGAGCTCTGCCTTTCACACCACGGCGGCGGCGCTGCCGCTGATGCGCCAGGCCGGCTGGGGCAGGGTGATCAACATCGCCTCGGCGCACGGTCTGACGGCCAGCGAATACAAGTCGGCCTATGTCGCGGCCAAGCACGGCATTGTCGGCCTGACCAAGGTGACGGCGCTGGAGACCGCGAAGGAGCCGATCACCTGCAACGCCATCTGCCCCGGCTATGTGCTGACCCCCATCGTGGAAAAGCAGATCCCCGACCAGATGAAGACCCACAACATGAGCCGCGAGGAGGTGATCGCCAAGGTCATGCTGCAGCGCCAGCCCTCGGGGCAGTTCGCCACGGTCGAGCAGATGGGCGGCACGGCGGTCTTCCTGTGCTCGCCGGCGGCCGAGCAGATCACCGGCACGACGATTTCGGTCGACGGGGGGTGGACGGCGCTCTAGGCGCCGCCCCGACCCGCTGGTCACATCTCCAGTTCCGGCCCGGAATATTCGGTCGAGACCGCGATCTCTCCCTTTACGATCTGCTCGCGCAGGGTGTCGATCTGGCTGCGGATCTCGGCCGGGACGGCATCGGACAGAGTCAGCGAAACCGCCTCGGGGTTTTCCAGCCCCATATGCTTGACGGTTTCGGGCTTCCATGTGCCGTCCACCAGATCCTGCACCGCCTGCACGCTGGGAATGCTGACATCGGCGATGGCCGAAGCGATGAAGACATCGGGCTCGACCTTGGTCCAGTCGATGACATTGCCGATCTGCTTCGCGCCGGCTGCGCGCATGGCGTCGGTGGCGCCCTGGCGGCCGGCGTTCAGCATGGTGAAGATGATGTCGGCGCCCTGGTCGGTCTGGGCCTTGGCCACCCGCGCGGCCAGTTCGGTATCGTCCTGGTTGCCGGCAAAGATCGTCAGGAATTTCGCGTCGGGCCTGGTATGCATCAGCCCGTTGTAAAAGCCGCCGCGCCCCTTCAGCCCCGGCGTCACCCGAATGCCCGAGATGTGGCCGACCACGCCGGACTGCGTCAACAGCCCCGCGGCCGCGCCGCCGAGCCAGGCGCTGTGCTCCTGCAGCACTTCGTAGCTCGACAGGTTCGGTCCGGTGACGCCGCCCTGGACCACGACGAAGGGAATCTCCGGGAACTCGGCCGCGACGGCCCTGGCGGCCTCGTTGTTCTGGCCGCCATGGGCGATGACCATGTCGGGGGTTTTCCGGGCCAGGGTGCGCAGCGCCTCTTCCAGCTGGTCCTGTTCCGGCTGCACCTGATCGATATAGGCGATCTGTGCGCCGAACTGCTTCTCGATCTTCAGAAGGCCGTTATAGCCGGCCTCCATGAAACCGTTGTCGTCGATCTTGCCCGGAATGAGCATGGCGATCGAAAGCGTGCCGTCCTGGGCGTGGCTGGCGCCGCTCGCCAGAAGCGAGGCGGCCAAAGCCAGCCGAATTGTCGTATTCATCCTGTTCGCTGTCCTTATCGGCTTCGGGTTTCGACAGGGGAAGTCTTGGATGACGTGGCGTCAATGCGCAGGAATTTGAGGCTGTCGCAACGAAATATTGAAAATCGTCGCGCCTCGGTTCACCCCCAGACCGCCTCGAACTCGCGCCACTCGCCCTTGCTCATGCCGCTGTTCTCCTGCGTGACCTCTTCGCCCGCCAGCCGGCGGCGCAAGACCTCGACGCCCCTGGCGGAAAGCTGCACCCCGCCCAGCCGGTAATCCTCGAAGGCGGCATAGGCGAAGGGCACCCAGTCCCGGACGATGCCGCAGATGGCCTCGGCATAGGCGCGGATCTCGTATTGCGCATGGGCATCGGCGCGCAGGCGCAGGAAATGGAACAGATTGTGCAGGTCCACCTTCCAATACCATTGCGTATAGACATTCGCCGGCAGGTTCATGCGGGCAAGCTCACGCGCCAGACCCTGCTGGCCTTCCTGGCTCAGCATCGCCTCGTAATGGTCATAGCTGCGCATCGCGTCCTCGCGCAGCAGGTCCAGGACGCGGGCGGCCTCGTCGCCCTCCAGCACCTGGCCGCGGCCCTGGTTGTTCACCGTCGATTGCGCGGCGAGGTGCTCGGGCGCCGGGATGTAGAATTCGCGGTCCAGGATCGAATAGCGCGCCGAATATTCGTTCACGTTGGCGGTGCGGTGGCGGATCCATTGCCGGGCGACGAAAACCGGCAGCTTGACGTGGAACTTGACCTCGCACATCTCGAAGGGGGTCGAGTGCCAGTGCCGCATCAGATAGCGGATCAACCCCTCGTCGTTGCTGACCGACTTGGTGCCGCGGCCATAGCTCACGCGCGCGGCCTGGGTGATCGCGCCGTCGTCGCCCATGTAGTCGATGACCCGCACCAGCCCGTGGTCCAGCACCGGATGTGCCTTGTAGAGATGACGCTCCATCCCCTCGGAGACGGCGCGCAGGGTGGGGCGCGGGTTGGCGCGCAACTCGTCGATCTCGGCCTGTTGTTCGGGGGTCAGGGGCATGGCGGAATCCTTCGTGCTGTTGGGCATATCTTGTGGCACCGACGGGTGATTCAATCAACCGGCAGTATGGGCGCGGCGGGTGCAGCCAATCGTCCCACATTGCGGTCAGGCCGCCGGCATGCCAGTCTGGCGGCGACGAAAGGGAAAGGGATGACGATGAAGGTCCGCTATCTGCACACCATGGTCCGCGTGCTCGATCTCGAAAAGACGATGGCGTTCTTCCGCCTGCTCGGGCTTGAGGAGACGCGGCGCATCGACAATGAGAAGGGGCGCTTCACCCTGGTCTTCATGGCGCCGCCCGGCCAGCCGGAATGTCCGGTCGAACTGACCTGGAACTGGGACGGGGACGAGGGCCTGCCCTCGGACAGCCGGCATTTCGGCCATCTCGCCTATCGGGTCGAGAACATCTACGAGATGTGCCAGAAGCTGATGGATGCGGGCGTGACCATCAACCGGCCGCCGCGCGACGGGCACATGGCCTTCGTGCGCAGCCCCGACAACATCTCGATCGAACTGCTGCAGGAAGGCGAGCATCTGCCGCCGCAGGAACCCTGGGCCAGCATGGAGAATACCGGCCACTGGTAGGCGCCGGCCCGCAAGCGCAAAGCGCCGCGCGGATGGCGCGGCCCTGTCGCCTGGCGGCCGCTCTTTCCCGCGGCGGCCAGCCTTTTAGCGTGGCAGCTGTGCCGCCAGGATCATGCCCGGCCCGACGCCCCCAGGACCGGCCGGCGGGAAGAGGCCCCCTTGGCCGATTCGCGTTGGGCCGGGCATGATGGCGCGGCCGGGCCATGCATCCCGGCGGCGCGTTCGGCAGCGGCGCTTTCAGTAGATGTAGCGGATCTGTTCCGCCCAGAAGCGTTCGACCCGCCGCCATTGCAGGTTCACCGTCTCGATGGGCGGATCGTCGAGCACGCCGGACAGATCCAGCCCCTCGGCATGGCGCATGAACAGCCGCGCCACGCAATCGCGCACCTCCTGCCCGGCGGGGGTCAGCCGCACGCGGACCGAGCGGCGGTCCATCTCGCAGCGCTCGTGATGGACATAGCCCAGCTCGACCAGCTTCTTGAGATTGTAGGACACGTTCGAGCCCTGATACATCCCGCGCGAGCGCAATTCGCCCGCCGTCACCTCGGAGGTGCCGAGATTGTAGATCAGCAGCGCCTGCACCGGCGTCAGCTCGGACCGGCCCAGCCGCTCGAATTCGTCCTTGACAAGATCCAGCAGAAGCCGGTGCAGACGCTCGAGCATCTGCAGGCTTTCCAGATAAGCCTCGGTCCGGCCGGTCCGCGGCATGGGCCGCAGGGCGGGCACCGTTTGGGCAGAGCTGCGCTGTTGCATATGCGGGTTCCGTTGATGGCCTCGTTTCCGCCACCATGCCGCATATTTCCCAATCTTCGGTTAATCCCGGCGCGGTTCGCTAAAATTGCGGCTATTTCCGGGTCAGCCGGGCATGGGCAAAGGCCGCCACCCGGTCCAGCATGGGCAGAAGCGGCGCGGGTCCCGGTCGGGCATCGCCCAGCCGCGCGGTGATCCAGGGATAAAGGTCCTGGTCGTTCTCGGCCAGCACGGCCTCGTAGAGGTCCAGCTCCTCGGGGCCCAGCCCGGCCAATTCGCTGTCGGCGAAGGGGCCCAGGATCAGGTCCATCTCCTTGGTGCCCCGCCGCCAGCTGCGCATCCGCAACCGTTTCAGCCTTGCCTCATGCTCGTCCATGCTCGTCCCCGGCTTGCCTGTCCGCGGGGGGGCGCCTATGACGAGGCGACCCAGCCGCAGGATGAATTCGATGAGCTTTTTGTCGCAGACGCTCGCCCGCGTCAAACCCTCGCCCACCATCGCCATCACCGGCCGCGCCCGCGATCTGGCCGCCGAGGGCCGGGACATCATCAGCCTGTCCGCCGGCGAGCCGGATTTCGACACCCCCGCGCATATCCGCGAGGCCGCCAAGGCCGCCATCGACGCCGGCCATACCCGCTATACCGCGGTGGACGGCATCCCGGAACTGAAACGCGCCATCTGCGACAAGTTCGCGCGGGAAAACGGGCTGGACTATGCGCCCGCTCAGGTGACGGTCGGCACCGGCGGCAAGCAGATCCTCTACAATGCGCTGATGGCGACGCTGAACCCGGGCGACGAGGTGATCATCCCCGCGCCCTATTGGGTCAGCTATCCCGACATGGTGCTGCTGGCCGGCGGCACGCCGGTGGTGATCGAGGGCGCCATGCAGAACGGCTATCGCATCACCCCAGAACAGCTGGAAGCGGCGATCACGCCGCGGACGAAATGGCTGATCCTGAACTCGCCCTCGAATCCGACCGGCGCGGGCTATGGCGAAGAGCACCTGCGCGGGCTGACCGAGGTGCTGATGCGCCACCCGCAGGTCTGGGTGCTGTCGGACGACATCTATGAGCATCTGGTCTTCGACGATTTCCGCTTCGTCACTCCGGCGCAGGTCGAGCCGGGGCTGAAATCCCGCACCCTGACCATGAACGGCGTCAGCAAGGCCTATGCCATGACCGGCTGGCGCATCGGCTATGGGGCCGGGCCCGAGGAACTGATCCGCGCCATGGCCAAGCTGCAATCGCAATCGACCTCGAATCCCTGCTCGATCAGCCAATATGCGGCGCTGGCCGCGCTGCAGGGGCCGCAGGATTACATCGCGGAAAGCCGTGCCGTCTTCCAGCGCCGGCGCGACCTGGTGGTCGCGGGGCTGAACGCCTGCCCCGGCATCGTCTGCCCGGTGCCGCAGGGGGCGTTCTACGTCTATCCCTCGATTTCGGCGCTGATCGGCAAGACCTCGGCCGGTGGAACGGTCATCGCCGATGACGAGACCTTCGCCACCGCGCTGCTGGACGAGACCGGGGTGGCGGTGGTCTTCGGCGCGGCCTTCGGGCTTGCGCCGCATTTCCGCATCTCCTACGCCACCTCGGACGCGGTGCTGACGGACGCCTGCGCGCGGATCAGGGGGTTCTGCGAGGGGCTGCGCTGAAGATGCAGTCCTGAAAATGGGTAGAGGCGGGTATGTCCCGCCTCGTCCATGTCTCCGGATGATTCGAACAGCACCTTACGACTTGAGACTGAACAGCGACTCGCGACGCATATCTCGCGCTTGGCTACCTGTGACGATCAAAGACCGCCTTCGACGGAAAGATCCTAGCATGCAGCCGGCTGTTGCCAAAGCGTTTTCTAGCTGATCGCCACGCCGGCGGCCACGACATAGGCGCGCAGCGTGTCGGGCGCGGCATTGTCGCGCAGCCGCCAGATCCCGGCCCGGGCCTCGCGCAGGGCGGGGATCACCGCGAAGCCGTTGGTCAGCTGTGCGGCGCGGTTTTCGGACCAGACCAGCTGATCGCCGCGCCAGCCGAACTGGCAAAAGCCGAAATGCGGGGAAGGCAGGTCGCCCCGAAGCGGCTGGTCCTCGCCCAGCACGCTGTTCTGGCTGGCCAGCAGCCGGTCGCCATGGCCCATGAACAGGCCGAAGGCCGGGGTGGCGGTGCTGGCCGGGCGCAACAGGATGGTGTTGCCGTTGACAAGCGCATGGCGGATGGCATTGCCCGGCCGGTGGTCGCGCCAGCGCGGCGGCACCTCGTCCCGCGCCGAGGAGGCGGCGATGCGGATGCCGCAATCGGCGCCCTCGATGCGGTTGCCGCTGACTTGCGCCTCTTCGACGGCGGGGCCGGCGATGCAGATGGCCTCGCCGATATAGGCGTCTGCCGCGGTGCGAAAGATCTCGGGGCGCAGCAGCCGCAGCGGCCGGCCGTTGAAGACGACCCGGCCCTGGTTCGTCGCCGCCTCGGTGATCAGGTTCGAGATGCGCCGCCGCATCTCGGCCGGCTCGGTGATGCGGCCGCGCGCGCCGCCCGGGGCCAGCGTCGCCAGCAGCCGCAGCACCTCGGGATCGCCGCGCAGGATCACCGTGCCGCGGCGGTAAAGCGGCACCTCGCCCAGCGAGCCGCCGAAGATCAGCTCGGGCAGCGAGATCGGCCGGCCCTGCAGCTGCCGCCCGTCGGTCTGATAGGCCGTCAGGTCGGGCTGCACGTCAAGGCTGCCGAAGCGCAGCAGGCCCCGGCGGATCCGCGCCAGAATGCGACGGTCGGTCGCCAGCCGCAGCGCCGCGCTGCCTTCGCGGCCGGGCAGCGGGACGAAGCTGTTGTCCTGCACGAGCGCACGCCAGGCGCCGACGATCAGCAGGCCGATCTGTGCCTGGCCGACCTTGAAGGCGCAGTCCCGCACCCGCACCTCCTGCCGCCGTCCCAGCGTGCCGATGCTGGCGATGCAGGCCGAGGCGCGGTCCGGCCCCGGCCGGCAGCGCGCCCGCACCCGCTCGACGCTGATGTCGCCGCAGCCCAGCATGGTCAGCGCGCCATGGCGGCCGCCGCGCCGCCCGCCATCGCCGTTGGGCCCGCCATTGACCGACAGGTCCGCGACCCGCACCGAGGCGCAGCCCCGGAACAGCAGCGCCGCCTCGCCCTCGGCGACCGAGACCACGGTCTGCGGCCCGGTGCCCTGCACGATCACATGGCCCAGCCGCTCAAGGCGCAGCGTCTGCTGCAGCTGGAAATTCCCGCCGGTCAGGCACAGCCGGATGCTCTGGCCGGGGCGCAGCGCCTCGACGGCGGCGCGCAGCTCGTCGCGGTTGCGCACCAGCGCCGTGCAGAGCCCTTGGCCCGAGCGGCCGGCCAGCGCCTCGATCGCCTCCTGCACGGTCTCGGCGCCCAGCCCGGTGGCGCTGTCGTCATAGCCGACATCCTCGGCCTGCAGGCAGGTCAGCGCCGGGAAGGTGGCGCGCAGGTCGGTGATCTGGGCGATGCCGTCGCCCGCGCGCCGCGCCAGCGCCAGCGGCACCCGCCGCACGCCCCAGGTCATCGGCGGCACCGCTTCGTCGGCCGCGCCGGGATAGGGCGGCCAGACCACCGCGCCGGTGGCGGCGCGGGCCTCGAACATCCAGGCGTCGCCCGCGACATAGCTGCCATCGGTGAAGGCGACCTGCACGCCGCGCTCCAGCAGGGTCGGCGCGCCCGTCAGCGGCAGGCCGAGCGCCGAGGCGCCGCCATGGTCCCAGCGCCGGATGCGCGGGTTCACCATCTGGTCGAAATTGCCGATGCCGGGCGAGAAGGTCGCCACGCCCTCGGTCAGGGTCATGCGGGTGAAGGTGCCTGGCCGGCCAAGCGCCGTGTCGCGGTCGTCCTGCACCTCGATCCAGCCGCCCGAGGGGAAACCCAGCGCCTCGTCCTCGCGCGCGCCCAGCAGGATGAACTCGCCGCCCTCGTTGCGGCCGAGCCGCGCGGCGACCGCGCCGTTCTCGCGCGACCAGACGAAGCGCGCCTGCGCCCGCGTGCCGCCCCGGACGATCTGGACGCGATAAAGCTGGTTCTCCTGGCTCAGATAGCCGGCATCGGGCGGGATCAGGCAGTCGCTGTCGTCGGGCAGGTCGGCGGCGGGGGCGGTGCCGGCGCTCATCCGGCCGGTGCCGGGCCGCCAGTCGGGAAAGTCCGGGGCATGGCCGCAGCCGGCGCGCGCGACGATCTCGGCGCGCTCGGCATCGGTCAGCGTCACCGGGCGGATGGCGACGCGCCAATGCGCGCGTTCCCGCACCGCGGTATCGACGCCCGACAGCGCCGGATCGGCCAGCAGCCCGTCCTGCAGCGCCGAGACCTCGTCCTTGCGCAGCTCCAGATGGATCAGCATCTCGGCGCCGTCCTGCACGATCTCGGCCAGCGGCTCCAGGTTCAGCCCGCCGCCCTGGTCGGCATAGGAGACGGGCGCCGGGTTCTCGACCCGGACGCCATCCACCCAATAGCTGCCGGCGCCGATGCCGAAGCCGCCCGCACCGGCGGTGATGGCGAAGCCCGGCGCGGCCTTGGGCGTGCCGCCCGGCCCGATGACGCGGGCAAGCGCGCTTTCCATGCGCTCGGTCTGGATGGCCGTGTTCTCGTTCCAGTCCGAGTCGGTGTAAAGCCGGCCCTGCTGCATCAGCACGCCCGAATAGCCGCGATGCTTCGCGTTCGGGCCGCGCCAGCGTGAAAAATCTCCGGTCATGTCAACCTCCTCGTTCTGGGCGCGTCAGCTTTCATGGAAGATCCCCGCGGCATGGCCGAAGCGCAGGAAATCCTCGATGCTGCGGGCGATGTTGTCGTCGCGGACGGTCAGCGCGGCGCGGTTATGGGCGCCGATCTCGCCGCCATTCTCGGCCCCGCGGCGCAATGCGTCGGGCGTGCCGGGGGCCAGCAGGAAATAGCCGGGATCCGCATAGCGCAGGCTGGCGAAGACCGGGGCCGGGCCGCGGATGCAGCGATAAAGCCGCGGCACCAGCGACCCCTCGGGAACCAGCGAAAAGCGGATGCAGCCGACCTGCCGACGCGCTGCCGTCACCGCCGGGGCGGCGCCCAGAAACAGCGTGTCGGTGGTGGCGGGCAGGCCCTCGGCGGTCTCTTCCTCGGCGGTCAGGCCGCCGGTGAAGCCGTCGGTCTCGACCCGGCCGCGCAGCGTGCAGCGGGTCAGGCTGAGGACGTGGCGCAGCGCATTCGGCGCCGCGAAGACCGCCCGCGCCGCGCCGCTGCCGGCGTCGATGATGCAATCGGCGAAGCCCGCCTCGACATCCGAGGCCAGCCGCACCGGCCCTGTCACCACCCGCTCGCAGCTCAGCGCCATGCCCGTCGCCTCGATCAGCAGCGAGACCTCGCCGGGCGAGACCGGGTTGCCCAGCCGGTCGAGCCCCAGCCCCGGCACCAGCGTGCAATCGCGCAGGACCAGCGTGCCGGGCGCATTGGCATTGCCGCGGATGCGCAGCATGCCGCCATGCATCCGCAGCCCGTTCAGCTCGACCCGCGCAGCGCGGCCCAGGGTGATGGTCAGGGGCGCGGAAAGCCGCAGGGTCGGGAAGCGTCCCTCGGCGGCGATCAGCCGCAGCACGCCGCCATCCGGCACCGCGATGCTGCCGCCCGAGCGGTAATGCGTGCTCTGTTCCAGTAGGAAGGTGCCAATGCTGCCGTTCTCGGCGATGCGGGTGGCGATGACCACCGAGGGCGGGATCGCCACCGCATCCTCGACCGAGCCGATCGAGGCCGATCGGTCATGTTCGCCGCCGCCGATCTCGGAGGGGCGGGCGAAACGGCAGGTGACGCGCACCGGGCCGGGGCGGTTCGCGCCGACCACCAGCCGGCCCAGTTCCGGGTCGATCAGGGTGCGGTCGGGCAGGGGGGCGCGGTTCCACGGCTCGGTGCCGCCGCCGGCGCGGTCGCCCAGATGGGCGGCGCGGATCTCGGCCAGCGGCACCTCGGCATTGCCGACGAAGACCCGGATCGCCCGGCCCTCGCCATAGAAGCGGCCGGGATCCTCGGCCATCAGCGCGCGGCTGATCGGGATCGGCAGGGCGGATTCGCGCATCGGCTGCTCGATGGGCGGCCGGGCCTGGGCGCGGTCGAAAAGCTGCGCGTCGCAGCCCAGCGGATGGAAGCGGAAGGCGCGCCGCCCCGCCACCACCGGGTTGAGCTGATGGTTGCTGATCGGCCAGGGCCGCAGCCGCCAGACATGCAGCCCGACATTGCCCAGGTTCCAGCGCCCGCCGCGCGTGTCGATGCGCCGGACCTCGACCCCGCGCGAGGCGCGCTCATAGGCCGCGCCGATCCGTGCCAGCCCCGGCTTGTCGCGGAAATCCACCGCCGCGCCCATGGCGGGATGCGTCAGGCGCATCGACTGCGCATGCACCAGCTTGCGGCCGTATTCCACCGCCAGCACCGGCAGGTTGGCGCTTTCCGAGGCCGCGTGTTCCAGCGCCCGCAGCGTGCCCTTGCGCGCGCGCAGGGCCAGCGCATCGGCGACGCGGGCGCGCAGGTCCAGCCCCTCGGGGATTTCGCCCAGGCCCCGCACGCCCAGAAGATCGCCCAGATAGGGCACCACCCAGGGCGCGCAGGTCTCGATGAAGGCATCGTCGTAAAGCCGGGCGATCTGCTCGTCCACCACCTGCGCCTCGCGCGCGATCAGCGAGGCAAGCGTGCGCAGCGGGCCGAAATCCTGCGCCTCGCGCGCGTCGGTCGGGTCGAGCCGGCCCTTGACCGCCGCGCCCTCGGCCGCGTCGCGCAGCCGCATATAGGCGGGCAGCAGGGCGAAGATGTCCTCGGTCGTCAGTTTCATGCCGCCACCTCCAGATGCAGCCGGGTGGGATCCAGCGTCAGCAGTTCCGCCGCGACCGGCAGCGCCCCGGCAAGGTCGGGCCGGCCGAGCGCGGCGGTCAGGCGCGGGCGCAATTGCGGCGTGTCGCCGGTATAGAGCGCGTCCAGATCGACCCCGACCACGCCCGGCGCCGATTGCAGCGCGGCGATGACCTGGGCCTGGCTGACGCCTTGCCCCAGCTCGCGCGCGTCGAAGGAAAACGCCGCCAGCACCGTCCGGCGCGCGGCCTCGATCACGTCCTCGGGCATGTGGCCGGGATCGGCGAAGAGCCGCGCCGCCAGGCCGAAGCCGACCGGGCGATAATTGCGCAGGCCGACGCGCAGGTCGGATTCGCCCGCCGCCAGCAGCGCGGCGCGCAAGTTCTGCATGTCGTCGCCGGCCTCGGGCAGGATGGCGCCGCCCTGTCCGGCGACGGTGACCAGGATAGGGCGGGCGAAGCCGTCGAAAGTCCAGTCGGCCCGCGCCTTGGCCACGGCGGCGAAGCCGCGGGCGAAATCCTCGTAATCCCGCAAGGACACGGCGCGGCCCAGCGTCAGGACGCCCATGGGCGCGTTGCGGCGCGCATCCTCCAGCCGCTCGGCGTCGGCGCCGCCGGCGGGGGGCAGGGGGTTCGTCACCGCCTTCAGCCCGGCGGGCTTGGTCGCCAGCAGCGACAGCTGCCCGGCCTCCAGATGGCCGGACAGCCCGGCGCCGCGCCGATAGACCGCTTCGACATTGCCCTGTCCGGTGGGCAGGCGGGCGCCGCGCAGCCCGTCGCCGAAAACGACATGGGCGCTGCCGTCCTCTTCGATGCGCAGCAGCCAGACCCGGTCCTGCGGCCCGGCGGCGCGGAAATCCTCCATCAGGTCCCAGCGGATGCGGTTGACCCGCACCTCGATCGCCGGGACCATGCCGCGCGCGTTGCGGGCCGAGACATGGGTCAGCGGCCCGGATTTCAGCCTGAAGCGCTGGAAGGTCCGGGTGGCGTCGCCGTCGCCCAGCACCTCGGCCACCGTCTCGCCATGCGTGGCCAGCGCCACATTGGCCGAGAGGCGCACCGTGGCGCGGACATAGCGATGCGCCAGCGGCTGGGTAAAGGTCAGCAGCGAATGGTCCCCGACGATCAGGTTCTGCGCCAGCACCCGGATCTCGGCCGCCGCGACGCCGGCCAGATCGGCGCGCTCGCCGGTGATGGCCAGCACCTTGCCGGGCATCAGCTGCAGCTCGGGCGTCGCGATCTCGACCTGATCGGCGCCGAGCGCGCCCGCGGCCTGCCCGACCGGATCGGTGATCGGCAGGTCGGCCAGCGGCAGCGGCTCGGGCAGGGCATGGGCAATGCTGCCGCGGGTGGTGAAGCCCGACAGCGCGATCAGCGTGCCGTCCGGCGCCAGCCCCTTGTCGTCCACCTCCAGCCGCGTGACCTTGGCCGCAAGGCCGTAGGCCTCGACGCCCTGGGTCTCGGCGGCATGGATGCGCAGCCAGGCCTCGTTCGCGGCATTGCGGATCAGCAGGCCCTGGCCGGCGGTGATCTCGGGATAATCGCGGTCGAGATAGAGATAGGCGCGGTTGCCCGGCGGCGTGTCGCCCACCTGGCCGGCGGTGGCTGTGACCGCCCCCGGCGCGCCGATCCCGGAATTCGCGGGCAGCAGCTTGACCGCGGCGGTATTGCCGAAGAACCCGGCGCGGATGCGCAGCATTGCCGGGCGGATCGGCCCCTCGGCCCGGAAATCCGAGGCCTGCACCGCCTGCCGCATCTCGCGCGGGGTCAGGCTGTGGAAATTGCTGGCGCTGGCCAGCGTCGCCACCGACCAGCTGTGCCCGGCCAGCAGTGCCACCATGCTGCTGGTCGAGAAGGCCAGCCCCGGCATCCAGATGGCCTGCAGGATCGGCTGGAAGCTGTAGGGCGGCTGGCTGGCGGGATCGCTGCGCAGCGCCAGGATGCGCCGCCCGCCGATGCCGTCGCGCAGGCCCGAGACCCGGCGCAGGAACCCGGCCTGATCGCCCGACCCGGTGGCCACCGGCACCTCGCCCTGCATCAGCAGCAGCGGATCGCCAAGCGCCAGGCGCGGCGCGTCCTGCGCCAGCTGGATCTCCTCGGCGCCCGCGGCCAGGACCTGCGGCCAGGCCATCAGCGGCCGCATGGCGTTCCATTCGGCGCGCGCCAGCAGCGGCTCGACGGTCTCGAACAGCTGCGGCAGCTCGCCGTCGCGCGGGATCGAGCGCACCTGCAGGCCCGGCGGATAGTCCAGCACCGCCTCGGGCGCGTCATGGGGCTCGGCCTCGAAGACCAGATGGCACGAGGCCGCCTTGGCCGGGGCAAGCTCGTAGCCGATCAGCCTGGCATGGGCGCGGACGCTTTCGCGCCGGGTCGCGGTGCGCAGATAGGCCTCGTTCGCCTGCCGCTCGGCATAGAAGGTCAGCGTGTCTAGCGTGGCCGCCCAGGCGTCCAGCAGGCCCAGGGTGAAGTCGTCCCGGTCGCGGCTGCGCAGCTCGGACAGGCCGGGGCGGCTGCCGTCCGCCAGCCCGCGGCGCAGCGCGGCCAGGAAGGTCGGATGCCTGCCGGCGCGGGCACGCAGCGCCGGCAGGCCGGCGCGGTTGGCGATCGGTTCCGGCGTGGGTTTGACGCTGCTCATCTGCCCCCCCTCGTCTCGATGGTCAGCCGTCCCTCGCCGGGGCGGTTCGGGTCGTTCGACAGCACCGGGATCTCGCGCGGGCCGAAATCCAGCACGCCCTCGGCGCTGGCATCGGGCTGGCCCGAGCGGCCGAAGGCGGTGACGCGCAGGTCGGCCACCCCCGGCACATCGAGCCCGGCGCGGTAGATATGGCTCAGATAGATGCGGCTGCCGAAGGTCACGTTGTCGGGATGGAAGAAGCCCGGCCGCCCGTCCTCGGCCAGCCCTGCGGAAAAGCGCGCGGCCAGCGCCTCGGCCACCTTGTCGGCAAAGGCGTCGGCTTCGGCGCAGGCGCGGATGGCGATGGTCAGCGGCACCAGGATCGGCGCGTCCACGGTCAGGTCGTGGCCCATCATCCGGTAGGGCTCGAGATAGTCGAGCAGCATCTGCCGGAAGGGCTGATCCACCGGCAGGCCCGCCACCCGGTCCACGGTCAGGAAGATCGCCGGCCAGCCGCCCAGCCAGCGCTGGCGGGCGGTGGCGCGCTGCACCTCGGGATGGGCGTCCAGCAGCGCCTCGTAATCGGCCAGCGTCACCGCGCGCCTTTGCAGGTGGAAGCCGACCGGCGCGCGCTGACGCACTTCCGCCACGGTCTCGCGTTCCGCGCCGCCGGCGGCGGGGAGCGGGTTTGTCACGCCGGCGACATTGGCCGCCACCGCTCCCGAGGCCGCGACCCGCGCCAGCGCCCCAGCGCCGATATTGCCGGCGCGGCCATGGCCGACGCGGTAGCTGGCGGTGAAGCCGTCGCCGGGCCGCGGCGTCTTGCCGTTCAGGCTGGGCGAGGCGCCCTGCGGCTGGCCGAAGCGCAGCCGGGTGGTGCCGTCGGCCTCGACTTCGGGGACGAAGACCAGCGCATCGGGGGGCTGGCCCAGCAGGTCCGGCACCGGCAACCAGCGGTCGCTCTCGTCGGTCGAGCGCAGGGTGATCTGCGCCACCGCCCGCGCCGGATCGACCCGCAGCAGCTCGGCGGCCGAGGCCGCGCCGCCGTCCGGCGGCACCGCGAAGCTCAGGTCGCGGCGGGCAAGGCGCGGATGGAAGGGCCGCGGCCGGTCCAGCGCCGCCAGCGGCTTCGGCTCGTCGGGCTGGCCGGGGGCGGGCGGCTCTTCGGGGTCGGTCAGGTCGGGGGCAAGGCCCAGCGGCTCGGCCAGCGGCTGGTCGGTCGCCGGGTCCGGCAGGGTCAGGCCGTGATCGGCCAGCACGATATTGCCAAGCGCCAGCGCCATCGGCTCGCCGTCGGTTGCGCCGTGGTCCAGGTCGAAGCGCAGCGCGTCCGCGGCCCCCCAGCGAATGCGCCAGACCCGCAGCGGCTGTGCGGCACCGCCGCCGGGGGGCGGCAGCAGTTCCAGCGGATCGGCCAGCATCTCGGGCGGGGCGGTCAGCCGCACCGCCTGACGCGCGCCGGGATCGGCGTCGGACAGCCGCCGCGTCACCGGGTCGCGGTTCTGCACCAGCACCAGCAGGTCGCCCTCGGCCAGCTGCAGCGCCTGGTCCGGGTCGCGCAGGTCGCAGAAGGTGGCCCCCCGCGCCAGCACCGCCTGGGCATCGCCCCAATGATGCAGGGCGATGCGGTGATGGGCGGCGCGCAGGGCGGCGGGCGCCAGCGGCTCGAAGGCCACGGCGCCGGTCTCGACCGCCGCCTGCGCGGCGGCCAGCGGGATCACCGCCTCGCCGTCGCTGTCCGAGCGGGTCAGGAAGGCCACGCCCTGGTCGGGCAGGGTGAAATCCGTCACCCCCGGCGCCAGCCGCAGTTGCGCCAGCACCCGCGCGCTGGCGCCGTTATGCATCCGGTAGCCGACCAGCCGGGCATGGCGCGCGGCCGAGACCCGCAGCCGCGCCGTCTGCAGCGCGTATTCGGTGCCGACATGGTCCAGCCGGTAGCTGAGCGCGTCGCCGATAAAGGCCAGCCATTCGACCAGCGCCACGCCCAGGTCGGCCGGGTTGCGCTCGGTCCAGTCGGGCACGCTGACCGCCATGCGGTCCAGCATCAGCCGGCGATAACTGTCATAGTCGCGCGCCAGGTAATCGATCTGCGGCGGCTCGGCCGGCCGCTCGGGGGCGGGGGGCGGCGCGGCGCAATCGCCGGTGTCGCAATGCAGCCGGAAGGCGAAGCGGATCTCGCGCAGGATCGGGTCCCAGCCCGGCAGCCCGTCGCGGATGCGCAGCCGGTAGGTCGAGAAATCGCCCGCCCGGTTCACCCGCAGCCGCAGCTCGCGCCCCGACGCCTCGGCCGTCAGCACGCTGACGCCGCGGATGCGGTCGCCGCCCTCGACCAGCAGGTCCGAGGGCCGCAGCGCCGGCGCGGTCGGCCGTCCGTTCGGCTGGCCGGGCAGCGGATGGACGAAGCGCAGCACCAGCCGGGTCATGTCGCCGGCATCGACCTCGATCCCGGCGATGCCGTTCACCCGCGCGGCCGAAGCGGCGAGCCTTTCGCGCCTTTCGTCCAGGAAGCTTTCCGAGCGTGCCATGGCCTAGACCTCGCGCGTGAAGGTGTCGCTGACCGTCTCGCCGGTGTCGCGCAGGACATAGGAGAGGGTGATCTCCAGCAGCCCCTCGTCGCGGCGCAGGCTCAGTTCCGAGACGGTCAGGATCTCGGACAGGTGTTTCTGGATCGCCGACTGGATCAGGAAATCGGCGGCGGTCTCCAGCGCCTGGTTGTTGGTGTCGAACAGCATCTCAAGCAGGCCCGAGCCGAAATCGGGCCGGTTCACCCGCTCGCCCGGGGCGGTGAACAAGACCGCCTCGATCAGGTCGCGGGCATGGCGGCGGGCGTCGCCGGTGGTGGCGGTGCGGCCGGTGCCGTCGATGCGGAAGGGGGCGGAAAGATCGGTCATTGTCCTGTCACCCTGACCTGCTGAGCCACGACCTGCGGCGGGCCGGCGGGTCCGGCCGCGCCGATGCAGATGCCGCCCGAGGAAGACAGCAGCGCCGGGCTGCCCTCGATCGTCACGCGGGTCGCGGGCGTGGTCCATTGCACCTGCGTGCAGGGCTTCGGCCCGTCCGGCGTCGAGAACGAGCAGCCCGCAATGGTCATCATATGCGCCACCGTCACCGCCGGCTGGCCGCCCAGCTGCACGCGGGTCGAGCTGGAGCCGGGCTGCGCCTGTCCGCCATGCGGGCACAGGATCGTCGCGCCCATGTGCAGAAGGTTGGTCATCACGTCACCTCCAATGCGCCCGAGTTCACCGTGACCTTGGGCCCCGAAAGCTCGACTTTGGCGCCGCCCGAGCTTTCCAGCGTGATGCCCTGCGCAGTGATGGTGATGCGGTTGCCGGCGGTGGTCTCGATCACCAGCGGGGCCGAGGAGTTCACCTCGTCCAGGGTGATCGTGGCGGCCTGGGTCTTGATGATCTTGACCATCGGCGTCTGGCCGGGGCATTCGCCCTCGCCCCAGAAGCAGCCGGACCAGATAGGGGCGTCGATATTGCCGCCCTCGAACTCGACCCAGATATTGGCGCCCACCGGCGGGATCAGGTAGAAGCCGACGCCCGAGCCGGCGAAGGGCACCGAGGGCATGGCCCAGTTCAGCGTGTTGGTGCCGTAGACGGCCGGCACCTGCACCTGCAGCCGGCCCTTTTGCAGCGGGTCGGTGTTGTTCGACACCGTGCCGCGATACTTGCCGAAATAGCCGGCGCGCGTCGTCTGTTCGTTCATGGCAGCACCATGGGCACGGTGGTTCCCGTGCCCTCCCGGTTCAGGGTGAAGGATTGCGTCCACGCGCCGCGCGAGATCTTGTGAATCACGCTTTGCACGTAATAAAGCCCGTCATTGTCCAGCCCCGCGCCGCGCAGCCCGACCAGCCCGCGCGGCGACAGGATCGCGCCATAGCGCGCGGTATCCAGATCGCCCGTCACCTTGACCGTGTCGGTGGTGGCGTCGGATTGCGCCTGCGCCTCGCCCATGGCCTGCGCGGCGGATGGCGCGCCGCCGGTCTGGAACAGGTTGGTCCGGACCGTGGCGCGATTGGAGATCGAGGGCTGCGCGGCCAGCGGCGGCCGCAGCGCCATGGTCGAGCGCACCGGCATGGTCTGGCCGGTGGCCGGGTCCTGCACCTGGCCCTGGACCTCGGCCGCCTCGCCCGCCGCGTTCTCGAAGCTCAGTCCCGAGACGTTGCTGTCCGGCCCCATGTCGGTGGTGATGGCGCGCTGCGGCAGGCCGATGCGCGGCGGCGGCCCCCAATAGCCGGTCGAGGTCAGCGGCACCGGGCCGGGGATGATGGTGAAGATGCGGTCATGCGCCGCCGCCAGGTCCTTGAGATAGGCGAAATCGGTGCCGCGCTGCATAGGCACCCGCTCGGTCGGGTTCGGCCGGTCCACCGTCATCGGCGGGATGACCATCGGCACGATGCCATATTGCATGTAGCGCAGCAGGATCATGCTGGCGATCTCGCCCGGGCCCTGGGCGGGGTGGGTGGTCTCGCGCTCCTCGCGGTCCATGACGAAGCTCAGGTCCTTGCCGCGCAGCTGCAGCCGCGCCGGGCCGGCCGATTGCGCCGGCTTGAACTCGGCCGTTTCGACGATGCCGTCGATCAGCACCACCGGCATCAGGCCCATCACCGCCGTCAGCACGATGCGCGATCCCGCCTTCAGCGCCGGCTCGGCCATGATCGGGAACACCCCGGCCAGCGCCGGGGCGCGGATGGCGTCGAAAACCAGCTCGAAGCCCGAGACATCGCGGTCCGAGATCGCCACCTCGGCCGAGACGAAGCGCTCCATCAGCTCGGCCGGCAGCGGCCGGGGCAGGCCCGTTCCGGCCAGCAGCGTCAGGCGGACCCCGATCAGCTCCTGCAGCATGTCACGCCTCCCCCGGCTGGGTCAGGTTCAGGCGGCGGCCGGGGATGTCGGCCAGCGCCAGCGGCTCGGGGTCGGGATTGGCGTCCATCACCCGCCAGGACTGGCGCGCGTCGCCATAGGCGCGATGCGCCACCAGGTCCAGCCGGTCGCCATCCGCGACCGCGATGCGCGCGGCGATGCGCGGCGCGTCGGGGATGATGCGGCGGTCCAGATAGGCGATGTCGCGGCCCTGCGCATCGGTCAGGTGCAGGACGGCGGATTTGGCATAGCGGGAGTCGCGGTCGATCATGGCGCCCTCACATTATCTTCACGTCCGAGCCCAGAACCGAGCCCAGCGAGTTGATGCGCCCGACCATGGCCATGGTTTCCTTGACCAGCTGGTGGCTGAGGAACATGGCATAGCCGGGATGGCTGCTTTCCAGGTCCGAATAGCTGAGCACCGCCAGATCCATCGACACCTTGGCCCGGATCGGGTTCAGCCGGGGGTCATAGGCTTCCTCGGTGATCGACAGGCTTTTCAGTCGCACCGGCAGGATGCGGGTCTTGCCCCAGATGAAGACGGTGAAGGGGCCGCTGGCGGGCAGGATCTCGACCGTGCCCAGGCGCAGCAGCACCGCATTGGCGATGACGGTCGAGGCGGCGGGGTAAAGCAGCGTCTCCAGCTGCGCCAGGCGCGGATGCAGGCCCAGATCCTCGGCCTCGCCCTTTTCCAGGTCGTCGCTGGCGTCCAGCACCGCCTCCACCTTGATGACCTCCTTCGGGGCGCCGGCCAGGCGGAAGCTGTCGGCGCCGCCCTCGCTTTCGGCGGCATTGGCCTCGATGGTCCGTTGCAGGCTTTCCGGGTTGATCTGGAAGGGGATCACATCGGGCAGCGGCATCGGCGGGCGGAAGGCGACGATGGCGCCTTTCAGCAAGCGGGGCGAGCGGGAATAGCCGGACATCTAGGCGCTCCTCACCTGGTCGATCTGGGCCTGCAGGGTGGCCTCGAAATTCGGGAAATAGCCGCGATACTCGGCGGCCAGCGCCGACAGGCTTTCGGCCTGCTGGCCAGAGTTGAAATATTCGCCGTAGGCCGAACCGCCCTCGGGCAGCGTCTCGCCGTTCCAGACCGTCAGCCGGAAGAAGCGGACGATGTTCTCGGCCATCTGGTGCATTTCGCTGAAATAGACCGTGCCGTTCGAGAGGTCGCGGGCCACGATCCCCTCCAGCGCCTGGTCCCAGGTGCCGTGACCGGCGGTCTGCTGCTTGATCTCGGCGCTGGGGACGCCGCCGCTGACGCGGGCATAGATGGCGCCGGGATGGCCCTGCATGATGCCGATGCGCGCGCCCTGATGCGGGCTGCCCGGCGGATACCATTCCGCGCGCCGCGCCTCGGGCAGGCGGTCCTCGGGCGTGTCCTTCCATTCCGGGTCCATGCGGTGGCCGTAAGCCTGATAGCTGATGACCACTTTCTGCGCCGGATAGGGACCTTGGGGCGCGAAGATCAGCTGCCTGGTGGGGGTGCGGACGCGGTGCTGGAACTGGATCAGCTCGCACAGCCCGCGCAGCCGCTCGGTCTCGCCGCGCTCGACATCGTCGGCGGCGTTGCGGATGATCTGCGCCGCGAAGCGCGAGGCGATCCATTCGTGCTGGCCGGGATCGGCGCCCCTGACCGCCTCGGCCAGCCGCTGGCCGTTCCGCGTCGCACGTTTCGAGCCGGCCTTGCCGGTCGGGTCGGGGCGCACGAAATGGCCCAGCGGCTTCGTCACCCCGCCCTCGCCGCTGCCGGCGGCGTTCATGGCGTCGTCCTGGTAATAGGTGCCCCAGCCGCCCTGCGTCATCACGCTGTCGAACTGATCGACGATCACCGTCCGGAAATAGCTGCCCGTCACCCGCTCGAAGGCGTGGTCGTGGCTGTCGGTGCCGGCGCTGCACATGGCGGTCACCGCCTCGGAGAGCGGCGTCGCCAGCGCCGTCATCAGCGCCGGATAATCCGGCCCGCCGCCGGCCAGAAGCTGGTCGGTGATCGCCAGCGTCGCGCCGCCCTCGTTCAGTCGCCGCGCCAGGTGGTCGCCGAAAAGCTGCCCGACCCGCGCCGGGTCGAATGCCGGTTCGGCGCCGAGGAAGGTATCGGCATTCGGCAGGCTCAGCGCCCTGGCCAGCCGCCGCGCCTCGGCCGAGACGGCCGCGTCGAAACCGCCGCCGGTGAAGCGCCGGGCGGCGCCCGTGGCATTCGCCGGCCGCCGCCAGGGCTCGGTCGCACTGCCGTCGCCGGCCAGCATGGTGGCGAAGCCGCGCCAGTCCAGCGGCGTATAGCGCGCCACGTCCAGATTGGGCAGCACGTAGCGGCGCAGGTTCTCGGACAGCGAGGGGGCCATCGCCTCAAGCTCGGGGGCGAATTTCTGGTCCAGCGGCACGATGCTGATGCCGAAGAATTCCAGCACCCGCGCCACGGCGCTTTTCGTCTGCTCGCCCTTGGCCTGCGTCTCCTGCGCCTTGGCGGCGGCCTCGGCCTTGACGGCGTCCGAGGCGCCCTCGGCCTGGGCCGCGTTCACCGCGTCCTCGGTCAGCTCGGCCTGGGCGTCCAGCTGCGCCTCCTCGGCCTTGGCGGCGGCGACCAGCGCCTCGAGCTCGGCGCGCTTGTTCGCCAGCACCACGCCGCGCCAGTTCTTCTGCGCCGCGTAATCGGTGAAGGGCTGGCCCAGCCGGCCGTCCAGCCATTGCACCAAGGGCGTCGGATCCGAGCGGATGACGGGGCGCACCGTCTCGCCCTCGTCCTCGATCAGCAGGGTGTGGGCTTCGGAACCGGCGCGGAAATGGATCGGCGCCATGATCTGGCCGGCGGCGGGGGCCTCGGCCTGTCTGCCCTCTATGCCAAAGGCGGCCAGCACCCGGCGCATCAGGTTTTCCAGCGCCGTCTCGATTTTCAGCCGCACGGCGCGCAGCACCTCCTGCACCTTCTCGGGAATGCCCGAGACGCCGATCAGCCGCGCCAGCAGGTCCAGCACCACCGGCAGCAGCCGCGCCAGCACCTGCTCGATCCCGCGCATCGGCGGCTCCAGCGCGCCGGTGGCGATCTCCCAGATGGTGTTGATCACGGTCTGCACCACGGCGAAGATGCGGGCGAGCTGGGTGCGCAGGAACTGGATGAAGTTCCAGATCGTCATCACCAGCTTCACCAGCGCCCCGACCGGGTTGAACATGCCGGCCACCCACATGATCGAGGCCAGCACCACCTTTTCCAGCAGGAAGGTCTTGAGCTGGTCCAGCACCATGTCGCGCAGCATCGCAAGGTCGCTGGTCAGCTGTTCCCACAGCCCCTGCCAGCCGCCGGTGATCAGCGCGCGCACATAGCTCAGCACGTATTCGATCTTCTGCACCGCGCTTTCGCCCAGCACGCGCACGGCGACGCGGCGCACGGTCTCCAAGGTCAGGCCGAGCGCCTGGCGCGCCACGTCCAGAAGGCCCCAGAGATCGAATTCCGCCGGCATGGTGATGCCGCGGCCGAGCGGGCCGGTCAGCCACAGGATGATGCCGGCGATCAGGTGGCGGCGGAAATTGTCGGCAAAGCGCTGGATACCGCCCTTGACCGCCTCCAGCAGGTTCTGCACGAAGCCGCCGGGATTGGCGACGATCAGGTCGATGGCCTGCGCGGCGCGGGCGAAAAGCTGGAAGAAGCCGTCGGGCTGGATCCCCAGCGCCATCAGGATCGGCGACAGGATCAGCCGGGCCAGCGCCGCCCAGTCGCCCGACAGCGCCGCCTGGGCCAGCGCCAGCGCCGCGTTGACCGCCGCCTGCCAGGCCGCGAGCAGCGCGTCCAGCGCCGCGGCCAGCGCGTTCATCAGGAATTCGATGCCCGCCTTCAGCGCATTGGCGATGCGGTCGATGGCTGCTGTCGCCGCCGTCACCGCCGCGTCCATGGCGGCGTTCAGCGCCGCGGCGATGGCGGGGAAATATTCGGCCAGCAGCCGGTTCACCAGGGTCTTCAGCAGCGCCCCGAAAGCCTCGATGATGCCCTTGATCAGCCCGGCGGCGGCGTCGATCAGCGCCAGCGCCGCCGATTTCACCGCCTCGATGATGTCGCGCACGGCGGCGCGCACCGCGTCGAAGATCGCATTGATCGCGGCGGTCAGCCGTTCGAGCTGCGCCTTGACCCAGTTGACGGCGCGGTCCCACCTGCTCTGGTTCTCGGATTCGCGCTCGGCCTCGTCGCGGCTCGCTTGCGCGCGGGTTTCGCCCTGCGCCACCTCGGCCTCGGCCTCGCGCTCGGCCTGGGCGAAATCGGCGTCGATGCGGGTTTCAACGCGGCCGACCTCGGCATCCACCTCGCCGCGGGCCTCGCTGCGGGCCGAGGCCGCCTCGTCGCGCAGGTCCGAGACATGGCCGGCCTGCTGGTCCAGCGCGTCCTGCCGGGCGGACTGGATGTCGGTGCGCCGGGCGATCACCTCGTCGCGCTGCGCATGATCGGCCTCGGCGTTCAGCCGCGCCTGCTCCGCCTCGGCATGGGCCAGCTCCGCCTCGCGCCCGGCCTCGCGGCTCTGGGCGGCGGCGTCCAGATCGGCCTGCGCCTGGCCGAGCGATTCCTGCATCGCCGGGCCATGCGCGCGGTCGAACAGCGCCACCGTGGTCGCGTCCAGCGGCTGGGCGGCGAAGGCGGCGGCGCCCTCGACCGGGGGCAGGGCCGGCGCGGGCTCGGGCGCCGGGCGCGGCGGCAGGGCGAAGCTCTCGGACATCTCGCGCAGCTGCGCCTGCTCGGGGCCGGGGCCGTCGATCACAGCGCGGGCGGCGGCGGTGCCGGCTTCGGTTGCCTGCGTGCCGGCGGCGGCCTCCTGGTCCGCGACGCGGGCCGGATCGGTTTCGCCGGCCAGCGGCACGTCGGGGCGCGCCCCGGCCGAGGTCGCCACCTGCCCGTCGCGGGTCTGGACCCGGTCGAAGCTGCGCTCCAGCGATTGCGGGTCGCCGGCGGTGAAATCGCGCTCGAAGAGCGGGCCGAGGCTGGCATTGGCGGCCGCCTGGCCGGGGTCCGGGGTCGGCGCCAGATCGGGCAGCGGCGCGGGCGGCGGCGTCTGGGCCTCCAGCGCCCCGGCCGTGGCGGCGGGGGTTGTGACCGGCGGGTCGGCGGGCAGCGGCTCTCCCGGCGCCATCTCGGCCCGCAATTCCGGCAGGGCGGCATCCTCGGCGGCGCGGGCGCGGGCCGAGGCGGCTTCGATCCGCGCGCCCAGCCCCGCCGCCTCGCGCGCCTTGACCGAGGGCGGCGCGGCGGCAAAGGCCGCCATCACCGCATCGGCGTCCTGCGCCGCCTCCAGCGCCGCGCTGGCGGCTTCCGCCTCGGCCGCGGCGGCCTCGGTCTCGGCGCCGAGATCGGGTTCGGGCGCCGGGCCCAGCTGTTCCGGCGCGACCGTCTCCGGCGCATCGGCTGCGGGCTGCGCGCTTGGCGGGGCATGCTCTGCCAGCGGCGGGGCCGGCTGTTCGGGTGCCGGTTCGGGCGGCACGGCGGCGGGCGGCTGGGGCTGAGGGACCGGGTCCTGCGCGCCCTGCATGCGGAAGGCGATGGTGCCGGGGGCCAGCCGCGCCGCGACCGGCGGCGGGCGGGCGCCGAGCCGCGCCTGCAGCTCGATCCGCTGCGCCTCGGCCTCGGGGCTTGTCTTGGCGTCCTGCCGCGGGGCGCGGGATTGCAGCACATGCGCCAGCTCATGCGCGACGACCGGCAGGGCCGCGTCGCGGCGCAGGAACAGCACGCCGTCCTGCGCCGCCGCCTCGGCGCCCTTGCGGTCCAGCGCCGCCTCGACCGGGGCGCCGGTCAGCACCTCGACCGGCGGCAGCGCGCCGAACATCGCTTCCAGCGCCGGGCGGAAGGGCAGGTCGGCGCGATGCAGCCCCGGCGCCGCGGCCTGGCGCAGCCGCTCCAGAGGGATATGGTCCGGGGCCTCGGCCGCCTCAGTCCGGGGCGGCGCGACCGCCACCTTCCAGCGCGGCCTGGCGCGGGCCGGCTCGCGCGGTGCCGGTTCGGGCGCGGCAGGCTTGCGCAGCGCGCTCATGGCCCCAGCCTCCGCAGCAGCGCCCGGGCCAGTTCGCGGCCCATCGCCTCGGGCGTGCCGGCGCCGACGGGCAGCCGGCCCAGGTCGATGCGCTCCAGGTCGGCGGGGCGGGTGCCGGGCGGCAGGCCGTGGCGTTCCAGAAGCGCCGCCAGCTCGGCCTCGAAGGCGCGGGCGGCGCGGGCGGCCTCGGCCTCGGACAGGCCGGGCAGGGACAGCGCGCCGATATGCAGGGTGACCGCGCCGCTCATCGGAAGCCCCGCAGTTCCGCCTCGGAAAGCGGCTTGCCGAGCTTCATGTATTCCTGCCGCGCCGCGCGTTCCAGATGCGCCATGCCCAGCCGCCCGCCGCTTTCGGCCGCAAGCCAGGCGGCGGTCAGCGCGATCGAGCGGATGAAACCGCCGGTGACCGCCAGCCGGGCCAGCGCGTCGAAATCGATGGCGTCGCGCGGCAGCGCCGCAGGCAGCACCGCGCGCCAGATCAGCGCGCGCTGCGCGGCGTCGGGGAAGGGGAAGTCGATCACGGCGCGGAAGCGGCGCAGGAAGGCGTCGTCCACCGCCGCGCGCAGGTTCGTGGTCACGATGGCGATGCCGGCATAGCTTTCCAGCCGCTGCAGCAGATAGGAGGTCTCGGAATTGGCGTGGCGGTCGTGGCTGTCCTTCACCTCGGGCGAGCGGCGGGCGAAGATCGCCTCGCCCTCGTCGAAAAGCAGCACCGCCCCGGCATCCTCGGCGGCGTCGAAGATGCGGCCGATGTTCTTCTGCGTCTCGCCGATATATTTCGAGGTCAGCGCCGCCAGATCGACGCGATAGAGCGCCAGGGCGCCGCCATCCTCGCACAATTCGCGGGCCAGGATCTCGGCCGCCATGGTCTTGCCGGTGCCCGAGGGACCGCTGAAGAGCGCGGTCAGCGCCAGCCCGCGGGCCGACTTGGCACGAAAGCCCCAATCGTCCAGCACAAGCGGCCCATGGCGGCGGCAGGCGGCAAGCTGGCGCAATTGCTGAAGCTGGGCGGGCGGCAGGACCAGGTCGTCCCAGCGCGCCTGCGGCTCGATGCGCTGCGCCAGCCCCTCAAGCCCCTGCGCGGCGCGGGCGCGGATCAGCGCCGGCAGGTCGGGGGCCAGGCCGGTGGCGTGGCTGGCCCGCGCATCCGCCATTTCGCTGCCGGGCAGCGGGGCGGCGCGGGCCGGGATAAGGCTGGCGCGGGGCCGCTGCGTGCGATGCGGGTCGATGCCCCAGAGCAGGCAAGGTCCCAGCAGCCGGTCGGCGATCAGGCAGCCCTCGGGCGTCGCGGGGATCAGCATGGCCGTTTCGGTCAGCACCACGTCGCGGTTGAGCAGTCGCGCCGCGCGGGCCGGGTCGAGGTCCTGCGGCAGCAGCCGCGGCTCCAGCGCCGCCAGGTGCAGGCCCAGCCCGGCCGCGGCCTCGGCGGCCAGCGCGCCGGCCTCGGCCGGGTCGGCGGTGGCCAGGTGCAGGATCGGCGCCGGGTTTTCCGCGCGCGCCTTCAGCAGCGCCTCGGCCAGCGCGCCCGCTTGCGGATGGGGCGCGGCCAGGCAGGGCGAAAGCGCCGGGGCCAGCGCCGGATCGGGGACCGGCGCGCCGATCAGGGCCGAGGCCACCGCCTCGGGCACCGCCAGCAGCCGCTGCGCAAACCCATGGCCCGGCAGCGCCTCGACCAGCGCCCCCTGGCGCAGCAGCGCGGTGGCAGAGAGCGCCGGGCCGGTCTCGGGTCCCAGCACCATGCCGCATAGCGCCGGGGTGGCGCGGCCATGCTGGGCCAGCGGATGCGCGGCCAGGGCGGCGGCGGGTTCGATGCCCAGCTCGGGCGCGGCGATCAGGCAGAACAGGTCGAGATCCAGCGCCGACAGGCCGAAGCGCCGGGCGATCTGCAAGAGCGCCACCGGCCCAAGGGCCGAGAGGTCTTCGAACTGCGCCAGCAGCGGCCCGGCCGGTTCGCCTTGCAGCAGCGCCATGGCGTGGCGGCCGGCCAGCTCCAGCGCCCGTGCCTGCCGCGCGGCGGCGGATATGGTCTGATGCCGGGTCATGGGTCCAGATCCGCGACCGGCCCGTCGAAGCCCTGCGGCCCCAGCGTGGGCAGGCTGGCGGCGCCGTCGATCTCGGCCCGCACGACATAATCGGCTGCGACCACGCCGGCCAGATCGGCGCGGATGCGGTCGGTGCTGCCCTCGACCAGCCGCGCCGGGACCGAGAAGGCCGGCGCCGATCCCCCCGGCAGCGGGTTGAAAAGCAGCGCCGCCGTCTGCCGCTCGCCCACCGGATGGCCCAGGGTCAGCGTCACGCTGCCCGTGAAGCGGCCGGCGGCCACCGTGCCGGCCCGCGCCACCGCCGTCACCACCGGCGCGATGGCGAAGGGCAGGGCGTTCGAGCTTTCCCAAAGCCGCTCTGCCTGGCCGGGCGCAGGCTGGAACAGGTGATCGACCATCAGCCGGGCGATGCCGGCCGGCTGGTCGGCGGGCAGCTGCAGGTCGATGCGCCGCGCGTCGACATTCGCCGCCGCGACGGGGATCGACCGCCCGCCCAGCATGACCCGCATCCGTTCGGCGGCCAGCGCCGTGCCCTCGGCCGCCACCCAGCTGCCGGGCAGGATCGCGGCCATCGGGTCGGGAAGCGTCCCCGCGCCGCCGGGCAGCGCCGCCACCCGCAGGATGCGCGGTGCCTGCAGGGGCGCGGTGCGGCCGCCGATGGTCAGCACCGGCAGGGCCGAGCGCGCCGGGCGGCGGCTTTCGATCAGCACGCAGGCCACCTGATACAGCGCCGAGGCCCGCAAGGGCGCGGAAAAGGCCGACCAGATGTTGCTCAGCGCCTCGATCTGGCCGAGGTCGCGGCTTTCCGGCACGGCTTGCGTCACGCGGATCTGCTCGAACTGTTCGGCGAGATCCGCGGCGACCAGCAGCCGCAGCGGCGCCGGCAAGAGGCTCGCATCCACCGCCGGATCGGCGCCGCCCAGCGAGGCGCGGATGTCGGCGCGGGTCAGCACCGGTGTTTCGTGCAGCACCTGCATGCCGTAGCCCAGCAATATCTCGGCATTCAGGTCCTCGGCGCCGGTGGCGGTCAGGATGTAATGCAGGTCCAGCGCCAGCCAGGGATTGTCGATGCGCGCCCCCGAGGCGCTGCGGGCCGGCAGGCGCTGGCTGGACCAGGCGGCGTTGCGGGTGACGTTCCACAGGTAGATGTTCAGCCGGTTGGCCGGCTCGGCGTCGTCCTCGAGCCGGTCGGGGGGCGAGGAGGTGACGCGGAACTGGCCGATGGAATCCAGGTTGGCATTAAGCAGCCCGTCATTCAGCCGGTCCCTCAGGATCGCGGTCACGGCGGCTATGGCGAGCGCGTTCGACATCCTATCGCTTCCATCCGAGATAGTCGGTCAGGCCGGGCCGGGCCGGCGTCGCGGGACGCGGGGCGGGGCCGGGCCTTGCGGCTTGCGGGGGCGGGGCGGGCGGCGGTTTCGCGGCGGCGACCTCGATCCGGCCGATATGGATCTCGACTTTCGGGGGGGCTTGCGGGACCGGCGCGGGCGGCGCGGCTTCGGGCGCGCTGGCGGGCTCGGGTGCGGCCGGGCTGACGCGCATCCGGGGCGGGGCAGGCGGCTCGACGGTCTGCGGCGCGCGGGGCTGGCGCGGTTCGGCCGGCCGGCGCGGTTCCTCCGGCGCGGCTCTGGTGCGGGGTTCGGGGGGCCCCTGCGTCGGCTGGGGCGCGGGGGCCGCCGCCGCAGGGGGCGTCGGCGCATCGCCGGGGCGCGGAACTGGCTCGATCGTGATGCCCGGCGCCTGCGGTGCATCCCGGGCGACCGGGGCGGGCGCATGGGCCGGCGCGGGGTGCGGCTGGGCTTGCGGCTCGGGGGCGCGCCGTTGCGCCGGACTCTCGGCGACCCGCGCTGCCGGCTTCGGCACCGGGGCGGGTGTCGGCGGGCGCGGCGGCTCGGTCCGCGGCAGCGGCGGGCGCGGCGGGGCGGCGAGGCGTTCCGCCGTCTCTTCGGAGAAGCCCGCATCCGGGGCATCCCCCTCGAAGCGCTGGCGCGGGCGGGGCAGGATCGCCGGCGGCTGCAGGAAGCGGCGGCTGAGGGTGTCGAACAAGGTCATGGCGCCACCTCGGCGAGATAAAGCGCGCGACGCGCCGGCGGCATGGCGAGGATCTCGCGCTCGGACCAGCCGAAGGCGCGGGCCAGCCGCACCACCTCATCGAGCAACCCGCGGGCCATCTCCTCGATCTCGGCCCAGAGCCAGGCGGCGGGATCGAAGCCCTCGTCCAGCGTCGCGCCGCATTCCGGGCAGTCCATGGCCAGCGTCAGGCCAAGCGCCGGATCGGCGGCCTGCAATGCCTCGGCCGCCAGCGCCGCAAAGCCGGGATCGTGCCAGGGCGCCGTCCCCAGCGCCTGAAGCCGCAAACCCTGCGGGCCGAAATCGGCAAGGCAGGGCAGGCGCAGCATATGGGTTTTCCCCCGCCACTCTACCGCGACGGTCTGGGCAACCGCCGGGGGCGGGGCGAAATCGGCGGGCAGGGTGAATTCCAGCCGCGCGCCGCAGGCGGGGCAGGTGCAGACCGCCTCGCCAGCCGCCGGCCTGGCCATGTCCGCCAGAAGCCGCGTGCGCAGCGCCCAGATGCGGCGGTCGAGCTCGCCCAAGGGCAGCGTCTCGGCGCCTGCCCCGGCGGCGGCGCGGCCGAGCAGCGCGGCGCGGCCTAGCGCATCGCCCGCCCGGCCGCGCTGGTAGAGGTCAAGGAGCGCGTCGCCGTCCAGCATGATGCTTCCCCGATCATGGCGTCAGACCGCCGGCTCCAGGAAGGAAATCTCGCTGGGTTCGGCCACGTCGTAGTCGCGTTCCCAGCCCTCGTTCTCCAGCTTGATCGACTGGATGGCGACGGCGTTGGCATTGGCGTCGAGTTCCGGCAGCGCCTGGTATTCCGACACCCAGGCCCGGAACACGCGATAGGAGAGCGCCAGCTGCCCGGCCTCGTTGTAAAGGTCGATCACCAGGTCCTTGCGGAAATCGCGCAGGGAAACCTCGGCGCCCAGGCCCGAGCCGTAGTTCCAGACCTTGTTCGCCCATTGCTCGAACTCGACGTCATGGGTGACGCCGCGCTCCAGCGTGATCGCCTCGAAGCTGGTGCGGCCGGGGCTGCGGCGCGAGACGGACGGATCGCCGCCCTCGCGATGCTCGACCACCTCGGTGGTGCGCTTCAAGGCCGAGACCTTCGAGATGCCGGCGACATAGCGGCCGTCCCATTTCACCCGGAACTTGAAGTTCTTGTAGGGGTCGAAGCGGGTGGCGTTGATGCTGAACTGTGCCATGGTCGGACCCCCTTAGTTCGTGGTTTGCAGGCGCTGCTGGATGCGCAGCATGACGAATTCGGCCGGGCGGACCGGGGCGAAGCCGACATAGATGTTCAGGATGCCCAGGTTGATGTCGGCCTGGGTGGTGGTCTCGCCGTCGCATTTCACCAGGAAGGCGTCGCGGGCCGAGGCGCCCTGGAAGGCGCCCTGCCGGTGCAGCTGCGACATGAAGCCGGTGACGTTCAGCCGCACCGAGGCCCAGAGCGGCTCGTCATTCGGCTCGAACACCACCCATTGCAACCCGCGCAGCAGGCTGTTCTCTATATAGAGCGCCAGCCGGCGCACCGGGACGTATTTCCATTCCGAGGCCAGCGCATCCGCCCCGTCCAGCGTGCGCGCGCCCCAGACCACGGTGTTGTAGACCGGGAAGGTGCGGATCACGTTGATGCCCTGCACGTTCAGCGGTCCCTGCTGCGGGTCGGTCATCACATCGACCGGCCGGCCGCCGGCGACGCCCGCCGCGGTGCCGGCCGGCGCTTTCCAGACCCCGCGCGTCGCATCGGTGCGGGCGATGATGCCCGCCGCCGGACCCGAGGGGGCGAAATTGCGGTTCTGCGTCGGGTTCAGCGGGTCGGGCGCCGTCAGCTTGGGGAAATACAGCGCCGCGTTGCGCCGGATCGTGCCCCCCAGCGCGCCGGTCCATTCCAGGATGTTGGCGCGGGTGGTGCCCTCCAGCGGATCGACGATCAGGAAGGCGAAATGCCGCTCGCAATAGGCATAGGCACGCTGGTAGACCTGCGCCGCCACCGCGCGGCGGGCATGGCCCAGCACCGACAGGTCGGGCAGGCACATCAGGTTGAACACGTCCGGCACGATGGCGTCCAGCGCGTCGATGCCGGCCCCCAGCGCGTTCACCGACAGGTTCTGCCAGGCGTCGGTATCGCCGGGCAGGGTGCCGTCGGCGCCCTGCGTGGTCATGGCCGCCAGCGCTGCCGCGCCAAGCTGGCGCAGCCCGTCCAGCGTCGTCACGTCGCTGCCCCCCGATTGCGTGGCATTGGGCAGGTTGCCGTTGGCATGGGCAGAGACGCTGACCAGCTGGCTTTCCGCGGCCAGCACCCGCGTCACATAGCGCGGATGGGCGCTGTTCACCGACAGGCCGCTATAGGATTCCTCGCGGATCACGTCATTGCCGCGGTAAAGCCGCACCAGCAGGTCGAAGCTGGTGACGCCCGCCCCGCCCGCCCGCGCCACGCCGATGCGCAGGCTGTTGCCCCAGGCCCCGGCGGACGAGGCCGCCAGCGTCAGCCCGGCATTGTTCGGCGGCAGCAGCACCGAGGCGGGGGTGGCGCCGTTCGATGCGCGCACGATGAAGGCAATGTTGCCGCCGTTCAGGAAATAGTTGCGCACCGCATAGCTGGTCTCGCATTGCGGATGCAGCCCGCCGAAGACCCGCTCGAATTCGCCCCATGAGGTGACGCGGGTGGCACGGCCGACCGGGCCTTGCCCGAGAACGCCGATGAAGGCGGTATTCGAGGTCGCCACGCCGGCGATCGGCGCGCTACCGCTGGGGATTTCCTGGACATAGACGCCGGGAGTGTCGAGCATGGGGGAGCCCTCGCTGAATGGCCCGGCGCGGATGGCGGCGGGATGCGTTGCGAACGATGTCAGACCTGTTCGGCCGGACCATCCCGCCTGCACATGCACATCCGGGGAGGATACGACCTTGCGCCGATCGACTTGGCAACGGGGAGGGCAGCCCCGTGCTGGATTCTCAAGAAGGAAATACCTATTGCGTGAACGCTAGCAAAACTCGGGGCTTGACGCAACGGAATTGACGGCGCGGTTTTCCGGAAATCCGTGCGTTGCAACAAGAAAATGCCAAGGCCCCGGCCTGAAAAGGGTCAGGTCGGGGCCAGGGCCGAGTCGGCCGGCGGTTGTATCTCAGGCGACGAAAAGCTGCGGGCGGGTCAGGCTTTCCGGGCGCAGGATGGCATCCAGCCGCTCCTTGGGCAGCAGGCCCTTTTCCAGCACCAGCTCGTAGACGCCGCGGCCGGTCAGATGCGCCTCGGTCGCGACCTCGGTGGCGGCGGCATAGCCGATATAGGGGTTCAGCGCCGTGACGATGCCGATGGACCGGCGCACGGATTCCTTCAGCACGTCGCGGTTGGCGGTGATGCCCTTGACGCAATTCTCCTGCAGCGTGGCGCAGCCGGCGACCAGGTGATCGACCGAGCGGAACAGGCTGTAGGCGATCACCGGCTCGAAGGCGTTCAGCTGCAGCTGGCCGCCCTCGGCCGCCATGGTGATGGTCATGTCGTTGCCGATCACCTCGAAGCAGACCTGGTTCATCACCTCGGGGATCACCGGGTTGACCTTGCCCGGCATGATCGAGGAGCCGGCCTGTTTCGCCGGCAGGTTGATCTCGTTGAAGCCGGCGCGCGGGCCCGAGGACAGCAGCCGCAGGTCGTTGCAGGTCTTGCTGAGCTTGACCGCGACCCGCTTCAGCACGCCCGAGACCTGCACGAAGCAGCCGCAATCCTGCGTCGCCTCGACCAGGTCGGCGGCGGTGACCACCGGAATCACGGTGATCTCGGCCAGCCGCGCCCGCACCCGTTCGGCATATTCGGGATGCGCGGTGATGCCGGTGCCGATGGCGGTGGCGCCCAGGTTGATCTCGCAGACCAGTTGCGAGACCTCGGCCAGCCGCGCCTCGTCCTCGCCGATCATGATGGCATAGGTGTTGAACTCCTGGCCCAGGGTCATCGGCACCGCTTCCTGCAGCTGGGTGCGGCCCATCTTCAGGATGTCGGCGAACTCGACCGCCTTCTCGGCGAAGGCGCCGCGCAGCGAGGCCAGCGCGCCGATCAGCTTCTGCAGCCCCTTCCACGAGGCCAGGCGCAGCGCCGTCGGATAGACGTCGTTGGTCGACTGGCTCATGTTCACATGCTCGTTCGGGTGCAGGTATTGGTATTCGCCCTTGGCATGGCCCATGAGCTCCAGCGCCCGGTTGGCGATCACCTCGTTGGCGTTCATGTTGGTCGAGGTGCCGGCGCCGCCCTGGATCTGGTCGACGACGAACTGGTCGTGCAGCCGGCCCGCGCGGATTTCCTCGCAGGCGGCAACGATGGCGTCGCGGCGCTCGGGCGAAAGCAGGCGCAGATCGGCATTGGCCAGCGCGGCCGCCTGCTTGATCGCGGCCAGCGCGCGGATCAGTTCGGGAATTTCACCGATCGGACGGCCCGAGATCGGGAAATTCTCGACGGCGCGCAGGGTGTGGACGCCCCAATAGGCGTCGGCGGGCACCTCGCGGTCGCCAAGCAGGTCATGTTCGATGCGGGTCTTTTTCATGGTCACCTCGGGCGCAGGCGCGCAGGCCCCGCCGGGACGGCGGACCTGGCGCGCGGCGCGCATGCTGTCGGAACTGTTGCGATGACGGGGCCCGGTTGTGCCCCATGTGTCAAAGATTTAGGCAGGCTTGCGCGAATTTTCCAATGCCAAGTCGCGCTAGGTTATTCCGATCCTGCATAACCTTCGCCCAGCTCGCGCGCCGCCTGCCAGACCCGGCCGGTGATGCCGCGCCCGCGGGCGGCATTGCGGTAAAGCCGGATCTCCATCGGCAGTTCGGGGGCGACGATTTCCAGCCGGCCGGTGGCGATCTCGGCCTCGACCAGCAGGCGGGGCAGCCAGACCATGCCGTGACCGGCCACCGCCATGCTTTTCATCGCCTCGGCCATGCTGGCCTCGTCGGTATGGGCGACATAGACCTTGGGCGCGCCGGGCTGGGCCAGCGCGATGCGCGCCATGGCGTTCAGGAACGAGCCGCGGGAATATTTCAGCATCGGCATGCCTTCGGCCAGCCATTCCTCGGGCCAGCCCGGGCGGGCAACGGCGACCAGGCTGTCATGGCCGACCACCAGATGCGGATAGCCCGACGGGTCCAGCGGGATGTTCACCTGCGGATGGGCGTAGGTCAGGAAGAAATCATAGCCGCCCTCGGTCAGCGCCTCGATGCAGCGGTCGAAATTCTCGGGCTTGACGCGGCTGGTCATCTGCCCCGCCGCCGCCTTCAGCCGCATCAGCCAGCCCGGCAGGAAGGTCACGGTCAGGCTGTGCAGCGCCACGAAAGAGATCTCGCCGCCGCGGCTTCGGGCATGATCGCGGAACTCGGCGCGGCGGGCGTTGATCATGCGCACCGCCTCCTCGGCCGTCTCGCGGAACAGCACGCCTTCCGGGGTCAGCGTCACCGGATAGCTGTCGCGCGACAGCAGGTCGGTGCCCAGCCATTCCTCGAGCGCGCGGATGCGGCGGCTGAAGGCGCTTTGCGTGACGCCGCGCAGCTCGGCCGAACGCGAGAAGCTGTGCGTCTCGGCCAGCACCAGGAAATCCTCGAGCCACTTGAAGTCCATGCGCCCCCCTTTTCCCGTCGCTTTAGCCGAGGCGCCGCGGACGCGCCACAGACGATTGCGGCCGGGCGGGTGGGGTGCTGGATGAGAGATATAATAACATTACATTCAGGAATTGCCATGACCGCCAGCACCCAAGGGAAGCGCCTGCCCGTCACCCTCCTGTCGGGCTTTCTGGGCACCGGAAAGACCACGCTTCTGAACGATCACCCCGAGATGCTGGCCGAGCTGCGCACCCGCCGGGTCGGGCCTTGGGGCTGCCGCCGGCAGGAACTGGTGTTCATCGGCGCCGGCATGGATGGCGCCGGGCTTCGCGCCGCAGGACTGGGCCGGGCGGCTCTGGCACCGCGCGCTGCGCGAAGCCGGCGATGCGATGGCCGCCCGCGCTCGGCTGGATGCGGCCGGGGCGCGGATGCTGGCCGCGATGCCGGCCTCTCGGGCAGGGCCCGGCCCTGAACGCTTGCCCCGGACCGGAAAATCCGGTTTTCTGGCCCGCACCAGACAAGGGATGGGCGCATGGGCGAAGTAACGATGGTGTCGGTGGCCGAACTTGGCCGGATGGTCGAGGCGCTTTTCATGCGCGCGGGCTTCAACGCCCAGCAGGCCGATGCCATCGCCCGCATCATCACCGCCGCCGAGCGCGACGGCGCCAAATCGCACGGCATCTATCGCATCGAAGGTTGCCTGCGCACGCTGGCGGCCGGCAAGGTTTCGCCCGGCGCCCGGCCCGAACTGATCGACGAGGGCAGCGCAGTG